>Ga0079305_1002829_pt1 | contig 13470 bp, 10 predicted proteins | sample LMS_cellobiose_e_FD_79183 | JGI IMG/M metagenome (GOLD analysis project Ga0079305, IMG submission 79183) | Rumen-fistulated moose microbial communities from Alaska, USA - LMS_cellobiose_enrichment | ecosystem: Host-associated > Mammals > Digestive system > Stomach > Rumen fluid ... | reverse complement strand
GACCGCGGCGACCGCATGGAAACGCTGCGGCAGCAGGGAGGGATTTCGGGCTTTCCCAAAGCGGCCGAGAGCCCCTACGACGCTTTTATCGCGGGCCATGCGAGTACCTCGCTCGCCGTGGCATACGGCCTCAAGCGCGCGATGAGCCACGCGGGCGACAGCCACACCGTGGCAGCCGTCATCGGCGACGGTTCCTTTACCGGCGGCATGGTCTATGAAGGTCTCAACAACATCGGCAAGGGGAAGGAAAACCTTCTCCTGATTCTCAACGATAACACAATGGCCATTTCAAGGAACGAGGGAGCGCTCGCAAAATATCTCTCCGTTTTGCGTTCCAAGCCGGAATACTTTCGCTTTAAAAGTCACACGGAGCAGGCGCTGCGCAATGTGCCGCTTGTCGGCGGAGCGCTGCGCGATGTCGCTGCGGATTCCAAGGCGTTTTTGAAGCATGCGATCTATCCCACGACCTTTTTTGAGGAGTTTGGATTTACCTATTACGGGCCGGTGGACGGCCATGATATCACTGCGCTCTGCAACGTTTTGCAGCAGGCGAAGCGCTGCAGCGGTCCGGCGTTTATCCATGTCAATACCGTCAAGGGGAAAGGGTATCCCGCTGCGGAGAAAAACCCGGGCGCGTTTCATGGTGTCGGAAAGTTTGATCCCGCAACGGGCGAGCTTCTCTGCCAGGGCGGAAAAACATATTCTGACGTTTTCGGCGAGGAGCTGAAAAAGCTGGCGGAGCAGGACGGGCGAATTGTCGCCATCACCGCCGCCATGGAGCACGGCACGGGCCTGCAGGCGTTTGCGCGCGCGTTTAAAAGCGAGGAGCGCTATTATGACGTCGGGATCGCGGAGGAATATGCCGCGACGTTTGCCGCGGCGCTGGCCGCGGGCGGGCAGCTGCCTGTTTTTGCAGTCTATTCAACATTTTTGCAGCGCGCTTACGATCAGCTGCTGCACGATGTTGCGATCGAGCCGCGTCATGTGGTCTTCGCAGTCGATCGCGCAGGCATTGTCGGCGACGACGGCGAGACGCACCAGGGGCTTTTTGATGCGGCATATTTCTCAACCGTCCCGGGCATGACGGTGCTTTCTCCCGCCAATTACAATGAGCTGCGCGGAATGCTGCGCGCGGCGCTTGAAGAATATGAAACACCTGTCGCGGTGCGGTATCCGCGCGGCGCAGAGGAAAGTTCGGCTTCTGCTTTTGCCTACGATCCTGCGCCGTATTCCCTCGCGCGAAACGGAGGCGACACATTGCTTGTTACCTACGGGCGCATCACCGCGGCTGCGATCGAGGCCGCCCGCGCCGTGGGCGCCGATGTGCTGAAGCTGAACCGTATCGTACCGATTGACGGCGATGCCGTTGCGGCGGCTCTCGGCTATCGCCGCGTGTATTTCGCCGAGGAAGGGATCCGTGCGGGCGGCATCGGCATGCAGTTTTTGGCCATGCTCTCGCTTGCGGGCTATCGGGGAGAGACCGCGCTGCGCGCAATCGACGGATTTGTGCCTCAGAGCAGCGTGGAGGCGGCGCTGTCGCGCTTCGGCCTTGATGCGCAGGGCCTTGCCGCATGGCTCGGAGGAACCCCATGAAGCAGCGACTGGATGCCGCTCTCGTCGAGCGGGGCCTTGTATCGGGGCGCGACCGCGCCAAGGCGCTCATTATGGCGGGGCAGGTTTTTGTCAACGGGCAAAAGTTCGATAAAGCGGGTGAGAATATCCGTCCGGACGACGTGGTCGAGGTGCGCGGAGAAACGCTGCGGTACGTCAGCCGCGGCGGTCTTAAGCTTGAAAAAGCGCTGTCTGTATTCCCGATCGCTCTGGAAAGCAAAATCTGCTGCGACTTCGGCGCTTCCACGGGCGGATTTACCGATTGCATGCTGCAAAACGGCGCGGCAAAGGTTTACGCCTTCGATGTCGGCTACGGTCAGCTTGCGTGGAAGCTGCGCAGCGATCCGCATGTCGTCAACTACGAGCGCACGAATATCCGCTACCTGACGGGCGAAGAAGTTGCGGAGCCGATCGATTTCATCAGTATCGATGTCTCTTTCATTTCGCTCACGCTGATTCTGCCCGTCGCCTGCCGGCTGCTCGGCGAGAGGGGCGAGGTCGTTTGTCTGATCAAGCCCCAATTTGAGGCCGGACGCGATAAGGTGGGGAAAAAAGGCGTGGTGCGCGATCCCGCCGTCCACCGCGAGGTGATCGAAAAAATCCTTTCCTTTGCGACGGCGGAGGGATTTTCCGCGCCGGCGCTCACATATTCTCCCGTCAAGGGCCCCGAGGGCAATATCGAATATTTGCTGTACCTGCGAAAGGACGCGGCGCCGGTCTGCCTTGTCTCCGCCGGTGATGTGGATACAGCCGTGCGCGCGGCGCATGAAGCGCTTGGCGTTTCGGAAAAGAAATGAGGCGAGTATTGTGAAAGTCTGCCTGACAATGAAAAACGATACGGCGCAGGGGATCCTCAGCGCGGCGTGCGTCGCCAAACGGCTGCGGATGCTCGGCATCGATGTATTGCTCAGCGAGCAGGATGCGCTGTGCCTGTCCGATTCGCCGCAGGGGGCCGTTGTGTGCCCGTCGCTGGACGAAGCGATCGCCGCTTCCGATGTGGTCGTCGCGGTCGGGGGAGACGGAACGATTTTCCATGCGGCGGCCGCGGCCATGCTGCACGAAAAGCCTGTCCTCGGCGTCAACGCGGGTCGTCTCGGCTTTCTTGCGCAGGCGGAGGGCGGCGATCTTTCCGTGCTGGATGACTTTGCGGCTGGGCGCTATACGGTCGAGGAACGCCTTGTTCTGGAGGTGGAGCTTGTGTGCGGCGGGCACAGAAGCTCCTGCTACGCCGTCAACGATGCGGTCATCTGCAAGCCGGATTTCGGCCATGTCGCCGAGATCGAGGTGCGCTGCTGCGGCGATCTTGTGGGCGCTTACCGGTCCGACGGCATTATTTTCGCAACGCCGACGGGTTCAACTGCCTACTCGCTTTCCGCGGGCGGCCCCATCGCCGATCCGGCGGTCGATTGCATCATTATGACACCGATTGCGGCGCATTCGCTCGTCGCGCGCTCCATTGTCTTTGCGAGCGACAAAGTGCTGTCGGTTACCGCGCCGAACGATCTGACGAATGCACTTTACCTGATTGTTGACGGGCAGGTGATCGACGCCGTTACGCAGGGCACGACGGTGACGATCCGAAAGTCCGATTGCAAAACCCGCTTTGTCTGTCTCGAGGGACAAAGCTTCTATTATATCCTGAATGAAAAAATGAAACGCAGGGGGTAATGCGGGCATGAAAGCGAATCGTCAGCAAACCATCATTCGTTTGATCGCTTCTGAGGAAATCGATACGCAGGAGGGGCTGCTTGCGTGTCTTGCCGCGGAGGGCTACCGCGTCACGCAGGCCACGATCTCCCGCGATATCCGGGAGCTCGGTATTCATAAGGTCCGCGGGGAAAACGGCGGCTACCGTTATGTGACGCGCCGCGGCGGCGATGAAGCAAGTGACCTCTCATCAAAATTTGCGATCATTTTTTCCGAATCGGCGCTTTCCGTCAACTATGCGCAGAATATCGTCGTCGTCAAATGCCACACGGGTATGGCGAACTCCGCTTGCGCTACATTTGACGCAGCGAAGATCAACGGCGTGATCGGCACGCTTTCGGGCGACGATACGTTCCTGATCATCGCGGCGACAATCGAGGATGCCGCTAATATCTGCTCGCTGTTGTGCGACCTGATTGAGTAAGGTTGTGATCGGATGCTTTCTGAGCTCAATATCCGCAATATTGCCGTGATTCGGTCGGCCGATCTGCGGTTTGCTCCCGGCTTTAATGTGCTGACGGGTGAAACGGGCGCGGGCAAATCGATCCTGATCGGCGCGATCGGCGCGGTGCTCGGTCTGCGCACACCGAAGGAGCTGATCCGTACCGGTGAGGACCAGGCCTCTGTTTCCGCGCTGTTTACGGGCCTTTCGCCCGCCGCGCGCGAAAATCTGGCGATGCTTGGCGTTGAGGGCGGGGAGGAGATTCAGCTCTCTCGCACCATAACGCCGGATTCAACGACCTGCCGCATCAACGGGCAGGCGGTTACGGCGGCGCAGATGCGCCGTGTCGGCGCGCTGTTGATCAATATTCACGGACAGATGGATAATCAGCTGCTTGCTTTTTCCGAGACGCACCGGCAGTTTGTCGATTCCTACGGCGGGCTGCAGGATGAGCTGCGGGCGTATGCCGCGCTTTTTGATGTTTACCGCGCGCTTGAGGAGCGACTGCGCGCACTGACGACCGGCTCGCGCGAGCGTGAACGGCGCCTCGATCTGCTGCGCTATCAGACCGGCGAGATCGCCGCCGCGGCGCTTTGTGCCGGTGAAGAGGAAACGCTGCAGGCGCGCCGCCGCGTGATCCGCGGCGCGGAGCAGCTCACAAAATGGCTCGCCGAAACGCGCTCGATGCTTTCCGGTACGGACGAGGCCGACGGCGCCGACGCCCTGCTGCAGCGTGCGGCGGCGGAGCTTTCCCGCGCGGGGGAGATGATGCCGGAGCTGTCCGCGCTTTCGCAGAAGCTCGAGAGCTTTTCCTATGAGGTGCAGGATGCCGCCGAGCAGGTCCGGGATGCGCTCGTTGCGCTGGAGTTTGATCCGCGGGAGTTGGATGCCATCGAGGAACGGCTTGACCTGATCGGCCGTCTCAGAAAAAAGTATGGCGCTACGGTTGAGGAAATCCTTGCATACTATGAGGCTGCCGCCGCCGAGCTTGCCGAGCTGGAAAACGCCGATTTTTCTGCCGAAGAGCTGATAGGCCGCCGGGATGAGGCGCTGCGGCAGGCAACGGACGCTGCGGCCGCGCTCACGGTGCGCCGCCGCGGGGCGGGGGAGGCTTTCTCGGCGCGGGTACGGGAACAGCTCGCCGATCTCGATATGCCGAATGCGACGTTTTCCGTACAGTTTACGCCCGCCGCGCTCACTGAAACCGGTGCGGATACCGTTGAGTTTCTGCTCTCCGTCAATCCGGGCGAGGCGCCGAAGGCGCTTTCGAAAATCGCGTCCGGCGGGGAGATGAGCCGTATCATGCTCGCGATTAAAAACGTGATTTCCGGCATCGACGATATCGGAACGCTGATTTTTGACGAGGTGGATGCCGGGATCAGCGGACGCGCCGCGCAAAAGGTCGGCGCCAAATTGCGCGCCGCCGCCCGGGACCGACAGATTCTGTGCGTGACGCATCTGGCGCAGGTCGCCGCCTTTGCCGACCGGCATCTGCTGATCGAAAAGCGGGTGCAGGACGGCCGGACCTATACGGACGTTGAACCGCTTGACCGCGAGGCGCGGGTGAGGGAGCTCGCTCGCATTATGAGCGGCGAAACCGTGACGCAGACCGCGCTGCAAAGCGCTGCGGAGCTTCTGGATTTTTCATGCGGGGGTTGACTTTGTCTGCAAAGTCCGCTATCATACCTCTATCGGCCATGATGAGAACGAGTAGCCGACGTCTTTGCGCTTCAGAGAGTCCCCGGCCGGTGCGAGGGGACGCGCGGAGCCGGTGAATACATCTCGGAGCCGTATCCCTGAATCGGAGTAGGGGATACCGGTTGTGCCCGTTATCGCACAGGGAGACACGATCTCTCAAGGCCGCCTTTTGTCGGCGGCGAACAGAGGTGGTACCGCGTTGTCAAGACGCCCTCTGCATCGGTCGATGCGGAGGGCGTTTTTTATCGAAATGAAAAGGGATGGGGAACAGGATGCAAATCTATGATGAACTGGTTGCGCGCGGTCTGATCGCGCAGGTGACGGATGAAAAGGAGATCCGCGAGCTGATCAATACGGGAAAGGCGACGTTTTACATCGGCTTTGATCCCACGGCGGACAGCCTGCATGTCGGCCATTTTATGGCGCTTTGCCTGATGAAGCGCCTGCAGATGGCGGGCAACCGCCCCGTGGTGCTGGTAGGGGGCGGCACGGGCTACATCGGCGATCCTTCGGGCCGCACCGATATGCGCTCGATGATGACGCCGGAAACGATCCGCCACAACTGTGAATGCTTCAAAAAACAGATGGAGCGTTTTATCGAATTCGGCGATGAGAAGGCGATCATGGTCAACAATGCCGACTGGCTGCTTGATCTCAACTATATCGAGCTGCTGCGCGAGGTGGGCGCATGCTTCTCCGTCAACAACATGCTGCGCGCCGAATGCTATAAACAGCGCATGGAGAAGGGATTGTCCTTCCTCGAATTCAACTACATGATCATGCAGAGCTACGACTTTTATTATCTCTACCGGCACTATGGCTGCAACATGCAGTTCGGCGGAGACGACCAGTGGTCCAACATGCTCGGCGGCACCGAGCTGATCCGCAAAAAGCTCGGCAAGGACGCCTATGCCATGACAATCACGCTGCTGCTCAACTCCGAGGGCAAAAAAATGGGAAAGACCGCGAGCGGCGCCGTATGGCTCGACCCGGCCAAAACCTCCCCCTACGATTTTTATCAGTATTGGCGCAATGTCTCCGATGCCGATGTACTGCACTGCATCCGCATGCTGACGTTCCTGCCGCTGGAGGAAATTGACCGCATGGATCAATGGGAGGGCAGCCAGCTCAACACCGCCAAGGAGATTCTCGCCTATGAGCTCACAAAGCTCGTCCACGGCGAGGAGGAGGCGGTCAAATGCCGCGATGCCGCGCGCGCGATCTTCGGCGCGGGCAGCGACAGCGAGCATATGCCGACAACCGAGATCGCCTTGCCCGAGGAGGGGATCGGCGTGCTCGAGCTCATCAAAACCGCCGGCTTTGCCGCCTCGAACGGCGAAGCGCGCCGCCTTGTGCAGCAGGGCGGTATCACCGTCGATGACCGGAAGGTCACCGATCCGACGGAGCGGTTTACTGCCGGGATGTTCGGCGGCAAGGGCTATGTCGTCGTTAAAAAAGGGAAAAAGGGCTACCATAAGATTTTGCTCAGGGTATGACGCCGCTGATCTTTGGAAAAGAAGGGGAAAGCATGAAGCGATGGATCGTACTGCTTGCGGCAGCCATGTTATTGGCGCTTTGCGGCTGCCAGCATATCAGCGACGCATATACCGAAAAAGAGGAGCGGGAGATGAAAAGCGCGGCCCGTACGCTTGCCTCCGCGTGGCTTGCTGAGGCGGAGCCCTCCGCCGTGCTCGGCAGCGAAGACGCAATCTACTGCGATATCGTAACGGATTACAGCAAGTTTTACCTCAGCGGCTATGTGGAGGTGCCGTATCTTTCGGGGGAGGAACGGCATACCGTTCTGGTCAATCCGGAGACGGAGACGCTCTATACCGACGAATGCTCGCAGGAGCTCACCTCCCTTGCCGAAGCTTGGCTGCCTGAGCTGCTCGGCCTTTTCCCCGGCGACGTTGTGGATGCGGGCGTCGAGATCGGGTACAATCTGCCCGTCACCTATGCGCCGACGCAAAACGTGGGAAAATTCCCTTACAGCGACAAATCGGGTTATCTGCCGGTCGGCGCCGCTGCCGATCTCGAGAAGTGGCTGCACTCGCCGCAGGAGAGAGAAACGCTGGACGTTTCCTGTGAAATAGAAGTGGCGGACGGAACGGATTTTTCCGGGCTCAACGGCGCGGCGGTGAAGCGGATGGAAGAGGAAAACGGTTTTGATCTTATGTGGATGCAGATATATGACAGTTCCCTGTCCGTGATTTCCACGCTGAACGAGGACGGCGGCGTAACGGAGCAGCGCTTTTCCGTCGGTGAGATCGGCCCGTTTACAGCGGAGTATCTCTGTACGCTGACGGAGGATCTGCCGCTGGAAAACGGCGGCTTTGAAACGGTGCGAACGGATTTTGACCTCTCTCAATGCGTTCGGATCGAGCGGGAGGGAGACCGGCAGACGTATCGCATCGAGGCGGCAAGGGATGATTTCAGCTGCAGCCTGAAAGCGGAGCGACGCCTGCCCGAAATGGAGCGGCGCTGGGTATGGAATTGGAGCGACGGCGACGTCTGGGAGCTGCACTGGCTCGAGCAGGAGGACGGCGTTTTCGTACTTGCCAACGAGTGGGATGACGAGATCCGCCTGTGGCGGGGCGGCAGCCTGACCGTCTCCTGAAAAGCGGAATACCGAAATCAAAAAATCGCCTGCGGCGGCAGCCGGAAAGCCGGTGTGCCTCCGCAGGCGATTGATTTTATTTTTGTTATGTCAGGCCATGCCGCGCGCGGTAATCCGCCAACAGCAGATCGACCATACGCCCGTAGCTCTGCCGCCCGTCGGTCTGGTCGTTCAGCTTCAGCACCGTATCGTTGACGGCGCTGTAGGCCTGCGAGGGAGCTTTGTTCGCATACTTTTCCCAATATTTGCCGGAATATGCGAGATCGCGCTCAACGCCGGCGGCATAATATGCGCGCAGCGCCAGATAGGTTTGGGGGTCGGCCGTATAGAGCCTGCCCATCGCGTAGTTGAGCGCGCAGATCAGACCGCTGTAACGCATCGCGGGGTCGTCGGTGCTCACACAGACGAGATAGCCGATAAAATTCGCCTCATCCTCGCGCAGGATGCCGCCCGTATGCGCCAATTCATGGCACATCGTGAAGGGAAGCTCGAGATCGGGCATATGCACGTTGACAGTCGGCTCGGCTGTAAAGCATGAGTAAAATCCCGTCACTTCCACGGCCGAAAGGACTTCGGAGCCGAGCATCGCCTTGGGCGCGATCGCGCAGCGCTTTAAGAACGGGTAGTCCGCCGCCAGCTCGTTAAAAGCGGCAAGCGACCGGCTTGACAGGGAGGAAAAGGATTCTCCGACCGCAAAGATCCCGTCCTGCTCTTCGACGGACGCGCGCGCCTCGTTTGTACGGATAATAAGCTCTGCACAGAGCGCCGCCAGTTCTCCGCGTGTGCTGCCGCGCACCTCCAGACCGCTGAGCTGCGCAAAGGTGAGACGGTTGAAATTCGGCGCACAGGTAATCGCAAAGAAGAAAAAGATCAGCGACAGGAGAAAAAGAACAACGGCGCCGGCGCGCCGCAGCGTGCGGAACCGATCCTGCGAACGCCGCAGCAGCACGATCAGCGCGATGAGACCGCATATCATGAGCGGCAGGATGCTCCACAGCAGCACCGAAACGATCGAAAACGGCACAACGCGGGCAGGCAGCCCGATCACCGCGCTTACAACGGGAAAGATCCGCATGGAGTAAACGGCGTCTGTTTTGGCGGGGTCGATCCGACCGAGACAGATAATGAGCACAGCGACCAGGCCCGGCAGCAGGCAGAGGAAAATCCTGCGCAGAAGGAACAGTCGCCTGCGTGTTTTTTCAGGAAAGCGCATCACATTCCTCGCTTTCCGTCGCCGAGACGATCAAAATCGGCGACAAGCGGTACGTTTTCCACTGTAAACGTGCGGCCGTTGAGATAGGCGAGAGGGCCTGCCCGCTCGCCGGCGTCAAACGTCAGCTGATACGACCACAGCGCCTGAAAGCGGTAGCCCGTTCCCGCGTTTTGCTTTGCAAGGCCGTATTTGGCGTCGCCGAGAAGCGGGTGCCCTATGTGCGCCATCTGTGCGCGGATCTGGTGGGTGCGTCCCGTGAGCAGCTCGGCTTCCACGAGCGAAAAGCGGTTGTTTTGTCGCAGGACACGGTATTTTGTGATCGCGGTTCGCGCGCCGGCGCGCGGCGCATCGTAGACGGTCACGCGATTGTTTTGCTCATCTTTGCGCAGATAGTGGCGAAGTGTGCCGTCCGCAGGCGAAAGCCGGCCGTGTACGATGCAGAGGTACCGTTTTTTGATGAGGCGCTCGCGGATCAGATCGTTGAGAATGCGCAGAGAAGCGGCATTTTTTGCCGCGATCACGATGCCGCCCGTGTTGCGGTCGATCCGGTTGCAAAGCGCGGGCGCAAAGCTTGCCTCCTGCGCGGGATCGTATTCGCCTTTATTGTAAAGATATTTTTGGATGCGTGCGATCAGCGTATCGGATTCGCCCCCGGCGTCCTCGTGCACGACGAGACCGGGGTCCTTGTCGGCGAGCAGGAGGTTTTCGTCTTCATAAACGATCCGAATATCGCCGTGCGCGGCCAGAAAAGGATGCTCTCCGGCCTGCTCGGGCGGAAAAAATTCATCGTTGATATAAAGCGTTACAACGTCTCCCTCGCGCAGAGAGCAGGCGTTTCCGGCGCGCTTGCCGTTCACTTTGATCCGCTTGATGCGAATATACCGCTGCAGCAGCGACGCTGGGAGCGACGGCGCGACTTTTTTTACAAAGCGGTCCAGACGCTGCCCGGCGTCGTTGGCCGTAATACTGTATTCCTTCATGAAATCACCGGCTTCAGTATAGCACAACAGGGAAAGTTTGGCTATACGGGCGGCGCGGCGTAAAAACTCGGCTTTCCACTTTCCCGATGCAAACATTTGTGCTATACTGAGATCGTAATTTCGCTGGGACGGGGGAAATCGGATGGACAATCCGCATACGGGCCACCGCGAACGGGTGCGCCGGCGCTTTTTTGAAGAGGGATTGGAGCATTTTGCGCCGCATGAGGTGCTGGAATATCTGCTGTTTTTTTCGATCCCGGCGAGGGATACCAACGCGATCGCCCACCGATTGATCGAGCATTTCGGCTCGCTGACGGCGGTATTGGAGGCTCCCTATGAAGCCTTGCTCGCGGTTGAGGGGGTCGGTCCCAAGTCCGCGCAGCTTCTGTGCAGCATCCCGGGCGCCGCGCGCGCTTATTTTGAGGATACCCGCCGCAAAGGCACCGTTCTCGATATGCCGGGCAAGATGGAAGAGTTTTTGCGCCCGCGTTTTCTCGGTGCGAGGGAGGAGCAGTTCTATCTCGTTTGTCTTGACAGCCGCCGCCGCGTGCTCGATTGCCGTCGGCTCAACAAAGGCACAATCGACAAGGTGCACGTCGATATGCGCGCAATTCTCGAGATCGTTCTGCGAACGGGCGCGACCGGGATTATTCTCGCGCATAACCATCCGGCGCAGTTCGCCGTGCCGTCGAGTGATGATCTCGCCGTCACACGTTATATTTCTTCGGTACTCAAAACCGTTTCGGTCAAGGTGATCGATCATTTTGTCTTTTCGCGCGACGAGTGCGTTTCCATGCGGGAGACGGGCTATTTCGTCGCGGTCGAAAGCCAATGATTTTCGTAAGGAGCGTCACATGGATTTTAAGCTGCATGCGCCCTATCAGCCGACGGGCGACCAGCCGCAGGCGATCGACGCACTGGTGCGCGGGATCGAGCGCGGCGACCGCGAGCAGGTGCTTCTCGGTGTTACCGGTTCGGGAAAGACGTTTACAATGGCCAACGTGATCGCGCGCGTCAATCGTCCGACGCTGCTGCTTGCGCATAATAAAACGCTTGCGGCACAGCTCTGCTCGGAGCTGCGCGAGTTTTTCCCGGAAAATGCGGTCGAGTATTTTGTCTCCTATTATGACTATTATCAGCCGGAGGCATATATCGCCGCGACCGACACGTATATCGAGAAGGATTCTGACATCAACGACGAGATTGACCGCCTCCGCCATTCTGCGACGGCGGCGCTCGGCGAGCGGCGGGATGTCATCATTGTTGCGTCTATCTCCTGCATTTATACGCTCGGCGACCCGATCGATTACCAGAATATGGTGATTTCCCTGCGCAAGGGAATGGAGAAGGACCGCGATGATTTGCTGCGCAAGCTCGTCGAGCTGCAATATGAGCGCAACGATATCAGCTTTACGCGAAATAAATTCCGCGTGCGCGGCGACAGTGTGGAGATCTACCCCTCCTACAGCGCGGATACAGCGTTTCGCATTGAGTTTTTCGGCGATGAGATCGACCGCATCAGCGAGATCAACGTTGTGACCGGCGAGGTCAAAAACACGGTTTCACATGTCGCGATCTTCCCCGCGTCCCACTATATCATCCCGCGCGAGAGAATGCTCGGCGCCATTGAGGAGATCCGCCGCGAATGCGATGAGCGCGTCGCATATTTTCAGGCGAATAATAAGTATATCGAAGCGCAGCGCATTGCCGAGCGCACAAACTACGATACCGAAATGCTTGCCGAGATCGGCTTTTGCAAGGGCATCGAGAACTATTCCCGTATTCTCTCGGGCAGAAAGCCCGGCAGCATGCCGTTTACGCTGCTTGATTATTTTCCGAAGGATTTTCTGTTCTTCGTCGATGAATCGCATGCGACCCTTCCGCAGGCGCGCAGCATGCTTGCGGGCGACAGCGCCCGCAAGACGAGCCTGATTGATTACGGCTTCCGCCTGCCGTCGGCGCTCGATAACCGGCCGCTGTCCTTTGAGGAGCTCTACGGCAAGATCAACCAGGTGATTTACGTCAGCGCGACGCCGGGGCCCTTTGAGCGAGAGCACGCCGCGCAGGTCGTCGAGCAGGTGATTCGACCGACGGGCCTGCTTGACCCGAAGGTTTCCGTTCGCCCGATCGAGGGACAGATCGACGATCTGCTCTCCGAGATCAACGCCCGCGCGAAAAAAGGAGAGCGCGTGCTGATCACTACGCTGACAAAAAAGATGGCTGAAGATTTGACCGCCTATCTCGCCGGCATGGGCGTGCGCATCCGGTATATGCACCACGATATCGACACGATGGAGCGCATGGAGATCATCCGCGATCTGCGCGCCGGCGATTTCGATGTTCTTGTCGGGATCAACCTGCTGCGGGAGGGGCTTGATATCCCCGAGGTCTCGCTTGTCGCGATTCTCGATGCGGATAAGGAGGGCTTTTTACGCTCCGCCACGTCGCTGGTGCAGACGATCGGACGCGCCGCGCGCAATGCCGAGGGCGAGGTGATTCTTTACGCGGATGAGATCACGCCTTCAATGGAATACGCGATTGCCGAAACCGAACGCCGCCGCTCGATCCAGCAGGCGTATAACGAGGCGCACGGCATCACGCCCCAGACGATCAAAAAAGAGATCCGCGCCCTGCTTGAGATCTCCACGAAGGAAACGGTTGAGAAGGCCACGCGCCGGCGCATGCCGCCTGCGGAACGCGATAAGCTGATCGCACGCCTCACTGCCGAGATGAAAAACGCCGCCAAGCTGCTCGAATTTGAGCATGCGGCTTATCTGCGCGACAAGATCAAAGCGCTCAAGGAAGAAAAATAACCGCCGCCGCGCTTGCGGGGCGGCGGATACCGGAGGAATCCAAATTGTCGAAGAATGAAATTGTGATTCGCGGCGCAAAGGAACATAACCTGAAAGATATCAGCCTGACGATTCCGCGCGACAAGCTTGTGGTGTTTACGGGCCTGTCGGGCTCCGGAAAATCGTCCCTTGCTTTTGATACGCTCTACGCGGACGGTCAGCGCCGCTATGTCGAGAGCCTGTCGAGCTATGCGCGCATGTTTCTCGGCCAGATGGAGAAGCCGAACGTCGAGAGCATCGAGGGATTGTCCCCCGCAATCTCGATCGATCAGAAATCCACATCCAACAATCCGCGCTCGACTGTCGGTACCGTTACGGAGATTTACGACTATCTGCGCCTTTTATACGCG
>Ga0079305_1002827_pt1 | contig 13491 bp, 11 predicted proteins | sample LMS_cellobiose_e_FD_79183 | JGI IMG/M metagenome (GOLD analysis project Ga0079305, IMG submission 79183) | Rumen-fistulated moose microbial communities from Alaska, USA - LMS_cellobiose_enrichment | ecosystem: Host-associated > Mammals > Digestive system > Stomach > Rumen fluid ... | reverse complement strand
ATCCTCGCTCTTCGCCGTCAGCATGATGATCGGAACCGTGGAAAATTCCCGTATCTGCATACAGGTCTCGAGGCCGTCCATCTTCGGCATCATCAGATCCAGGATGACCAGGTCAAACCGGCAATTGCGCACAAGCTCAACGGCATCCTCGCCGTCATAGGCCGTTTCGACCTGATAGCCTTCGTTTTCCAGGTTGAATTTGATCCCCTTGACAAGCAATTTTTCGTCGTCAACGACAAGTATTTTCATGACATCCTCCCTTCTGTCATCCGGCGAAAACGTATTCCTTGAGCGCAGCGAACTTTTTCTCACCTATACCTTCTATCTGCAAAAGCTCTTCAACTGCGGTAAACCTTCCCGCTTTCTGCCTGAAATCGATGATCCGCTCCGCCAGGACAGGACCTATTCCGGGAATCTCCTCAAGCTCCTGCTCCGAGGCGGCATTCAGGTCGACACGTGTGCCGTGCTCCTCCGGAAGAACCGTTTCTCTGACCGGCGTCTCGCTCCGGCCGGCGCCCGACTCGCTCTCATTTTCAATATACTGCGTCGTTATGGAAACCGAATCTCCGCCGCCGTCGCGGCCGACAAGATAACCGATAAGAAACACACTCGCCGCCAGCGTGACGGCCACGATCATTTTATTGAAGGAAAACCGCTTCATGCCCCACACCATTCTGTACGCGTCATGCGCGGACGCTTCTGACGGCGTTGATTTTTATGAACAGATAGGATATAATAATCTGGAAATTGTCGTAATTTGTCGATAGGCAGCGCCGCCGCTGCGTATCTCCCCGCACACCCGGGCCCGGCGGTTCTTTCGCCGCACCGGAGCCGCTGCCGCAAGGCGGTGCAAAGGAGCAAAATACTGCCCATACGCCTGCGCTATGAAAGACGGCGCGCCTTCAATCTGCGGCTATGATACCATAGCGAAGCGGCGGTATCATGTGCCATGCGGCGTGTCCTCACGCCGCGGCTCAAATCCGGTATAATAGCCGCTTTGCGGCTATTATACCATACTTCCGGGGATTTTTATGAAAAAAATCAAAAATACCTCACTTTTTTTATTGTCAGTCATCTTCACGGCATGGCTGCTTTCCTCCGCGTGCCTCGCCGCCTCCGAGATAACGGTGGAAGCCAACGCCGCCGTGCTTATAGAAGCTGAGAGCGGGAGCGTGCTCTATGCACAGAACGAGACCGCGCAGATCGCTCCGGCGAGCACGACCAAGCTGATGACTGCGCTGCTCGCGGCAGAGGCCATTGAGCGCGGCGACGCCGCGCTGACGGATACGGTCACCATATCCTCCTCTATTTACAACGATGTTTTGGCCGACGGCGGCTATCAGCTTTTTAAGGACGGCGATCAGCTCTCGCTGCACGATCTTCTCTGCTATGCGCTCGTCGCCTCCAACAACGGCTCCTGCAACGCCATCGCTTCCTTTATAGCAGACGACCGTTCCGCTTTCGTTGCCATGATGAATACGCGCGCCTCAGAGCTCGGATGCACCGGCACTCATTTCGAAAACTGTCACGGACTTCCGAATTCCAATCACTACTCCACAGCGGCCGATCTGGCTCTCATAGCCGCCGAGGCCGCCAGGCACTCGATCATCTGCGATATCGTCAGGCTCCAGGAATTTGAAGCGCCCATATATACCACGCCGTCGGAGCATGTCCTGAAATCCACCAACAAACTTCTCACGGAGGGAAAATATTACTATCAATACGCCACCGGTATGAAAACCGGCTATACCGACGCCGCCAAATACTGTCTGGTCGCGTCGGCTGAAAAGAACGGCGTAAAGCTGATCTCCGTCGTCATGGGCGCGGAATCCGTTCTGGATACTGACGGCTCCACCCTTACCCGGAGTTTTTCGGAGTCAAAGAAGCTTCTCGAATGGGGCTTTGACAATTTCTCTTACAGAACGGTCATAAGCCCGTCCGATCTGATAGCCGAAGTGCCTGTCGCCATGGGCGACGGAGCGGACTCCGTTCTTCTCCGGCCGCTCAGCTCGCTGACGCTCTTTCTTGACAACGACGTGGACGCTTCCGAGTTCACCTGCGAGGTATCGCTTTATAACGATGAACTGGTCGCCCCCATCGAAGCCGATTCCGTTCTCGGAGAGGTCAGCGTGATGCGCGGCGGTCATGTGTGCGGCGTCCTCAAGCTGGTCGCGAATACCGGCGTCAAGCTGCAGCAGGTCATGTACATAAAGCAGACCCTGCACAAGACCCTTTCTTCGACGCCCGTTCATATCTTTTTCGCGGTATTTATCCTTATCATACTGCTCTACGCCGTTTTTGTCATCCGCTACACCACCCTCCGCCGCCGGGCGCAGAAGGCCAAGCAGCTCAAAATACAGTCCGGTAAAGAAAAAATGCGCGCTCAGGCCGCCGAGGAGATCTTCAGCGACCGCTGAACGATCCTGGCGGACGTCGGCCGACCGGCTCCCTCTTCTCACGGAGGGACGCCTCCGCGCCCGTTTCCGGACGGTATCCGGACAAAAATTTGACCCGCTCCGCCTTTACAGGAACTCTCGCGCATGATAAAATACGCAGGAGATATATTGCAAAACGGCCTTCGGCCGCCACACATCATACGCCGCCGGCAAAACCGGCGCCAAAATTCACAAGTCTGCAACAGGAGGATCATTATGGATTACGCAAAGGAATCTCTCAAAAAGCATGCCGAATGGAAGGGTAAAATCAACGTCATTTCCGCCGTCCCCGTAAAAAATAAAGACGATCTCTCCCTCGCATACACCCCGGGCGTCGCTCAGCCCTGCCTCGAGATACAAAAGGACGTCAATCTGAGCTATGAGCTCACCCGCCGCCATAATCTCTGTCTCGTGGCGACCGACGGCTCCGCCGTACTCGGTCTCGGCGATATCGGTCCCGAAGCCGGCATGCCCGTCATGGAGGGCAAATGCGTCCTCTTCAAGGAATTCGCAGACGTCGACGCTTTTCCTCTCTGCATCAAGAGCCACGACGTTGACGAGATAGTCAATACCATATATCTGATCAGCGGCAGCTTCGGCGGCGTCAATCTGGAGGATATCTCCGCTCCCCGCTGCTTTGAGATCGAAAAGAAGCTCAAGGAAAAATGCGATATCCCGATCTTCCATGACGATCAGCACGGCACCGCCGTCGTCACGCTCGCCGGTCTCATCAACGCGCTGAAGGTCGTCGGCAAGAAAAAGGAGGATATCAAGATCGTGGTATCCGGCGCCGGGGCAGCCGCCATCTCCATCACCCGTCTTCTCCTCACCTATGGCATCAAGGACATCACCCTCTGCGACCGCAAGGGCGCTATTTATGAAGGACGCGGCGAGGGCATGAACCCCATCAAGGAGGAGATGGCCAAGGTCACCAACCTCTCCAAAAAGGCCGGATCGCTTGCGGACACCGTCGTCGGCGCGGACGTCTTCATCGGCGTATCCGCTCCCGGTATGCTGACGGTCGACATGGTCAAGACCATGAACCGTGACGCCATCATCTTTGCCTGCGCCAATCCGACGCCCGAGATATTCCCGGACGACGCCAAAGCCGGCGGCGCCAAAGTCGTCTCCACCGGCCGCAGCGACTATCCGAATCAGGTCAACAACGTTCTCGCTTTCCCGGGCATCTTCCGCGGCGCTTTCGATGTGAGAGCCAGCGATATCAACGATGAGATGAAGCTGGCGGCGGCGTTTGCCATCAGCGGACTTATCTCCGATGACGAGCTCTCCGCCGACTACATCATCCCGAAAGCCTTTGACCCGCGCGTCGGCAAGGCTGTCGCAGCCGCTGTGGCTGAGGCCGCCCGCAAAACCGGCGTGGCAAGAATCTGAATCTGAAAAGGACCGGTAAAGCCGCGGCTTTGCCGGTCCTTTTTCAGCGGCTTTCCCATAGCAGGACAGCGCTTACCTTTTCCGGTTTCAAGGCCGATACAAAGGAGGAATCAATATGATCGAAAAAGCAAGGGCGGAGAGAATTTATACGAAAATGAATGAGATTCGCTCCTTCGAAAGCAAAGCTCTCAGCCTGTTTGAAGAGAACAAGCTCCGCGGCTCCGTACATCTCTACATCGGAGAAGAAGCCATTGCCGCTACGGTATGCTCCAGTCTGCGGGATGAGGACTATATCGCCAGCACCCACCGCGGCCACGGGCATTGCATCGCCAAAGGGGCGCGCCTGGATTATGCCATGGCGGAGCTCATGGGCAAAGCGACAGGCTACTGCAAAGGACGCGGCGGCTCCATGCACATCGCCGACCTGTCCAAGGGCAACCTCGGAGCCAACGCCATCGTCGGCGGCGGCATCCCGATCGCCGTCGGCGCCGCTCTCGCCTCCAAACTCAGCGGAGCCGATCGCGTTGCGGTCGTTTTCTTCGGCGACGGCGCCAGCAACGAGGGCACCTTCCACGAATCGCTCAACCTCGCCTCTGTCTGGAAGCTCCCTGTCATTTTTGTCTGTGAAAACAACGGTTTCGGCATCACCGTTCCGACGTGGCAATCCACCTCCGTAACGGACATAGCCGACAGAAGCCACGGCTACAACATCCCCGGCTGCGTCGTCGACGGCAACGATGTGGAGGAGATCGACGCCGCTTTTCAGAAGGCCCTGGCGCATGCAAAGGCCGGGGAAGGACCGAGTCTTATCGAATGCAAGACCTATCGCTGGTTGGGACATTGGACGGGCGACCCGCAGGTCTACCGTTCGCGCGAGGAAGTGGAGGCATGGAAAAAGAAATGTCCCATCATTCGCTACAGAACCAGACTGCTCGAGCAGGGGCTCTTCACGGAGACCGAGCTCGACGCCATAGAGCAGGCGGCCAGGAAGAGCGCGGACGACGCGGCGGAATTTGCGCTGTCCAGTCCCGAACCAGATCCGGCTCATGTGCTCGACGATGTTTTCTTCGAAGGTTAAAAGGAGGCGGCTGAAATGAGTATCAAAACTTATGCTGTCGCAGTTCGCGACACCATCGGCGACGAAATGCGCCGCGACCCCAAGATCTTCATCATGGGCGAGGATATCGAAAAACAGGGCGGCATATTCGGCTGCACCCGGGATCTCTACAAGGAGTTCGGCACGGACCGCGTGCGCAACACGCCTATCTCGGAAGCCGCGATCGTAGGCGCCGGACTTGGCGCCGCCTGTGCCGGCATGCGCCCCATCGTCGAACTCATGTATATGGATTTCACCTTCTGCGCCATGGACCAGCTGCTCAATCAGGTCGCCAAGACCCGGTACATCTTCGGAGGCAAAGCCAAGATCCCGCTCGTCATACGCGGACAGCAGGGCATCGGCCGCGGCAACGCCGCGACGCACAGCCAGAGCGTGGAGACGATTTTCATGCACTTCCCCGGTCTTAAGGTCGCCTGCCCGTCCACACCCGCGGACGCCGCCGGACTGCTGCGGACCGCGATCCGCGACGACAATCCCGTGATGTTTTTTGAGCACAAGGCTCTCTACGCCACAAAGGGCGAGGTCCCGGACGACCCGGATTTCATGATCCCCTTCGGCAAGGCCGATATTAAAAAAGAGGGCAGCGACGTTACGATCGTCGCGAATCTGCTCTATGTGGGCAGGTGTCTTGAGGCTGCGGCCGAACTCGAGAAGGAGGGCATTTCGGCCGAGGTCATCGATCCGCGCACACTTGTTCCTCTTGACATCGATACCATCGTCCGCTCTGTCAAAAAGACGGGTCGGCTTGTCGTGGTTCATGAGGCTCATAAAAACGCCGGTTGGGGCGCTGAGATCGCTTCTCAGGTGACCGAGGCCGCATTCCGCTATCTTGACGCGCCGCCGGTACGTCTCGGCACCGCAGCCTGCCCCCTGCCGTTCAACCTCGGGCTGGAGGGCGCCGCCACCCCGCAGATTTCAGAGATCGTTGAAGCGGCCAAAAAAGTCTGTTACAGATAAGTAGGTGATAAAATGGCAGAGATCATTATCATGCCGAAGCAGGGCCTGCAGATGACCGAGGGAACGATCATCCGCTGGCTCAAGCAGGAGGGGGACGCCGTCAAGGCGGGCGAACCTCTGTTTGAAATGGAAACAGACAAGCTGACGATTACCATCGACTCCACCGCCGAGGGCTCTCTTCTCAAGATACTCCGGCCGGCCGGAGAGGTCGTGCCGATCACTCTGCCGATCGCCGTTGTGGGCGCTCCGGGTGAGGACTGGTCCGCCCTTCCGGGACTCGCCGCGTCCGGAGATGAGCCGGTTCAGCCTTCCGCTCAAGCATCCGACGGAAGGATCTTCGCCTCTCCGCGCGCCAGACTGCGCGCGGAGGAAAAGGGCATCGATATTGGGGCTGTCGCCGGCACCGGGCCCGACGGACTCATCATCGAACGCGATGTGCTCGCTGTTGCCCCGGCTGCCGCCAAAGCCTCTCCCCTGGCCCGTAAAGTCGCGGAGCAGGCGGGGATCGATATCGCCGCCGTTACAGGAAGCGGACCGCGCGGCAAGATCATGGCGAATGACGTCCGCACCGCAGCGGCCTCGACGGCGCCCGACGAGGAGGACACCGTCATACCGCTGAAAGGAATGCGCAAGGTCATCGCCCAGCGCATGAAGCAGAGTCTTGCCGATATGGCTCAGGCCAATCACCGCATGACCGTGGATATGAGCGAGATCGTCAGGCTCCGCGAGCAGCTCAAGGCGCTGTCCGTCAAAGTCAGTTACAACGATTTCGTTCTGCGCGCGACGGCGAAAGCACTCTCTGAACACCGGAATATGAACGCCTCCATGGGCGACGACTGCATCATTCTCAAAAACGCCGTCAATCTCGGCATGGCCGTCGCCGCCGATAACGGTCTTGTCGTTCCCGTCATCAAAAACGCCGACAGGCTGAGCCTCACGGAGCTGGCGGCAAAAAGCTCTGAGCTTGCCGGGCGGACAAAGGAAAACCGCCTGCAGCCCGACGAGATGACGGGAGGCACCTTTACCGTTACCAATCTCGGTATGTATGAGGTCGACAGCTTTACCGCCGTCATCAATCCGCCGGAGGCCGGTATACTCGCCGTCGGAAAAATGCGTAAAATGCCCGTCGTCCTGCCTGATGACTCCATTGGCGTCAGGCCGCTCATGCAGCTGTCGCTCACTTATGACCACAGAATCATCGACGGGGCTCCCGCAGCGGCTTTTCTCCTCCGCATCCGGACGCTGCTGGAAAACCCCGCTCTGCTGATGTAGGGAGGGACGTCACGTGGCAGACCATATCGCTCCGGGCTTTGATTACGACGTCGCCGTTCTCGGCGGAGGACCCGGCGGCTATGAGGCCGCCATACGCTGCGCGCAATACAGCCTGAAAACCGTTCTGATAGAAGCCCGCGAACTCGGCGGCACCTGTCTGAACCGCGGCTGTATTCCGACCAAGGCACTGCTGCACGGAGCGGAGGTCTACTCCGGGATCCTCTCCGCTTCGGCCTTCGGCATCACCGTGGGCGAGTGCTCCATGGATTTTGAAAAGCTCTCCGCTTTCAAGGATAAGCAGGTGGAAAAGCTCCGCCGCGGCATAGCCGCTCTGGAAAAAGCCCACGGCGTGGAGGTCGTCAACGCCTTCGGTCGTCTGACGGACGCGAATACCATCGAGGCCGCCGGCCGACGGATCACCGCCGCAAATATCATTCTCGCGACCGGCTCGGCTCCCTCTCTCCCGCCGATACCCGGTATCGACGCTGCCGGAGTCATGACAAGCGATGACGCTCTCGCCATGAGAGAGCTCCCAGACAGTGTCGTCATCATCGGCGGCGGCGTGATCGGCATGGAGTTCGCCACGCTCTTTTCCGCCTTCGGCAGGAAAGTCACGGTACTCGAGATGATGCCTGCTATCCTTCCCGGCGTCGATGCGGACATAACCTCCTCTTTGAATCAAACGCTGACGCAGAGAGGCGTCAGGATCGTGACCGGCGCCCGGGTCGACAGTATCGGGAATACCGGCGGCGGCCTCTGCGTCGCATACACACTCGGTCATGAACAGGACAGCGCGAGCGCCGACTGCTGCCTTGTCAGCGTCGGGCGGCGTGCGCAGACCGCCGGCATCGGTCTGGAGGAGACCGGCGTGGACATGGACCGCTCTTTCGTGCGGACGGACGACCACATGCGCACCAATATCGGCCATATCTACGCCATAGGCGATATCACCGGCAAGGTCCAGCTCGCCCATGTCGCTTCCGCCCAGGGCCTCATCGCAGCCGCGAACTGCGCCGGCAGGGATGAGATCATGCGCTACGACGTCATCCCGACCTGCATCTACACCGACCCGGAGATCGCCTGCGTCGGCCTCACCGAGGAAAAAGCGCGCGCAGCGGGCAAAAATGTCAAAACCGGTATGTTCAATGTTGCCGGCAACGGCCGCGCCCTGGCGATGAACGCCGCGCAGGGCTTTATCAAGCTCGTCACGGAGCCCTCCACAGGCGAGATACTCGGCGCACAGATCCTGGCCCCGCACGCCACTGACATGATCGCTGAGATCGCCGCGGTCATGCGCTGTGAGGGGACCGTGGAGGAGCTTGCAGCCACGATTCATCCCCACCCCACGGTCAGTGAAATCATCATGGAGGCCGCGCACGACGCGCAGGGGCTGTGCTGTCACGCCGTTCCCCCAAAAAGATTTTGATCGGGCCGCGCGGTAAAAAGGATTGGTTTTCAGGTGAAAATATGATAAAATGAACGCAGGAATAAACTCCTGCGTTCATTTTATGTCATGATTTTCTTGCGGAGGTTCGGGTATGGAACTTGAATTCGGATTCGGAACAACCAAACAATCAGTGACGGTCCCTGACGGCAGCCTCAGGGAGATCATCGTCCAGAACAGCATCGAATTCGGCGTTATGGGCGAGGACGCTGTCAAAGCGGCGCTCAGCCGTCCTATCGGCGCGCCGCGGCTGCGCGATGCGGTCCGTCCGGGCGAAAAGATCGTGATCGTCACCAGCGATATCACGCGGCCCATGCCCACTTATAAGGTCATGCCCTCCGTCCTCGACGAGCTGTACGCCGCCGGTGCGGACAGGAAGGATATCACGCTTGTTTTTGCGCTCGGCAGCCACCGCAGCCACACCGAGGAGGAAAAGAAAAAGCTGGCCGGAGAGCGCGCCTACTCCGAGATCCGCTGCGTCGACTCCGCCCCTTCTGAGTATGTGCATTACGGCGTCACCAGCCGCGGCACTCCGGTGGATATCATGAAAGAGGTCGCCGAAGCCGACAAGCGCATCTGTCTCGGCAATATCGAGTATCATTGGTTCGCCGGTTTCTCCGGCGGCGCCAAGGCCATTATGCCCGGCGTCTCGACCCGCGAGGCAATACAGGCCAATCACTCACAGATGACAAGCCGCTATGCGCACGCCGGCTGTATCGATGAGAACCCCATCCGTATGGATATCGAGGAGGCCGCGGCCATGGTCGGGGTCGACTATATCGTCAACGTCGTGCTCGACGAACATAAGCAGATCGTCTACGCGGTAGCAGGCGACGTAAAGCTGGCACACCGGGAGGGGTGCCGCTATCTTGCCAAGCTCTACTCCAAGGAGATCGAGGAGCGCGCCGACATCGTTCTCGTCTCGCAGGGCGGCGCTCCCAAGGATCTCAACCTCTATCAGACGCAGAAGGCGCTCGACAACGCCAAACACGCCGTCAAAAAAGGCGGCACCATTATTCTGATCGGCTCCTGCCGCGAGGGTCTGGGCGAAAAGACCTTTGAGAGCTGGATGCTCAGCGCCGAAACCTCGCACAGCATCGTCGAGCGCATTCAGACGGACTTCAAGCTCGGCGGACACAAAGCCGCCGCCATCGCCATGGTGCTGGACGACGCGGAGATCTACCTTGTCTCCGAAATGGACCCGGAGCTCGTCAGGCATATCTTCATGACGCCTTTTTCCACTGTTCAGGAGGCCTTTGACGCCGCCATGAAAAAGCACGGACCGAACGCCTCGGTCATCGCCATGCCTTTCGGCGGTTCCACTCTCCCCCACGCCAAAAAGTAAGCCGTGAACCGATAAACCGCTTGCCGCAAAAGGCCCGCTGGGCGGAGCTGTCGGCATTTTCACCCTTGACAAATGAAGTTTTATGGGATATATTACGGTTATAACTTCATCAACTTCACTTTCTGGAGGGTGTTTTATGAAAACATTTGCCGATAAGGTCCGTGAAAACCGACGCTTGACGAACCTCACTCAGGAGGAACTCGCCTGCCTCATCGGCGTCTCCAAGCGCTCTGTCGCCGCCTATGAGACCGGCAGCGCCCGTCCGCGCAGAGCCGTAATGGCCAGGCTGTCCGATGCGCTGCACGTTTCCCCCGAATATCTGCTCCGTGACGATATAGACGATCCGCTGTACGGCTCCGCCTCTTCTCCGTATATTGAAGACGCACGCCGCCGCTACGGAGCCAAAGCCGCGCGGGAAGTGGAATTCCTGCTGGAGCGCAATTCCGCCTTTTTCGCCGGCGGCGAGATCAGCCAGGAGGCCAAAGACTCCTATTTTGAGGCAGTGATGAAGGCTTATCTCCTCTGCAAGGAGGAGGCTAAAAAAACCTTCGGCCGCGGCTGAGGGGAGGCCCTTTGAATGTACACACAGGAAATCAGCGGCCGCGTGGACGCGCTTGTCTCCCGCTTCGGCGAGAGAGATCCGTACGCTCTGCAGCGGGCCATGAGGCTCCTTCTCCTTGAAACGCCGATGGGCAGTTTTCCCACCGCCTGCAAGGGTTTTTTCATGACCCAGTCGCGCATGCGCGTCATCGCCGTCAACACCGATCTGCCGGAAGAGATGCAGCGCGTCGTCCTCGCCCATGAGATCGGCCACGCGGTCTTGCACTATGACCGCCAGAACCGCTCCTCCTTCCGCGAGTGTTCCATGTTTGACGACATCTCCAAGATGGAGCGGGAGGCGAACTTTTTCGCGGCGGAGCTGCTCATTCCGGATGAAGACGTCTTTGCCATTGTCGGAGCCGACGCCTCCTTTTTCGGCGCCGCAGGCGCTCTCTCCGTACCGCCTCAGCTGCTCGACTTCAAGCTCAGAGCCATGAAGAGCCGCGGTTACAAACAGGCGAACACGCCTCTTATGTCCGACAGCCGTTTCCTCCGAAACGTCTGATACCGATCATCAGGGAAAGGCGGCCGTTGAGAAAATTCTCAACGGCCGCCTCAGCTTGTCAAAAAATTTTTTACGGGACTTCTTCGGCTGCGCCTGCCGTCGGTTATTTCCCAAAAAGCCTTTTCTCCTGTCTTCGTACCCTTCTCACCCGATGCTGTTCCGCCGTTTTGCAGACCGCTCCGGCGGCGGCCTTCCCCGTGCACAAATGTGACAGCGATAACGGCGAACGTTGTCTTATCGTATTTTCGATGCTATAATACGATATGGACAACGGGTGATTCTTGTGCTTTTTTCGGTCTCTGTCGTCATCCGGCACAGCAAACAATAAAAAAGGAGGTTTATGAAATGGATACTGCAAAAATCAAGGATTTCATGAATAAGTGGATGGAGGCAAACCGTGATGAATTCTTCGCTGCGGCCGATGAAATCTGGAATCATCCGGAGCTCGGTCTGGAGGAATACAGAGCCTCCGGCCTTCTCACGAAAATATTGAAGAAATATGGCTTCACCGTAGAAAGCGGGCAGGGCGGAATGCCGACCGCCTTTATTGCTTCATATGGGCACGGCAGACCTGTCGTCGGACTCAACTGCGAGTATGACTGCCTTCCCGGTCTTTCTCAGCAGGCGGATAAAACTTATCCGTGCCCTGTTAAAAAGGACGCTCCGGGACAGGGCTGCGGCCATAATCTGTTGGGTACCATGAGCGTATTCAGCGCAGTCGCATTAAGCAAAGCCGTTGACGAATACGGGATCGATTGTACGATCCGTGTATTGGGGTCCCCCTTTGAGGAAGCCAGCGTCGGCAAGCCTCTGGTTGCAAGGGAAGGCCATTATAAGGATATAGATTTCATTCTGGATTGGCACCCCTGGTACTATAACCGTGCGGATTATGACAGATGCAACTCCGTATTTGTCATGAAGTTCACCTTCCACGGCAAATCAACTCACGGAGCCTATCCGTGGGAAGGCCGCTCGGCATTGGATGCAGGCATGCTCTTTGGAATGTCTCTGGAGATGCTCAGAGAGCATGTAAAGCCCAACGGCCCCGACGCCGCCAGTACGATCAACTATACGTTCCAGGACTGCGGTCCGTCTCTCGCAAACATTATTCCGGAAATAACCGTGATACAGCTTTACGGAAGATTCGCAGACATGGAAACGTCTCTGGACGCGTTCGAGCGTGTAAAAAACTGCGCGAAAGGCACGGCGCTGGCCACCGGGACGACGGTGGATATGGAACTGATCACCTACACGCACAATAAGATCCCGAACAAGACCCTTGCCGAGATCGTCCACCGCAATATGGAGGCCTATGGAGCGCCCGACTTTACGGAAGAGGAGCAGGCGTTTGCCAAGGCCACCCAGAAATATAAGGGCGTGGAAGAAACAGGCCTGGACACGGCGATCCAACCCTTCGGCGCGAGCGAGACTATCATCTGCGACACATCCGAATTCTCCTGGAACGCTCCCTATGCGACTTTTTGGGTCACACTCGGTCCCCAGAATGTCGGCTGGCATAACTGGATTATCACCGCCTGCGCCGGTAACTCCATCGGAAAAAAGTGCTTCATGCGCGCTGCGCAGATCATGACCTCTTCATGCGTGGATATTCTGAGCGAGCCTGAAACCATCAAAAAAGCAAAGGAAGAGTGGGTGGAGCGCATGGCGGGGAGAACCTACCAATGCCTGCTGCCCGACGAGCATAAAGCCCCGTTGGGACTCAACAAGGAAATAATGGACCGGTATTTCGGCTCTGAAGCATAAGAGCCCGAAGGACAAAAACGAAGTAACCAGCAACATACCGAAGAATAACGGCGGCCGTTGAGAGAATTCTCAACGGCCGCCGTTTGTTCCGATACAGAGCTTTCACCCGTACCCCGGCTCATCTGAAGCCGTTTTTCAGAGTGCTGAGCAATCCTCGCTTGAGGACCTGCGCGCCGGTGTTGATGAGCCTGCGCTCGATCTGCGCTCTGCGCCTTTCGGCGGCGCGCTCCCTCGCTGCGATCTCGCGCTCCGACTGCTTTTCCAGCTTTTTGCGCATGTTCTCCTCCTCCTTGGCCTTCTGTGCCTCAAAGGCGGCGCGCTCCTTCTCGAGCGCCTCGCGCTCCGCAGCGAGCTTCGCGCGCTCCTCTTCGTCGGCGCGGCGCTCCTCAAGCGTCTCATAGGCGGAGATATTATCCACAGCCGTGTCATACTTCTCCATCCCGTCGGCCGACGACGCGGCGGCCCGTACCGCCGGATCGGCCGGGGCCATGAGGCTCTGCGGGCATATGCTCGCCGTATTCTGTACGACTCCCGGCACGCCGTGCCCGTCGAGCACGGAGACGAGCGCGCATCCCACGCCGAGCTGCATGATCAGCTCCTCGGCCTTGAAGGCCGGATTCGGGCGCATCGACTGCGCCGCGGCTCTCACCGCCTTCTGTT
>Ga0079305_1002826_pt1 | contig 13493 bp, 12 predicted proteins | sample LMS_cellobiose_e_FD_79183 | JGI IMG/M metagenome (GOLD analysis project Ga0079305, IMG submission 79183) | Rumen-fistulated moose microbial communities from Alaska, USA - LMS_cellobiose_enrichment | ecosystem: Host-associated > Mammals > Digestive system > Stomach > Rumen fluid ... | reverse complement strand
GACTGCCGCGGCCCGGCAGAAAAATCCCGGAAAAAGGGGGATTGAAACTTGACAAATCCCCCGACCGGGTGATATGTTATGTCGATTACAGTTTGCACCCCCCCAAGGAAAGGAATGTTTCATGTCACGGTTTTTGTCAATGTTCCTGTTCGCCTGCGCCGTGTCCGGCGCCGCCGCGAACGACTTCACTCTGGTGTCCGAACCGACCCTGGAAGTCCGGTACGGCCAGACCCCGGTCGTCACCGCCGACCGCTTCAAGATCTCCGGCACCCCGGTGGCGATCACCGCTCAGCGCACCGAAACCATCGACGGATCGACCGTAATCAACAGTTTCGGCAGTCAGTCCGGCGTCCCCTACCGCCGCGAAGTTTCCGTGCGCGACGGCGGCAAAGAGGTGGAAATTTCGTTTCTGGCAAAAGCCCGCCCCTACAACGAAGCGACTTTCGGCAAACTGCCGGACGGCACCCCGAAGGGTTTGTCTTATGAAGTCGAGATCCCGGTCGAACGCTTCAGAAAGGGCCGCTACACCATCATCACCGGACGCAGCAGCAAAACCTCGGAACATTCCGGCAAAGGTCTGCCGCCCAAAGAAAAGGTGCGCTGGCTGCTCCTCGAAAACGATCAGGAATCGCTGATTTTCGACTGCGATCCGCGCGGCGTCAACGCCCACGGCGATTACGGTCCCAACTCGGTGATCGGGATGTGGCAGATCCGCTACGAAGGCAACAAACTTCTGCTTGGAATCCACTACACGCCCCGGCTGTGCGGCGGCGATCTGTGCGGCAAACTCATCATCCATACCGGCGACCGCACCGCTTACGACGCCCGCCATGCCCACCGCGGCTATCGGTATTTTTCGGTGCTGGAATCGGAACGGCGCTTCGTTTTCGGCGCGCGGAAATTCGGCAAAGGACTCACCAATGCGGGAACTCTTGAGTACAACGCCAAGCGTCTCTTCGGCTGGAGCCGTCACGGCGAACTTACGGTACGCAATTTCGCTCCGGAAGGCGCCCAGTACAGCGCCGTCGCCGGCAGTCAGCCCGCCGCATTCCGGATCGACAATCTGCGCTCCGGGCTTTATCTGGTGACGGTGACCGCCGGGAACGGCGCGGCAGCCCCGGTCGGCCCCTTCGCCATCGCCTGTGACGGCCGCAAGGCGATCGACGCCGTGACGCTCGCGCCGAACAGCGTCACCGAAGCGGTATTCTCCGCGTGGATCGAATCGGGAAGCACCACGTTGGAATTCTCCGGCAACTGGCAGATCTCCACGATCAACCTCCAGCTGCTCCAGAGCAGCAAAGAAGATTACACCTTCCGGCGCGGCTTCTGGCGCAGTACCAAAGGGCCATACCCCTCGGTCATGCGCCACAGCGAACACTACGCGGAAGAACCGCGTTACAGCACCAGCGTCACCAGTTACCCCCTGCCGGAACAGGGCAAGGAGATGGCCGCGCCCCGCAAAGCGTGGGAATTTCCGACGCTCCATGCGAAATTCGCCTCGCCCGCGGACGACTGGCGCGGCGGTGCGGTCATCAGCAGCCAGGGCACGAGCAACGGCGGAACCTTTCAGGAATTTGCCGAGCCGGAACTGCTGGAACGCCGGATGAACGAACTCCGGAACGACAACATCAATGCCATTCTGCTGAACGGTTTTCTCGCCCGTCACGGCTTCCCCCGTCACCTCGCCCGGGTGGAAAAGGCGGTCGCGGATTTTGTGAAAGCCGGTCACGCGCGCGGCATGAAGGTGCTTGACCATCAGGATTATTCGATCCTGTGGGACGCCGATTCCGGGTTCCGGGTGCTGATCGAAAATCTGCCCAAACTCCAGCGGACGGTGATCGGCGGGATGCCGAACCGCGGCTTCTGTCCGGTGAATCCGGCGGCGCTTGATCCCTATATGGAATACATCGTCAAGCACGTCAGGAACACCGGCCTGGACGGTCTGATGATCGACGAGACCTGCTTCCACGGCACGGAATTCTGCGGCTGCGCGGCCTGCCGCAAGGCCTTCACTGCGGAAACCGGCTGGTATCTGCCGGTCAACGAGCTTTCCAAGGATCTGAACAACAGCGCATCGGTTCTGTGGCGCACCTGGCTCAAGTGGCGGCAGAAAAAAGTCGGCGATTTCTGGTATCGCCTCAAGTCGGAGATCGCGCCGTTCCGGCCGGACTTCGTGGTCATGGGCTACACTACGCATTACGGCATGAACTCGACCTACGGTTCCAAGGGGCAGGGCAACGCGCTGGAACAACTCTCCCGGACATGGGATTTCATCGGCACGGAGATCATGTCGCGCAACGTCTACGGCTGTTACCGCGCGACGCAGGGCTACCGCAAGGCGAAGAACCAGTTCCGCAACAGCCTCGGCATACCGGTTTTCGGTCTGGTCTATTCCAGCGGCCCCGACTGGAACGTGCTCTATTTCGGCTGGGCGCTCAACAATATGAATGCTCAGACCACATGGGAAATGAGCGGGTTCTACTGCCCGGAAGGCCTGAGCAACTACCGGCTCTTCACCGTGGAGAAAGGCAACATGAACGGCAAAACCGCGCAGCCGGTGGCGGATGTGGCGCTGCTCTTTTCCAATGCGAGCCGCGACTGGCCGTGCATGGCGTCCTATCCGCCGGATCTCTTCGGGACGAGTCAACTTTTGAGCACGCGGCACATCCAGCATGAATTTCTGAATGAAATGGGATTGCGTCCGGAGATCCTGAAGCGCTTCAAAGTGCTCTGCATCAACAACGCCACCGCGCTGGACGATGCCGGCTGGACGGCGGTCAGGGAGTTTGTCAAGGCGGGCGGCACGTTGTTCCTCACGGGACGTACCGGGGTGGCGGACGAAAACGGCACGACACGCGACGTCTTCCTGCCCGCGGAATTCTTCCCGGGGCTGAAACTCGGCGGCAAAGCGCTGAGGAGCGCGGAATTTTCTGACGGCAAACAGACGTGGAAAACCGCCAAGCCGATCACCGCCGGACAATTCATCTGGCCGAAAAACAAGGTTCCGGCGGGCGCGGAAGTGCTGATGACGGCACAGCTGGGCAAACGGAGCGATTATCCGGCGCTGGTGAAAACGACCTATGGCAAAGGCACGGTTTATCTGACGCCGTTCCTGTTCGGTGTCCCGGCGCACAGCAACGAAGTGACGTCGGGCAAGGCGATCACGTTTGTGCCGCAGCCGGACGCGGACAAGTTGGCGAACGCGGTGCTGGACAAGGTCGGCGCGACGCGCAACGTGTGGAATCCGCTGGAAGTTCCGGCGGCGGTGCTGACGAGCGTTTATCGTGACGGGAAAGACACGATGGTGCATTTTCTGAATGCGACGGGCTCGAAGTTCAAGGCGAAAGACGTTCTGCCGCACGTTTTGAAGGGCAATCCGTACCCGCTGCCGGAGAAAGACATTGTCTATGAAATTCCGGGCAAATACCGCAAAGTGTGGGCGGCGAGTCCGGATTTTGCGAAAACGGAGCTGAAGGGTGTGACGGAAAAGGACGGAGTCACGCGGGTGATTTTGCCGAAGGAATTGCTGAAGACCTATACGATCGTGCATATGGAACAATAGTTTCCGGCCCAAGACGGCGCGGAAACTCTGCGGTGCGCGGACGGCGTGACGCGAGGTATTCTGTGCCGTCTTGGGAAAAAAACGGCGGCAAAACCGGGAAAATGACTGGACAAAACGAAAAAAACGGTATATATTAAGCGAACGGTGATGTTTTCATCGCCATATTGCGGAGAGATGGTCGAGTGGTCGAAGGCGCCACATTGGAAATGTGGTGTACCGTCAGGTACCGTGGGTTCGAATCCCACTCTCTCCGCCATTTTTTACCCCTCTTTTAACTCAAAAATGCCATTTGTTTGGCTTCCTTTCGACTTATTCTTGTATGTATTTTTGTATGGCTGATTTTGCGGGGATCCATTTTCCGGTTTTTTCCGCAAGCGCTCGGCAAATGTACACAAAATCGGATAACGTGTCATTTGGGGTTTTAAAATTCCCATGAAGTACACTGAAGTCCCTTCTCGCGCGCGCCCTCGACCCCGTCAATAGAGTTGCGTCAGCAGACCCTCCAGGTACTCCCCTTGCCTCCGGAATGACCTTAAAATCTCACCCATTTTTTGCCCCCTCCTTTACAAGAGTGCTCCTGACCTCAAAACGCACGGAAATTTTGTTTTTCCCAATGTTCTATATTATCCTCCAAAGGGCGCAGAAATGCCTGTAGAGTTCATTACGACGGCTCCATAGGATTCCTTCACCCCTCAAAAATCGGCACCGACCGCGATTTTGGCAAAATAACCCGCGTTTCACGCGGCCTTGAGCTCAAAACGGCTGGCGGTCCGGCAAAAACATCAGGCGAGTTGTGAGAAATCTGTATCGTACCATGCAAAAAAAACCTTCCGGCCCGGAAGTCCGGGGCGCGCGGCGGGGTCATCCTTTCTCCCCCGTGCAGGGACCGCGCTCTTCCTCCGCGCGGTTCGCGCGCACCGGACTTCCCCGCCGGAGACGGAGCAGCAGTCTATGAGTGACGTCATCACCTTTCAGGAGGCCTGCATCTACACCACCGAACAGGCCGCAGCCATCCTCCAGTATCACGCCAAGACCGTCCGCAGTCTCTGCAGGTCCGGCGCGATCCCCGCACGCAAGGAGCGCGGCGGCTACCGCATCACCGGATGGGTTCTGCGGGCATATGCGGAAAACCGTCTCCCCGTCAAGCCCGAATGCCGGGAATGAGGCTTTGTCAAGTTTATTTCCAAAAAAAAGTTGAAAATAGTTGTTAATAATTGACAGCAAAGAAAATAAAAATCTGAAATATTTCATTCGAGGGTATGTGAATGGAACGAAGCAAACGCCGCGGCCGCCCGCGCTCCGATGGAGCATGGACAGCCGCCAAATTCAATCAGCGCTCGCGCGAATACTTCGAAAAATGCGACAGCCGCGTCCGCGTCGCCGCAGTCAAGGACGGCATCATCAATGTCCCAGCTCCAGCTCCTTACAGTATTGAAGGCTTATGTGTCTATCTCGACATCTCCCGCGCCACCTTTCGCCAATGGCGCAAGCTCGACAACGCCCTCGGCCGCGCCGTCAACCGCGCCCATCTCATCATCACCGCCAACCGCGTCGAGGGCGCCCTCGACGGCAATCAGAACGCCAGTTTCGCCCAGTTCCTCCTCAAAAACAACGATCCCGAAGACTACCGCGACCGCATCGAGGTCGAAGGCTCCGTCGATCCCCAGACGCAATCCCTCCTCGACCGGGCTCTGAACTCTTGGCAGTCCATGATGGAAGCAGGGAAGTAACGTATGGGCGCGGAACTCGAACAATTGGGCGCGTGTTTCGCCGATCCCGTCTGGCGCGTCTCCAACCTCTATCGCGTCGTCGATGAAAACGGAACCGAATGCGACTTCCGCCCCCGCCCTGCCCAGCAGCAGTTCCTCAAGAATCTTTGGTATCGCAACATCGTTCTCAAAGCCCGGCAGCTCGGCTTCACCACCCTCATCGACATCATCGGTCTCGACATGGCCATCTTCACCGACCACCTCACGGCCGTCATCATCGCCGAAACCAAAGAAAAGGCAGCCGACATCTTTCAGCGCAAGGTCATTTATCCCTACGAACATCTCCCGCGCGAGATCAGAGACTTCTGCAAGATACAGTCCTCAAATCAGACCGGCGAGGTCAGTTTTTCCAACGGGTCGCAGATCAAAGTCATGGTCTCCGCACGGTCCGGAACCTGTCAGTTCCTCCACGTCTCCGAATACGGCCCCGTCTGCGCAAAGGCCCCCGCAAAGGCAGAAGAGATCAAGACCGGATCGCTCCCCGCCGTCCACGGAAGGGGCTTCGTCTTCATCGAATCCACCGCCATGGGCAATGCGGGCGATTTCTACGAAATGACCATGGCTGCGCAGGCCCTTCAGCGCACCGGGCGCAAACTCGATCCCCTCCAGTATCGGCTGCACTTCTTCCCCTGGCACCAGAACCCCGAATACCGCGCAAACCCCGCCAGCGTCGTCATCCCAGACCGTCTTCTCGCCTACTTCGACGAGCTTTACGGCCGCCAGCAGATCGCCCTCTCCGAAGAGCAGATGGCATGGTATGCCATGACCGAAGCCACCCTCCACGAAAAAATGTGGAGCGAATATCCCAGCTACCCGGACGAAGCCTTCCGCGTCGCCCGCGACGGAGCTTATTACAGCAGGCAATTTCTCGACATCTACCGCACCAACCGCATCTCAAGCGTACCACACGAACCCGGACTGGGCGTTTACACCGCATGGGACCTCGGCGTATCCGACCAAACCAGCATCTGGTTCCTGCAATTCCTCGGCAAGGAGATCAGGGTCATCGATTATTACGAAAGTTCCGGCGAAGGACTCGGACACTATGCCAACGTCCTCGCCTCAAAACCATATCGCTACATCCGACACTTCGCACCGCACGACATCGCTGTCCGCGAACTCGGCAGCGGCCTCTCCCGCCTCGAAACCGCCAGGAAATATGGCATCAACTTCGACCGCATCCCCACCAATCTCGACCTTGCAGGAGGCATCGAGAACGTCCGCGAAATGCTCGCATACTGCTGGTTCGACGAGGCCAAAACCGAAACCGGCCGCAAGGCCCTCGAAGCATACAAGCGAGAATGGGACGAAAAACTCGCCAGCTACAAAAGTCAGCCCTGTCACGACTGGAGCAGCCACGCCGCCGACGCTTTCCGCACCGCCGCCGTCGCATGGAAACTCGGCCTCGTCGCCGATCCCGCCGACCGGAAAAAAGTCAAAACCACAGGAGGAATCAGAAAAAGATGATCGCCTTCTTCAATACCGATTCGCCGTGCGTGGACAACGAGATCACCCGCTGGCACCTTCGCCACGGCTGGCTCTACAACGCCTATCGCATCCCCGCGCGCAAGCCCGTCGGCGTTTTTTTCGCAACCTTGCTCTGCGGCGACGGCGCAGTCGTCCACTTCGACGTCATCCCCGAAGCCCGCCTCTCTCCGCTCGAGATTCTGCACGGCTTCCGCAAGGGCATCCGCATGATGCTATCCGCACAGCTCAACGTCATTTATGCCACCATTCCGGAGGAATATGGCGATCTGATCCGAGTCGCTTCGCATCTCGGCTTCCGCATCGTCCGCGACGGCGGCTTCCGGCGCGACGAAAAGCATGTCGCGCTCCTCCGGCTCGACCCGGAAATATTTGACCGGCGCAAAAAGTATAGTAAAGATGAAAAACCAAAGGAGAACAGCATGAGCACCAGCCCCGCAAAAGCCAAACCGCCCGCCGATCCAGACCCCACACCCCGCGCCGCCAGCGATTCCAGCGAGGCCGTCGCCCAGGCCGACCGGCAGGAACGCAAACGCGCCGCCTCCCAGTACGGCCGCCAGCAGACCATCCTCGCCGGAAATACCGCCGCAAACAACACCAGCGAAAACAAGAAAACCGTCCTCGGAGGATAACCCCGCGCATAGCGCGGGCGTGAAACAGAGAAACAGAGAAACGTGAGGATGTGGTACTCGCTGCGGCGAGGAAAGGAAGCAATGGAAGCAAAGGATATTCTCGAGCGCTACTCCGCGCTGAAGAGTCTTCATGACGGTTACTGGCTCGCCGTCTGGCGCGAAGTCCGGCGCTATGTCTGGCCCAACTATTCCGATTACAAAAGCGAGGGCGGCGACCGCGGCGCCGACGTCCCCGACAGCACCGCCATCGAAGCCCGCGCCCGTCTCGCCGCCGGGATGTACGCGTGGATGGCTCCCCCGGATCAGCGCTGGTTCGAGCTCCAGAGCGCCGACCCCGTCCTCGCCAAAAACGAAGAGGTCAATGCTTTCTTCGCCGAATGCTCCCGCATCGTCGCCGAAGCTCTCGCCAACTCCAACTGGCCCGGCGTCCTCATCGACGCCCTGAATCAGCTCGCCTGCGGCCTCGATGCCATAATCTACTGCGAAGACGGCGGCGCCGAACGGATCCTCAACTTCCGCAATTTCCCCGTCGAGACCGTCTGCTACGCCGAAAACGCTTCCCGCAAGGTCGATACCATCTTCCGCGAAGTCTCCATGACCGCCCGGCAGTGTCTCCAGCTTTTCAGCAAGGACGATCTGCCGCCCTCGATCCGCGCCGACGCCGAAAATCCCGCCAAAAAAGACACGGCCAAACGCATCCTCCACGCCGTGTTCCCGCGCTCCGACCGCGACGGCACCATGCTCGATCAGAAGAATATGCCGGTCGCGGAGGTCTATATCGACCTCGACAGCAAGCACATCATCCGCGAGGGCGGCTACCGCGAATTCCCCTTCGCAGTCTGCCACTTCGAGCGCTCCGACAATGAGACCTACGGCCGCGGCCCCGGCATCAATATGCTGCCAAACATCAAAATGTTATGCCGCATCTATGAAGCATACGTCCTCGGCGCCGAACGCGAGGTCGATCCCTCCACACTCGCACCAGACGGCTCCATCGTCGGAAGCGAATACAACCGCGATCCCGGTTCGCTCATCTTCTACAAACCCGACCTCGGCGGCGCCAAACCCGAACTCCTCCCCATCCACGCAAACCTCTCTGGGCGTTATCAGGACATCAAAGAAGAACAGGACCGCATCAAACGCGGCTTCTTCTGGGATATTTTCGACCCCCTCGGCGACCTCAAACAGATCACCGCAACCGAAGCCGAGATCCGCAACGAAGGAAAAATGATCCCCTTCGCCCCCATCGCCGGAAATCTCCACAGCGACCTCTTCCGCGTCATCATCCATCGCGCCTTCGCCATCGTCGCACGACGCGGCCTTCTCCCCGAACCGCCTGCCGAACTCGCACAAAAACCCGACTACAAAGTCGAATTCGTGTCGAAGATCGCACGCGCCATCCGCAAGCTCGAATCGCTCGCATGGATCCAAACCGAGGCAACGCTCGCCAACGTCGCACAGCTCGACCCCTCCATCCTCGACAACTTCGACCTCGACGCCGTCGTCCGAGACATCGCTTCCGCCAACGGCGCCAACCCCAAATGGATCAAATCCGCCAAGGACCGCGACGCCATCCGCGAAGCCCGTCAGCAGCAGCAGCAGGCGCAGGCTGGCGCCGAGATGATGATGAACGCCGCCGGCGCACTCGGACAGAACCTCGGCAAGGCCCCCGAAAAAGGCTCCGCCCTCGACGCCGTCATGAACGGAAAAACCGTATAGCCCGCGCCCCGCGCGGGCGAGAAACAGAGAAACAGAGAAACAGAGAAACGTGGGAATAAGGTACGTACCCGCCTGCGGCGGGGAATCATAGAAGGATAAGATATGGAGAGAAAAACCGAACTGAAACGGCAGGAACGGCAGAACCTCATCCGCAACGCTTTCCAGACCGCTTTCGACGGCGAGGCGGGCAGGATCGTCCTCGCCGAACTCGCCAGGTTCGCCGGGGCCGACCAGGCACCTTTCTGCGCCGACCCCAGAATGCAGGAATACATGCAGGGCCGGAGGTCCGTATACTGCGAAATCATACGCATCATCAACAGCAAGGAGGTTCACAATGAATGACAGCCCTTTCCGCATCGAGGGCAATCAGGTCTTTTCCGCAAAAACCGGAAAACTCGTCGCCGTCCTCAACGACGACGGCGCCCCCGTCTTCCAGAAGGGTTATGCCGGAGCTTACAGCAAGCTCCTCGCGGAATACCTCGCCGCCGCTGGCGGCGAGGAAAGAGAAACAGAGAAACAGAGAAACGGTGAAACGTTGGATGCGGAACCCGCGCAGAGCGCGGACGAAACGGAACCCGCGCAGAGCGCGGGCGCTCCGGGCGGAACGAACGTCTTTGTCGGAAGCATCCCCGCCGCCAGCGGAACCGCCGTACCCAAACGCGAAGCTCCCGAGAAAACCGCTGCCGATTTCGACGTCGCACTCATCCCCGACGCCGATCTCCCCGACTTCGACCCCATGCTCGGAGTCGAAACCCCCGGGTTCCGCGCCTTTGTCGCCAAACACCGCCTCGCACAAAACGCCGTCGCCGCCCTCGTCCGGCGGCTCGAAAATAACAAATAAGGAGATTTCAAAATGCCTGAAAACAACACCATCCTCGGCAATCCCAACACCACCCGGATCGACGACAATCCCCAGGTCAACGGCGAAAACACGCCGCCCGCCGCGCCCCCCGCAACACCGCCCTCCGGAGAATTCGACTTCTCCGGCATCGTCGCCAAAGACGGCTCCCTCTCCGAAAACTGGCGCGACGGTCTGCCCGAAGACCTCCGCGGCGAAAAAAGCCTCGAAAACATCAAGGACTTCCGCCACCTCGCGCAGAGCTACGTCCACGCCCAGCACGCCATCGGCGCCAACAAGATCGCCATCCCCGGAGAACACGCCACCGCCGACGAAATGGCCGCTTTCTACAACGCCCTCGGCCGCCCCGAAAAAGCCGACGGATACGACGTTAAGGGCATTCAGCTCCCCAAGGGCATCGAACTCGACGATGCCCAGCTCAAGGAGTTCCGCGAATTCGCGCACGAAAACGGGCTCTCCCAGAAAACCTTCGCCAAAATGCTCGAATATGACGCTTCGCGCGCCGCCAAACAGGCAGAAGCCGCCGAGCAGGACGCCAAACTCGAATACGATGAGACCGTCGCCAAGCTCAAATCCGAATTCGGTCCCAAACTCAACGACGTCATCCTCCAGTGCAACAAGGCCATGGATACCTTCGGCCTCAAGGACGTGCTTGTCCAGCACAATCTGCTCAACAACTACAGCGTCATCAAGGCTCTGGTCAACATCGGCAGCAAAATTTCCGAAAGCAAACTCGTCGACGGCGACCGCTCCGGCATCGACCATACCCCCCAGCGCCGGATCGACGAAATCGTCAACAACCCCGACGACCCCTTCTACAAAAAGGATCATCCCGCTCACGATGACCGCGTCGCCGAAGTACGCCGCCTCATGGACGCCGCGAACCGCGCCGCGCAGGCGTGACCGAACGGAAACAAGGGGGGGAAATATTTCCAGAGCCGAAAAATTATAGTATAACTGACGCGAAAAAGACGGGCAATCCCTCTCCGGGATCCGGCTGATTCCAATGGGCGCGCCCCCACGCGGCGGGACGCGCGTGATCCGCTCCGCGGGCAATCACATCAGGCCGTGACCACCCAACAAGCGCTCCGCAGGAGCAAACAGCCAACAGGGAGAACCCATCATGGCAGAACTTGCCGGCAACTACGCCAAAATGTATGGCACCAACATCTACACGCTCGCCCAGCAGAAAGGGTCGATCCTCCGGCCCTACGTCACCCACGAGGAAATGAAGGGCGAAAAACGCCACTTCGACCGCGTCAAACCCACCGCCGCCGTCCGCGTTGACAGCCGCTACGGCGATACCCCCCTCATCCCCACCGAATTCGACCGGCGCACCGTCCACGGTCAGGAATTCGTCTGGGCCGACATGATCGACTGGCAGGACGATCTCAACCTCTTCATCGATCCCGCCAGCCCCATCGTCCGCGTGGGAGGATACGCCATGGGCCGCATCATCGACGACATCATCATCGAAAATGCTTTCGACGGCGTCGCCTATGAGGGCAAGGAAGGCCTCACCACCGTCGCTTTCCCCGACAGCCAGAAGATCCCCGTCACCCTCGGCGGCAACGGCACCAACGCCGGGCTCAACATCGAAAAACTCATCGAAGTGAGATCCCGCTTCGGCAAAGCCGACATCGATCTTGACGCCCCCGAGAACACCCTCTACATGGCCGTCACCCAGAACCAGATCGACGACCTCGTCCGCTCCGCCGACATCAAAAGCCGCGACTACGACGCCATCAAGGCCCTCGGAGACGGAACCAGCAGCAAATTCTACGGCATCCAGTTCGTCAAGACCGGGCGCCTCAAAAAAAGCTCCGGCATCCGCACCTGCGCCGCATGGTGCAAGTCGGGGATCGTTTTTGTCGAGCCCAAAGCCATCAGCATGAAGGTCTCCACCCGGCCCGACAAACTCGACAACTGGCAGGCCCTCGCCAAAATGAAGTGCGGCGCCACCCGCATCGAAGACGCCAAGGTCCTGCAGGTCTTCTGCACGGAATAAACCCGCGCATAGCGCGGGCGAGAAACAGAGAAACAGAGAAACAGAGAAACGTTGGAATAAGGATAAGAAAATGGCAGAACTTCTCTCCACCGTCGCAGTCAAGCAGACCGCCGTCAACGGCGGCAAGCTCTCCACCACCGAACTCGGCGGCCGCGTCCGCATCGCCCACGGCTCCGTCACTCCCGCTTCCGCGGGAAGCGCCGGGGACACCGTGAAGCTCGTGCGGCTCCCCAAAGGCGCCCGCATCCTGCCTGTCAGCCAGCTGCATTTCGAGGCCGGGCAGGACGCCACGCTCAAGGTCCAGGTCGGCGACAAGGATGACGACGACCGCTATCTCGCCGCATCTGTCGTCGGCGCTTCCGCGACCAGCATCAACATCGCGGGCAATGCTCTCGCCGACACCGTGCTGACCGAAGAGACGGACATCGTCCTCAAAACCTCAGTCGCCGGGCTCGCCGCCGGCAAGAAGGTCTCGTTCGACATCTTCTACGTCGTAGATTAAGCGGAACGGCCCCGCGAAAGCGGGGCCATTCCGGTTTCCGGTTGGAATGAGGAAGACCGCCTGCGGCGGGAAAAAGATAACCGATAACGAACTATGAATACGATCACCATCTGCAACATGGCACTCGCAATGCTCGGCATCCCCAATATCACCTCCTTCGACGAGGGCAACAACAACGCCAAACTCTGCAAAGCCTTCTTCCCGGCCATCCGCGACCGCGTATTGCGCGATCATACATGGAGCTTCGCCACCAAATTTTACGAGCTGCAAACCCTCCGCGACGCCAGCCCCGATCCGCAGTTTCCGTACGCCGCCGCTCTCCCCGCCGACCTGATCCGCATCGTCCGCCTCGCCGACGGCGCGGCGTATCGCCGCGCCGGAAAACAGATCTTCGTCCGGAACATCCCGGCCAAACTGATCTACATCGCCAGAATCGAAGATCCGGAACTCTTCGACGAGACTTTCTGCGAAGCTCTCCAATATGCCATCGCCGCCGAAATCGGCATGGCCAACACCCGCGACGCTCAGCTCATCAATCTCTTTCGGCAGGAATACGCCACCCGCCTCGCCATCGCCAGGAGCATCGACAGCGCCGAAAACCAGCATGTCTATCAGTCCGCCAGACGCAGCGACTGGCTCGCCGCACGGCGCGGGGCCTCCATCCGACATCCCCGCTGTATCGGCAAAACCGAATGGGTCGAAGGCACCGAAGGGAAACAGCAACCCGCGCAGTAGCGCGGGCGTGAAACAGAGAAACAGAGAAACAGAGAAACGTGGGAATAAGGCGCCCGCCTGCGGCGGGGAAAAAGGATCAGAGACGTTTGTAATCAGAATGGGTCGAAGGCACCGAAGGAAAACAGCAACCCGCGCAGTAGCGCGGGCGTGAAACAGAGAAACAGAGAAACAGAGAAACGTGGGAATAAGGCGCCCGCCTGCGGCGGGGAAAAAGGATCAGAG
>Ga0079305_1002825_pt1 | contig 13496 bp, 16 predicted proteins | sample LMS_cellobiose_e_FD_79183 | JGI IMG/M metagenome (GOLD analysis project Ga0079305, IMG submission 79183) | Rumen-fistulated moose microbial communities from Alaska, USA - LMS_cellobiose_enrichment | ecosystem: Host-associated > Mammals > Digestive system > Stomach > Rumen fluid ... | reverse complement strand
GATCATAAAGGATACCGCTGTGCTGTCTTTCGGCTCGAGACCCATGCAGTAATCGCCGATGATGGCGAGAATCATCCCGGGGATGATCCATAGCATCCGCTTACATATCTTCACGCGTTGTTCCGCTGTCATACGCTTTCCTCCGGTTTATGATTCGAATTCCGATGTACGGCTTCCACCTCTTCTATAAAGCGTTCTGTGTTTTCGCCAATCAGACCACCGTGGCCCATGTCCTCAAAAATCTTGCAGGTGAAGGGATAGCCCTTCGCTTTCAGTTCCTCGATATTCGCCGAGAATTTCTTATCTACCGTCCCCTTAATCCCATACCAAATATGCATATCGGTGTTTTGAAAAACGCTGTAATCGGTCTTTTTGCCAACCAGACACTTATCTTGATTCTTCCAGCTCTTCCAGCTGGCCTTGGTATACAGAATCCTGTCAGCTTCCTCCAGACTGCGTCCCGTAATCTTCGCCAAAAAGCGCTTGCGCAGCTTTCCTGCTCTGCCCATGATAACGAAGAAGGCTCCGGTAAAGAAAAACAGATAGACCTCTTTCAGAAAATCGCTTTTGATGTCGGGATAATCCCGTAGGGACATGCCGTCGGCGATGGTCGTCGTGATCTCCAGCCGGTTGTCCTCCAGCACCTGCATCAGGGCGCGGCATCCGTAGGAGAGGCCGTAGAGAATGTCTATCTTCCCGCCGTAGTTTTCGATCAGGTAGTCCTCCAGGCATTCCGCTTCATAAGCCAAAGACTTAAACTCCGTCTCCGGTTCAGACGGGTTGAAGCCGTCGTAGGCAAGCAGCACAACATGATATTTCTCCGCGATCTTCTTCGCCGTCGGAAGGACGCCGAGATAGCTCGTCCCGCCACCGTGTAAAAGAACCATCAGTTCCTGATTATCTTTTCCAAATTCAAAGTATTTCATCGTCTATGCACATCCCCTGGGTTCCTTGATTTCGTCTTTACTGCTCCATGTATTTCTGTCTTTGTTCTCACGATAGATTTTCAAAATACAAGTACGACGATCCCTGCGGCAACGGCGGCTCCGGCAATCCAGATCAGCGTCAGGATCCCTCTCTTTTTCAATACCTGCTTCCAGGTCTGTACATAGGGGATATCCTCACAGCCGGGCAGGAGCCAGAAGCTGCTATGCCCGACCCAGAGCTTATCAATCACGATGCCGTCATACCAGTTCATGACCTCAAGGAAAAACAGCGCCTGCAGATACGCAGTACGGAAGGTATTCACCCCATTCCAGAGACCGATGATCAGCACCAGGGCGATCAGCATGACCACGAAAAAGGGGATCATAAACCGCTTTCTTTTTCCGGCTACGGTTTCCCGATCTGTCAGGCCGATCTCAAGAGCCCGCTCCTGAACCGGTTTCGGGTAAAAATACAGCCCGTTCAAGGCGTTATTTCCCACTGCGATCTTCACCATCAGCGTGAACATGGCGCAGAACAAAACCAGCTGAAGGACGATCATATACTCAGACTCCTTTTGAATTCATCAAAGCGTTCCTGGCTCGGAAGAGTCGCCAGAAGTCCTCCAAAGGTGAAGGCATTTCCGACGCTTATGAACGTCGTTCCAATACCCCCGCCGAGAGCTGTTTCTGGTCCAATTATCATTGCAAGAACGAGAACCAGTACAGCCCCGACAAGCAGCGTGAACCACTTCGCTTTCTTCGGGTATGGCGTCAGACCCTTTGCAAATGCATTGAACTGAACGACCATCATAGGGATCCAAAAAATGATCAGAATGATCCAAAGGGGAACGCAAAAAGCACAGATCATCACGTCAGCGGCCTTTGAGGCCGCAGCCGGATCAAGCTGAAGCAGGTTTTTGTAAGCGTAGTTCAGCAGGCCGACATTCATGTGACAGCCGATCGGAGCAAGCCAGATGTATCCGAAGATGCCAGCTCTGTAGATATGGGCATACTTTGGAGCCGCGTCAGCCATCAACCGGTAGATTCCGAAGAAGGCCAGCCCTTCCAGGAATATCCCCAGAGCGCCTAAAAGGCCTCCCCAGATCAGCTGTGTATCCGAGAGGTTCACAGCGTTTGCCATCACGCTTTCCGCGAACCCGGTCACCTCTGCTTCCTCGCCGAAGCCAATCAGGAAATCTCCGATCCCGGTCATAACAGATGCGATCAGGCCGATCAATAGCAGTTTCCTGATTCTTAGGCGATCCAAGTTGTCATTGATTCCAATAGTATTCATTTTGACTCATTTCCTCGCAAGAACAGCAATTCACGGCTTTGAACCGTCATGCAGAAGGCTTTTTGCCTTTTACCGCCGCACCATCATGCGCTTCCTATCTTGGATCTTTGACTTTATCGCCCACGATCCAGTAATCACAGACACCTTCACCTCTGGCGATCGTGTGCTCTCTGTAAAGTTTTCCATGCTGCAGTCTGAACATAACTTCGTCCGTAGAGCATAGGGCTGGCATCAACTCTGCAATGCCCTCTCTTTCACAGAATTCACAGATCGGGCAGCGCGTGAAGCAGTAATAACTGCCGTCCTGATGCAGATCCTCATTAAACGTCACATTCCAGTTGATCGGGTATTCCCTCCCGTGTCCGGCGAACCAGGATTCATATTTCCGCATCTCCTGTTCCCATTTCTTCGGTGTTTTGTTCAGGTCAGTCATGCCGAAAAATGTACGAAGGAGCCCTGATTCCAGCACATCGGTCATCACCAGAGCCATTTCGTCCGGCGTGATTTTTTTATCGCTTCCCAGCCACGCCGCGGCAAAAACATAGGCAAAGTATGCGTTCATTGCCATGGGATTGCCGGGTCCCAGATCGTCTGCACGAGAGAGAAGCTGCCTGTATTCTGCTTTCCCGTTCCTGACCGCCGCCTTCGCCAGCGCTTCGTCGAAGCGTTTAGCTATGCTCCTTCTGATCATCGGCGCGAACAGCGTCCAATAAATCCCTTTGTATCTCATACTCCGATCGCTCTTCCTTCAGCAGACGCAGCCATTTTCGCTGTCTGTGGGCATAAAAGGCGTTTGCCCAGAGCCAGATAAAAGGCGTTTTCCAGCCGGCCCGTATCTCAACCTGATCCGTATATTTCGTATGATTCCCGTCCACCGGAATCATGGTGATATCATGATTCCAGACCGGGACGTGCTCATTGCCCTCCCGGCTAAAGACCGCATAAGGCTTCGCGATGGACTGCAGCGTATCCAGCTTCTGCAGCTTTTCAAAGACCACGTCTCTGGAAGCGGGAAAAACGGAGCTTTTTCTTACAATCATCTTTTATCCATTTCTCTATCCGAGCCCGACTACAGTAAAACCCGCAGTCGCCAGTTTGATCAGCCACTCCTTCGATTTTTGTTTGTCATCCATGTCTGATGCTCCCATTCTTCTTTAGAGAGATCCACCACGCTGCGAATATCAGAATCGCGCCGAGACTCATATTGGAGCAAAGGATGCCGTTAAGTAACGCCGAGCTTCCCAGTCTCCCGATCCAATTGATCAGCAGCTTGAATGTCAGCGGATTCAGGATCCACATCCATGACGGAAGAAATGTTTTTTTCTTTGCGATCAGCAGGATCATTGTGACCACACTCATCAGGTAAAAAACAAGAAAGACGGTCATGGATGGGATAACATATCCGCCCTGCTCATGAAGAACAGTCACCAGCAGGTTGTCTGCTCCGGCTTCCAGGTCCTTTTTGATCCCGGTCACCAGATAGCAGCAGATCACATGTACTGCGCCGCCAAACGCAATATACCCGTACAAAGACACCCGGTAAAGCTTTGCCGTTAAGCTATCCTTATCCGCAAGGGACATATAAAGCACATAAAACCCGAATACCGTTATGGGTATACCGATAAAGCCGAAAAACCCTCCAAGGCCGATCCTCGTATAGGAAACCTTCTGCGCTATCACGGCATACCTGTCAAGGCTTCCTGCCGCGCCATAAGAATCGACACCGCACAGCAGGCAGTCGCCGATCATGGAAAGTATTCCGCCGATGATCCCCAGCATCAAATATATTTTTGTTTTATCCTTCATGAATTACGGCCTCACTCATTTGATCCGTCTGATGATTTTATAATGTGAGCAGGCTGCAGACCCACGCAGCCAGCGCAGACACCGCCGGAAAAATGACAAGCAGCTTCAGCAGCTGGCTTTTGATGTTAAAGCCGTACTTTCTCCCTTCCATAACATCTCCCGCTTCAGGATAGTAATACTGGAAAAAACGAAACTTCAGCAGCCAGAAGTAATCGAAAAATACCATGTCGTAGACCTTATATACGGTGAACAGAACCAGAAATCTGATGAAAAACTGCCAGAAGGTGAAGCCGCTCCTGATGCCGTCCCAAGCTGCGATCACCAATGCACCGATGATCAGGAGGACACTGAATATCAAAAGCGTCCATCCTATTGTTCTGGCGCCGTAAAACAGTTCCGTCTCTCTTGGCCGGATCAATTCCCGGACCTCCCTGGGCGCAGAAGAGAACATCTTTTCATCCTGGATAAACGCCACCGCAGAGAGCATCATCACAGTGACCGCCGCAAGGATCACAATCGCAAGATAAATTGTTAAAAGCATTTGCCTCCCCTCCTTACTGCTTCGGCGTATGATCGATCTGCTTCTTTAAAATGACGCTTCGTGCTTTTTCCTCTGTATCGTCAGATTCTTCATATCCGTCATACGGCGCGTCGGGATCGTGCATACGTTTCTTAAACGGGGCGCAAAGCTCCGTCCTGTGACGGAAGGCAAACTCCAGATCGTCGGTCCATCCCGTATGGCCGGTAATGATTTTAATTCTGCCGCTTCTTCTCTTAAGATCCGCTTCCAGCTTTTCCAATGACTGCACCGAAATCTTATTGCTCTCGGCAAGCGTGCTGATAAAGCTGTACCCGCCGTCTGCTCCGAACCAGAGAGTGTCTCCGGTAAACAGATATTCATCATCGACGAGATAGACCATGTGCCCCCACGTGTGTCCGGGCACCAGAATACATTCGACCTTGATTCCTTCTAGATCCAGGATCTGCCCGTCGCCAAGCAAAACCTTTTTGTTGTCGCATTTGACCATCGGCAGCTTATACAGCCCGTGGATCACTTTTCTCCTGACTTCTCCTGTCATGTAGCGGTTTTCGATTTCACTGAGATAGATCGTCGCATCCTTGAACAGGCATTCGCTGTCCGGTTCGAGCGCGCCGACGTGATCGGTATCCTGATGAGTGATCAGGATATGTTTGATGGAAGCCGGATCGATGTCCAGCCAGCCCATTTTTTCGGCCAGCCTTTCGTAGTTATACCCCGCGTCGATCATGATCGTTATGCCGTTCTTCGTGTAGAAGAAGATGTTAGCGATCCACTCCCGTACGCATGCAACGTGCTCATCGATCCTTCCGGTGTTCAGCGGCTTGAAGATTTCTTTGCCGCGAAACATGAGGCCCATGGATTTTTTCTGATTTTCCGAATCTTTTCTTGCCAAATCTTTTCATCTGTCCTTTCTGCACTGGAAAACAGCAATACTCTGCACATTCGTCACGTTCTGAACCCGATCTTTACGATCTTCATTCTTACCAGACTGTCGCAGAAGCGGATCATCAGCTTATGGAACAGTCCTACGTTTTTGTAGATATCCCGGTAACCCCGCATATAACTCTTTGCTGTAACAGAAGAAAAATGAGCGCTCCATCCCCGAAGCTCTGCTTCATTCTCCAGTGAGACGAACGCGCTGACGTCAGTGATACCGGCTTCTTTCAGCCAGGTTTTCCGCATCAGCTTTGCACCGCGCTCATTGCAGGAATCGAAGGCCAGCACCGCACCGGGAAAGTGCTCCGCCATGGCAGTAAACAATCTTTTTACATCCTCGGTTTTGAAGTAATAGAATACCCCTGCGGCAAAGAAAACCGCACCGTTTGCAGCGTCGATCTGTTCTATCCAAGCGTAATCGTTGAGATCATAGGCAAGATTCTGCTCACGCTCTCCTGCAGGAAGCAGTTCATTTCGCACCTTGATCACGTCCGGAAGATCGATGTTATAGCCCCGGCATAAGCCGTTGTCACATTTGCGGAAGGTATCATCCAGACCGCAGCCCAAGTTGACTACTGCTGCTTTCGGATGCTCCTTCAGATACGCCTCCACTTCACAGCGAAGATCATATTGACGCTGGGCTACTTCCAGTGCACCGAAAAGCCCTGCCGGAGATTCCATCTTCTTTCGCCTCTTAGCGAAGTCATAGTCCAGCGAGTCGCAGATCCTTTTGGCTTCGGGGTCCGAGAACAGCTCCGGGAATCGTTCGGAACATACCAGCCGCCCGAACAGCGGGATGACCAGCGTCTCCTGAACCGTATTTGTTTCAATATGATATTTCATCTCCGCCCGAACAAGCCTTTCTTTTCATATCTTTTCTTTTTATATCCGCAGTCACAATACGGGCCGCCAGAGGCCAGCGTGTACTTCCGAACAAAGTCGGATGCTCCGCCTGCTTCACTCATGGTGTAATCCAGATGACACATTGCAGGAACCATCTCGTACAGACCCAGTTCCTTCATCAGTGTACAGATACCGCATTTGGTGAACCGGGCCTCATAGCCGCGCCCATCCGGGTAGGGACGGAACTCCATATTCCAGGAATAGGGATTGCGGTCTGCGGCGTTCAAGGCAGCCGTTGCCTTCATGCCCCGAATGTCTTTATCGCTGAATTTCTGCTTTCCGCCCAAGCGGCAAAACCATTTCATCGGGCTGATCATCATCGCCTGTGTATAGTAATCTGTCAGCCGCTCCACATCCGGCTTTTTCTCCATGCTCAGAAGGAACGCGGAAAGCATCGCACAGTTCACGATATTCATCCTGAACCGGTCCGCCTTCTCGAATTCAGGCAGCCCGGCGATGATCTCCTGATATCTTGCCTTCGCAGCCGCTGAAATCTTATCGGCTTCTCCTGCACCATATCCAAAGACGGAAATCAGCTTGTCCCGGAACGATTTACTGAATAACACCCACATCCCCATGGGCATGCCGATATATTTCATGTCATGCCTCCTGCCTCAGACCGGCATTCCCATAAATTCGTCAATTACCGAAAGCACCGGGAGCGTATACTGTTCTCCGCCGAACAGCCACTGCTCGTGCTGCATATCGAATTCACGTATATCAGGGTCACGGAAATACTTTTTGTAACGTTTCAGATATTTCTCGCCCATCTTTTTGGCATAGATGAAATGAACCCTGGTATGTTCCACATGGATATCCTCCTGAAGCCAGGTCAAAAGATCGGTGTAGTATTCGTTTTTTATGGATACAGGATCAAATTTAGCGAAGCAGTCGATAAACCGTTCCGCCGTTTCATCGTTCATCTCGAAAGCGGCCTTGAGCTTCTCCTTGCTTTTTGTCTTCTTCTTTTCGCTTTTGGTGAAGCTGGTCAGAAGCGGCACCACCAGTTTTGACTGAAGCCATGCGCTGAATCTGCCGCTCTGGTCCAGATCAGGGCTTCCGAAGATCCCGTGATCTATATGGATGTTCTCCCGTTGGATCATCTGGCCGACAAAACTGCTTCCCAGAGAAGAACCGATCGTACCATCTATTTTGCCGTCAAAATGTTCCGTTATATACTTCTCGAGCTTCTCCGTGACCGTGATCATGTCCGAAAAAACTGAACCGCTGCCGTCAAAGCCATCGTAGTTAACGCAGATCAGGTGATACTTCGCTCCGAGCCTGTCCAGTACGGCAGCGAAATTCGTCTGATAATCGCAGGCGGTTCCAGGCAGCAGCATCAACGTCTTCCCGCTCTTGTTCCCCATCTCATCAAACTGCATCGAACACGCTCCTTAACCTTTACTGCTTCTTGTAACCTGTAAGCATGGTGAGCAGAAAACAAATGACCGTCATCCAGGCAAAAAATCGATGCTTTTTCATAGATATTCATCCTCCTCATTGCTCAATAATTCCGTAAGGCAATCCATACTCAGCAGGATCGTCGACGTGTTATGCAGAAGCGCACTTGCCGACGGAGCCAGGAGCCCGAAGGCGCCAAGCAGGATCAATGCGCCGTTAAAGCCCATCACAAAACGGTAATTCCGATTGATACGGCGCATCAGGGAATCGCTCAGCCGTTTTAACCAAACGAGCTCCCGAAGATCCTCTGCGGCAATAGTCACATCCGCGACCTCCCGGGCGATGACGGCGCCGCTTCCCACAGCGATCCCCACATCTGCCAGGGAAAGCGCCGGTGTATCATTGATGCCGTCACCGATCATGATCACACACCTTCCGGCTTCATGTTCTGCCTGTATATAGGAAGCTTTATCCTCGGGAAGGACTTCCGCCCGGTATTCGTCAACGCCAAGCTGCGCGGCGATGGTTCCCGCCATTCTCCGGTTATCCCCGGTCAGCATGACGGATTTTTCGATACCTTCTGCATGCAGAGCTTCAACGGCAAGACGTGCCTCCGGACGAAGCGGATCAGAGATCCCGATCGCTGCAGAGAGTATACCGCCAATACCCAGATAGAGCCATGAAACAGACTGGGAAAGCCCTTCAAAGCACTCCTGATCTTCAGGACGGATCTGCACGCCTTCATCTTCAAAGATAAAATGTCCGCTTCCTATGACGGCTCGATGATCTCCGATCGTTGTGGCTATGCCGTGTGCAACGATATATTCCACTTCGCTGTGCATCTCACTGTGATCGAGTCCCTGATCTGCAGCCGCCTTTACGACCGCATTGGCAACGGAATGCGGGAAGTGTTCTTCCATACAGGCGGCGATCTTCAGCATTTCCAGCTTATCTTCTCCATTAAAGGCAACGACTTCCGTAACGGTCGGGCAGGCTTTGGTAAGTGTTCCTGTTTTGTCAAAGATCACTGTGTCTGCTTTACTGATCATTTCCATGAACTTACCGCCCTTTACGGTGATCTTGTGACGTCCGGCCTCCCGCATTGCGGACAGGACACTGAGCGGCATGGAGAGTTTTAAAGCACAAGAAAAATCAACCATCAGCACCGATACCGCCCTGGCAATATTTCGCGTGAGCAGCCAGGTGAGCAGGCTACCGCCCAGGCACCATGGAACCAGTTTGTCCGCGAGATTGCTCGCCCTGTTTTCTACGCCGGATTTTAGGCGTTCGGAATCCTCGATCATCCGAACGATCCTGTCGTAACGGTTTTCTCCGGCCTCACGGGTAACGCGTATCACGCAGTTGCCCTCTTCCACGACCGAACCGGCATATACCGCCGATCCGGGATGCTTTGCCACGGGAACGCTCTCTCCGGTAAGCGACGCCTGGTTCAGCATGACATCACCTTCATCCAGGATCCCGTCCAGGGGCAGGACGTGTCCGGTATGAACGATGATCCTGTCTCCGGGAACGATGCTGCCAAGCGGAGCGATCTCCTGTTTTCCGTCTTCATTAAGGCGCCAGACCCTGTCGACCTGCAGGGACATGCTCCTTGCCAGATCTTCGACAGATTTTTTATGCGTCCATTCGTCAAGCGTTTCACCTACATTCAGCAGAAAATGGACAGAACCGGCTGTCTGATGGTCACCCGTCAGGAGAGAGGCTCCGATGGCGATCCCATCAAGGACATCGACTGTCAGCCGGCCGGATGACAGCACTCTTACAGCCTGAACAAATCTCGGTATGGTCGTGAGGATCGTGATCGCTCTTTTGAGCGGGACCGGCAGGAAAAGCCGCTTTATGTAATGGCGGATGACCTGAAAGACAAGTTTTTCCTTATATTCCCGGTTCATGGCCCGGCTGCTGTGTGTCTGCGGATCCAGCACTTTTCCTGCGTTTTCATAGGTGAAGCCGGAAAGCATCCTGCAGATCTCAGAACGCTCTCCGCGATAGATCACAATAACGCCGCAGGTCCTTTCATGAACGGTCACATCATCTACACCTGGCTGAACACGGAGCCAGGCCTCCAGGATATCTGCCTCCTTAAGGCTCATTGACCGCACATCTGCCCTGAGCCGCATCCTGCCGGGTGACTCATGCATGATTTGAAATCTCATGCCTGTACGCTTTCTTTAATGTACTCTGCTTCCGCTGCCTTTTCACGGTCCGCGTTGATCTGCTTCGCGTCGGCAAGAATGTCTGAGCAGCTCTCCTGAACCAGCTCCACATGCTTCATCACCTCTTCCTTGCAGCGAAGGACCGCTGCTGTTGTGTGCGTGTATACTTTGCGGGCATCCTTGCTGGACAAGATCTTCAGCCCGGCTGAACCAAACAGCGTTCCTCCAAGAAACAGCGCGATTTTTCCTCCGATAGACATCTTCAATTCCTCCTGTTTTTTATTAGTTTTTTATATCCACAGCCATATCGTGAACTGTAAATACCTCTGGTGTGTTAAGTATTTTCTTTCATCAGTCGTATCATCATCTTCCAGCCCTCCTTGCCTTCTCTGCATATAGGGAAGACCGGAAAACAATGAAACATTCCTTCTCCGACGATCATCCTGTAATCAACTTTGTATTTCTTCATAGCCGCCTCAAAGGAAGGGGCGCAGGCATACAATGTCTCATCACTGCCGTAGATGAAAGTGGTTTTCGGGCAGTTCGTAAAATCGCCCTTCTGCAGCCAGATCATATACTCCGGGACACTGTCATCCCCATGCCGCATGACTTCCACGGCCGTCTTCATGTATTGTGCCGGGATCGCGACATCCTTTTTATCCAGCTCCAACATCCGCTGCCATTCCTCGTCCGTATCCACGCAGGTGCCCGGAGAGATCGCCATGATGTAGCCGGGCATAGGCGTATCTCCATGGCCGTCGTTGATATACGGCACCATTCCGAGCGCAAGGTTTCCGCCGGAGGACGTTCCGAGCACGGAGATATTCTCCGCCTTATAGTCCTGCAGCATGACCCGATAGGTCTTATGGATCATCTCATATGCCCTGGTCAGCGGATATTCCGTGCAAAGCGGATAGTAGGGGACGAACACATCCAGGCCGGTTTCCTTCGCGAATCGAAGCGCTTTCCTGACGGAACCGGGTCTCGGCGCCGATATCATCCCGCCGCCGATCAGGAAGAGGTTGGCCTTATCTGCCTTTTTCCTGTGGATCAGTTTCAGCACAGGGCAGCCCATGATCTCGATACGGCTGATATCAAACGCCTCGTCCTTCAGGTCCGGGATCCGGTTCTTTGCATTCTGCTTTCGCCGGTTTTCCAGAAGCTCTTCCGTGCTCATGCCGGTCCACATCTTTTTGATGTTCGCGGCTTTTACCAGCCGCTTCAGGATCTCATACTTCACAGACATCATTTTGTCGCTCCTTTTTCAGACTCTGAAAACAATCGTCCATCAGCACGATATTCCGGCTGTTTTCTTTCCCGAATTCCCGCATATCCGGGTCCGGGAGTGCTTCAGCGGTGTATCTGCAGACCAAGCCTCACTTGTCATGCCTCCTTACCATTCCGCCAGGGCTTTTTTCAGTCTCCGGTCAATGTCGAGCCGTGCTTCCCGGCACTCTTTTTTGTGCTCCCTCCCGGCCTTGAACATCAAGGAGACCAGCAGTCCGGAGCCCACCGGCAGCATCATTTTCAGCATGGATTCCGGAAAAGCGAAGTGCGTTCCGTGTTCATAGAGCCAGCTTTCGTAGGTACATTCATGCGGCAGTTCAGCAAGGCGGTTTTCCATCCTGCGGATGTATCTGCAAGTGTCCCAAAGCACGTCGTCCTCCGCGCCGATGAAGATGATCTTCCCCCGGATGTTCTCCACCTTGATCCGCTCAGCCTCCTGAACCGGATGCCTTCGCTCGGATTCGTCAAACATCTTCCGCGAGGCGACCTTGTCTCCACCCGCCTTTGCTTCCTCCTGGATCTTTTTCCAGTATTCCGGATGCCGATAGGCGTAAGGCAGATAAGGGAGCGGCTCGTTCTGCCATGACACAGAGGATTCATGATCGCCCGGCCGCTCGGCCATGCCGTCCTTGCCGTCGCGGTAAAAGCCTTCCATCACAAAGTCCGGAGGGGAAATCGCGATCGTCATTGACAGCTCCGGATAATAGGATGCCGCCAAAAGCGCCATCATCCCGGTGGTAGAAGCCCCGACCACGCCGAGCTTTTCACATCCCTGCGCTTTCATAAAGCCGATCGCTTTCCCAAACCGCTCCAGCGGATAGTTGTGGTGGCCGTAGTCTTTCTTGTCCGCCGACATGGCCATCACATGGATGCCCTGCTTCCCCAGCCACTTCGCTCCGGTTTTGGCCAGGTGATCCTCAGAGCTGTCGCCCAGCATCAGAATGATCCCCTTTTTGCTCTCAGCAGACGCCGGATACCACGCGCCGTTGTATCCATCGGATCCTACTCTGAATAATTGCTTTTTCATAAAAAGTCTCCCATCAAAATGACGTGCAGATCCACGCCGCCAGCGCAGAAGCTCCCGGGAAGATCGTCAGCAGCATTTTGCCCTCCTCTTCATTCGTTCAGAAACCTTTTTGCTTCTGCGGCAAACCGCTCCGGAAACATCATGACAAGCTCCGCGTGAGCGAGGCCCTTGAACTCTTTGAATACGGTCTGTGGATAAGTTTGTCCGACGAATTCGATATCATGTTCCTTTTCTCTTGCCCGTTTTTCTTCTTCGCCGTACCAGTACTCTATTTTCGTATCTACCCGCGGGGCATGATCCGGCATGGAGTAGTTATCAGTGGACCAGAAAACGTTGTAGATCGTTTTGGCCGAATAGTGATGCTTAAAGAACTGATGCAGCGCCCGGTAATGCGTCTCCGGTTCTTCGCCTTTTGGTGTCCATCGTTCCGGCGGATAAGCAAGCTTCATGAGCCTGAGAGATCTGGTGCCGAGCATGACCGTGATCCAGTCTTTCACGGAGATCAGCCTGCAGATCAGTTTGGGATATGGATATGGTGTTATACCGGCGTCGATGATCGCCTTCCCCACGGAAATGTCCTCCGTCGCCAGCAAGCGGATCACGGCAGCGCCGCCCATGGATACGCCGTACATACCATCTACCTGTCTGACGTTATGTTTTCTCAGATACTCCGCGGCGTCCATCGCATACTTCTCAAGGGAAACGAATTCAGTGCCGAGCTCATCGTGGCCGTCCGCTATCATAAGATACACATGATAGTCCTTCGCCATTTCTTCGGCGGAAGCCCTGAAGACCCACCAGGGCTCTGCCGCGCACTGGAACATGACAAAAACTCCCGTATGTTCTTTCCCAAACTCATATACCTTCACAGAATATCTTCCTCACGGTCGCTGCAGCGTAATTTGCGTTGGCAAACATTAGTTAGTTGCTTCTAACCATTTTCTCATTATATTCCTCGCACGGTAGAAAATCAAGAGGAAAGCAGTCTTTTTCCTGCACGAAAAACCCGGAACCAAAAGGTTCCGGGTTTTGATCTTTCGATGAATCTCGCCGTACAGGACTCGATTAACGCTTGGAGAACTGAGAAGCTCTTCTTGCTTTCTTGAGGCCGTACTGCCCTTTAGTCTAGCTCCGAACCCCTTGATTTTACTGGATTTTGAGCGTTTTCCAGATTTGTTGTCTCAGCACTTAACTACTT
>Ga0079305_1002824_pt1 | contig 13496 bp, 5 predicted proteins | sample LMS_cellobiose_e_FD_79183 | JGI IMG/M metagenome (GOLD analysis project Ga0079305, IMG submission 79183) | Rumen-fistulated moose microbial communities from Alaska, USA - LMS_cellobiose_enrichment | ecosystem: Host-associated > Mammals > Digestive system > Stomach > Rumen fluid ... | reverse complement strand
TCCGCGTTGAGATACTCCGGCTTGTAATAGAGAGAAATCCCCACGCCGCCGTGGGAGATCACGTAATTCCGGATGAGGTTGGTATCCCTGGCGTTGATCCAGTATGCGTTGGTCAGGTGAACGACGTCGTCCATGATCTGCGCGGCGGTCAAACTCTGCGGAGAGGAGTAGGGATACGCCGCCTCATCAGCGGCGCCGACCCAGTTGGCCAAGGCGAACGTCGTAAATTTGTTGTTGTTGCCGCTCACCAGAAAACTCTCTGCCAGATAGGTCCCGTCGCCCCTGGCGTTGTTGAGCGGATCATAAGCCGCTCCGCTGAAGGAGCCGCCCAGGTGCATCTCCGAGAGATCCCTGGACAATCCGGCCTGGCCGGAGCTTGCCAGGTAGCTTTCTCCCACCGCCATCACGGAAAAGGCCCAGCAGAGCTGATGGTGAAGCTGATCCTTCACGGGGCTGACGACGCCTTTCGTCCTGGCGTCATAGAAGGAAGAATATCCCGAATCCGCCGCCTTGGCGTGTCCCTGGCCGGAACGCGTCGATCGGGGTACGATGAAGCCATCCGGGATCTCCATGGCATAGCCGGGGTCCGGATATGCGGGGAGCTCGTTCAGGTCATCCTCGGTTTCCTCTTCATCCCCGCCCTCTTCTTCGGTCCCGTCCCCGGGAAGCGTCCCATCCCCGTCCGCGGCTGTTTCGTCGTCGGGCAAGGCCGGTTCGTCCTCCTCGGGGGTGGGCGGCACATCGGGCTCATCTTCCGAGGGGGACGGAACAACTTCCTCTCCGTCGTCCTGCCCATCGGATGGGATTTCAGAATCCGGGTCGGAGGGGGAAGTCTCCTCCGGCTCCGCTGGTTCCTGTCCGTCCGGGCCTGGTTCTTCCGCTCCGTCAGCGGGAGATCCGCCGTTGGGCAGCGGGGCTTCGGTCGCCTCCGGCAAGAGCTCTGTTTCCCACGGCTCCGTTTCTCCTTCCATCACGGCTTCCGCCGCGGGGAATGAGAGCAGCAGAGAAAAGATTAGCAGATATACAGTTGTCTTTACCAATCGTTTCATAGATACCACCAGGGAGCCATGGGAAAAGCAGCCCATGGCTCCCACTTTCGGGAAGATGTGTTAAGGAATCAGGCGTAATACGGGGCGCTCCAGTCGGAGTAATAGGTGACCTTGCCTATTTTGACGAAGCTCCGGACACAGATCTCATAGGTTTCGCCCGGGTCGAGCTTGGTCAGTTTTCCGAAGTAAAAATCCGTTGCCTTAACGGTTTTGGACGTCCGGCCGGTGCTGTACCGGATCTGATATCCGGATTTGTAGAACTGGCTCAGTTCTTCCCAGTAGACGAAAGCCGTTTTTCCGTTATACCTTTCCACATACTCAATCTCCGGGGAGAAGAGCCGAAGGCATCCCACGGCGGCGGACAGGCACTCCAGACGCTCGCCGCCGATCTCCCGGACAACGCCGATACGGAATTCATACAGCTCTTCATCTTCCATCGCTGGCTCAGCCAGATAGCTCAGCACTTCCGGAGAGACCGTGTCGAGCTTCCGGAAACTGCCGTCGTCGTCGCGGAAGTAAACATTGTACTCCACAGCATCGGCCACCGGTTTCCAGGCAAGTCTCATCCCGGTCGTCGCGTTGGAAACGGCAAGAGTCGTGCCCGTGATGCGGATGCAGCCGGCAGGGTCAGAGGCGGGAGACACGTAGTACTTCGCGCCGGAGGCCGTCGCCTGAACGTAGTACAGGTAGGTCTTCCCCGGTTTGACGGAGGTATCGGTATACAGGAGAGCGCCGGACGGGGCCTTGACCGTCTTCAGCTTCTTCCACGCCCCTCCGTCAACGCTGCGGTAAATCGTGTAGCCGCTGACCAGGGCATTGGGCGCAGGAGCGGACAACTCCATCCCGCCGGTGAGGTTTTGCACCTGAAGGACCGGGGCGGCGCCGGCGCACACAGCAAACTCACTGTACGCAAGCACAGGTACACCATTCCCATCCCGGCAGGCCGTGACCCGATAGCGATAGACCACGTTTTCTTCCAGGACCCATTCATCGGTCACTATGTTGACCTTGGCCGCGCTCTGCTCGATGCGGGCGACGCTCTCCTCCGCGCCGGTCTGGGTGTCGATCCTTGTGACCGTGTAGTATTCGGCGTCCGCCACACGGCTGAAATCGATGCGGAATCCCGTGTCGGTCTTTTGTACCGATTTGACGGTCGGAGGCGTCATCTTCACGCAGGAAAGCACGTCGGAGTATTCACCGCCGAAAGTCAGCTTTGCGATCGTCCTGACCGCGCGCACCCGGTAATAATACAGCATCCCGTTCTTTGAGGCCTTGGTATCGTTGAAGCTGCAGGCGCTGACGGTCTTCACCTTTGCCCAGCTGACACCGTCCGGGCTGCGGTACACCTCGTAGGCCGCTGCGTACTCCACCGGCTCCCAGAACAGGGTCAGCCCCTTGGCACTATTTCGAACCTCGGTCAGGATCGCCTTTTCCAGCCAGCAGGCTGTTTTCGTCTGGCCGGAGTTATCGTATTGCGCGCCGTCCCGGACCGCCTCGGCGGAGATGTAATAGTAGTAGTATCCGGCACCATCCACGTGGGCGTCCGTGCAGCGGAAGGTCTTTTCCTCCGGGTTCGCCGGCGTCAGCTCCGTGATACGCGTGAATTCCCTCTCGGATGGGCCGTAGCGGTACAGCGCATAGTTCTCTGCGCCAGCCACCCGGCCCCAGGTAATCTCGAACCCGGCGTCTGTACGCTGGATGCCGCTGATGGTCGGAGAGGAGAGGAACAGGGTGCCCACCGGCTCGGAATAGTCGCTGTAATAGGTCTTGCCGCCGTCCACGGCGAACGTCCGGACCTTGTATTCGTAATACGTCCCGCTGGTCTTGGCGGAGGTATCCGTAAAGCTGGTGTAGTTGCGCCCGTCAGACTTGATGGTCTTGATCTTTTTGAAGGCGCCGCCGTTGGCGCTGCGGTATACCTCGATACCGTTGCCGGTGCTGCCGTCGTAGCTGCGCCAGTTGCAGAAGAGCTCCACGCTCTTCCAGGCGTTGTACACCGTGAGATCATAGGGATCCCCGATCCGGTACGCTGTCACCACGCCGGAGGCGCCGCCGTCGATAAGGTCGCCGTAGATCCTTTTGCAGGGGACGACTTTATAGCGGTTTCTTCCTTCGCTCGGCGCGGGGTCGGTCCATGTGGTGACGCCGCTTCCGTCCAGGGCGTCCTCAACGTAGAACAGGGAATCTCCCTCGCTCCGAAGGATCCGATACCCATCGGCGCCCGGAACCTCTTTCCAGTTGAGCGTCACTGTCTTCAATGCCGGGTCGGTCTTGACCGTCAGGCCGGTGACCGGCCCGATTTTCGCGATCCAGTCGGTCTCAGATGTGTACCCGGCGAACCTCTCCGTATAGCCGCCGACCTTCACATTCTTGAACGGGATGAGGTAATATCTGTAGAAATGAGCGCCGTTTTTGTCCACACCGGTATCGGTAAAGGATTTGGTGGACCCAGATGTGATCGTCTTGTACAGAGAATAGTAGCCGCCGTCCTCGGAGCGGTAGATCTCATAGCCGCCGGCGCCCTTGGACGCATTCCAGCTGAGCTTGATCCCCTTAGCGACCACGTTGACGCTGAGCTCGGAGTAGCCGGGGATGATACGGAACGTTTCCGTCCGGGAGGAGCCCTCAAAATAGCCGAGGCCCGTGACGGTGACCGTGCCGTAGCCGACGGCCTTGTTGTTGGAGAAGCGCAGGGAATAATCCTTTCCTCTCTCCAGCTCGGTATCGCCGGAGAAAACATACACCCACGGTTCGACGGCATTTCCGGTGAAACTGACGTCCTCTACATCGATCGTGCAGTCATCCAGCGAGAAGGTATAGGCAACATCCTCCACGGCAAAGCCAAAGCGGACGTCCGGATCCTCCCCGGCGCTGTCGGCGGTCGAGATCAGCTGGATCTGCACCGTGGAATCCATAACGGCGACCTCACAGCCGCTGAGCTCATATCCAGGCCCCTGGAAAGCGACCTCGCCGTTTCCGTCCATGACGATAATGCTATCGCCCTCCGCTGTGCTGCACCGCTCGTCGAAGAGAAGGCGCATGGCGGGATGCTCCGGATCGGTGTATGACCACGTCCGGTTCGTGCCGGGGGCGTAAGGATGCTCCGACTGGAGCTGGGCTATGCTGTCAACGTACACGGTGTTCCGGACCGTGACCTCACAGAACGCGGCGATCCCGTCTTCGGTGCGCGCGTAGATCACGGTGTAGCCGGGGGCCTTGCCTCTCACGGAGAGGGTATCGTTATTGGTCCCGCCGGCAACGATCTCCACCACGTCCGGATCGTCCACCGACCAGGCGACGGTCTTCCCGAGGCTGGCCTCCTCCGGCACAAATATCACATGGATCTCCGCAGAGTTCGCGTTTTCGTCGTTCATGTCCAGGGTAAGGGACGTGACGTCGAGCTGGATATCCTCCACCGGCAGGATCACGCTCACCGCGCAGGAGACCGAGACGCTTCCGTCCTTCCGGGACACGGCGGTCACCGTCGCCTCACCGAAGGCCTCCGCCGTGACGCGGCCATGGCCGTCGACGGTCACGACGTCGGGATTGTCGCTGCTCCACAGGAGGCTTCCCTCGCCCTCGGGAGGATCTGTGACGACCTCTGCCTGGGCGGTCGCCCCGATGCCCGAGAGTACGATCTGCGGATAGATCATGCGGATCTCCGTGACGTCTACGTACTCCACCGTCACGGTGCAGCTGTGCTCATATTCGCCGCAGACGGCGGTGATGACGGTGCTGCCCTCGCCGGCGGCCGTCACCAGACCTCTGTCGGAGACTGCGGCGATGCTCTCGTCTGCCGAGGTCCATGTGACGCGGCTGATCTCCCGGTCAGAGGCAAACTCGGCCTTCAGTTCGTATTCCTGGCCCGCGTACAGACGAAGGCTTTCCTCCGCCAGCACAAAGTCATGGGGCATGTCATTCAGGAAAATCGCGTCCAGCAGGATATCGCCGCCCTCGGTCAGGCAGAAGACGGCCTCCGGGCTGGTCTCGTCGCCTTCGGTAAACGTCAGCTCGCAGCCGGCGCTCCAGCGGTCAAAGCTGTAGCCTTCCTCGGGCTCGGCCCTGAGGACGATCTCGTCCCCAAGGAGAAGATCCGCCGGTTCATCCGGCGTGACCGAGCCGCCGCCGATCGCCCGGACCGTCAGCGTTCCAGCCGTGATCGGGACCGAGATGACGATTTCTTGGAAGAGCTCCTCCTCATCCCAGGCGGTGCTGTCGGAGGTGACGGAGGCGAACAGGCTCTCGCTGGCCAGGTCCTCCAGGTTGATGTATACCCGGATATTGTCGTTTCCGGGGATCTCCTCGATGATCTCATCGCAGACCAGGGCGCCGTCCGTCGAGTCGGCCAACACCCGGAGGTGGACGTTTTTCGCGGCAAAGCCGCTGTTGTTGGCGACCACGATCGCCACGTATTCCTCGTTTTCGATCAGCACCAGGTCGTCCTTATAGACGCTCAGCAGATCAAAGCCCGTCTCAAAACTCTCCGAGGCGGTGAACTCCGATCCCGCGGCGTTGACAAGGACCGTGTAGACGTACGGGTCATCATAGCCCGTCAGAGTCTCCAGCTCCGCCCCCAGGACGAAGTCCTCCACGGACACCTCCGCCCAGGCGCCGGGGCCGATGTTCACCCCGGAGAAGGTGTGCTGATAGCTGTCCCCGTTGTCGGAGAAGATGGCGACCTCCAGATCGTCGATAAGGGTGTTTCCGGTGTTGGTCACCTGGAAGCGGATAGGCATGGTCTGGCCGGGACCGGCGTCGGAGAGGCTGTACTCCAGCCGCCCCATGGCGATGGTCTTCTCCGGCATGACGGTCTTTTCCAGGGTGGCGCTGCTCACGTCCACGCCGCCCTCGCCGTCGTCGGTGTAATTCTCCACCGTGTAGACCAGCACCAGGCTGCCGTCGGCCGCCTGATAGCCGTCAAGGGTCCGGATGATGCCGCTCTGCAGCTCGGTCAGCTTATGGGCCTCGCCCCACCGGCCGCCGGAATAAATGGCTGTCATGGCCACGGCGGGCGCTGTCTCGTCCTGGCCGCTGTTCGTCCAGATCAGGTAGGTGCTGCCGCCCACCGTGATGACGGTGTAATTGTCGGCGCCGATGCCTCCCGGCAGCTGATCCTCGGGGAACACGCACTGCGGGTCCGCCGCGTCCAGGCTGTCGGCATAGAGGACGTTGCCGTTCTCCATCCAGAACAGCTTTTCCTGGCCGTTGACGGTCCCGACGACGACCCGGCCCAGGACGTTCTCGCCGCTCTCCTTCTGGCTGACGGTCCCGCTGCTCAGGGAGATCTGGCAGAGCGTCTCGGCGTAGATGTTGTATTCATTGGCCGTGTTCAGCGCGTAGGTGGCGCTGGGCACGCCGCCGGAGTTGGTGGCGGAAATGCTGTTGATGGCGCCGGAGCCGCAGTTCAAGGTCTGGGTCGCGCCCACCTCGTCACCGCTGACGGAGGTGTAGCAGATGTAGTTATCGTATGTATCGACGTTCTCCTCAAAGCCGTTGGCCGTCCGGAACCAGACGGCGTAGGCCGTGCCGTCCACCGCCGTGACCGCGGGCATGGTATCCATGACGCCGTCGGCGGTCAGACTCCGCACGCGGGAGACGGTGTCCGTGGCCGGGTCGATCTCCGCGAAGGCGATCTCCTGGGCGGCGGCAAAGGTGTCCAGCGCGCAGCTGTCGTCAAAGGTCCGGTTGGTGTTGCCCCAGACGACGTAGATCCGGCTGCCGTCCGTGGCCACGTCGAAATAGTTGTCGGACGTGCCGTCGTCCGACACGGCCAGCGGGCTGGTCCAGTCGCCGTCCTCCCAGCGGGAGAACACCAGCATGTTGCGGTTGACCAGATTTCCGCCCCGGTCCACGATGGAGAACAGGTACTGGGTGCCGTTCACCGTGAGGAGCTTCGGGGCCGTCATCCGGTTGGTGGTCCCGCCGTCCGCGCTCTCCTCATGCCGGGCCGTCCTGGGCTTCAGGCGGAAAGGCGTATTCTCGATCAGTTCGTAAATGTTTTCATCTCCGCCGTAGATCGTGCCCACCTGATCGTTGCTGTCGTAGAGCACGATCGTTTTCTCCCCTAAGGGGACCTCCTTTTCCCAGATGAAGGCTTCCGCCACCAGGGTCGCCGAGCCGGTTAGGTCCGCGCGGCTGTATTTGGTCACAAAGTCATGGAGATACTGGATCTTTGCCTCTCCCTTGGCCCCGACGCTCAGGGCGCTCTTAATGCCCACGCCGCCCTCCAGCCAAAGGGCAAAGGATGGGTTGAAACGGAACTCGTAGGGGGCAAACTGGAAGCCCTCGGAGTTCAGAACATTTGCCGAGCCTTTGAAGGCCCCTTCCAGCTTGGCGCCGACCTGGATATAGGCGGGGACGGCGACAATTATGAAATACGTAGTATAGGAGGCCTTGGCGCTCGCAGCGATCATCACTTTGAGATCGATCCGGCATTTGCCGTTTTCCATCTTGCCCTCTCCATAGCCGGAGAAGATCACGTCAAAACTAAACGATCCGGAACCGAACCTGTTGAACTGGCCAAGGGCGTTTCTCACGCTCTTATCCCCTTTGACATAGCGCTCCATCAGATCTTCGAGCTCGTACTCCAGGCTTTCTCTGTAGTGGGAGCCGGTTTTGGAGTACCAGTCCTCGCGGTGCTTATCCCAGAGCGTTTTGCTCACGTTCAGGCCGAGGCGGACCTTCGCGTCGCTGGTGATCTCAAAGAAGATCTTCAGGGGTGAGTTGTCTTTGCCGACGCCGAAGTTGAATTTATCGCCCAGGAACAGGAAGGCCAGCGTCCCCTCGGCGAGCCGGGAGGAGCCCGCCGGCCAGAGCTCGCCCAGACTCAGTTTTTCCCCGAAGCCACCATTTATCTTCGGCATCGCGACCTTCAGGCCAAACCGGTATTTCTCGGAGGATACGCCGTCCGCGGAGACGCACTTGATATATCTGTTTCCTTCCGCCGTCAGCGACTCGATAATGGTCCCTTCACTCTTGGACAGCGTTTGGAAGGTGAATTTGCCCGTGCTGTTTTTCTGCACCACTTTTTCATTCTGCATGAGATAATAGGTGCAATTTTTCATGCTGGAAGTGGCTGTAATCGTTACGCTGCCGGTAGCAGTGCCCGCTTTCAGTTCTTTATTTTTGTTCTCCACATAGTGTGCGGTCCCAGTAAGCAGATCAACCGTATCGCTCCCGTCGGTGAGAATGATGGACTGGATGACCGGGCGCTTGCTGCTTTCCGATGACAGGTAATAGGTGGCTTTGGACGATTTGGACAGTGCCTCCGTTCGTGTGCTCTCCTTATAGCCCGCCTTGGTGATCTTCAGCGACACGCTCTGGCTGGCCGCGGTCAGTCCGCTCAGGGTGGCGACGCCGCTGCTGTCGGTGTTTACGGCTTTGGTGACCCCGTTGGCGGTATAGCTGATAGTAGCTCCCTGGATCGGAGCCTTGGTATCGCTGTCTTTGATCGTGATCTGAGCGCCTCCGCTCACCACCGTGCCGGAGCCGGCGCCGGTGCCCACACTCACGCCGTAATAGGTCCGGACCGTGAAGGATTTGCCCGCCTTCACCTCTTTGGGATTGAAGTAGATCCCGACCGCGCTGTCACCCAGATAGTCTCCGTTGCTCACCGAGTGGTTCCAGCCGCTCCCGTTGATGCCGCTCCAGTTACAGAACTGCACCTTGTCCGGCTTGGTGTCGCCGCTCTTGTAGAGATAGCCCGTGGCAAGCGTCGTGGGGCTGCGCAGGTTGTCGTAGACCTGGTAGGTACTGGGGACCGAGGCACCGGTGAAGACCCGGGCCGTGGTGACCTCGCCGACGCCGGTGATCTTGAAGGGGGCGTCGTCGTTGTTTGCCAGCATGGTGTCGAGCATGATGCGCACGCCGACGCTGTGCTTTTTGCTGTCGTTGTTGATGACCTGGTACTGGATCTGCACCGTGTCCTCAAAGCCGGTGCTGGCGCTCTTGACCAGCTTCAGGGTCTGAACGACCTTGATTTTGTAGGCGGGGATGGTCATGGTCGCCGTCGCCGTGCTGCTGCTGTAGCTGGTGGAATCGGCGGTAAAGAAGTTGGAGTAGGCGCCGTCGATCACGATGAGCGTTTCGGACGTTCCGGGGTTCGGATGGCCGTACAAAAGGATCTGGTAATCGTCCGAGGTATAGTTCGGGTTCCCGATGCGCGTTCCGATCGTATACTTGCCTTCGGACGACATCGCGACCTCGATGTTCTTATTGGCGATGGAACCAGCGGCACTCGCGCCGTCCGGCATCTCCAGATACTCCGCCAGGAAATTGACACGGTATACGCCGTACCGGTCCACCGCGGCGCTGAGCCCCTCCTTGGACAGGGAGGCTGCCTCCAGCCCCTGCTCCTGCGCCCACTCGAAGAAGGTGAGGGGCTCCGGGATATCCATGTCGCTCCAGTCCTCGGCCGCGTCGTCCTCATCCTCGGGAGCCTCCTCCGCGGCAGGACCGTAATATGTACATACCGAGCCCGTCCCGCCCGGAGCCAGACTCAGCGGGGCAAAGCCCACGCACACCGCGCTGTCGCTCAGGACGCTTCCGGAGAGCCGGAGCTCCTTCCGGGCGAAGGCCGCGCCCCAGTTGCACAACGCCACACTGACGGGGGACGCTCCGTCGGCCCGGAGAAGGCCGACGGCGAGCACGCCGTCCTCCGTATCCAGCACCTCGTAGGACTCCGGCACTTCGGAGCCCGTGAAGACTCTCTCCTCAGCGATCGTCTCCCCGTTCACGCGCAGCTGCGCCGCGTCGTTCCCGTCCGCGCAGATGTCCAGAAGCAGCCGGGCCGCGACGCTGTGGCTCGTCTCGCCCTCGTTGCGGACCGTATAGGTCACCTTCAGCAGGGCCGGGCCCTCCTCGGGCGCGGCAAAGGAGAGCGTCTGGCAGACGACGAGGCCGTACTCCTCCAGATGCATATAGGCGCGGACCGCACCTCCCTCGCTGACGACTTCGTCGGCATCAAAGAAAACCGAGTATGTCCCGTCCACCGTCAGCAGGGTCTCGGAGGACCAGGGATACGGGTGCCCGTACAGCAGCGACCCCAGGGTGAACTGACCGCTGGCGGAAACCGCCGCGTTCAGACCGGCGCCGGAGAGGCTCGCCGGGGCGGCGCCTGCGCCATTCGCGGCCAGGTACGCCTCGTACTGAGCGCGGACCGCCGCGTAGTCGCCTTTCTGCCCGATCGCACCCTCTCCGCCGGCCTGCGCCAGGAAGTCGTGCCAGGAGAGCAGGCTGCTCTCCTCATCCTCTGTCTCCTCGAGCTCTTCGGTCTCTTCCTCTGTCTCCTCTTCCAGCTCCTCGCCGGGCTCGGCCGGCTCTTCGGAGGGATCGGCCGGCTCTTCGGAGGGGTCGGTCGGCTCTTCGGAGGGGTCGGCACCTCCGGGCTCCTCGCCCTCTTGGCCGCCGATCGTCTCCTCGCCGGGCTCGGGCGGCTCTTCAGGCCCTTCACCGGGCATGTCGGTTTGACCGTTCTCGGAGACCTGACCCGGCGCTTCCTCGTCCTCCGGCTGGGCCGGCTCTTCCTCTCCGCCGGTCAAATCATCCGCGGCGTCAGACTCCTGCGCCGGTTCCTCCCCAGGAGCGACCAGATCCGTTATGCTCGACAGGTTGATATTCAGGCTGCCGTCTTCGCCGATCATGGACGGATCGAAGGGGATCTCATAGTTACCCACATAATCACTGATGTCAAATTCACCGGTGTCGGCGGTCCCGCTTTCAAGGCTCGCCTCCTGCACAGCGGCTGCCCGGACGGGAACGATCCCGTCCAGCAGACAGAACACCATAACCATCGCCAACAGGAAGGAAAGGATCCTCTTTTTTGCCATGTCGGTTTCTCCTTTTATGTTATGATCGGTTTACCGGAAAAACGAGTTTTTCCAAAGGAAAACACTTAAGAAAATTTTACCATCCGCTCCGTGGTATTACAAGAAGAATTGCTGTAAAAGCGCGGACAGGAGGGAACGCTCTGTTCCCTCCCGCGGCGGCTTGGACGGGATGCGATAACCCCTGGGCGGATCCCCTCCGGGTATTCAAAATAGACAGGGCTGCTATCAAAGGATCTTTTTTATCTTCCCGTGCTGCCGAAGCCGGCGGCGCCCCGGGCCGTCTCGTCCAGATCGTCCGTCTCCCGGAAGCTCAGATCCTGACAGGGCAGCAGGATCATCTGGGCGATCCGCTCCCCCGGCTCCACCGTCCGGGGCTCGTCGCCGTCGTTGTGGAGGGGGACGATGTACTCCCCCCGGTAGTCGGCGTCGCACACGCCCACGCAGTTGGCCGGGCGGAGGCCCCGCTTCAGGGCCAAGCCGCTCCTGGCGAAAATGGCGGCGAACCAGCCCGCCGGCAGCGCCATGGCAAGCCCCGTCCCCACGGGCACTGTGGCGTGGGGCGAAATGGTCACCGGCGCCTCCAGGCAGGCGTACAGGTCATAGCCCGCCGAGAGGGCGGAGCCGTGGGAGGGCAGGACCGCGCCCTCCTTCAGTTTTTTCACGCGCAGCTCCATGAGCGCCTCACTTCATCCGGGCCACAAAGTGGCCGTTGTCCGCAAAATACTTCACCCCGGAGATCACCGTCAGCGCCGCGCACAGCCAGCACAGCGCGGAGGAGACCGGCCGCACCGCGGCGGCCTCCGGCCAGAGCCCGCAGCCGAAATAAAAGAACACGATGGAGACCATCTGCACCACGGTCTTGACCTTGCCCCAGATGTTGGCGGCAATGACCCGGCCGTCCCGGGCCCCCGAGGCCACCATCCGAAGACCGGACACGGCGAATTCCCGGGCGAGCACCAGCACCAGCACCACCGGATGACAGACGCCCTCCAGCAGCATATAGATGAACGCCGCGGTGGTGAGGATCTTGTCGGCCAGGGGATCGGCAAACTTGCCGAAGTCCGTCACCAGGCCCCGGCTGCGGGCGATATAGCCGTCCAGGGTATCGGTGATGCTGGCGAGGGCAAACACGACGCCCGAGAGCAGGTAGAAAACCGCGCTCCCCTTATGTAGCGCCAGTGAGGCGAACACCACGAACACCGGCACCAGACCGATGCGGGCCAGGGTCAGCTTGTTGGGCAGATTCATTCTCTCTTCTCCTTTCGGGGCGGTCACTTGGCCCGAAGCGCCACCCTTCCCTTTTTCATGAGGTACGCGCTCTCCGCCAGCTCCATCATGGGCCGGTCCGACCAGGAATCGGAGTAAAAGGCCTCCAGGGGCGCGTCGGCGTAGCGGGCCCGGTAACAGACGATCTTCTCCGCCCCCCGGCAGTTGGGAGAGAGCAGCTCTCCCGTGGCAGGGTCCATCTGCGTGGCGATGCACTCCACCCCCAGACGTCGGCAGGCCTCCCCCACCAGAAAAGAGGGGGAGGCGGAAATGATCACGTCGTCCGGGCGTTTCTGCGCCAGGTACCAGGGATAGATCCGGGACAGATGGACGTCCCAGAAGGCCGCCGCCTCCGCCGCGGGATCGGGCACGTGGCGGAGGAAGCCGTAAATGGTCTCCTTCAATATCCCGTGGATCTCCGGGCGGCCCGCGCAGATCAGCGCCTTGAGGCCGGCCGCCGGCAGACGGCCCAGGGCCGCCGGGTATCGCCGGGCGCACCACCAGAAGAAATGGGTGGCGCTGTCCCCGGGGTAGATGGTCTTGTCAAAATCGTAGCCGTTCATGGGCGTGCCGTCACTTTTTTTTCAGAGTAAAGGGGGGCTCCTCCCCCTTCCGCAGCCGGTCGATGTTGCTCCGGTGGGAGAAGATCACCAGCACCGTCACCAGGCAGCACAAGGCCATGGAGGGGCCCCAGCCATGACCGGTCAGCCAATAGAACAGCGGAAACACCAGCGCGGAGAGCAGAGAGCACACGGAGACCCGCCGGCTCAGCAGGAAGACCACGGCGAAGAACACCAGGAGCATCAGAAACAGCCGCCAGTCCAACAGCAGGGCGATGCAGGCGGAAACGCTCACTCCCTTGCCACCCCGGAACTGGTGCCACAGTGGCCAGCAGTGGCCGATGAGGGCCGCGCCGCAGGCGATGGCAAGGCCCGTCTCCCCCCAGAGGAGCCAGCCGGCGAGCCCGGCGAGCGCCGTTTTCGCCATGTCCCCCGCCAGCGCCGCCAGCCCGGCGGCCAGTCCGTAGACTCTGGCCATATTGGTCGCTCCCGCGTTGCCGCTGCCGCTGCGGCGGATGTCCACATAATACTTCGCCTTGGAAATCAGGATCGAAGTGCTGATCGAGCCCAGAAGATACCCTGCCAGGGCCGAAAGAACCCCTTCCATGACCGCTTTCCTTTCCGCCGGTCCCGTCCGGGTCCCGACGACGCCATAATTAAAGGATATTATAGCATACTCCGTTGGATTTGGCTACATCTCTCCCCTTCTCTTTTTATTTTTTCCCTCCGCTCTTGACAAATGACCGGAGTAAGATATTCTAACTGTAAAGAAAATGGCGAAAGGGACAGAGTTG
>Ga0079305_1002822_pt1 | contig 13500 bp, 12 predicted proteins | sample LMS_cellobiose_e_FD_79183 | JGI IMG/M metagenome (GOLD analysis project Ga0079305, IMG submission 79183) | Rumen-fistulated moose microbial communities from Alaska, USA - LMS_cellobiose_enrichment | ecosystem: Host-associated > Mammals > Digestive system > Stomach > Rumen fluid ... | reverse complement strand
TTGGCGGCGCCGAAAGTGTCCATGCTCTTTCCGAACCGTCTCTCAAGCGCTCTCGAGTCCCAATCAGCAAACTCCTTGATCCAGTGGCCCTTGCCCTGATAAGCGATGCGTACCCCCTTGATTTTATCTGCAGGGAGGTCTGGGAAATTGATGTTGTAAACGAGTCCGTATTTTCCTTCAGGCCATTTGTCCAGAAGATTCTTGACAATATCTGGAATCATCTCCTCGACTACGCTCATGTCGGCGTCAGGAAGGAAATTGCAGAGGGAGACTCCGATTGCCTTTCGGAAGTTGAGGGCGCCTTCGTCTGCTGCCCCGAGTGTGCCGGAGTAATTAGCAGCAGTAGAGGCGTTTGTGCCATGATTGATACCGCAGATCACAAGGTCCGGATTGCGGTCTGGGTACATATATTCGAGACCGAATTTAACGCAGCTCGAGGGAGTGCCGTCAAGGTAGTACCATTTCCCCGGGCCTTCATCGGGCAATTCTTTGAATGCCAGCTTCTTAAGACCGAGGTTGACGGCCATCGACATGGCACTCTGATGCCTTTTTGGGGCAACTACTGTGACATTGCCGAGTTTAGACATTGCCCTTGCCAGGGCATGTATGCCCGGGGCTTTGTATCCGTCATCATTGGAGATAAGAATTTCCATAAATCAATTGTTTAAAAAATCTATGCAAATATACGGAATTATCACAATTTTTCGTAAATTTGCGACGCAATTGAGAAAATCTCAATTTTGTTTGAAATATGTTCAACAACAATAAATTTTAAAAATTATTATGGTAAAACTTGGTATTAACGGATTTGGCCGTATCGGTCGTATGGTTTTCCGTGCCGCTGTCGAGAATTTCCCTGGTGAAATCGAGGTTGTAGGTATCAACGATCTTCTCGATCCTGATTATCTCGCTTACATGCTTAAATTCGACTCTGTTCACGGTCAGTTCAACCACGACATTTCCGTAGAGGGCAACATGCTCGTAGTCGACGGAAAGAAGATCCGCCTCACCGCCGAGATGGATCCTGCAAACCTTAAGTGGAATGAGGTAGGCGCAGAGGTTGTAGTTGAGTCTACAGGTCTTTTCCTTACTGATGAGAAGGCTCGCAAGCACATTGAGGCTGGCGCAAAGAAAGTCATCATGTCCGCTCCTTCAAAGGACGCTACTCCTATGTTCGTCTATGGTGTAAACCATGAGACCTATGCCGGTCAGGACATCATCTCCAACGCTTCTTGCACCACCAACTGCCTTGCTCCTATCACCAAGGTTCTCAACGACAAGTTCGGTGTTGTCCGTGGCCTCATGACCACCGTTCACGCTGCTACCGCTACCCAGAAGACCGTTGACGGTCCTTCAAAGAAGGATTGGAGAGGCGGCCGTGGTATCCTCGAGAACATCATCCCTTCATCTACCGGTGCTGCAAAGGCTGTAGGTAAGGTTCTTCCTGAGCTCAACGGTAAACTTACCGGTATGTCGCTCCGCGTTCCTACATCTGACGTTTCCTTCGTTGACCTCACCGTCGAGCTTGCAAAGCCTGCTTCATATGAGGAGATCTGCGCTGCAATGAAAGAGGCTTCTGAGGGCGAACTCAAGGGCATCCTTGGTTACACCAACGAGGCTGTTGTTTCTACCGACTTCCGCAACGATCCTCGTACTTCCATCTTCGATGAGAAGGCAGGTATCCAGCTCGATCCTACATTCGTAAAGGTCTGCTCTTGGTATGACAACGAGTGGGGTTACAGCAACAAGGTCCTCGAAATGGCAAAGGTTATCACGAAGTAAATTCTTCTGAAATATCTTAAAAAAACCGGATTCCTTGAAAAGAGTCCGGTTTTTTTTATATTTGCATTTTTAGATGCAGGATTCTATATATTCCGGATTTAATGGAATATAAAAACTATTGGAATGAAAAAGAAAGCAAGACACCTTATTGAACTTCTATTCGGAAGCATACTTTCCCTTCTCGGATTCTCCGGATGCGAAATTATTGGTTTAGGAAGAGTAGAATACGGTCAACCTCACGCCGATTTCAAGGTTCTCGGTGAGGTTACAGATATGGATGGCAAGCCGATAAAAGGCATAAGAGTCGTTTCCCAGAGACATTGGCATCTTAATAACAGGCCTGGTGTAATATACGATGAGAATGACGGTTATCTTCCAACAGATACGCTCTATACAGATGAGAACGGGAAGTTTGAAAAGGCATTTGATTCGTGGGACACTATAATCGTACCATCTGACGTCGCTTATATCATTGAGGATATTGATGGAGAGGATAATGGAGGAAGATTTGCGAAACAAGAGCTCACTGGCGATGTCAAGCAGATCAAAAAAGGAGATGGTCGTTGGTATACGGGTGGATATGCATCTGAAATATCAGTTAAGATGAAAAAGGCGGAAGGACAGGAATAGGAATAATGGCTGAAAAACTTTCACTTAGGCGGCTGATCGCTCTTGAGATGGTTAAAAAGTTGCAAGACGGGGTGATCGAAGAACATCCGCTTCGGCAGCTTTTCTGGGAATGTACACTCCGCTGCAATCTCAGTTGTCGTCACTGCGGAAGTGACTGTAAGGCAATTTCTTCCGTCAAAGATATGCCTCTGGAGGACTTTCTTAAGGTTCTTGACTCGGTGTCTAAGGAATGCGATCCTCACAAGGTGATGATCAATGTCACCGGCGGCGAACCGCTCATGAGGCCGGATCTCGAAAAATGCGGTAAGGCTATCTATGATAAGGGCTTCCCATGGGGGATGGTAACCAATGGTTATGCGCTGACCCCGGAAAGGTACAAGCGGCTTCTTGCCAGCGGCCTTCGGGCGATGACAATCAGTCTCGACGGGATAGGGGACAACCACGATTGGATGAGAGGCCGAAAAGGGAGTTTTGAACGGGCTGCGGCAGCGATTAAGATGGCCATAGACTCCGGAGAGATAGAATTTGACGTAGTGACATGTGTCAATAAAAGGAGCTTCCAGGAGCTGCCAAGGCTCAAGGAATTCCTTATCGGTCTCGGTCTCAAATCATGGCGCCTGTTCACTGTTTTCCCGGTCGGCCGGGCCGCAGATGATCCCGAGCTTCAGCTTGACAAGGATCAGTTCAGGGGCCTTATGGAGTTCATCAGAGATACCAGGAAAGAAGGTCGAATCATGGCCTCATACGGATGTGAGGGCTTTCTTGGTAACTTCGAAGGCGATGTGAGGGACGGTTTCTACATGTGCAATGCAGGGGTGACTGTCGGATCTGTCCTTGCCGACGGATCTTTCTCGGCATGTCCATCTATCAGGGCCGATTATAATCAAGGCAATCTCTACGCAGGAGACGATTTTATGGAAATATGGAATAGCCGCTATGCCGTCTTCCGCGACAGATCGTGGATGAAAAAGGATAAATGCGCTTCATGCAGGTACTTCCGTTTCTGCAGGGGAAATGGGATGCATCTTCGTGATGGGGACGGCAACCTTATCCTTTGCCATCTGGACCGCCTTCAGGCTTAACGAACAACGCTGAGATCCACCTTCCCTTTGATCCCGTGGACTACCGCTTTATCGGTAAATTGCCACAGTTTCCAGTCATTGTAGTCAGGAGCGTCGACACCGTAATGGGCAACCCAGATGGTATAGCCCTCCTTTATCTCTTTCGAGAGGATATCCCTCGCGTAGCTGTCGGGAGTATAGACGACGGGCTTTCTTCCATAGTGCTTCTCGACTATTTTAAGCCATGTCAAGGCCTTGTCATTGAGTTCTTTACGTGTACATCCTTTATGCATTACTTCAAGATCGAGAACGGGCGGAAGATCGTTGTGGCGGAGGGTGCCGACTGTCTTGATGAAATTGTCAGCCTGCTTGGATGGATCGATAGAAGTCCTGAAAAAATGGTAAGCTCCTCTACGAATAGGGGAGGCTCCGGCCTTCTCCCAGAACTCATCGAATCTCTTGTCTTTCATCCCCGCTCCTTCGGTGGCCTTTATTACGACCCATGATATCTTCTTGATTTCCTTTCCATCCTCGATCTCCCTTCTTGTCTTTCTGTCCGTGTCGATCACTACGGCAAGAGAGTCCCATACGATGTCGGCCGAGTTGTGGTGAGAGATGTCGAGGCAGAATTGGTAATGACCTTCGGGTACCTTATCCCCAATTTCCGAATGGCCTTCTTTGAGGATATAAGGAAGGATGAAGAACAGGGCAAACAGGAGAACAATCCCGACGACAATCCAGGGACTTACCTTCCTTCCCTTCGGCTGAAGGCGAAGTCTTTTTTTACGGGAGCTGCTTTTTGTCCCGAGTTTTGTCGTTACTTTAGTCCCTTTTGACGTCTTAGAGGGGGTTAACTTTTTTGTTATACCCTGTAACTTATATGTTTTATTATTGTTCAATCAATGATTTATTAATAAATCTTCTAAAAGTGATTTCCTTTATGCAAAATTAGTCAAAAATTCATATCTTTGTGGACACTTAAGAAGATTATTTTATAACAATTCAAATTACAGGATCATTATGGAACTTAAAGGATCAAAGACAGAGGCCAATCTCAAGACTGCTTTTGCAGGAGAATCACAGGCTCATACCAAGTATCTCTATTATGCTTCTAAGGCGAAGAAGGACGGCTTTGTCCAGATAGGCGAGATGTTCGAAGCTACCGCAAAGAACGAAAAGGAGCATGCTAAGATCTGGTTCAAACTTCTTCATAACGGAGAGATTCCCGACACTACCGTAAATCTTGCCGACGCTGCTGACGGAGAAAACTACGAGTGGACAGACATGTATGCCGAGTTCGCTGCCGTTGCAAAGGAAGAAGGTTTCAATGATATCGCCTTCCTCTTCGAAAAGGTCGGAGCTATTGAGAAGACCCATGAGGACCGTTACAGAAAACTCCTCGCCAATATCGAAGGCGGACTCGTATTCTCAAGGGATGAGGATATGATGTGGGAGTGCTCCAACTGCGGCCACATTGTGATCGGCAAGAAAGCACCCGAAATCTGCCCTGTCTGCAAGCACGCGAAGAGCTACTTTATGCTTCGTCCGGACAACTATTAGGGACCAGGGCGAAAACGCAGTTTTCGACTATGTAAAACAGGAAGATCAGAAGTAAAGCAAAGCTCCAATTAGCTTGTAGTACTAGAGTGATTACCAAGCAGATAACTACTACGCTAAAGAAGACGGTTCGTTTCGTGTCAAGAAACTTGCCGCCTTTTTTTATCTTCATTGAGAACATTGGAATCTCGCTTACCAGAAGGGCAGCAAGGATGATGGATAGAAGGGGAAGTATCCATGCAGATCCTGCTATTGTCGAGGTCCATGACTTATCTGTCGCCTGAATGAAATAGGCGAGGGAACCGCAGATTATGGCGGAAGAAGGGGTGGCGAGTCCGAGGAAAGAAGAGGTCTGGCGCTCATCTATATTGAATTTTGCCAGCCTGAGTCCGGAGAATACTGCGAGTATGAGTACTATGTACTTTGTCCATCCGGCTCCCGCGAGATCCATTGTCTTATAGAGCATAAGGGACGGAAGGACTCCGAAACTCACCATATCGGCAAGAGAATCCAGTTCCTTACCGATATCTGAATATGAATGGAGTAGCCTTGCGGCAAAGCCGTCGAAAAAGTCGAAAACGGCTGCTGCCAGCATTAGAAGGAAGGCAATATCGATACGGCCTTCCAATGTGAAAATCACTCCCAGGACCCCGGAGAGGAGGTTCATGGAAGTGATCGTATTGGGAATATGCTTTTTGATACTCATCTATTTGATACCGAGTTTCTTACGGATATCCTTAGGAACGGCGTTCTTGTTGACTACAAAGTTGAGGGTCTTAGCTTTGACGAAATTCTCGGACATGTACCATACTCCCTTGAAGGCTCCGGTCTCGCCCCATGAATTCTTGATCAGATAATACTTGGTGCCGTTCTGGTCAACCGCTGTACCGTAGAGGTGCATGCCGTGGTCGTCGGTGGTTGTCTTGTTGTCGTAGCCCTGCTGACGAGTCTCCTGAGTGACCTCAAGCTCCTTGGGGAGTTCCTTCGGCTTCTCCTCCTCTGCTTTCTTCTCTTCGGACTTTCCTACCCAGCGCTCCTGATCCGAGCCGGATGTCGGCTTCGCATTGGTGTCAAGAAGGACAGCGAGTCCGTCGCGTGTAAAGCCGGCTTCGCTTACATCTCCGCCCCATAGAACAGTGTAGCCTTTGTCGATTGCGTTGTCAATAACGGCCATGAATTCATCGAGAGGGAGGTTGTAGCAAGGAGACCATCTCCAGTTGTCCTCGACCTCGATAACGAACTGGGAATAGAAAGGATGGTGGGTAAATGAGGAGATATTGACATAGTCATCGGGATTTATGCCCTCAGCATCCCTGTAAGTCTCTGGAGTATAAGTCTTTCCATTGACGTCGAAGGACTCTGGGACCTCGCCGAGATATGCATCCAGAATGCCGTCGAAGCCCTTCTTCCAGACCGGAGTGAGCTGGCGGTTGGGATTCTTTACGACAGCCTCGACATAGCCTTTCAGCACAGCGTCGAGCTCTCCCTGCACAGGAAGGTCGTAACCGTAATTCATGCCCGAGTAGGCTTCCTGCGGAACGAGACCGTAGTCCCTGATAACCTGAAGCACATCACCGAATCCCGAGCCGGCGGCCATATTGAGGAAGCCATTGAGTCTCACATACTTATCCGCTCTGTCGCGGTAAGCGTTGCGGACTATGAACATCTCAGAGAAATCCGGGTACTGGGCCTCGTCCTTGATGCCCTTTGCCTTGATAACTTCTGATTCGAGGAAAGAAAGAGCTGAGAAGCACCAGCAGGTACCGCTGCGATACTGGTTCTTCATAGATGTCACAGGAATCTCTTTGACAGTTTTGAATTCGTAGTCGGATGGTTTTGCTGCGGTCGGTTTGACCTGTGCAAAAGAGGAGGAGCAAAGCGCCAATGAAGCGGCAATTGCAATGAAAGATTTGATATTCATATTGTGTTTGAGTTAGATACACCACTTATTTCACAAATTTAAATGAATTATTGTAAATTTGCAAAGATGGATAAGGGGAATAAGACTATTTTGTACGTTCATGGGATGGGCGGAGGCGGCGACAGTCGCATCCCAAGGCTTCTGGAAGGCTATTTCTCTTCGAGAGATGAACCACTTAGAGTTGTTGTGCGAACGTATGACTTTGACCCGGAAAAGGGGCGGGAAGAGATTCTCTCTTGGGTAAGAGAACTTCGTCCGTCAGTCGTTGTCGGAGAATCTCTCGGCTCTGTCCAAGCTCTTCGAATCAGGAATATCCCCCATATTTTCGTTTCTCCTTCGCTTGATGCTCCAAGGTATCTGTACAAGCTTGCTTTTCTTTCGAAGATTCCATTTGTGAAAGCTCTTTGCGGGAGAATCTGGCATCCTAAAGATGGAGATCGGCAGAAACTGGATTTCTCCTACGATGTGCTGAGAAAATATAAGGCACATCTGGAGGATGCACTTGCTGCGGCAAAAGAAGGAGGATTCTTTTTCGCTTTTTTTGGTACCAGGGACCATTATCGCCGCAGCGGAATTGTAAGGATCCGGACATGGAAAAAGCTTTTTGGAGATTCTTACAAGCTCTATGAGGGAACTCATTTTATGGAAGAGGAGTATGTGTATTCGATGCTTGCGCCGATGATCAGGAAGATTGCATTGGAGGACAATAATGATTATATTTGCCAATCAAAACTTATTTGATATGAAAAAGTTGATAATTCCTCTGCTTGCGATTCTCTCCTTCGCAGCCATGTCTTGCAAGAGAGGCAATACCGATAATAAAGACCTTCTGGAGTTTGTCAGGCAGACGGTCAAGGACTCTACGGGTACATTCTCCCTGATAAAAGGCTATCATGATATTGGTTCGCTTGGGACAATAGCCATCATCGGAGAGCCTGAAAAGTCTATTCTGCTGGCAGAGCGCTTTGTCTCATCGGATAAGTTTGACAATATCGACGGAAAAGTGGCCAAGGACGGGCTTCCGGACTTCTCGGGAGAGTCTTTTGACGTTATTTTGGATGCTTACAATGATCCTTACGAGCATTTTATCGCCAGCGATACCGACAGTCTTCGTGAGGCCATACTTCGGAATGTCATTGCTGCCGTGGATACAGCTTGCTATATAACTCCTTTCAACAAGGATGCGAAACTTCGTAAGTCATCTTCCAAGATATTCGTTCTTTCTTCATCTCTCAATTCCCTCTACGGACAGCAGGATGTGGATACTCTCTTCAAGATGGCAGGAAAGAAGGCCAAAGTCATTTCTCCTGTTTTTGCTGCCAGCGAGGCCATCGGAAACAAAGAGCCGTCAAATGTCGTCGTATGGGCGGATAATGATGTAGCGCAATCCTTTGTTTATCAAAAGGTGCTCGGGTCCAGACTCGCAAAGGGTTCTAAAGTCTCTGTCATTGTCCCTGAGCCCCTTGGAGACGTGTCATCGAGGCTCAGAAGTCTTCTTGCCAAATATATAACCGAAGGAAAAGATCCTCTTTCTGTACTTATTCTCGACGACTATGGAGTGGATATCGATGCCCTTTATCTTTCTGTCGAATCGATAAGAAGAGAACTCACGGAGGAAGATTATAACATCAATAAGCTCCTTTCCAAGAATTTCCGTATAATTGATCCTATCGATGCTCTAACGGAGTCATGCTACCGCATGATGAGGAGGGAGAATCGTTTTACCCATAACATTGCTTATCCCAAGGCTCGTTTCTTCCAGACAGAGGAGTCCGAATCAGGCGATCCAGTCCTGATAGGTCTTTCCGATCGTTACATGTCCGCAGAGATAGGGCAGTTCATAGATGTCAACACGGTAGCAATCAAGCCTTTCTATGTTTCAGAGCACAATTAGCAACGAAGAAATAGCTGCCCTTCCGCTGACTTCTTTTCCCGGAGAGATAACGGTCATCGATTCTCTCGGATTCGAGTTCGGAGAGGCTATAAAGTATCTTAAGAAACAAAAAGTTATCGGATTCGATACGGAGACTCGGCCTACATTCTCCGCAGATTCCCCTCGATATGACGTGTCTCTGCTGCAACTTTCCGGTCCTACCAAGGCATTTCTTTTCAGGCTCAATAAAATCGGGATGCCGCACCGCTTATGTGCCCTACTTGCAAATCCAGCAATTACTAAGGTAGGGGCTGCAATAAATGATGATATCCGTGGTCTCCAGCATGTCCATGGTTTTGTTGCCGGCTCTTTCGTGGATCTACAGAAGGAGGTCGGCAATTATGGAATAGAGGATAAGTCGGTCAAGAAGATGTCTGCAATCATTCTAGGAATCAAGATTTCAAAGACCCAGCAGTTGTCTAATTGGGAGGCCGAGACTCTGTCTGATGCTCAGCAGAGGTATGCTGCGACTGATGCCTGGGTGTGTCTTGAGATGTATAAAAAATTGACAAATGGACAAGATAATCCTAAAGCGCGGTAGGGAAGAGTCCCTTCGCCGTTTCCACCCTTGGGTATTCTCCGGGGCGATAGCAGATATTTCCGGTCATCCCGCAGAGGGCGATATTGTCGGGGTATTCGCCTCCGACGGGTCTTTCCTGGCATATGGACATTATCAGATAGGCTCCATAGCTGTCAGAGTCCTTAGTTTCGATGGGGATGTGCTGAAGGACGATTTCTATGAAAAGATGATTTCCCGGGCTCTTGAAGAGAGAAAGGCTGTCTGTCTTGATGGTAGCGAATCGACTACCTGCTATCGCCTTGTACATGGGGAAGGGGACAATCTTCCGGGTCTTATCATAGACTATTATGACGGAGTCTGCGTGATGCAGGCGCATTCTGTCGGTATGTTCCGGGCTAAAAAGCAGATTGCAGAGGCTCTCAAAAAGGTCTATGGCGACCGCCTCAAGGCTGTCTATGACAAGAGTTCCGGGACAGCTCCTTTCAAAGCAGGCCTCGATCTCGTGGATGGCTATCTCTATAAGGCTGAAGGGTTTTCTTCCGACGAGATGACAGTGCTTGAGAACGGGTGCAAATTCCTTGTCAACTGGACTGAAGGCCAGAAAACCGGTTTCTTCCTAGACCAGAGGGAGAATCGGGCGGCGGTAAGAAAATATGCCTCCTCCCGTAATGTGCTCAACCTTTTCTGCTATACCGGAGGTTTCTCCATCTATGCCCTTTCGGGCGGTGCGGTCCATGTCGATTCCGTAGACAGTTCCAGGAAAGCGATGGACATGGTCGACAGGAATGTCGCCCTCAATGGTTTCGATCCATCGATGCATACTTCATATTGCGAAGACGCCATAGACTTCCTCCGGAATGTTCCCGACGGGAAATATGATCTTATCATCGTGGATCCGCCGGCATTCGCAAAGCATCGCGGAGCTCTTAATAATGCCCTCAGGGCTTATCAGAGGCTCAATGCTTCAGCGATTTCAAAGGTTGCCCCGGGGGGACTTGTTTTTACTTTCAGCTGCTCCCAGGTCGTTGATAAAGAGGCCTTTGCTCTCGCTGTCTTCTCTGCAGCCGCCCAGACAGGACGAAGCGTCCGTATTCTCGACAGGATGAATCAGCCGGCCGACCACGCCGTGAATATATACCATCCGGAAGGGGAGTACCTGAAAGGTTTGCTCCTTTATGTCGAGTAAATTTTGGAGATTCACAAAAAAGATTGTATATTTGTAATCCCTTATGGTGCGTTGGCCGAGTGGTTAGGCACAGGTCTGCAAAACCTGGGACAGCGGTTCGATTCCGCTATGCACCTCAAGATCGCCCTTACAGATGTCTGTAGGGGCGATTGCTTATAAATCTGTTTAGTGTGCCTTGGCAGTTATCCTGATCCACTGTGCATCCTATTGCGGCCCTATGTCATGACCGTTTAACTTTCCCGTCGGGAAGGGCTTCTCATCAAATGGCTAATACTCAATTGCTTCCAGCATTCTCCATCCCCGTTACCTTAGGGAAAATGACATATATCGCTAATATGCAATATGATACAGGACAGGTGCAGGATGGTATGTTTTCTGACCTTCGTGCTAGGGGAACGGTATTACGTAGCACGGCAAGCAAGAATTGATGTCGCCGCGGACCGTCTGCCCTGCCACCACAGGCCTTCGGTCTGACGTCGGGAAAGGGCGGGCTTGTCCGACTCGGTTGCTGAGACGGCGAACTCCTCCTTTTGGTCAGGGCAGAATGCCCTGTCCAACGTCGTCGGACAGACGCCGTCCTTCTGCTTCGCAGCACCGCCGCCCTCGTCGGGCCCGCTGGTCCTTTCCCTCCTATTCGCCCGAAAGCCTGCCGCAGCATAGCACTATCGGTTCGGGCGACCGCAGCCAAATATCTTTCTCCGTGCTACAGGAGGTGGCTTTCGTAGCACTGCAGGCAAGAATTGATGTCGCCGTGCCAGTAAAGGGGCGTTTCGTAGCACGGCAGGGCGATTTCACGGGCATAGTTTTTACGAGCCTGTTCCAGGTCTCGTTTTAGGGCGGGGACCTGGAACAAGATAAGAGCTAGGAATCGGGCACTGGCGTCCTTCAATGGCCGATATTCCCAATTGCGTCTGTTCCAGATCTAGCTGCTGAAAGTAGACCTGGAACAAAAATGATGCTTGCTCTCACGGCTCGATTTCACATAAAGGGCGTTTCATAACACTGCAGTGCGATAACATGTACGTGGTATCCGAGAGATGATGATTTCGGGGGCGGAAACACGCCTCCACGCCCCCAAGTTGCTTCACCGGAAGGCAGATGGGGGCGAGAGCAGGCCTTTTCGCCCCGGAGTTGTGCCGCGTGGTTCTGCCGGGTTGCAATAACACCCGCAGAAGGCCGATATCGCTCCCGGCACGACCCTCAGCAGCAGAGGGCGGGAACAAAAAACACAGCAGGAAGCTGATAGTGCATCCGAAGCACCTCTCACCAGCAAGGGACAGGGCCGTTACCTTTTGAAAAGTGGTAGCCGTTGGCTTTGAAGTACTCGGTATACTGAGTCGAAGGAGTCGAATGGACATTTCCGCTTGGATCGATTTCAATGCCGGGAATCTCGATCAGGAGCCTGTCCAAGGCTTCTCCGTCATGAATCAGAGCAGATGAAACATTATATGTAAGAGTATCGTTTTTTATATCGACAAGGTCAGTCTTCCCGAACCATATCGGGCAGCATGTAGTAAGGGCAAAGTATAGTCTTCTCATTTCAATGATAAGACACCTCTTAATCAGAAATCTTAATCGAAAATAAATAAAAAAAGTGATTAAGATTTGACCGGCCCGAGTGTCTTAACAGTAAACAACAACGAGAAGATGAAAAAGAGAATACTTGTGATTTTTGCCGCAATACTTGCCGCGCAGATTGCTTCGGGGCAAATTGCCCGAATGGTATGCAATGAAACATGTCGTGATGAATATCAGAAGACAGAAGCTCAGGCCCCCAAAAAGAAAGAGGTTACAAAGAAAGTGATGGCGAAACCCTCTCAGGATAAACCGGCGGAACAGACTTATGCCGTCGTATCTCCTGTCGGTGGCGGGACGGTTGAGGCGATTAAACAGGCTCCGAGACTATCCACTCTGGAAGGTAAAACCATCGCTGTCGTCGGTGTCAGTTTTATGACGAGAGTGACTCATCCTGAGATTAAAAGGCTGATTCTCGAAAACTATCCTGGAGCAAAGGTCCTTTTGTTGGATGAGATAGGTTTTGCCGGTCCTTATCCGGCACCGGGAATTGAGCGTAAGCAGAAGACAGAATTCGAGAAAAAGCTCCGGAATTACTCTGTTGATGCAGTCATATCCGGAAACGGAGGATGTGGCCTGTGTACGCCAAAAGAGACCGGTTCATGCATTACAGCAGAGTATATGGGCATTCCGTCAGTGGTGATAGCCGGTCCCGGTTTTGCCGATCAGGCGCGCTATACTGCCAGAAACAATGGCGTCCCGGTCATGAGAGTCGCGGAATATCCCGGAGCCTTTGCTGCCCATTCGGAAGAAGAACTGATCCGAAACACACGCGAGGTGCTCTGGCCCCAGATTGTGAAAGCTCTAACCAGTCCCATTACTGATACAGAACGGGCAGAGGCCGAAAAAGTAAAAGGCGGTATGAGGGACGATGTCTTTTTCGGAACACTGGACGAGATAAACGACTATTTTGCAAAGCAAAACTGGACAGATGGACTTCCTTTCATCCCTCCCACATATCAGAAAGTTGAAGAGTACCTTAAATATACTCCATATAAATGGGATGAAACAATCGCCGTACTTCCGATAGCACACAGGAATACCACCGCATGGCATGTCGCAGTGAATGCAGTTATGGCAGGATGCCGTCCGGAATATATGCCTATTTTGATAGCTATGACAAAGGGGCTTGGAGATGCCAATTTCCGGCGCACTCTTGCCAGTACTCATGCCTGGGCACCTTATTGCTGGCTAAACGGCCCTCTCTCCCGTCAACTTGGCATAGACTGCGGTCAAGGGCAGATCAACGAGGCTGCCAACGTGGCAATCGGACGCTTCATGAATCTGGCCCTTATGAATCTTTGCGGCTACTATGTCAAGCAGGACAGGATGGGG
>Ga0079305_1002821_pt1 | contig 13505 bp, 10 predicted proteins | sample LMS_cellobiose_e_FD_79183 | JGI IMG/M metagenome (GOLD analysis project Ga0079305, IMG submission 79183) | Rumen-fistulated moose microbial communities from Alaska, USA - LMS_cellobiose_enrichment | ecosystem: Host-associated > Mammals > Digestive system > Stomach > Rumen fluid ... | reverse complement strand
TTCCCCGCGGTCATGTGAAAGGCCTTGACGGACGGGACGCGGGAGCCTCCCAACAGCGAGAGAAAAGCAGGGAGCGTCAGGAAGGCTGAGAGCGCAGCTCCGGTCGCGACGGAGAACGCACACGCTGTTTTTCTGCGCGCGGGGGCATCGCATAAGATCACATAGATCAGGGCAAACAGCAGGATCATATAGGCAATGTAGAAATTGAGATATATGAGAACGGCGGTTGAAAACGAAAGAAGAACCGCCCGCAGTTTCCGTCCGGAATCGTCCGAAGCCAGGAGCCGGAGCCCGCAGACAAAGAAAACAGGCATCCAGATCAGGGCGTCGATCCACATCGTGTTGGTGATGTTTTCCATCATATAGCCGCTGAGCGCGCAGCCGGAGGAGAAGACGGGGACAAGGAGCGGCCGCAGAGAACCCTCCGGAAGAAGCCGAAGTTCCTTTTCCAGATAGTAATGCAGGAAGAAGCAGACGGAGAGGGAGAATAGAATCACCTTGGCGCAGATCAGGAAGGACAGGAACAGAGGAAGATGCGCCATGTCAACAAAAGCCATCAGGAGCAGCAGGGGGCTGGTCAGGTAATAGGCAAACAGACCGAGCATGTTTTCGCCCGGACCTGCCGAGAGGGAGTACAGGAAATCATTCCGGCCCTCCAGGACAGACCGGTAATAGAGATAGAAATCCGCATATTCCCGCTTCATGTCGTTGATGAGGAATGTATTGTCGCCAAACGGGACAATGCCGCAGATCACAAGGATCAGCAGCATCGACAGTGCCGGAATGACAGCGGCAAGTATGTAATTGCAAAGGAGTATGCGCTTTTTCACTGAGGAACCTGCCTGCCGGGTTTATTCGACATTTGCCGTGTATCCTCCCGGACAACCTCAGTTTACGACTTTTTGCGCATTGCAGGCAACTCGGCTATAATTTTAGCTATGCAAAGATTTGTCCGGACGTTGACCTTTCTCTATACGGTGCTGTTTGCGCTGCTTCTGGCGGCTGCCGCTGCGGGGAGCGTTTTTTTAACCGTACGCTTTGAGAGGAATATCGAGAATGACAGGCCTATTTACCTGCCGCAGAACATTCCCGTGACGGTCCTTCTTGCCGCTGTGATTCTTGTGGTGCTCTCACTGGTGGTGAAAAGGACCCGCATCTCCTCAAAACATCTGACGGCCGCAGCGCTGGCGGTTTCACTGCTGCTTTGCCTGTTTTTTGTCGGGATCGTCCGCGGACAGCCGACGAATGATGCGGCAATACTGGACGGGATCATGCGCCGGTTCATGGCAGGAGACCTCTCCGCACTGACGGAGGAATCCTACCTCTGGGTTTACCCGTTTCAGATCACTTACGTGTTTTTCGGACAGATTCTGACGGCGCTGTTCGGCGCAGGCAGTTATCTGCCGTATCAGGCGCTGAATGTCCTGTCGATCCTGCTGACGATATATTATCTGCAGAAGATCACGCGGGAGATCTTTCAGGACGAGGAGATCTGCCGGATCGAGGCTGTCCTCTCGATGGGCCTGCTGTTTCTGTTCGTATATGCATCCTTTATTTACAATGACATCTGGAGCTTTGCGCCGGCTGCCGCGGGGCTGTACTGTCTGATCCGTTTCCTGAAGGAAGGGAGACTTTCCTGCGGCGTTTGGGGAGCTGCACTGACGGCGCTTGCGGTGCTCATCAAGAGCAATGTGTATATCGCGGTCGTAGCGGCGGAGATCGTGCTGTTGCTTTCCGCGGCGGAGGAAGCGGCAGCAACGGAAACAACATCGGAAACAGCGCGGCGCCGCAGGGTCACGCAGAAGGTGATCGTGATGGTGCTGCTCCTCCTTCTCTCAAGAGGGTTTACCGGTGCGGTGGAGAAGGGCTATGCGCAGGCTGCCGGACTTGACGCGCTTCCTGCCGGCACGACGACCAGGGCCTATCTTGCCATGGGCATGCGGGAGGGCGACAATACCTACGGCTGGTACAACGGATTCAATGCCGAAGTGATCAGGGAGAGCGGCTATGACACGGCGCGCGCGGATGCGGCAGCAGAGGAGGAGATCAGGACTCGTCTGTCTTATTTTGGGGAACACCCGAAATATGCCGCAAAATTCTATCTCTATAAATACCTGTCCCAGTGGGCGGATCCCACCTGCATCAGCCTTCGGGAGTATGAACTGACCGGGCGGCACGCACCTTTCAGGACAGGAGCATACGACAGTGTTGTGTTCGGCGCCGCGGGTGAACTTCTGTGGCAGCTCATGAATGCGTTCCATCTGCTGCTATTTATCACTTCCTGCTTCTTTATCTGGGGATGGATCCTGCGAAAAAAAGATCCCGGAAAGGGAATCGACAGGGGGCTGGGACTTATTGTGCTGTATATCCTCGGCGGTATGCTGTTCCATCAGCTGTGGGAGGCGTCCGGCCGATATGTGATGCGTTATGTGCTGTATCTTCTGCCGCTTTCTGCGGCGGGGATCGACATGCTGATGAAGCGGATCAGAAAAGGAAATGACTGACCGGATGAAAAACCGTTCTGCATGGATAAAACATCTCACGGAGGGAACGTTCTGCCTGCTGGCAGCCGCAGCGCTCCTCGCGGTGTGCTCACGGTCTTCGTTTCTGTATGCATTTAATAACTGGGACGATGCCAACAGCTATTTCACCGTCGGCAAGGGGATCATGAACGGCCTGATGCCGTACCGCGATCTTTTTGACCAGAAGGGCCCGCTCCTGTACTTCCTCTATGGCATCGCCTATCTGATTTCGCACACGACCTTCCGGGGTGTGTATGTGATCGAAATGCTCTGCGGTGCGGCGGACCTGCTTGCGGTCTTCCGTATCATTTCCCTTTATTCGGAGGATGCTGCCGCTCCTTTTTGTAAGGCGCTCCCTTATCTGCTGACGCCTGTCACAGGCATGCTGATGTTTTCGTCGCGCAGCTTTTACTGGGGCGGGAGCGCGGAGGAAATGCTTCTGCCGTCTCTGCTCTGGGGACTCTACCTTCTGATGCGATATTTCAAAAAGGTATACCCGGCGCCGCTGTCGAACCGTACAGTCTTTGCCGCAGGACTTCTTGCTGGCTGCGTTTTCCTGATTAAATTCAATTCCCTGGGTTTTTATTTCGGCTTTATGGTGATGGTGCTGATCGCGGACCATAAGAGATTCCTGCGCCACTGCTGCGTATTTCTTTTCGGAATGTTTTTGTCAGCGCTCCCGTGGATCCTTTTCTTTGCAATACGCGGCGCGCTGTATGATCTGTTCCATGTCTATATTTACCTGAACGCGTTTGTCTACAGTGAAAAGCTCCCGCTCGCACAGCGGCTGTACCGGATGCTTCGCATTATTTACGCACATATGCGGTCCAACTGGCAGTATGCCTGTCCGGCGGCGCTGGGACTTGTTCTGCTCTTTGCGAGAGCTGTGGCGAAAAAGGGGAAATGGACGGAGCTTGCGGCTCCTGTCATAACGGGCGGTTTTTTGTTGACAGGGATTTTTATCGGCGGCGTGGAGCTCCTGTACTATCCGTTTCCTGCAGCCGCCTTTGCGTGTCTTGGCACAGCGGGAACTGCCGCAGTGCTTGCGGATGCGTCGGGACGCGGAGCTGTTGACCTCAGGGAGGAAAAGGTGGAAGAAACAGCGGACAGGAAGGATGGCCGCTTCGCCGGACTGGCAGCCGCCTTCGGCGCGGCCGGTATAGGCATCGGCGTTCTGTGCGCCTTCCTGCTGTCGATGAATGTGCACTTCATGAAGTATGAAAAAGACGACCTGTGGATGTATCACTTCCGCGACAGGATCGCAGAGAGCGGGATCGAAGCGCCGACGCTCCTGAACGTGAACTGCTTTGATGCGGGACTGTACACGGTCGCGGATATTCTCCCGACGTGTCGGTTTTTCCAGACACAGACCATAAAACTGGACGATGTGGCGCTGACGCAGCAGGCATTCATCGATGAGGGCAGGACGGATTTTGTCCTCTCCCGCGACCACGAGCCGCAAAACATCGGCCGGCACTACCGGAAGATTGCGGAGGAAGTGATGGAGCAGTCGGAGAACACCTACGTGTATTACCTCTATGAGAAGGCGGACTGACTTTATCTAAACTTGTGTCAAATGGCAAAAACGGGGTGGATTCTAGCGTACTAAAGTGCCCGCAAACCCCCATAAAAAGGGAGGATGCCAGCTACCCGGAGGTGGCTGGCATTATTATGAAAAAGTTATTAGTAGTGTAGTTGCAACCGGCACATAGTTGTTCAACCTACGCGTAAAGTATAAAATCATTTTGTGACAAGAGTGTTAGGATGAATTAAAAGATTGTTAAATAAAATATGAACGCGATATGAACGGCACATCGGCAAAACTTTCGAAAATTCGCTTCGTCCTGGATAAAAAGGCAGAAGAATTATCAGAGCAGACGCGGCAGGAACTGAGTCGCGCCTGTGCGCGTCTGTCCGCATGCGATATTGATGCAGACTGGCAATGCGGCAAGGAAGCTGTCGGTGCGTTCCCGGACACAGCCGCATATCCTGATGCGAAGGACGGCATGCTGATTCTGACGGACAGTGCGCATATCCTGCGCAGTGCGGTGGATGCCGGCCGGGCTGCTGCAGGCTATTTACATGACGGCATGAAAAATGTAGAGGGCGCTTCCTTTCTGATCGCGGAGGCGGACGAGGTCGAGCCTGCGGACTATGAGAAGATCTATGACCGGCTGACCGGACGGCCGTGGACGATCCTTGAGACGACGCGGACGGTCATTCGCGAGACAACAGCGGAAGATGCGGACCGCCTCTATGCCTGTTATGACGCAAAGGCCCTTCGCTTCCTTGCGCCGCTTCCCGCCCGGGAGGAGCAGCTCCGGAACATGGCATCTTACCGGGAGAAGGTCTATGGCTTCTATGGCTTCGGCGAGTGGTCGGTCCTCGAGAAGGAGAGCGGACTGTTCATCGGTCTTATGGGGTTTGAACCTTTCGTGCAGGGAGAAGAGGCGGTGCGTTTCGGTTACCTTTTCCATCCCGATTTCAGGGGAAAAGGATACGCTCTCGAATGCGGAAAGGCGCTGATCGAATATGGAGAGAGACAGCTCGGCTTTGATGTGATCCGCGCGGAGACGTCACCGGATAATACCGCGTCACGGGCGCTGCTGAAAAAGCTCGGATTCGCTTTTTACGGAACAGAAGAAAAAGATGGTAAGATAGTAGAGGTATTTGAACACAGAGCTGCGACCTCTTTACAGCGGCCGCAGCGACTGCCGGGCGCGGGTGATAATTGACGCGGAAATGAGGAAAAATGATCAATCAGAGATACTATGCAGCGATGGGAGACAAATCGGTGATTCGCGAGCTGGCGGCATACGCGGCAAAGCGGGGCGAAGAGATCGGAGAGGAGAATGTCTTTAATTACAGTCTGGGCAATCCGTCCGTACCGGTTCCGCAGATCTATACGGACACCATGATCCGCCTGCTGAAGGAAGAGGATCCGATCCGGCTTCACAGCTATGCGCCGACGCTCGGTGTTGAGTCCGTACGGGAAAAGGTCGCCGCTTCACTCCGCCGGCGTTTCGGGATCCCTTACGAAAAGATTCACATCTATCCGGTTTCCGGTGCCGCGAGCGCACTGTCCCACGCAATGCGGGCGGTCGGCACACCTGGGCAGGAGATTGTGATCCAGGCGCCGTTCTTTTCGGAGTATCGGCAGTATGTGCAGGGAGCAGACCTTATCATGAAGGTCGTACCGGCAAACTTTGAGACTTTCCAGATCCGTTTTGACGAAATGGAGAAGGCGATCACGGAGAATACCGCGGCTGTGCTGCTGAACTCCCCGTGCAACCCGAGCGGCACGGTATTTACGGACGAAACTCTTACGGCGCTCTCGGAGCTGCTGAAGAAAAAATCCGAAGAGTTCGGACATATCATTTTCCTGATTTCGGACGAGCCTTACCGCGAGATCGCCTTCGACGGAAAAAAAGTGCCGTATCCTTCCCACTATTATGATCATACGCTGAGCTGTTATTCCTTCTCCAAGTCGCAGTCCGTTCCCGGTGAACGTATCGGCTACATCGCCGTGAACCCGAAATGCGAGATGGCGGATCAGATGACGGCGCTCTTCGGCCAGATCTCCCGCGGAATCGGACACAATGGTCCGTCGTCACTGCCGGTGTACACCATGGGTGAGACCATCGACGAGACCTCTGACCTGCAGGTGTATGAAGAGAACATGAATATCCTGTATGACGCGTTCAGGCGGCTCGGCTTTACCGTACAGCGTCCCGGAGGAACGTTCTATCTGCTGCCGAAGGCACTGGAAGACGACAGTGTCGCCTTCTGTAAAAAGGCGCTGAAATATGACCTTGTATTTGTGCCGGGAGACGGATTCGGCGCGCCGGGTTATTTCCGCGTCGCCTATTGCGTGCCGACGGAAAAGGTCAGACGTTCAGTCGCGGCGATTGAGAGATTCTGTGCGGAAGAGTACGGCGTTAAGCCAAATGCCTGACCGGAGGATACCGCAGGCCGCAAACGGCAGGAGCGCCGCAAAATAGGGCAGGCAGTAGCGCGCCTTTGCTTCCCAGAGCAGCTGGAAGATAAAGCCGCCGCAGAAATACAGCATGAGGAGAACAGAGGGAGTAAAGCTCCTTCTGTTTTTTTGCCCGGCATCATCCTCTCTGGAAGAGAATGGCTTGCGCGACAGAGATAAAGCGCCGATCAGTGCTGCGATGTAGACGAGCGGCAAAAGAAAAGCCAGAAAGCATTCGATTGCAGAAAGCAGGCCGCTTTGTACCGCAAAGGTAAAAGGCCGGTTCCACGAAACGGAGATGCTCCGCGGATGGATCGTCAGCACGAGGCTGCTGAACCAGGGATCCGTCCATTGCCATCTGGTTTTTTCTGTAAAAAAGGAGAGGGATCGATCCCCGGCTGCATATTCGGAGAGGGTTTCGGCAATCAGTGCGCGTGCCGCGGTGTCCGTCCGCGTCGTATCCATGTCGTTCTCGGAGAACAGTCCGATGTCACGGCCGTTGTGGGAACCGGGTCCCGCCGCGCCGTCATTGGATGAGATCCCCATATAAAGATAGGCAGACGCAGGGATCCCGTCCGAATCCGCAATACCGGTCTGGGAGAAGAATGCGGAGCGCGTAAGGACCTGCACAAGCGCGGGGAGAAGGATTACTGCTAAAAGGGCGACGGCAAAAGCACCTGCCATTTCTCCGGCAAAAGCGTCTTTCTTAATCCTGTCTGACAGGAGACAGACAGCTGCTGCGGCAAAGGTCAGTGCAGATGCCGTAATCGCAATCAGGGAGGCTGTATAGAGCAAATAGGAGAGGGAAAAGCACACAGTGGCTGCCGCAGCCCAGATAAGAGAACGTACAAGTGGTGACATCCCACCGGATGGCGCAGAGTTATCGCCTTCCGGGGAGTCCGGTGCTCCCGCGGCTCCAAGGCTTTCCAACAGTGCATGAAAGCCCAGAAAATTCAGGGCAAGAGACGGAAGCGTTCCATAAATGAAGGGTGCATAAAAGAGGGGCGGGGCAAACAGCATCGCCAGCACATCAGCAATGATGGCAGCGGCGTGGCTGCCGGACAACCTGCGCGCAAATCTGCCGCAGAGCGGAATGAGCAGGGCGTAACTTGCCGCATTCAGCATGTGAAACAGGAAAAGCGCCCTCTGCCCGAAGATCCTCTGCAGAAATACCAGAAAGAGAATCATTCCCTTCTGGTACGGATAACTCTGTATATATGCGGAGTAAAGAGAAATATCCTCTCCGGCTGTGATAAGGGAGGCTGCATCCCAGAGCGTGAACTGATCCGCGGCGGGCGGGTACGGATTGATGCGGGCCCAGACAAGAGCGCCGAGAAAGGCGGCTGCAGAGCACAGAATTGCTGCGGTCTTTGAAATGCGTCTTTGTGAATGTTCGTCTTTTCCCGAAAGAACATGGAAAACAGCGCAGGAAAACAGCGCTGCCGCAATTATGCCGGCCGTGAGTGCGGGAATGCTCTGCGGCACAAATGTAATGTGCTCCGAAAACGTCTCGAAGTTCACAGCGCCGCGGCTGAAAATGCTCATGCCCGAGAGCGCCGCAAGAATACAGGTATTCAAAATGAGGAGGAGCCGGTAAAGTATCATATTATTTGCGGGGACTGCGCGCTGAGAACGGAGCCCCATGGGGAGTGTACTGTTCTTTGCAGTATTCCTGAAACTCCCTGATAAACTGTTCCTCTATAGGATACAGGTAACGTGAACTGTTCCACATGATGGAGAGAGTTCTTGTGGCATTTTCTGAATCTATCGGGAGAAAACACACATTTTCAGGAATTCTTTCTTTTATCAGCGCAGACTCAGCTGCTACAGTAATGCCCTTATTCATGGAAACCATGGACAGCCGCAGAGGGAGATCACATTCCGATACTACGTTCGGCATGATGTTTTCCCTGCGGAACATCTCGTATATATTCTCCAGAATACCGCTCTTTTTCGGCGGTGGGAAGATGAAGAATTCATCTTTAAGATCCGAAAGATTCGCCTTTTGCTCTTTTGCAAGAGGATGCTCTTTATTGAGGACGATATATAGTTGCTCTTCGTGTATTGAGACCTGTGAGCAGTCTTCTGCATGAAACGGAACAGAGCTAAGGACAAAATCCACTCTCGGATTGTGATAAGAAGCATTAATCTCACTGACGGCAATCGGACGGACATTCAAATAGTATTTTGGATTCTTTGCAATATAGTCCAGAACAAAATTACTGACCAGAGCCATAGCAGTGGTATGAACGGTAAAAGTGTTCTGTCCCCGTTGATAATTGTTGCGGATTGCAGCCACGCCGGTATCAATAGAGTAGAGCCCCTTAGATACATGATCGTAAAAGATTCGTCCATGCTTGCTCAGACGGATATTTCTTCCGACCCGCTCAAATAGTGGTACGCCGATTTCTTTTTCGAGTCGGGAGATCGTAATGGATAAAGAGGGTTCAGATATATTGAGCTTCTCGGCCGCACGCGTTATGCTCGACTCTTCTGCGACGGATTGAAAATAGCGCAAATGTAACAAATTCATATACGATTTTCCCCACATAGTTAACAAATACATAAATAGTTATAAATTAATTATACGCTAATTCTACTAACTATGTATTAGAGTTCTGGGAAAAACATGCTTATTATAAAATTACAGTCCGGACTTTCTAACACTTTCAGCTATTAATCGCCAGCAAATACGTTGTTTCAGCAATCAGCACAATATCAGTATTCAAAAGGAGGAGACATGTCTCTTGTAAATGAAGATCTATGTGTTGGCTGTGGCACTTGTACTCATTATTGTCCAATGGGTGCGATTTCACTGCAGGACAAAAAAGCTGTTGTTAATCAGGACGAATGTGTAGAGTGCGGCATGTGCTCTGAAAACCCTATTTGTCCTGTCGGTGCCATCTCCCAGCCGGAGTCATTCCCCTGGCCCCGTGTGCTGCGCGCAGAGTACAGCAATCCAAGATGTACACACAAGACTGGTGTTACAGGGCGCGGCACTGAAGAGATGAAAACAAACGATGTAACAAACCGTTTCCAGTTTGGAAGACTTGGTATTGGTGTAGAACTCGGCAGACCGGGTACCGGCGCAAGGTTCCGTGACTTTGAAAAGGTTGCCATGGCATTTGCAAAGATCCCGGGCGTCGTTTTCGAAGAAAAGAATCCGGTTGAAGCGCTGTTTATTGATGAGGCAAAGCATATCCGTGAGGATGTTCTTAATGAAAAAGTGCTTTCCGGTATAGTAGAGATCACTATTCCGGAGGAGCAGCTTGAGTGTGCGCTGAATCTTCTTAAGGAGGTTGAACCGGAACTTGAGACGGTTTGCAGTGTTGACCTGATCAGCAGGGTTCAGCCGGATGGTTCCATTCCTGCATTGGATGTGGTGCGGAGAATGGGCTTGTATGTTTCCCCGAACTGCAAGACAAACCTTGGCCTGGGAAGAGTCTGAGCAGATCCCTGTGCGCAAACAGAATGAGAAAGGAAGAAGGATATGACGCATTCATCACACCGTTTCGGAACGAAAGAAGGACTGAAAAAAGACTTTGTGGTCATGGCAATGGCTTCCAAAGGCGTGAATGATGTCGGGTCCGGTCCCAAAATTAAGGAGCACCTGACCATCTGCGCAGAGCACAATCCGGTCAATCTCGGCGGCATGAAAGTGGGCAATCTGTGTAATCAGACAAAAGAAGAGATCATTGCAGGAGCGAAGGATTATGTTTCAACCTTCAATGGGGTTTTCTGTGACAGAGATACTGTCCGGGATGTCGTGAAGGAGCTGATTGACAAGAAGGTGGGGCTGTCTACAGTTATCAGCGGAGTATATACGGAGACGAAGTCAATCGCAGACGAATTGGGATTTGTTCCGCATACTGTCAATTTCCCGTTGGGCATATGGGGGAAAAAGGAGCTGCTTCCGGAACCTGAAATACTTGCCATTACCACGCAGTGTGGCCATGGCATGATTTCACAGCATCTTGTCAGATATTACATGCAGAGAGTTGCGGATGGCTTCGATGCACACAAGGCAGCTAAGGAAGTCTGCCGTTACTGTTATTGTGCCATAGCGAATCTTGACAGAGTCGAAAGGATTCTGAAAGAGGGCGCGGCAAAGCTGAACCATGAAGAAGTAAAGGAATCGGCTGTATAGAAGCAGGAAAGTGATTGCGTAAGCAACGGTTTTCAAAGGGAGGAGGAATTATGAGACGGATTCTTAGCATGTTACTCGTTGGGACACTTTGTATGGGCGCACTGATCGGCTGCGCACAGACAGCAGCTCCTGCTGCTTCTGAGGCGGCCCCCGCAGAGAGTGCGGCTGCTCCGGAAGCGGCATCAGAAGCGGCGTCAGAAGCGGCACCTGCAGAAGCCGAGGCACCTGCCTTCACGCCCGCCAAAAAGGTGGAAGTCATCGTTCCGAACGCAGCAGGCGGCGGCACGGATATCTTTGCGCGTAAGGTTGTTGAAATCATCAATCAGTATGATTTCTGCAATGGAACAACATTTACAGTCGAGAATAAGGGCGGTGCGTCAGGCGCTATCGCGGGTGGTTATGTTCTCGGTCAGAGAGGCAACGACAACTTAATTCTGTTTGCGAGTACGGCGCTTTGGACAACACCGCTTTCAGGCAAAGCAGACTATAAGTATACAGATTTCACGCCCCTTGTAGAGATGTCCCAGGATGTCGTTGTCCTTGCGGTTGGTGGCGGCACGCCTTATAACACAATCGAAGAGTTCATTGAGGATGCAAAATCCGAGGACGACAAGATCTCCTTCTGCGGTTCCTCCATTACTTCTGAAGGTGGTCTGCTTTCGATCGCGTTCCAGAAGGCAACGGGCGCAAAGACAAAATATGTCCCTTATGATTCCGGCGGAGAGGCAGTCATTGCGGTCATGGGCGGACATGTGACGGCTACCTGGACGAACTACGGCGAAATTGAACAGCAGATTCAATCTGGAGATATCAGGGTACTTGCAGTTGCTTCCGGCGAACGCCTTCCGGAACTTCCGGATGTTCCGACGCTGCTTGAACTCGGCTATGATGTAGAACTGGTGCAGGAAAGACATATTGCGGCAGCGCCGGACATGTCGGAAGAGGCACAGCATTATTGGAGTGATATTTTCGCACAGGTATATGAGACGCCGGAATTTAAGCAGTATCTTAAAGATAACGCGCTCAATCCTCACTTCACGCCGGTTGATGAGTGGAAGGAAGAATACGTTCACATCGGTGAGATCTTTAAGCCCCTGCTTGATGAAGCGATTGAGATGGGCGTCTGATTGTGCGGCCATCACGGACAGCCTGAATTGATCTGATTCAGCAAGAACGGGCAGGGGAGGAAAGTTCTCTCCTGCCCGTTGTGTCTTACAAAACATATGAGGATTCGTTATGAAAAAAGCAGATAGAATCACAGGGATCATATTAATTTTGTTCAGTGTTTACTTCACTGTACAGGCTTATTCATATGGTCTCTTTAACAAAAACGGCCAGACTGGCGCCGGCCTCGTGCCTTTTATTGTGGGGCTCCTGCTGCTCTTATTGTCGGTAATCCTTCTGCTGCAGAGCTTTGCGGTGGATAAGACACAGGAATCGAAAGAAACGGCGAATGAGACGAATAAGCCGATATTTCCACGCGAGTCGCTTAAAAACTGTGTTCTGTATATTGCATGTCTTTGCTGCGCGGTGTTTGCATCAAAGTTCCTCGGACTTGTCATTCCGCTCTTTTTCATGATTCTGACAATGATTCTTTTTGCCAGAAAGAGCACCTTCAAGCGCGCATTGATTGTAGCACTGTTTACAACTGCAATAATATTCCTGATTTTTGCGGTACTCCTGCGCGTGCCGGTTCCAACACTGTTTATTGATATCTGATTAAGTGCTTTGAGATAGGAGTGATGTATGAATACGCTCACGAATCTGTTATATGGTTTGTCGGTTGCGCTTCAGCCTATGAACCTGCTTTATTGTTTTATTGGAGCTGCCAGCGGAGCAATCGTAGGGGCGCTTCCCGGCCTCGGCCCATCTGCGGGGACTGCGATCCTGCTTCCGCTGACGTTCGGAATGAACCCGACATCAGGAATCATCATGCTATGTGGCATGTATTACGGATGTATGTACGGAGGAGGAATTACTGCAATTCTTCTAGGTATTCCAGGGGATTCTGCCGCAGTGGCAACAACGTTCGACGGATATCCGATGAATAAGCAGCAGAAGAGACCCGGCGCCGCACTCGGCACATCTTTCCTCTCGAGTTTTATTGGCGGAACACTGTGCATTATTCTTTTTACCTTCCTGGCGCCTGCCCTTGCACGCTATACGTTGACGTTCGGACCGCCGGAATATTTTGCACTGATGCTGATGGGGCTGACGATGGTCTCTGCGCTTACAGGAGATAATCCGATCAAGGGGTACATTTCTGCCGCGCTGGGACTGGCTTTTTCCTGCGTAGGAGCCGATCTTGTCGCCGGGACATTCCGCTATACGTTTCATCAGGTGCACTTGATTGACGGAATCGACTTCGTGTGTGCTGCGATGGGGCTTTTTGGTATCGCGGAGATTGTAAACAACAGTATTAAAGATGGATATGGGGATATGGGCATTTCAAAAGAAGATGTCAAGCCCAGTAAAATGTTCCCAAGAAAAAATGAATGGAAGTACCTTGCGCCTTCTATCGGAAGCGGTTCCCTGATTGGCTTCTTTATCGGAATGCTGCCGGGCGCCGGGGCAACAATCGCATCCTTCCTGTCATATGGATTGAATAAGAGAACGTCCCCTCGTGGTGAAGAGTTCGGAACGGGTGTTCCGGAAGGAATTGCATGTTGTGAGTCGGCAAATAATGCGGCATCCATTGGCGCAATGGTTCCGATGCTGACGCTCGGCGTCCCCGGAAGCGGTGCAACGGCAGTCATGATGGGAGCGCTTATGATGTTCTCGATGACACCGGGTCCTCTGATGTTCCAGAATAACAAGGATTTTATCTGGGGTCTTACTGCCAGCATGTATGTCGGCAATC
>Ga0079305_1002818_pt1 | contig 13515 bp, 11 predicted proteins | sample LMS_cellobiose_e_FD_79183 | JGI IMG/M metagenome (GOLD analysis project Ga0079305, IMG submission 79183) | Rumen-fistulated moose microbial communities from Alaska, USA - LMS_cellobiose_enrichment | ecosystem: Host-associated > Mammals > Digestive system > Stomach > Rumen fluid ... | reverse complement strand
TCCAAAGGCATTGGCCTTGTACTGGATGCAAAGCATTGTCAGGTTCTCTTTGCCGTTGTTCTTCAGGGCCCGCTTTCCGTCAGGCGATACACGGATTACAGTACCCTCACGTACCGGGAAGATCTCCCCGTCGACCTGGTACTGTCCTTCTCCCTTGATGATGATGTAAAGTTCCTCATGCGTCTTGTGGGTGTGGAGGAAACCGCTGTCCTGGCCGGGGACGAGGGTCTGGAAGCTCAGTTCGCTGCCCGTCGCGCCAACGGTCTGTCCGACGAACACCTTCCCCTGGAGAACACGCGGTCCCATCGGGAGTTCATAACCGATGACCTCATTCCATTCGCCGATGTTAACGGCTTCAAAGTTCTGTCCTTTTGCGATGCTTCCCATCTGTTTCATAGATTCTGTATTTTATTGGTTTTCAATATTTGTTTCTTGTGGAAACTTTGTATCTTTGTGCAAAGATAGATGCTTTCCCCGAGTCTTGCAAGACGGTACCGGAAGGTGAGATAGTTACCTCCGGGTAACAATTGATGATTATCAGACAGATAGCGTATGGCAATTTTTGAAGGTTTTTGTCCCGTTCGGGATATCCTCTCCCAGATAGGGGACAAATGGTCCGTACTGGCCATGGTGGCCATGCAGAAATACGGCGTGTGCCGATTCCGGGATTTCCAGAAAGACATGCCGGACGTGTCCAGGAAAATGCTTTCCCAGACGCTGAAACGTCTGGAGGATTTCCGTCTGGTCACCCGGACGGTTTACGCGGAAGTACCGCCAAGGGTGGAGTACCGATTGACCGAGCTGGGGGAATCCTTCCAGCCGGCCTTGAACGGAATCATTGATTGGGCGCTGGCAAACAGAGATGCCCTGGCTCCGCATGATGCAACGAAGTCAATCCGATAAATTCGAATTTATCGAATACAGATAGTCCGATACTCAACCACCATATAATCACCGACCCTCACATTGTGATGGTCGGTCTTTTTATTCCCATTTAACTAAAGGCTGTCGATACTATAAAACGAATAGAAAAGACTATTAATCACAGCTATATCGAAAAACGATATTAATGTGATCGCAAAAATGACAACCCCTTTGATATCATATTCGTTCACTGGCGTGGACAAAAAAGGATCGTAATATCGCATTCGAGGCAAGAAATGAGTAGAAAAAGGCACAAAAAAGCGGAAAAGATTGATAGCAGGATTGATATCAAGTCTGCTATCAAGCCGATTTCTTGGTACAACCGATTCTCAACGATACTTTTGCATCCGAGACTGACTGCGGCTTCAGAATTGAGAAACGAAAAAGAGTAGTACTTGAGTAACAGTTCGTTAGCTACTACTTCGTTTTCTTGGAGGGGTAAAATCCGTCTTGTACATTTGCCGCTGAGGTCAGAATAGGACACTAATGGACAGAAAACCGGACATATTTGAGAAGATAGCGTACCTGGGCATTGCGATTGCAACGGCCAAGATGTATGTGGATCTTCATAGTGGTAGGATCCATAGTTCTCTCGGTCCGGTCCTCAGCTTCTTCATAGACTTCGCACTATACTATCTCATCTATCGCGCAGGTCGCTTTGTCTGGCGCAAATGGATCAAAGTCAGGGTTGGACAGGAGGATTGCGAAAAAGAGCCCGGATCAGCCTCGCAAAGCGAGCATACTCTCATTGCAAAAGCGCAATCCCAGATGGATTTACAGCCCATCAACGATTATGTCCTCTCCTATCTTGGCCCCTTCCTCCAAGATGAAGAAAAGGACCATCTGAGCCGGAATATCCAAGCCTTCGCATCCTCCGATAATCCAGAGCTCTTCCCTATCCTGGATCGAAAGATCAACGGTTACGGACTATATGACATTTACCACCTATGTCACGCAATAGGATATCATATCGGAAGGAAAAAGAACGGAAGTGACATTTCCCATTTTATCAAGGTCTGCTTCCCTGCATATACGGTCTGCGTTGAAGAATCAACCATCAGATGTAAGCTTACTTCTGATGAAGGGGATATCACGATTCCCGTTGTTCCTAGAAAAGCAGATATTTCTCGATTCGGGTTGAAGGAAAAGGTTATTTCCGGTTAACCGCCGCATAACTTTTTCACCCGGCTTTCACCTTGTTTCTTTGCAGTCGTTGTTAATCTTTAATCGATACCGACATGGACAAAGAACAAATCAAATTCGAGGACCTTCCGAAGGCAACCTCCGAGCTCAAATCCGAAGTCAAGGCGCTTCGTGCAAGTGTAGAATTATTAGCTTCTAAGCTAGACTCACCTCCATCAAAGGATGAAGATGATGAACTGATCGGTGTGGACGAAGCCTGCCGCATCCTTGGGCTCAAGAAACCGACCGTTTACCATAAGGCCCAGCGCAAGGAAATCAAGTCCTACAAACCGGCCGGATGCAAGAAACTTATGTTCAAACGATCGGATCTCCAGGCATGGGTCCAGAGCAGCGGCCGTGTCATCGACAGTGAAACCATCCTAAAGGAGATTCAAAGCGGAGTCCGTCACAAGCCCAGGTCCATAACTGGAAAATAGAGCCATGGAAGAAGACGTCAAATATCTTCGCATCGGTACGGCCATCTACAAAGTCGTCACCCGACCATGCATCGACGGTGAATGCCAAAAAACGCTGCTTCCGTGGCGTTACAGCACCTTATGTCAGGACGAAGGGAAGGACTATGCGGCTACCATCCCCAAATACGATGGGTTCTGCACTGTCCCCAGCCATACTCATTACAATCGCGAGATCAACAATTTCTACAACCGCTATGAGCCGGTAAATCACGATCCCGCTCCAGGCCCTTTCCCCCATATCGAGGGCTTGATCCAACACATATTCGAGGAACAGTACGAGTTGGGACTTGATTATCTGCAGTTGCTTTACCTCAAGCCAATCCAGAAACTGCCCATCCTTCTCCTGGTATCCGAGGAACGCAATACCGGCAAGACGACCTTCCTTAATTTCCTGAAGGCTGTGTTCCAGCACAACGTCACCTTCAACACCAACGAGGATTTCCACAGCAAGTTCAACTCGGATTGGGCAGGCAAACTGCTGGTAATGGTTGACGAGGTGCTTCTGAATCGCCGGGAGGATACCGAACGCTTGAAGAACCTCAGCACGGCATTGAGCTACAAGATGGAAGCAAAGGGAAAAGATAGACAGGAGGTCGAATTCTTCGCCAAATTCGTCCTATGTTCCAACAACGAGTCTTTCCCCATCATCATTGACCGCGAGGAGACCCGTTTCTGGGTCAGGAAGGTCCATCCGTTGTCCCGGGAGGACCCGGACTACCTGAATCACCTTAAAAGCGAAATACCGGCCTTTTTGAGCCATTTACAGCGGCGCCGGTATTCGACGGAACGGAGCAGCAGGATGTGGTTCAGTGCAGCGGACCTCCATACTGCTGCCCTGGACCGGATAGTCCGGGCCAGCCGCAACCGTGCGGAGAGCGATCTCGCTGAATTGCTCGTGGAGATGATAACCGTCCTGGATGTAGAGAAACTGACCTTCTGCAAGAGGGATTTGATACAGATCCTTCGCTATCACGACATCAAGATGGACGAAGGCCAGCTGCGGCGTATCCTGAATGACAGCTGGAAGCTTCCCCATGAAGGCAACGCCCATTCATACACCTTCTATCAAGTCGATCAAGGCTCTCCCACAGGATACCGGGAACACAAGGGAGTGGGAAGGTTCTACACTGCGAGCCTCGATTCCCTCAAACCCTTTTGTTGATTCTGTTGAATTGTTGAACACAGTCCGGGAATGACGCTTCTATCAAACGATTATGGCTTTCCAATGACTCAACGATGCTTCAACGCTTCTCAACATTTCTCTGGTAAAAAGAAAAGGGATATAAACCTCGATTTGTTGAATCCACGTCGACCTCTTAACACGCTGCGTGGCAGAGAACTATGCCGTCGGCTCAACGTTTCATCATGTTCAACATGAAAAATCTTTTTTCTTTTAACCCGAAAAGAATCTTCATTTGCCAACCCAAGCTTGCTTGCACCCTGGCAGACTCCCATCTTGTTGTACACAAGTTGGTATTGAGTTACCAGATACCCTTTCAGGGTGGCAGAGTCCCGGGCAAGCCCGGCTCTCTTCTTCAGCAGAAATGCCAACGAGTTGGCACAAAACAAAGGGAAAAGAATAAGTGAGGACTGCCAACATCCCCTGGTACTAAGATATCTGCCCGGACGCTAAGCAATAAACTATAATAAAATAAAGTTTAACTGCGCTATTTGAATTTTAACTATAATTAATTACATTTGCATCGACAAAAACTGATGCTTTATGGACTTGAAGAAGTATTCGAACACCCAGATTCTGCAAATGCTCGGACTGAGGTTCAAGGATTACAGGCTGATGATGAACCTTTCCCAGGGAGACCTGGCCAAGGCTGCGGGCGTTTCCGTCTCCACCGTCCACAAGTTCGAGACGGGCACGATCACGAATATGAACGTCACCAACCTGATGGCCCTGCTCCGGCCGGTCGGCCTGCTGGACCGGTTCGACGACCTGATTCCGGAGCAGCCCTCGAATCCCTATCTGACAGCCCCGGAGCATCAGCAACAAAGAGTAAGGAGGAAGAACAATGGCTAGGAATATAGACAGCGGCCGGTTGAGCGTCATGCTCTGGGGTCAAGAGATCGGACAGCTTTGCTGGAACCCGGCGAAGAGGAATTCTTTTTTTTTCTTTTCACCCAGTTATCTTTCATCGGGGCTCGACATCGCACCGCTGACTGCATCATCGAAGAGCCCAGCGGCCCGTTTCGCCATCTATGGCAACACGGACTCCGCGAAGTATCAGAAACTCCCCCCGTTCATCGCGGACTCGCTTCCGGACGATTGGGGTAACACTCTCTTTGACCAGTGGTTCGCGGAACATCACTACCACGAGAAAGACAAGACTCCCCTGGCGAAGCTCTCCTTTGTCGGGAGCCGAGCTATGGGTGCGCTCGAATTCGTCCCCTGCAGCGAGGATGCTTTCAGTCCGAACGAGAAACTGATGATCCCGAAACTGTACGACTTGGCAAAGAAGATCGAGCAGGATCGCGAGCACGCCATCATTTCCCCGGAAGAGACACTTACGCAGAAGGCCCTGATGGCCGTCGGAACATCCGCCGGAGGGCGTTTCAAGAAGGCTATCATCGCGATGGACGAAGGTGGGAACATCTTCTCCGGTCAGACCTCGGCAAGGAACGACAGGAAGTATTATATCCTCAAGTTCAATACCCCCGAGTTCTGCCTCTCGGAGATTGAGAAGACCTGGTATGACCTGGCCAACCGGGCCGGGATCACGATGATGCCCTCCCGCCTGATCAAGGTGGAAGGCATCAGCCACTTCCTGACGGAGCGTTTCGACCGCCGTGCCGGAGAGAAGGTGTTCACCCAGACGCTGGCGGCAGTCAATCCGGAGGCTTACTGCTACGAGGATCTTTTCTCCACATGCAGGCAGCTCTCCATCCCCCAGGATGAACTGAACGAGCTCTATCTGCGGATGGTGTTCAACATCCTATCCAACAACACTGACGACCACGCCAAGAACTTCTCCTTCATCATGGAGAAGGACGGCTCCTGGCACCTCTCCCCTGCCTACGACCTCTGCTTCATCTTGAAGACGGCCGCGACTCCCGAGAGGCGTCACGAATTCTCCGTGCGGGGGAAGTTCGAGGACATAACCACTGCGGACCTGCTGGCCTTCGCCGCCCAGAACGATATCAAGAATCCTGGGAAGTACATCGACAAGGTGAAGGAAGCGCTCAAGGACTTCCGGTCCCTCGCTTCAGCGAACGGTGTCGCTCCGCTCTTCATCGACATCATAGAGTCACGGCTGCGAGAACTCTCTCCGGATTTCTTTGCTCCGGCTGTCGCCACGTCGGATTTGATCCGGTTCGAGATGACCGACTCAGGAAACATCCACCTTTACGCGACAATCGACGGCCAGGAAAAACGGCGGGGCTTCACGAAGAAAAACGACCAGTATGAGGCCGTTCTCGGTGCCATGAAAAAGACGCTCTCTAGAGAGGAGCAGGAAGAGATCTTGGAAAGGCATTTTAAGTAGGAGATACCTGGCAGAACTTATTTCATCTCTCCCCTATTTTTCTTTGCCCGGGCTTGCCTGGAAGGTGGCAAACTTGTATGTCTCCTATGGGACATGCATATTGAGTTACCCGATGCCCTTTTTACCCGGCAGAATCGGGCAAGCCCGATACAAAAAAAGAGTGATGGCGGAATGATGACAGGGTGGCAAAACAGCGTGTCGCTCTCCGTCATTTTTATTAGCGAATTTCAACCATTTATGCTATATTTGCCACTGCAATAACCCAACGAGTATTGTAGACATACATAACTAGCATTTGCTATTTATTCGGTTGCCCCTGAAACCTAGGAAATTTCAAAGCAACACACCGGATAAGTCAGTAAATGTCTGCGCTTTGGCGTAGACTTGACTTATCTAGTGTTACGGGCTTCCTAGGGCCTCAGGGCGTAGATATGATGGTCTGCGCCTTTTTTGTGCCCTGTTGTCCGTTTCCCGGATAGGCTGCAAGTGCGCGATAAAAGCGCAGAATGGACACCCAAATCAAGTCCAAGGAGAGGGTGTCGGCTCACGGCGAGGTATTCACCAATCCCCGCGAAGTGAACGCGATGCTCGACCTTGTGAAGGCGGAGACGGAGCGTATAGACTCCCGTTTCCTGGAGCCCGCTTGCGGCGATGGTAACTTCCTTATAGAGATTCTCCGGCGCAAACTCGCCATCTGCGAGACCCGCGTCAAAGCAAAGCAATACACCCAGCTCCAATACGAGCACGATGCCATCTGGGCCATATCCAGCATCTACGGCATCGAACTCCTGGCCGACAATGCCGCCGCCTGCCGGGAACGGCTTCTGAAATACTTCACGGAACAATATCAGGCACTCTTCAAGTCCAAATGCAAGGACAGCTGCATCGAGGCTGCCCGCTATATTTTGTCCAAGAATATCATCCACGGCGACGCCCTCACTTACAAGCGTGTGGACAAGCCTGACGAGTGGATTCAAATCAGCGAGTGGAGTTTCATCGGCGCCGACAAAGTCAACCGCCGGGACTATGAATTCTCCTATCTCGTTGGTGAATACGAAAGCGACGGGCTGTTTTCTGACCTTCCTGCAGAAACCTTTGCGCCCATCCATTTCCTCAAGATAAATGCTGCTGCCTATGGTGAACAGTAATTACAATCCGGACGTGCTCAATTGCATCGCCAACCTGAGCAACGACGAAGTCTTCACCCCGCCGGAGCTTGCTAACCGCGTCCTGAATCTGCTGCCGCAGGACCTTTTCAAGAGTCCGGACACCAAGTTTCTGGATCCTTTCTCCAAGAGCGGCGTCTTCCTCCGGGAAATCGTCAAGCGCCTCGACCGGGGCCTTGAATCCCTGATGCCGGACCGGCAGCTCCGCATCGACCATATCCTGCACAACCAGGTCTTCGGCATCGCCATCACGGAGTTGACATCCTACCTGTCCCGCCGTTCCGTTTACTGTAGCAAGCACGCCAACGGCAAATACAGCGTTTCCCGGTTCAACACCGAAAGCGGCAACATCTTGTACGCCAATCGTTCCCACACTTGGGAAAACGGTAAATGCAAATACTGCGGCGCATCCCAGGCGGTCTATGACCGAGGCTCTGAGGCAGAGCAATATGCCTACATGTTCATCCACACAGACAATCCCAAGCAATTCTTTGGAAATATGAAGTTTGACGTAATCGTCGGAAATCCGCCCTATCAACTTGACGATGGCGGTAATAACGCCAGTGCATCACCTCTATATCAGAAGTTTGTTGAACAGGCAAAGAAGCTAAAACCTCGTTACCTGTCAATGATTATCCCTTCCAGATGGTTTGGGGGTGGTAAGGGCCTGGATGATTTCCGTAAAGAAACGTTGAACGACAATCGTTTCCGCGTCATAGTGGATTACGAGAATGCCAACGACTGCTTCCCTGGTGTGGATATCGCTGGCGGAGTCTGCTATTTCCTTTGGGACAGAGACAATCGTGGGGATTGCAAAGTCTTTAACATCAATAATGGCCAGACGGTTGAAACAACACGAAAACTTAATGAGTTTGAGACCTTTATCCGTCGGGCAGAGGCTTTGAGTATTATTAAGAAGGTTCAGGCAAAGAAGGAGAGAACCATGTCCAATGTGGTCACAAGCAGAAAGCCTTTTGGTCTGGCAACTACCGACCGTCCGCTAACTCATGGGGATTTAAAGCTGAGATGGCAGAATGGTGAGGGGCCATATCCGCGCTCGAATGTCACGGTTGGCGTTGAAATGATTGATAAGTGGAAAGTAATCTCTTCTTATGTCGGCTATGACCATGCCGGTAATCCCGGAAAGGATGGAAAACGAAAAGTCTTTGCTCGCATTGACATTCTCCCTCCTGGAACCATCTGCAACGAAACATACTTGGTAATCAATTACTTTGATACGGAGGAAGAAGCTAAAAATATGGTCGGTTATATGAAGACCTTATTCTTTCGCTTCCTTGTTTCGCAACTGATGTTCTCCCATCATATTACGAAGAATGCTTATCAGTTCGTCCCTGTTCAAGATTGCAAACAAGAATGGACAGATGAAAAACTGAACAAGAAATACGGGTTATCAGAAGAAGAAATCGCTTTTATCGAGGCCTCCATCAGGGCATACGATTAAGATCTTCACGATGATCAAGGAATAATCGATTTATGGCAGCACAAGACCTACTCCGTAATAAAGTCGCCGAAACCCCGACCATCTACGCCTATGAGCACATAAACTATCCAGCCCACAAGGGATGGCTGAAGGTCGGATATACTACGCGTGATGTTGAGACTCGCGTGCGGGAACAGAGCCAAACCGGTAACATCCAGTGCCGGATTGTTCTCAAACGCCCTGCGATGCGCAAAGACGGCTCCTCCTTCACCGACAAACTGGTCCACCGCATCCTCCGCAAAGACCATATCCGCAATCCGGAAGGAGAATGGTTCGTGTGCGACATCAAGAAGGTAGAGCAGGCCATTGCTACGGCCGTGGCCGGCAAGGACAAGATGATCGACCGCATCTATGATTTCCCGATGCGGCCGGAGCAGAAGCGTGCGGTTGACAAAACATCGGCCTACTTTGAGGCATTCAAGAAAGACCCGTCCAACCGAGGCCTTACGCCGCATTTCCTTTGGAATGCCAAGATGCGTTTCGGCAAGACTTTCACCACCTACCAGCTGGCCTTGAAGATGGGTTGGAAGAAGGTGCTGGTCCTCACTTTCAAACCAGCAGTCAAGACTGCCTGGGAAGAAGATCTGCTTACCCATAAAGACTTTGAGGGCTGGCAGTTCTGTCAGAAACAGGAGGACCGCGAGTTCAACTATGTGAACGAACGCAAGCCGTTTGTCTGTTTCGCTTCCTTTCAGGACGTGCTGGGCAAAAATGCCGTTGGCGGCATCAAGGCTACCAACGAGTGGATTCAGACAGTGAACTGGGACTGCATCGTACTGGATGAGTATCACTACGGTGCCTGGGGCAAGAACGCCAAGAACTTCTACGACAAGAAAGACCCGGCGCTCAAACGCGCCGAGGAAGTCGGCGAAATCATCTCGGAGGATGCCGACAACGTCCGCGAACTGGAGGCCCGCGAAATGTATGACGAAGGCCTGATGCCGCTCCGTACCGGCGCCTATCTCTACCTTTCCGGAACGCCTTTCCGCGCCATCTCCACCGGTGAATTCATCGAGGAACAGATATACAACTGGACCTATAGCGACGAACAGGCCGCCAAGGAAGCCTGGCAAGGCCCCAAGAATCCCTACGCCCAGCTGCCCAAGATGGTGATGCTCACATACCAGATGCCGGACAGCATCCGGGAGATTGCATCCCAGGGAGAGTTTGATGAGTTTGACTTGAACGAATTCTTCCGGGCAGAAGATGACTATTTCCTGCACGAAGAATACGTACAGAAGTGGCTGGACCTCATTCGTGGCGCTTACACCGAGAACATCGTTACGGAACTCAAATTGGGCACGGAAAAGCCGCCTATGCCGTTTTCCGACGCCCGGCTGCTCAGTTACCTGCAGCACACCTATTGGTTTCTGCCGTCCGTGGCCGCTTGTAGGGCTATGAAGATACTCTTGAAAAAGCGTTCCAACCGTTTCTACGATGATTATCGAGTGATTGTGGCCGCCGGCAACGAGGCCGGAATGGGCGCCCAGGCCGTGGAACCGGTCTATAACGCGATGGAAGATCCGCAGGATACCAAGACCATCACCCTGTCTTGCGGCAAGCTCTCCACCGGTGTCACCGTCAAGCCCTGGACCGGCATCCTGATGCTCCGTAACACTACCTCGCCGGAGACTTATTTCCAAGCCGCCTTCCGTGTGCAGTCTCCTTGGACCACCAAGGATGAATCCGGTGAGGAACTGATTCTCAAGCCCTTCTGCTACGTCTTTGACTTTGCCCCCAACCGGGCGCTTCGTCAGGTGGAAGAATACAGCTGCCAGCTCAACGTCCACGAGACCAATCCCGAAAAAAAGGTGGAGCAATTCATCAAGTTCCTGCCCATCCTGGCCTTTGACGGCTCTTCGATGAAGGAAATTGACGCCGCTGGTGTGCTTGATATGGCTATGAGCGGCACAACGGCCACGCTGCTTGCCCGCCGCTGGGAGAGCGCAGTACTGGTCAATGTGGACAATGCCACCCTCCAGCGCCTGATGAACAATCCCGAGGCCATGAAGGCCCTGATGAACATCGAGGGCTTCCGCAACTTGAATGCTGACATCGAGACCATCATCAACAAGTCCGAGCACGTCAAGAACACCAAGAAAGAGAAAGGCGACGACCTCACCCCGAAAGAGAAGAAGCAGCTCACCGAAGAAGAGAAAGAGTTCAAGAGCAAGCGCAAAGAAATCCAGGACAAACTCATCAAGTTCGCTACTCGCATCCCGGTATTCATGTATCTCACGGACTTCCGCGAATACTGCCTTAAAGACGTTATCGAGCAGCTGGAGCCCGAACTATTCCGCAAGGTCACAGGTCTTACTCTTAAGGATTTCAGCCTGCTCGTGAGTCTTGGCGTATTCAACAGCGAGTTGATGAATGATGCTGTCTATAAGTTCAAGCGCTACGAGGATTCCTCCCTGGAATACACTGGCATCGACAAGCACACCGGAACGGTCATCGGCCTGTGGGATACTGCTATCGACACTGCCAAGATGGAATCTCCCGCCGCGGCCAGATACAAAGAGGAACCCACAGGAGAAGCCCCGAACATCACTGCCGCCGTCATTGCCGGCTCCGACCGGCAATCTCCCGAACCGGAACTGGAGCCCTGGGAGCGCCTGCAGGTTGGCGACACCGTGCTCCACAAGAGCCTCGGCCCCGGCGAGGTCATGGCTCTGGACGACAAATACCTCATCGTTAAGTTCCACGACCGCGAGTCTAAATTCCTATATCCCAGTGCATTCGAAAAGGGATATCTCACCATCTAGCCTTTCATTTACAGGGGATATTTTGCCGCTTACAGGGTAACTTTCAACAATTACAGGGGAACTTCAACCATCGGTTATTTTGCAATAATAACCGATGGAATCGCCGCAATAACAGGTATTACTATGGATATGCAAATAGACATTCTGTTGACTATTTTCTGCTAAAACTCATATAAAAACCGAGATATAGCAGATTATTATCTTTCCAGCGCCTTTCTGTCCACCCATTTTGTTAGTGGTCAGATAAGTGGTCAGAAAATGCATCTATCCTTGCAATAATCACTGGCAAACCGTATATTTGCTGTTGAAAAATCTCAGGTTTTCCGTCCTCGATCAAACGGAGCAACATAACGTGTTATGTGGACAAAGTACCCGACCCATCCAACGGTGCGGGCTCTTGGACCTGAGATTATACGTTGCTCCAACCCCGTACCCTCATACTCGTTCTCCGCGCTCCCGCAGGTGTTTTTCCTGTGGAACGAAAGGACGTATAAGCTTGATCGCGCCCTTCTCTACCCCGTATCTACGGGCGTAGTACTCGATGGCGTCACGCAATGTCCATCCAGCCGAGGACCGTAAGTCCTCAGAGAAGTCATCGAATACCGTGAAAGCGGTATGGTAGTTCCCGTCCAGATCGGTGGCGGGCACCGTTATGACACTCAATCGTTCCACATCCCAAAATTACAATTTTTCTTTCAACATGGCACAACAAACATCACGTAAGATTAGCCTTTTTCAGAACAAGTTCCCGGGAGAGAACCTGTTCTTTACATCGGACACGCATTTCTTCCACGAAGGGATTATCAAGTTCTGCAACCGGCCTTTTGAGTCGGTAGAAGAAATGAATGAGACACTGATCCGCAATTGGAATGAAACGGTTCCGGAGGATGGTACGGTCTTTCATTTGGGCGATTTCGCATTTGGAGGCTGGAGGGAGTGGATGTCGGCTTACAACCGGCTGAATGGAAAGATCTATCTGATACTTGGGAACCACGATATGAAGAACGCTAAGCAAGGCTTCATGGACAGATTCGAACACGTGTCACAGCAGATGAGCATCAGTGTAGATGGACAGAAGATCATTCTGAATCACAATCCGTTCCTATGCTATGGAGGGTCCTACGATGGTGCATGGCAGCTTTTCGGACACGTTCACTCCGGACCAAGGAGCAAGACAGGAAAAGACATCCCTCGGCTTAGTATGCTCTTCCCTACCCAATACGATGTGGGTGTAGATAACAACGGCTTCAAGCCGGTTTCATTCTATGAGTTGAAGTCAATCATTCAAAACCAACAAGGAATATGAAAAGAGAAATACCCGTCTTTCAGTATGATGATGCCTGGCAGATTCTTGCCAGAGGTGACAGGCTCAATGGCCTCGTGATCGATGCCGGTAGCGAAGAAGTGATGCTGCGTATTGAGGCATCTATGAGCAAGCTCAAGGTCATGGGTGATGATGACCGCCGTTTCTTCTGGATATGGGCGCAGGTGAATAAGCGAGAGCGAGAATGGCTGCAGGTCCTAACGGCACATTACAATGATTTCCATTATCTGATTCTTAGCGACAATAGATCCAAGATGGCTGTACTACAAAATGCGGAAGGTATCTATAGCAATAAGGAAAAATATCGCATGGATGTGAAGGAGTATCTATTGGCACTTGAAACGCATGTTAATGCTGTCGTGGATTGGATATGCGAAGCACCGGAAGAGTATCATGACTACGTAGAGAGATATCTTCCCTACGATAAACGAAGTGGTGATATTCCACGGAAAGTACTTTACAGCATCGATCCGGAATGGCATGACGGCAAAGATGATGAGAGGCTTATAAGAGGGTTGGAAGAAGTCAAAGCGGCCGCACCCTCGGAGTTTGACTCGATAACACTTAGGACATATATCACTGTATGGTCTGCTGCTTATCGTATTCTTTCACAAATCAGGTATGATGAACGCGATAAAGGTTATGAACGTAAATTACTTCACGATGCCCAAACGATGGATGAT
>Ga0079305_1002817_pt1 | contig 13518 bp, 11 predicted proteins | sample LMS_cellobiose_e_FD_79183 | JGI IMG/M metagenome (GOLD analysis project Ga0079305, IMG submission 79183) | Rumen-fistulated moose microbial communities from Alaska, USA - LMS_cellobiose_enrichment | ecosystem: Host-associated > Mammals > Digestive system > Stomach > Rumen fluid ... | reverse complement strand
AGCCTAAAGGGACGGGGAAGCGGTACCGAAATACCGCTTCCCCGCAGGAAAACAATATTAACTTTTAGACTGTTCACAAAGTTTCCCTATGACACCTTGGGGAACGTCCCCGGGGTGTTCCTGGTCCGAGTGGGGAGACTCGAACTCCCAGCATCCAGCTCCCAAACGGGTTCGAACTTCCGGTCTCATGTTCTTGAACCACATTTGGCCCTTTCCGCTCCGGAAAACCTGCTCTCCGGCGCTCTTTTCTCCGCTGTTTCCACGTCCTCCAGAGGCGGTTGTGGTCAAACATGTGGTCGTATAAAACGCTCCCGTGGATTGCGGCATTTGCCGCGCTCCCCGGGAGCGTTTGGATTGTAGCTCTCTTCCGCCGGAAAGTCAAGGCCGTTTCGGATATTTCCACGCTCATTTTTTGCGCCGCAGTAGACAAAGAAATACAGCGTTTGGGCGTTGTCTTCCACATGAGTTCGTTTTACCCAAGGGACAACCCTGATCGACAAAACGAAAAATGATGAAATCGCAGTATTTTTGCTGAATACGGTTGAGAATTGCGAAAAAACGTGGTATAATACGAAATCATATATACTGGCAGGGGTGAATCCAATGGCTGCAAGTTATAAAAAGCTCTTCAAGCTGCTGATCGACCGTGAAATGAAGAAAAAAGAATTGGCGAAAGCGGCGGGCGTAAGCATAGCTACCATTACGAAAATGGGCAAAGACGGCGCCGTCGTTTCCAGCGACGTGCTGGTCAAGATTTGCACTGCGCTGGGCTGCACGATGGACGACATCGTTGAAATCGTCCCGGATCATCAAGACTGACGCCGGAGCAGCAAAAGCAGAAAGGACATGAGGTCATGTCAACAAGTTACTTCTTATATACCGAAGCCTATATAGACAACAAATGGGTCTGCATCAATTCCGCCTTTGAGAAGGAAGAAAAGCGGCGCCTTGCGATGACTTATGAGAGCGGATCAAGGAGCTATTTTGGCCAGACCGCAGATAAAATAGAGGAGATCGGCGGGAGGCTGCGATTCGAAGATTTATCGGCTGAATTGCAGAAGCGCTATGAGAGCTGCCGGGACGATGAGTTCGTGAGAATCCTGTCCGCCGATGTCGAGGCCATGCGAAGCTGCTTGCCGTCCGGACAAGCCCACGAGTATCATGGAATCGTGCTAAAAGACTCTGTGTTTGCCTATGAATCCGGTGATATTGAGGATCTCTATGAGTCAATCACCCCAGAAGAGTATGCAAAGCTGGACGATGTGGGCAAACAACTCTATCAGTACTACGAATGGGACGATCCCATGGGCTGGTTTGTGCATTTCAAAGAGATCTTGCAACACGTTCACTGGCAGATCCATGATTGGCAGAACATTTACGGTGACGAAACAATCAATAAGTGCCGCGTGGTTGCGCTGGTGTTCTGATAATAGAGGCAACACTACCGTTTTTGGGGAGAGAAAAAGCATGGCAAAGAAAAAAGCCGAAGAAAAGATTAATCTGGATTCGATCCTGTTTAAGTGCCGTGATATTCTGCGAGCGGCGCGAAATTCCGGATCGTTTTTTGACAAGCGTGACATGATGCTCACGCTGGTTTTCCTGCGTTTTATCGGAGAGAAGTTTGAGGATGGCGTTGAGAACCTGCGGGAGAAACTGCATTCCGAAGGGCTTGATCCTGATGATCCGGATATCAAAGCTGCTTTTCTTGATGATCCGACTTTTACGGACGGAACATATAATCTTCTCCCGGAAGCACGCTGGTCCACTATCATCAACACGCCCGCACCGGGATTGAATGTGGCGCTGGATACTGCGCTGCACAGCATTGCATCCAACAGTAAGCAGCTCAAGGGCTGCTTTGTTGAGGGTACTTTCACCACCCGCAATCTTGCCCCGAATGATATCAAAAAGCTGATCGATGAGGTCAATAAGATCAGCCATAAGGCGTTTGGTGAAGAAAAGGACTTGATCGGCCGGGTGTATGAATACTTCCTCAAGGAATTCGCTGTCAACGCGACCAAGGAAGAGGGTGAATACTACACGCCCCACGATGTGGTACAGTTGATCGCTGCGATGATCGAGCCTTTTGACGGTACACTCTATGACCCCTGCTGTGGCTCCGGCGGTATGTTTATTCAAAGCGCGGAGCTGGTGAAGGCGAAGCGGGGCGATATTAGCCGCATCAACGTGTACGGTCAGGAAAAAGAGCCGGCCACCTATCGGCTGGCAAAGATGAACCTGGCTCTGCGCGGAATCAGTCATAATCTCGGCGATGAGGCGGACTCTTCCTTTACCCATGACCTGCACAGAGGTCTGTATTTCAACTATATCATGGCGAATCCGCCTTTCAATCTGAAGGGCTGGTTTAACGACAACCTGAAATCCGATCCGCGCTGGGCGGACTATACAACGCCACCTGAGAGCAACGCAAACTATGCATGGATTCTACATATTCTTTCTCATTTGAAGCCGCTGGATGGCGTAGCCGGTTTCCTGTTGGCAAACGGAGCTCTGGGCGATGAGGACACGCTGGCGATACGCAAGAAACTGATCGAGAATGACAAGGTGGAAGCCATCGTCATCCTGCCGAGAGAGCTTTTTATCACAACGGATATCAGCGTCACGTTGTGGATTCTGAACCAGAACAAGAAGGGCGGAAACTATCACGACCGCATGCTTCGCAACCGCGAGCATGAGATCCTGTTCATGGATCTTCGCACCTGGACGGAGAACCCTGTCAAGGGCGAAAACAAGAAAAAAGTCCGCCTGATCACCGAACAGATCGAGCGGGCTGCGGATATCTATCACACGTGGCAGAACGAAGGAACCGACGGCATGCACTATGAAGTGCCGGAGCTTTACCGCAGCGTCAGCAAGACGGAGATCGAAGCCCATGGCTGGAGCCTGATTCCCAGCAAGTACATTGAGTTCATCGACCACGATCTGGACATTGATTTCCACGCGGAGATGCTCCGGATCCAGAAAGAAATGCAGGAAGTCATGCGCTCCGAGCAGGAATCGCAGGCCATGCTGAAGGACGCATTCAGGGGGATCGGCTATGGCATTGACTAAAAGCAGACTTGGGGAGCACATCGAACTCCGCGAAGAGACAAACGATGATCTTCGATATGGCGTCGGGGATGTTCGCGGTGTTAACAATCTCAAGCTTTTGATGCCCACAAAGGCTGACATTAACGGGAGAGATCTGACCAAATTCCAAATTGTTTATCCGGGAGAATTTGTCTTTAACCATAGGACTTCCAGAAACGGGAGCAAATTCAGTATTGCTTATAATGATGAGGACAAGCCGGTAATCTGCACAGAGGACTATGTTGTCTTCCGGATTAAGGAGGACTCGAAGAAAACACTGCTTGCAGAATGGCTGTATATGTACTTCAACAGACCTGAATTTGACCGTTATGTCATTACAAACTCCTGGGGCAGCTCCACGGAATTCTACAACTGGGAAGATATCTGCTCGGTTGAACTGCTGCTTCCCGCTCTTCCGGTCCAGCAGAAATATGTAGACATCTATAGAGCCATGGTCGCCAACCAGCAGAGCTACGAGCGCGGACTGGAGGATTTGAAGCTTGTCTGCGATGGATATATCGAAGAGTTGCGGCGAAAGATTCCATGTAAAACGATCGGGCAATACATAACACAAAAGAACGATCGCAATACGGATAAGAGCAATGACCATGTGGTAGGTTTAAGCACAAAAAAAGAATTCAGAGAAGCTCAGAGCAGGGTCAATAGGGATGAATTGGGAAACTACAAAATAGTTGAACCGGATGAGTTTGCTTTTGTCCCCACAACTGATACCTGGAAAGTCTTGGCTTTTGCTCTTAACAAATTCGGACATGCAGTTGTAGTCTCTCCGATTTACGAAGTATTCAGTGTTGATAAAACTGTAATTGTGCCGGAATACCTCTCAATGTGGTTATCTCGGCAAGAATTTGATCGATATGCCCGTTACAATTCGTGGGGCTCTGCCCGAGAAAACTTTTCATATGGGGATATGGCTAATGTTGAAATACCAATTCCTGATATTAAGGTGCAGAAGGCCATTGCAGAGATCTATAGCGTGTATGTTGATCGGAAAAAGATCAATGAACAGTTGAAAGCCCAGATCAAAGACATCTGCCCGTTTCTGATTAAGGGGTCGTTGGAGGAGGGAAGATAGAATGCCGGGATTACTTTATCCTGCTTACCAAAAGTATTATAGTGCACTTTGCAGTTTAGAGCGTTTTGATAAAGAAACAAACTTTTTTGACAACATTTCATGTCTCGACGGCTTCTTTTCTGAGTACAGAAACATCACTTTCGCGCTGCAAAAACAGCTGAAAGGAACCGCGTACTTCAGTTCGTATGAGTACAATCGAGACACATATCTTAAGGATCATTGGTTTGTTGAAAAACGAAATGAAACAACAAAACAGAATCCATTCCAACTGATAAAGACAATATCTATATCAATTTATTTCCAATTCATGGAGCTCCCTGCCATGGAGGCAGAGTTTTCCGTTGAAGATGACATGCCCCTTGATTCTTTGCTGCCAGAAATCAAAAGTTTATTCTCCAAAATCAAAGAAGCCGAAGTTTTCTTTTCAGTGACATTTTCTTTCCACGAGCGAAACAGCAATATAGATCTATTTGATAAACTGATTTCAGGCATTGAATCCATGCAACAGTTTATGGATGCAATGGAGAAGGACATCGGAGAGGATTGTCCTCTATGCAACCAGATAAAAGAAAAGATCAAAAACTTAAAAATCTCATGTGTTCCCCACGATTTTTTGCTTGTAAATGATTATGTATATTATCCAGAGAAAGAATCATTTGAACGCGGTGAACGATTCGCAATGATGCTGTCACTTGATGGGAAAAAGATTGCGAATCACTTACCGCTGACCGTAATGACACAATCAGCATATCTAAATTATGACGGAACAGCTTTTGGCAATTTTACCTTTATGCATGCGATCCTTCGCTGTATTCAACCAGGGCTTGAAATCATGCCGACGCTAATGATTGTATATGATGACGAGACATACGATTTGGATGCATTTCATGCGGATATAAAAACTACCGCATATAGAAAGATAAATGATGCGGCGAAATTGATAGCAAATGACAATGTAAAAGAAGTCTGTTTCATGTGCCTATATTCAGTTTTACCAGCAAGTCAGAATATCCCTGCTGTCTCAAAAGATCGTGTAAAAAAGTCAACTTCAGATTTAATGGTGTGCGCAAGTGTAGATTATCAACTGAACGAAAAAGAATATGTATTTGACGGAAAAGCCATGGAGCAACCAGATTATGTCGGATGTGTCATGAAAAATGGCAGGGGCAACTCGCTGAACCTAAGCCGAACCAACATGTTTCCTATATGGTATGCATTTAAAAAACAACAGGAAAAGAGAACGAATGAGGAACCAATAGTTTTGGAGGATGAAAGCAATGGCAAAACTGAAAGAATATAACGGCCGCTATTGCGAATGGGAATTTGAATATACCTTCCTTTCCTTCCTGGAAACTGAGGGATGGCAGTACCTGCCCGGCGGCAGTATTCCGCGCAGTTCTCAACGGGAAGTTCTGTATATCGACGACCTGGAGCAATTTTTGAGCAAGACCAATCCGGATCTGACAGCGGAAGAGGTTCGTCAGATCATGGATACTGTGCGGCTTGTCGGCGCCGAGAGCGACTTTGCCACACTGCATAAGGTTTACGGTTGGATGGTAAACGGTATTCAGTTTATTTCGCAGAGTTCCCAGCCTCGCATGATACCCTTAATCGACTTTGAGAAGCCGGAGAACAACATTTTCCGCACGGTCAACCAGTTCACGGTAGAGTACACCAATAGCGGGCAGATCAAAACTCGCCGACCGGATATTCTCCTCTTTGTCAACGGCCTTCCCCTGTGCGTTATGGAGTTGAAAAACCCGGCAGACGCCAATGCGACCATCTACGATGCCTGGGAGCAGATCAATATCCGCTATTGGCGTGACATCCCGCATCTGCTGCATTATTGCCCGCTGGCCTGCATCTCCGACGGCGTGAAAACCCGGCTCGGAACGGTTCGGACCCCCTATGAGCATTTCTACGCCTGGCGCCGCGTGAACAACGGCGATGAGATATCCACGCTCCCCTTTGAGGAGATGGAGACAATGATCCAGGGCGTTTACAGCCCCAGCCGTTTCCTTGAAATCTTCCGTGATTATATCTATTTCCAGGACAGCATTTACGACAGCGAAGAAAAAGAGATCGTCTGTCGTTATCCGCAGTTCTTTGCCGCACGTCTTCTGAAACAAAGCATTGTAAAGTCCGTTATCAAGAAAAGCGGTAAGGGCGGCACCTACTTCGGGGCTACCGGCTGCGGCAAAACTTATACCATGGCGTTCCTGGCCCGCCAGCTTGCGCTGCGCTGCACAGATGTTCCGGCTATCGGTTCCCCCACCATTGTTATGATCGTGGATCGGGACGAGCTGCAGAAGCAGGGTGCCAAGCTGTTCACCAAGAGCGAGGAGTTTCTGCAGCTTGGCGAGGTTCGTGTTGTTCCCAGTCGCAAGGTGCTGCGTGAGGAACTCGGCGCACGGGAAAGCGGCGGCTTTTACATCTGCACGATCCAGAAGTTCTGTGACAGAGAAGACGACAAAATCGGCCTGATCAATGATCGGGCAAATATCATCTGTTTCTCCGATGAGGCGCACAGAACCCAGATCGAGCATGCAAAAAAGATTCAGTTCAGCAAAGATGCGGACGAGAACATGAAAGCCATGGTGTCCAAGCCCTATGCGAAGGTTCTGCGGGAAGCCTTTCCCCAGGCTACTTTTGTCGGCTTTACCGGGACACCGATCGCAGAAACCTACCAGACCTTCGGTGAGGAAATCGACCGCTATACCATGGATCAGGCTGTCGCCGACGGGCTGACCGTTTCAATCAAATATCATCCCCGCATTGCCAAGGTGCTTTTGGATCAGCAGAAGGTCAAGGAAATCGAGGATTACTACAAAAAGTGTGCCGATGATGGAGCCACCAAGGAGGATATCGAAGCAAGCAAAAAGGCCATGAGTTCCATGGAAGTGATTCTTGGAGAACACTCTCGACTGGAGCGTCTGGCTGTTGATATTCATGATCATTATGTTTCTTCCTGCGCCAATGATCCTGATCGGGTGCAGAAAGCAATGGTCGTTTGCTCCAGCAGACTGATCGCCTATGATCTTCTCACCATATTCCAGGACAAATATCCGGAATGGTTTGTGGAGAAAAAGGTGCCGGACGGCATCGAAGCCTCTGACGAGGAGCTACGGGAGTTGAGCCCCATGCCATTTATGGCTATGGTTGCAAGCGTGGGCAGCAACGATAAAGAGGAAATGTACAACTATCTCGGCGGCGTCGGAAACGATAAACGCTCCGATAAACTGGACGCCGCTTTCAAGCAGGAGAAGTCCAATTTCCGTATCGTAATTGTTGTCGATATGTGGATCACCGGCTTCGATGTGCCCACGCTGACTTACATGTACAATGATAAGCCGCTGAAAAAGCACTTGTTGATTCAAACGATCAGCCGTGTAAATCGGAAATACCCGGGCAAGGATTTTGGTTTGATTGTCGATTATATTGGTATCCGCGACAATATGCGCGAGGCTATGATGATTTACGGTGGCAACAATTCCGTCGCTCCGACAGCGGATGATGTGGAGCAGGCGACAGATGTGTTCCGGTCAGAGTTGGCAATTCTCAAAGACCTCTTTGCAGGTTATGATCTGCGCCCGTTCCTGGATCCGAACGGTGATCCCGCCGAACGGTACAGGCTGCTAGCAAAGGCGGCGGAATATGTGTTTATTTCCACTGAGGAGCTGAACACAAGCAGTAACGGCGGAAAGGATGTCAAGAAGGTATCCTTCAAAACATATTTCCTGAAGACCGTAAAAAGAATGCGTACCGCCTATGATATTTGCCAACCATCCGGAGAGCTTGGTGAGGACGAGTCCGCTCTTGCACAGTGCTTCATGGCGATTGCGGGTTTTGTCCGCAAAATGAGCGGGACTGACGCGCCTGATGCTGAAACCATGAATCGCCGCGTGGCAAAGATGGTGGAGGAAGCTTTGAAGTATAGTGAGGTCGAAGGCGTCCTTGAAGATGGCGAGCAGGAGGACATCTTTAGCCCGGAGTATTTTGAGAAGCTGTCCGATGTGAAGATGCCTGCATCCAAGCTGGAAATCCTGGTGAAAATGCTCCGCAAGCAGATTACAGAATACGCCAAGACCAACCAGATGGCTGCAAAGCGCTTCCAGGAGATGTTGGAGGAGACGATCCGTCAGTACCATGAGCGGCGGAAGCACCTCACTGCTGAGGAGGCAGGCGCTGCCCAGGAAGAAACCTCAGAAGAGATTATCCGGAACGCAACAGAGCAAGCTCTGCGCATCCTCAAGGAAATGAATGCTGACCGCAAAAGCTTCCGCAAGGTTGGGCTCACCTTTGAGGAGAAAGCATTTTACGATATCCTTATGGCCCTGCGTGATCAGTATAATTTCGAATATGGTACAGATAAGGTCATCGATGGCATCTCGGTCAATGATAAATGCCGGTCCCTTGCGAAAAAGATCAAGGGGATCATTGATACAAAATCCTCCTTTGCCGACTGGCTCAACAATCAGATCGTTCGCGACCAGCTCAAATTCGATATCAAGGTCTGCCTGATAAAGAACGGGTATCCGCCGCAGTACAGCCCGGAAGTGTTCCGCAAGGTAATGGAACAGGTGGAGAATTTTGAAGAGAATCGTTAATTAAGTATGAAGGAGATAAACCTATGGAAAATGCAGGCGTCATTTACATACTCACAAACCCATCCTTCCCGGAATACGTAAAGATTGGGTATGCGGACGATATCGACAAGCGGCTGCAGCAGCTCAACCGGAGCGAGTGTATTCCCTATGCTTTCCGCGTCTATGCGACTTATGAAGTCAATTCTCGGCTTTCTGATCTGAAGATTCATAGCATCATTGACAAACTGAATCCCAATCTGCGCTCTATCGATAATTTCAACGGGAAGCAGCGCGTGCGTGAATTCTATGCAATGTCGCCGGAGGACGCCTATTCCATCTTGGAAGCGATTGCAGAGATTCATGGTCGTGCGGACAAGCTGAAACGGATTGCTATGGACGAGGCGCAGAAGCAGGCTGAAGAAACTGCCCAGGAGATTGACGCAGAGCATAAAGAACGCTTGGCTCCGTTCCGCTTTTCCATGTGCAGTATCGCTCCCGGAGAATATATTGAGTATTGCTATAATCCAGAGATCAAATGCACGGTCGTGGATGATAAGCAGGTGGAGTACCAGGGGCAGAAGTATTCTCTATCTGCCCTCGCCCAGCTTTTGACCGGAAGCAAATGGCCTGTCGCCGGCCCGCGATACTTCAAATACAAAGGCGAATGGCTGAACGATATCCGGCATAGGTTGGGTCAGGATGTGGTTTGAAGCATCTCTGACATACGAAAGGGAACTATTCTCTTTCTTAAGCGAAATGTAGATTTTTTTTGCTTTTGCAAATGACAGTGAAAAACTCATGAGGACTAAGGATGTCAATATATCAAGATTATAACGCTATATTTGAAAAAGAAATCGTTCAGCGGAGCAAAGGGATTATTTTCTCCTTTTCTCCGCTGAGTGACAAGCATACATACCAGCCATATAGCCATGGCATCTCAACCGATGCAGTCGAAAAACTAGGAGAACTTATGCGGGACAACCTAATTTTTTATAGTTTCGGTGAAGATGAAGTTGTTGCATATTATGAGAAAAATGCATTCTCTTCATTGGAAGAAGCTGCAAAATATGCCTATAAAAACAGATTGCCACACCGCGACCCGCAGCAAGACGGTCTTCCAAGTGAAGTGCTTTTGGATTTGCTGGTTCAGCTCTATAACCCCAATGCCTATAAGCTTGCTGTTCGAACCATCTTTCGTCAGGCAGATAACAATGAGATCAAAGGGTATGATCTTACTTATTTTACAAAAGACAATTATGGCGTTTCGCTGTGGCTCGGTCAGGCAAAACTTGGAGGAAAAAGCTATTGTAAAAGCGGTATTGATAAAGATTTGATAGAAAAGTATGTGGCATCCTATTTGTCAAAGCAGCTATTTTTTGTTTGTGATAAACGGATATCCATTACAGACGATGCCAAGACTATCCTTGAGGCGATAGAGGCACTGAATATTCGTACCATAGAAGATGATGAAGCAGCTCGTGCCCAACAGTTAATTGATTTGCTGAATGAGCTTGGCATTCGGATTAAGATACCGTGCTTACTGGCGTATGAAGAAAACGGCATCTATCAAGATACGGCAAAACTGTATGAGAGGGTTTTGAACGAAGTGGAGGACATGAAGGCGTACTTTAATAGCCATTCATATGCATTTACTGGTTTTTCACCCGAGATCATTTTCTACGTATTCCCAATTGAAAGCGTTGACCGCCTAAGAGATAAGGAGAAAGGCTTCTATGCAGGATTATGCTAAGCTTTTGCTTACCGCAATCAACCAATATGATCCCCTCGAAGCGGAAACTATTGATCGCTTAAGAGATTTGGTGTGTTGGGTATCGGATAAGGATGAACTGAAAAAAGACCCAACTATTAAGGAACTGCTTTATATTGCGTCTCAAAAGATGCGTGTTTTTGGTTATAACAAGTTGAATGGGTTTGCAAGCGATCCTTCTTCAGATGTCAGCTTGATGGGAGACATCGGCAGTCATGCTATACAAAACCTCTATCAGTCGAACAGCGACAAAGATATCACGTTAGATAAGACGCAGAAGGAGGTTATAGACTATTTTCAAAGCCTGTCACCTCGGCGATTGTTGGTAAGCGCACCAACGTCGTATGGTAAGACATTCTTAATGCGAGAAATCGTATATCTAAATCGTGATCGGTATAGAAACATCATGCTTGTTTTTCCGACGGTGGCTCTTCTACTGGAAAATGCCGGGGTGATGTCATGGTTTGTGAAAAAGTTTGGTTTAAATTATCGAATTATAAAAACTGTGGATGATTCATGCGCAGAAGATGGAAACAAAATCTTTGTGTTTACCCCTGAACGGGCTCTGCAGCTTTTAGCATCTTTTCCGGACTTGAAAATCGACTTTTTCTTTTTCGATGAGATTTATAAAATTGATGAGGACTATTGTAATGACGAGTTGGATGAAAAAGCTGATGATGAAACAGGGAAGAAACAAGAAACATCCTTTCTGGATGAAGATAGGGGCAAAACGTTTCGAATTGCCTTGTATTTGCTGTCAAAAAATGTAGATGAGTATTATCTTGCTGGGCCAAATCTGAGCCGAGAACGCTTTGGGCTTGGAATGAATCGCTACTTGGAGCTCAATCATATTGCTGTAAATGAGATACTGTTTGAGCCTACGCTGCGTATTCCTGTTAGCGCCTTTAATACTAGAATTGAAGAGAAACTACCTTTGACCCTGCCTCAACCGGAGACAATGGCATTGGTACGGATTGGACAGGTGGTCAATGACAAAGTAAAAGGCGTAGTTTCTTATATCGATACGCATGAATATGGACAGACCTTGCTCTACTGTACTACGCCTGCAAAAGCCATTGAGTATTCAATCAAGCTTTCAAAGGCTGTAGGCGATACCAGCGCTTATGATAACTATCCAGACGACTTCAAAGTGTTTATTGAGCATATTCGGAAAGAATATGATGTCGATCATAGTGTGGATGAATGGAGTTTAATCCAAGTCCTGAAAAACGGATTTGGGATGCATCACGGGAAGCTTCCAAAGTACATCCAGCGTGAGATATTAGAGCAATTCAATAACCGCACATTTAACACCTTGTTCTGCACATCAACAATTGTAGAAGGTGTAAACACTGATGCGAAGAACATGATTATTCTCAACTCATCCAAAGGGAGAAAAAAGCTGTCGCCTTTTGACATAAAAAATATCAAAGGGAGAGCAGGAAGGTACCATCATTGTTTTGTCGGTCGCGTCTTCTATATGAGCAAGGAACTTCAAGAAATTGAAGAATCTGATACTTTATCGCTTAATTTTGTAACATACTCAGATGTAGCACTTGGAGTAATAGACCTTGATAATGCTGAGTACTCTGATCTGACACCGATGAATGCTGCACAGAAAGCAGAAAGAGACCATGTAACAAGCAACTATTTATTGCCTGAAGAAGTGTTCATGAAAAACCGAACTGTTTCAAAGGAAAACCAAGAAAAGCTTCTTCAGAAGCTTATGGAAGATAGCGAGTATGCTGTTTTCCGGCGTTTCATAACAAAGACAATTACTGTTGAAGGGTTCTTACAGTATGGTTGGATGAAGAAAATCCTCGCTGTATTTAACAAGGCTGGATTGATTGATGAGAGAACATTCAAACGATACACGGCAATAGCGCTAACATATTACCGAAATGGATTTAAGGGTATTTTGGAATATGAAATAAAAAAAGTAAGAGCCGGTAAAACAAAAACTATTGATAAAGCATATTCGGAAGCATTTAAATCGTTGAGAGGAATTCTTGAACATAGCATTCCAAAAATTATTTCTCTGTTTGAAAGCATCATTACATACGTAGCAGAGCAAAAAGGTGACGATACAAGCTTTTTATCGCTATCCCATGTTCGACGTTACTATGAAACTGGAGTAAAAAGCTTGCTCGGCGAAGCGCTAATTGAATATGGTTTTCCTACTGATGCTGTGCGGAGAATTGAGGATAATCATAGCGCTCTTTGTCACATGGACGTCGATAACGCAAAGAGTTATTGCAGAACACACTATCAGTCCATAAAAACACTACTTGACGCATATGAAAACAAGTTGTTTATAAATGCAATGAATAGCTTTTAATCTCATATGAGGAAGTGGCCTGTTATACCAAACATCTTTCGTAGAATGCATCCAGACGCTCTAACTCTTTAATGAGTTTTCTCTGGACTTCCGGTCTCCTTTGTGGTATGTGTTTGTGCTGCAAAGGAGGTGCGGAAATGGCACGGATAAGCATTGAGGAACTGTACCGCGGCGAGGGCAGAGGTGCGAAATACGGCGTCGGCGGGATAATGGGAGCCGTTATGCAGGAGGTCATGCTCCACGGCGTACCAGAGGAATACGACGAGCGGACGTATCTCGAACTGCTAATCGTCAAGCACACGCTGAAGGCGGCGGAGCAAATGAAAACCGAGGGCGACTTTGTGTCGGGGATGAGTGACACGGAGTCGCCCTCTTGCTATGCGGAGGTATGAGATGAAAATCCTGGAAGAACTGTGGTACGGCAACGTGACGCCCAGCGAGCGGAGCGTGGAGAAGGGCAGCTACCTGTGGAACCTGGGCAGGCTGATCCTGAAGAACGAAGAAGAGCTGGCGCCGCTACTGAATATTCCGGTGGCGGGAAACCGCCAATCCGGCAATTTGGAAACCGCCGTTCCGGCGCGTTGGGAACCATTGTTCCGGAGAATTGGGAACCGCTGCCCCGCATGGGTATTTACCTGTTGCT
>Ga0079305_1002815_pt1 | contig 13529 bp, 11 predicted proteins | sample LMS_cellobiose_e_FD_79183 | JGI IMG/M metagenome (GOLD analysis project Ga0079305, IMG submission 79183) | Rumen-fistulated moose microbial communities from Alaska, USA - LMS_cellobiose_enrichment | ecosystem: Host-associated > Mammals > Digestive system > Stomach > Rumen fluid ... | reverse complement strand
GGCCGTCGCTGGGAAGCGACGGCCATTTCTCATATCTGCTTTTGATTATCCTGCGGAGCTCATTCCACGGAGATCATGTAGTAGTAGACCGGCTGACCGCCGTCCACCAGGGTGACCTCCACGTCGGGGAACGCGGAGGAGACCGCCTCGTGCAGCGCCTCGGCGTCCCCTGCCGGGACGTCCGCGCCGGTGTAGATCGTGATGAATTCCGGCTTGAGCTTCTTGATGGACTTGACGAGCTGGCGGGCGAGCACCTTCTGCTGGCTCCAGGAGCCCAGCAGCGCGCCGTCCATCAAGCCGAGGAATTCCCCGGCCTTGATCTTGCGGTCATCGTAGACGCTGTCCCGGGCGGCATAAGTGACCAGCGCGGTGTGGACGCCGCCGATGACTTCGTTGAAGATGTCGGTCAGCTGCTGCGCGTCCGCGCTCTCATCCATGTTCAGCATGGCGGTGATGCCCTGCGGAACGGTCTTTGTCGGAATGACGACAACGTGCTTTTCCGTCAGCGGCGCGCACTGTTCCGCGGCCATGATGATGTTTTTGTTGTTGGGGAAGACAAAAACGGTCTCGGCGGGGGTGCGGTTGATCTCCTGCAGAATGTCCTGCGTGGAGGGGTTCATCGTCTGACCGCCGGTAACGATGCGGTCGCAGCCGAGATCCCGGAAGATCTGGGCCAGCCCGTCGCCCGCGCAGACAGCCACGAAACCGCATGATTTCTCCGCCGGCGCGATCTCGGGCTCGGCGGGGGCGGGCTCCGCCGGGAGGTCGTTCACAAGAGCGTCATGCTGGGTACGCATGTTTTCAATGTTTGCAAGCTCCAGCGTGCCGTACTTCTGGGATTCCGTCAGCGCGCTGCCGGGGGTATTGGTGTGGACATGGACCTTAAAGACCTCGTCATCCTCGGTAATGACCAGCGAATCGCCGATGCTGCCCAGATAAGCCCGAAAGGGGATCAGATCCACATCGGTCTTCTGCTTGCGGACGATGAAGACGGTGTCGTAGGCAAAGGTGATCTCCTCAGAGCTGAACTCGCCGAACACGGAGTGGTCGTCGCGTTCTTCGCCCGCCGGCTCCGCGATGCTGCCGGAAACCACTCTCCCCTGCAGGGAGCCGAGAAATGCGTCGAGAATCGCGACATAGCCCTTGCCGCCGGCGTCCACCACGCCGGCGCGGGCGAGGACGGGATTCTGCTCGATGGTCTTTTCGAGGGCTTCCGCGGCCGCGCCCAGCGCCCGCTCCAGCATGCCCTCCAGGCTGTCGTGGCTTTTGCTGTAATCCACCGCGGCGGTGGTGGCGACACGGGAGACCGTCAGGATCGTGCCTTCCGCGGGCTTCATTACGGCTTTGTACGCGGCGTCGACGCCGTCGCGCATGGCGGCGGCCATATCATGCGCCGTTGCGGTTGATTTTCCCTTCAGCCCCTTTGCAATGCCGCGAAAGAGCAGGGAGAGAATGACGCCGGAATTCCCGCGGGCGCCGCGCAGCATGGCGGACGCCGCTTTGTCCGCCGCAGCGGAGATATCCGGGTCGGACAGCTTGCGCAACTCGGCCGCAGCGGCGGAGACCGTCAGGGTCATATTGGTGCCGGTGTCTCCGTCGGGTACCGGGAAGACGTTCAGCTCATTGATTGCCTGCTTGTTGGTTTCCAGCGCCTCATACGCGCACAGCAGCATCTCCGCGAACTGTGCGCCGGTGATCGTTTCTTTCAACATGTTTTCCTCCGCTTCACCCATGTTAGGCGCGGGCCAATGCCGCGCCGCGGGCGTTTCTCTCAATCTGACTGCCGCCGCTCAGCCGGCCATCACGGAATCGACGCAGACATCCACGGCCCTGACCGGAACGCCCGTAGCCTCGCTGACCTTGTAGCTGACCTCGCGGATGATGCTGCGCCCGATCACGGCAATGTTTACACCGTAATCCACGGCGATATGCAGCGTGATGGAGACCGCACCTTCTTCATGGAAGGTGACGGAGACACCCTTCGACATGGATTCTTTGCGGAGAAGCTGGTACAGGCCGCTTTCCTTTGCCTTGCCGACCATGCCTTTCACGCCGAAACACCTTGTGGCCGCGTCGCCGGCGATGGTGGTAAACACCTCGCTGGAAATGCTGACGCTGCCGCCGTCGTTCAGGATCTTAACCATTTTGGCCGCCTCCTTGGATCGAAATGGATACGCTCAAAGTGCGATATGAGATATAAAGCGCGATATATTATATAACAATTCCATGGAAATCACAAGTATAATTTGTCAGAGACAGGGCAACCGCTTGTCAGAGACCGACCAACCGGTATTATGCAGCCTGCCCAAGTATTTTCTGAGAATTTTCAGCATTTTCTTTAGACAAACGCCGCCCGATATGCTATACTTATACTGTTATATCGTGTTCAGATTCGGAATTGCTATTTTACAATGCGCATCCTGAGATGCGCGTGAAGGAGGAACTTAAATGGCAGGAACATTCAAAACGATGGACGGGAATACCGCAGCCGCGCATGTTTCTTATGCATTTACAGAGGTGGCCGGTATCTATCCGATTACCCCGTCCAGCCCCATGGCGGACTGTGTGGATCAGTGGGCTGCAGCCGGCCGGAAGAACATCTTCGGGCACCCGGTGCGCATCATGGAGATGCAGTCCGAAGCCGGCGCCGCCGGGACGGTGCACGGCAGCCTGAACACCGGCGCGCTGACGACGACCTATACGGCGTCACAGGGCCTGCTCCTTATGATCCCGAACATGTACAAGATGGCGGGCGAGCTGCTGCCTGCGGTCTTCCATGTTTCCGCCCGCGCCGTGGCGAGCCACGCGCTGAGCATCTTCGGCGACCACTCCGACGTCTACGCCTGCCGGCAGACCGGCTTTGCCATGCTCTGCGAGAACAACCCGCAGGAGGTCATGGATCTGTCCCCGGTGGCACATCTGGCCGCATTGAAGGGCAGTGTGCCTTTCCTGAACTTCTTCGACGGGTTCCGGACCAGTCATGAGCTTCAGAAGCTCCGCGTCTGGGATTACGCCGACCTTGCAGAGATGGTGGATCAGGATGCGCTGCGCCGCTTCCGTGACCGGGCGCTGAGCCCCGAGCATCCGCAGATGCGCGGCAGCCATGAGAATGACGACATCTTCTTCCAGAACCGCGAGGCCTCCAACGGATACTACAACGACCTTCCGGCCATTGTGGAAGAATACATGGAGAAGATCAACGCCAGGCTCGGCACCGACTATCAGCTGTTCAACTATGTCGGCGCGCCGGACGCCGAGCGCGTCATCATCGCGATGGGCTCCGTCTGCGACACTGCCGAGGAAGTTCTCGACTATCTGCTTGCCAGAGGGGAGAAAGTCGGCCTGCTCAAGGTCCGCCTCTATCGCCCCTTCTCCGCAGAACGTATGCTGGCCGCGATCCCTGCGACGGCAAAGAAAATCGCCGTGCTCGACCGCACCAAGGAGCCCGGCAGTCAGGGCGAACCGCTCTGGCTCGACGTCGTGACGGCCTTCGCCGCCGCGGGACGCGAGGCCGTGATCTGCGGCGGCCGCTACGGCCTCGGCAGCAAGGACACCCCGCCCAGCTCCATGGCGGCGGTCTATCAGGAGCTGAAGAAGGATGCGCCCAAGCGTCACTTCACCGTCGGCATCACCGACGACGTGACCGGGCTCTCGCTCCCCGAGGAGGAAATGCCCGACACCGCCCCCGCCGGTACGATCCAGTGCAAGTTCTGGGGCCTCGGCGGCGACGGGACCGTCGGCGCGAACAAGAACTCCATCAAGATCATCGGCGACCACACGGATAAGTATGTGCAGGCATATTTCCAGTACGACTCGAAGAAGACCGGCGGCGTAACAATCAGCCATCTGCGCTTCGGCGACAAGCCGATCCGCAGTCCCTACTATATCAACAAGGCGGACTTCGTCGCCTGCCACAACCCCGGCTATGTGACAAAGGGCTTCCGCATGGTCAACGACGTCAAGCCCGGCGGCGTGTTCCTCATCAACTGCCAGTGGGATTTTGACGCGCTGGAGCGCAACCTCTCCGGCGAGGCCAAGCGCTATATCGCGAAAAACAACATTCGCCTGTATACGATCAACGCCATCGATCTGGCGCTGAAGATCGGCATGGGCAAGCGCACGAACACCATCCTGCAGAGCGCTTTCTTCGTGCTGGCGGACGTGCTGCCGCGCGCCGAGGCCATCCAGTATATGAAGGATGCCGCAACAGCCAGCTATCTCAAGAAGGGCGCCGATATCGTCCAGATGAATCACGCGGCCATCGACGCCGGCGCGGAGGCGCTGGTGGAGGTCGCGGTGCCCGCCCGCTGGGCCGAAGCGGCCGACGCGCCGGAGACCGCAATGCCGGAGGCCGCCAACCCGCTGCTGGCCGAGATGGTGAAGAAGATCACCGAACCGGTGGAGCGGATGGACGGCCAGCGCCTGCCGGTCAGCGCCTTCCTCAAGCACGCCGACGGAACCTTTGAGATCGGCGCCAGCGTTTATTCGAAGCCCGGCGTTTCCGCGCTGGTTCCCACCTGGGATCCCGAAAAATGCGTGCAGTGCAACCGCTGCGCCTATGTCTGCTCGCACGCCGCGATCCGCCCCTATGCGCTCACGGAGGCCGAAGCCGCCGGCGCGCCGGAAGCGGCGAAGATCGTCCCGGTCAAGGCCGGAAAGGGCAAGGGCGTCTATTCCTATATGATCGGCATCTCTCCGCTGGATTGCCTCGGCTGCGGCGTCTGCACCGACGTCTGCCCGACGGCCTCCCTGAAGATGGTTTCCGCCGAGTCCCAGAGCGCGCAGCAGCCGGTCTGGACCTATCTCAACCGCGAGGTGGCCGAGAAGCCCGATCTGCAGGACAACACGGTCAAGGGCAGCCAGTTCCGCCGCCCGCTGCTGCAGTTCTCCGGTTCCTGCGCCGGCTGCGCGGAGACAGCATACGCCCGCCTCATCACCCAACTGTTCGGCGAGCGGATGTTCGTCGCCAACGCAACGGGCTGCTCCTCCATCTGGGGCGGCACGGCGGCCTGCTCGCCCTATGCGGCGGGCAAGTCCGGCAAGGGCGTGGCCTGGGCCAACTCCCTGTTCGAGGACAACGCCGAGTACGGCCTCGGCATGGCGCTGGGCCAGGGCTCCCACAGAGCGATGCTGATTGCGGACATCAAAGAGCTGCTCGGCAGCGAGTGCGGCAAGATCGAATCTTTCCGCGCCGCGGCGGAGCGCTATCTGGAAACGGCGGAGGACGGCGCGGCAAACGCCGAGGCGACCGACGCGCTGATTCCCGAGCTGCAGAAGCTGGCCGACGCGGGCGATCCCGTCGCGCTGAAGCTGCTGGCGGAAAAGGCCTTCCTGTCGAAGAAGTCCGTCTGGATCTTCGGCGGCGACGGCTGGGCCTATGATATCGGCTTCGGCGGCGTCGACCATGTGCTGGCCAGCGGCGAGGATGTCAACATCTTCGTGTTTGATACCGAGGTCTATTCCAACACCGGCGGGCAGGCCTCGAAGGCCTCCAACCTCGGCCAGATTGCCCAGTTCGCGGCGGCCGGCAAGGCCACGGCCAAGAAGAGCCTCAGTGAGATCGCCATGAGCTACGGCTACGTCTATGTGGCACAGATCGCCATGGGCGCCGACCCGAACCAGACGCTGAAGGCCATTACCGAGGCCGAAGCCTATCACGGCCCGTCTCTCATTATCGGCTACGCCCCCTGCGAGATGCACTCCATCAAGGGCGGCATGATCAACTGCCAGCGTGAGATGAAACGCGCGGTGGACTGCGGCTACTGGAATCTGTTCCGGTACAATCCCGCAAACACCGAGCAGCCCTTCTCCCTCGACAGCAAGGCTCCCGGCACCGACGAGGACTATCTGGCCTTCCTGATGAACGAGGCCCGCTACAGTGCGCTGGAGCGCTTCCACCCCGAGCGCGCCAAAGAGCTGTTCCAGAAGAACATCGAGGCGGCCCGCAAGCGCTACGGTCAGCTGGAGCGTCTGCGCGACTACTTCAACGGCAACTGATCCCCATAGACAGAAAGCACGACGGCGCCCATCCCCAGGCAGGGATGGGCGCCGTTTTCGCGTATCGGACCGATTCAGTTTGCCAGCGCCGCGGCGCCGATAATGCCTGCGTCACCGCCGAGGGCGGCAGCCCGGATCTCCGGGAGCAGCGCGGCGTCCCGGACGAAGGCGTGGGATTCCACATATGTCCGTACCGGGGCGAGCAGCGCCTCGCCGGCGCCGGACACGCCGCCGCCCAGAAGAACGACCTCCGGAAAAAGGGCATTGATGAAGTTGACGAGCCCCATGCCCACATATTCGGCATAGCGCGCCGTTACCGCGCGGGCGGCCGCGTCGCCGGCGGCTGCCGTTTCGTAGATCGTCCTGCCGTTGAGCACCACGGTGTTCAGGGCGGATTCCGGATGCGCCTTTGCCGCCTCGCCCGCCTGACGAATGAGGGCGGCGGCGCTGGCGTAGGCCTCCCAGCAGCCGCGCTGACCGCAGCTGCACAGTTCGCCGTCCAGCGCGATGCACATATGGCCGTATTCACCGCCCAGCCCCCGATGGCCGGGCCAGATCCGGCCGCCCACGACGAAACCGCCGCCGACGCCTGTGCCCAGCGTGACCATCAGCGCGCTGCCGCAGCCCCTTGCCGCGCCCGCGGCGACCTCGCCCAGCGCGGCGCAGTCGGCGTCGTTGGCGAGAAAAACGGGCCGGCCCAGCCGCCGCGACAGCTCGGCCGTGACGGGGACGCCGTCCCAGCCGATGTTGTGGGCATAGCGGACGACGCCGCGCGCCGTGTCGCAGGTGCCGGGCACGCCGATGCCGACGCCGCTGCAGTCGGGCAGAGACAGCCCTCCGCGAACCAGCGCCTCGTTTACACACGCGGCGATGTCGTCCAGCAGCGCTCCGGCGCCGTTTCGCGCCCGCGTAGGCGCGCTCGAGGCGGAGACGATCCGCTGCGCATCATCCACAATGCCGACTGCGATGTTCGTGCCGCCGAGGTCGATGCCGATCCTGTACATGACAAGTCCTCCGCTCGGAAAAGATTTCGAATCAAACGATCGCGCTGCAATCATTTTAACATCTTCCCGCGATTATACAAGGACAATCATTGACAGGCGGCGCTTTTCGGTGCTATTTTGATCAAAACGAATTCGGGAGGCGGAGATCATGATCAAACCGCGGCATCTTTCACCGGGCGATCGCGCGGCCGTCGTCAGCCTTTCCAGCGGCCTGCTGGGTGAACCGAAGTGTATCCACAAGTTTTACCTGGCCAAAGAGCGTCTGGCCCGGGATTTCGGAGTGGAGCTTGTGGCCATGCCCAACGCCCTGCGCGGCATCGACTGGCTCTACGCCCATCCGGAGGCCCGCGCGGCCGACCTGATGGACGCTTTCCGGGATCCCTCGATCCGGGCGGTGTTCTGCGCCATCGGCGGGGACGACACGATCCGGCTGCTGCCCTATGTGGACTTTGACGTGCTGCGCGAAAACCCGAAGATCTTCACCGGCTTCTCCGACACCACGACAAACCATTTCATGATGTACAAGGCCGGACTCATGTCCTATTACGGCGCGTCGCTGATGGGCACCTTTGCAGAGTATGTCCGGATCAACGACTACTCGCTGGATATGCTGCGGAGGACGCTGTTCAACCCGCAGCCGACGCTGGAGATCCCCTCCGCGCCTTACTGGTATGACGATGAGGATGAGAAGATCTGGTGGAAGGAAGAGAACATGCAGCGTCTGAAGCCCTACCACCCGGAGGAGATCGGCTATGAGCTTGTCCAGGGCGGCGGGATCGTCGAGGGGCCGCTGCTCGGCGGCTGCATCGACGTGTTCCCGGAGATCATCGGCACGTCGCTCTGGCCATCCCTTGACGAATGGAGAGGAAAGCTGCTTTTCCTGGAGACCAGCGAGGAGGACATGCCCTGCGATTATCTGAGCTGGTATCTGCGGAATCTCCAGGCACAGGGCATTCTCGATGTGATCGTCGGAATCCTCGTGGGAAAGCCCGCCCGGCGGAGCAAATATGAGCCGTACAAGGAGGTTTTCCGCAAGGTCGTCGGCTTCGAGGCCGGACACCCGGAACTGCCCATCCTCTGCAACGTCAACTTTGGCCATGCCGAGCCGATCTGCGTGCTGCCCATTGGGGCGATGTGCCGTCTGGACGCGGACAAAAAGACAATCACGCTGCTGGAGAGCGCGACGGAATAAGGAACAGCGGGCGGAGCGATCTCCACCCGCTGCTTTTATGCTTCCGGCTGCTTTCCCAGAGTCTCGGCGGCCTGGGCCGGCTTCTGCATTCCGGAACTCACTGCATCCCGCCGCAAAACCAGTTGAGCGTTGTCAAAAATTATGCTATGATAAGCAAATCAATGAGGAAGGGGGAAAGACTGTGTCAGATGACCAGCTGTATCGGGGATATCTGGACGGAGATCAATCCGCAGGCGATCAGTTGATGCTGCGTTATGCCGACGCGCTGACAGCATATTTGACCGCTTTTCTCCATAACGCCGAAGACGCTGAGGACCTGATGCTGGATTGCTTTTGCGTGATCCTGATCAACAGGCCCCGGATCGCGGAGGGGCATTTCCGCGCGTATCTGTTCAAAATAGCCCGGAATAAGGCAAACCGTCTTTGGAAGCTGCGGCTGAAGCACAGGGAATTCAGTCTGGATGAGACGCTGCCCTCCAAAACAAACATCCCGGAGACCGACGTCTGGGCAGGTGAGCGCAGCGCCATTGTGCAGCGCTGCCTGAATCGCATCGCACCGCAGTACCGCGAGGCACTCTGGCTGGTCTATGACATGGAGCTGAGCTACGCCCAGGCAGCGGAGGTGCTTGGCTGCGGCGTGAAGAAGATCGACAATCTTCTGACCAACGGAAAAAAGCGGATGCGGGAAGAACTGGAAAAGGAGGGGATCACCAATGCGTTCATCTGATGAGCGTGTCGAGGCGCTGCATTCACGAATGAAAGGGCTGCGGGCGGCGAAGTTCCGCCGCCGCTGCCGCCTGATCGGCGCGTCGGCAGTGATCGGCTGTCTCGCCGTGTCCCTGCTCATTGCTGTCGGTGTTTTCCGCAGTGCGCTGCAAACTTCCGGAGAGTTCGCGTTCGGTGCCACGGCGAGCGTTTTTACAAATCGTGCGGAGTTGGGTTTCGCGGTGGCAGCACTGGCGGCTTTCTGCCTGGGCGCGCTGGTCACGATTTTGTGCCATCGGCTGAAGAAGCGGATGGAGAGGGAGGAACAGTCCGGGAATTGATTGGATTGTGAATATGACCCGGAACGCGGTGCCGGAGGTCTGCTTTGCCGCAGCGGGATGGATGGTGACCCGGAATCGCGAAAGAACGCGGATGCCGCTCGCGTATATCTTCGGTTGCCGTTCTGTCTTATGTCGTTCAAGCGGGAGAAAAAGCGCCATCTCCGCAGCGCGGCCGGCGGCAGTTTGTCCGTTCCGTGGGGTCCGGCGTGGCTGCGCGCCCAGGACGGACTTGTGCCGCACTGCTTTGTATAACATTCCGCGCAGTTTCAGCAGATAAATCCGGCTGTACTGAATTGCATTCCTTATTCAGCGTCCCGAAGGGGACGCCTTTTTTATTCTTTTCAAAAAAATATGAAATCCGCTTAGGGATTTCCGTCGTTTTAGGCACATTTAGGGTGAACGACTTTTTTGGGGGAATGCCCTGTGATGACGGCGAGGGAACGGGTCGTATCCCTGCATGCGCGGATGGAAGCCCGACAACGTGAACGGGAGCGGCGGAAAACATCGGCGCTCGGCGCGGCGTGCGTAGTGCTGGCCGCCTGTCTGCTGGTGCTGGTCTTCGGCGGGCCCGCGGCGCACTGCGGCGGGGCAGCGGGTATGTACAGCGGCGCGATCATGCTGTTTGGGAACGCGGGCGCCTATGTTCTGACCGCGCTGATCGCGTTTGCCGCAGGATCTCTGGCGACGCTTCTGGGCCTTCGCCATCGCAACTCGACAGCCGGCAACGGCTCGGAGGAAAAGCATACCTCTGGCTTGGAAGAGAACTCCGACGAAGCAGCGCATGCGGATGGACACGGAGGACAGGAACGTGGAACTCGTTTGTGACGAAGCCGTGTATGCGGTGATCTGTATGACCGCACTCCCGCTCGCGAAGCGGATGCGGAATATGCCGCTGGGCAGGACCTGCATCAGTCCGCTGCGGGAAGCCCTGCAGGCGCGGCATGGAGAGAGGGCACAATCATGACGATCTCTATCCTGATCTGTGACGATCTGCCGGAGGCACGGACGACGATCCGCCGGTATCTCCGGAATTATGAGCAGTCACACGACATAGAACTGGATCTTGAGACGGCCGCGGACGGCGCCGAGCTGCTTGCCATGTGGCGGCCGGGGCGCTGGGATATGATCTTTCTGGACATCTTCATGCCGCTGATCGACGGGGTCGAGGCAGCACGCCGGCTGCGGGAGGTGGACGACAAGTGCGAGATCGTCTTCGCCACCACCAGCAGGGAGCACGGCATGGAGGGCTATGAACTGCACGCGATGGACTACCTTACCAAACCTATCGCACAGCAGGACGTGGACGAGGTGATGGACTGGTACCTTCGCGAGAAGGTGGAGCAGCGCAGCGAACTGCACCTGCGCACTCCCGAGGGCGAGGAGAAGGTTCGCGCCCTGGACATCCGATACATAGAGACCCGCAGTCATACCTGCCTCATCCATACGGCAGATCAGACCATCACGGTCCGCAGGAGAATCGACGAGCTCGCCGCCGGACTTGACACCGCCTTTTTCCGCTGTCACAAGAGCTTTCTGGTGAACCTCCGGCACGTCTCGGAAATCGACCGAAACCTGTTCCTGCTGCACGGCGGCGACAGCGTGCCGATCAGCGCGGCGAACATCTCCAGGAGCAAATCGGCGCTTATGGCATGGCAGACGATGATGAGCTGAGCGCCCGGCGCGACGAGCCGACAATTCTAATTTGAAGGAACCGGCATCCTCCCACATTCTGGAGGGCGCCGGTTCTTTTTGACTGCCGTGGGAATACGCACGGATCACATGAGTTTTCCGCACAGCTTTTGGGTCCAGCCCTTTTCCTTCGCCCGTGAAGGAAGGTTGGCCACCCGCTCTTTTATCCTTCCATCTGCTTTCCCAGGAAGCCCGCGACGGTCTGGACCAGCTTCTGCTCCGTGTCGCCGTGCGGCGGAGCGCCCTTCGGCGCGGCGAAGAGGACGCAGCCCAGCACGTCGCCCGCGCTGACGATCGGCGCGGCCACGGAGACGCAGGGCTCCCCGCCGCTTTCCAGGATCGGAAGGACCGCCTGCTCCCCGGCGCAGTAGAAGCGCCGGTTTTCCATGATCTGCTCCAGCGAGTCACTGATATGCTTTTCCATCAGCTCTTTGCGGTTCCCGCCGGACACGGCGATGACCGTGTCGCGATCGCACAGGACGGCTGTGGAGCCGGCCGTCCTGTGCAGACTGTCGCAGATCTGTGCGGCGAATTCGGCGAGTTCCCCCATTGGGGAGTATTTCTTGAAAATCACTTCGCCGTCCTTTTCGGTGAATATCTCCAGCGGGTCGCCGTTGCTGACAACATTGACACGGAAAACCTTGTCCTCATGGTTTTTGTAGGACTGAATCAGCGTTTTTTCGATATTTTCCGTGCCGAACTTAAAATTTACGGCTTCCTCCAGACTGCCGCTGCGCAGGATCGAATCAATGTCCGCCTGCAGCTTGATTTCCAGATGATCCTCAAAGACCAGAATCCGGTCGATGAGCAGCTCCAGGTCATTGCGCTCCAGCTTGTCCTTTTCCTGAATGTCGCGGAAGACGTCGATGGCAGTCTTGGCCGTGCGGTTCAGCTGAATGATGGTATTCCGCTTGTCGGAAAGCAGGTCGATCTGGTGATTTAAGCCGTCGATCTTTTTTTGCAGCTCCGCCTCCATCTCGTCATACAGGGCTTCCAGCGACGCTTCTTTTTCCGGGTGCTTCATGATGTCCCGGATGCGCTGGCGCTTTGTGACCTTCAATTCTTCGCTCAGATCGTCCAGCACCTCCGCCAGATGGTCGGCGGACTGCTCGGTTTCCGTCACCTGATCGGTTCCCTTGCGCAATTCTTCGTTTAGCTGTTCCATCATGGATGCAGAGTTGTCGGCCAGCTTCCGCACATAGCGCTTCAACAGCTCATCCAATTTGTCCACCCGGATGTGATGCCTGGTGCAGCCTTTCAGCCCGCGTCGGTGATAGGTGCCGCAGGTATAGGCCGGGGCCAGGTCGCTGCGGCTCGTGGCAAACATGGGACTTCCGCAGTCGCCGCACTGTAAAAAGCCGGAATACACATTGTCGTTGATCTTCACGCCCCGGTAATTGTTTCTGCTGCGTTTCTCCCGCAGGGCGCGGGTGACGGCAAAGGTACGGTAGTCGATGATGGCCTGATGATGGTTTTCGATGACGATCTGCTCACCGTCGTCGCGCTTGATATCCTTTCCGTTGATCTTGGCCCGGGTGTACTTTCCCTGCCGGAGCGTGCCGATATAGAAATCGTTGTCCAGGATTCCCTGCACGGTCACGATCGCCCACGCGGCTTTGACCGCGCGCTTATAGTCCCTGCCATCTGCCTCCTTGCGCATCTGCTCGGACATGCGGGGGGTGGGTACGCCCTGGTCGGTCAGATAATTGGCGATCCTTTTGTAGCCCCAGCCCTCATTGTTATAGAGGTCAAAGATCCTGCGCACGATCTCCGCTTCCGTCGGAACGATCTCAAATTCCTTGCGGTGGTTGATGATATAGCCGTACGGCGCGGCGCAGAGCCACTCGCCGTCTGCCTGCCGCCGTTTGATGACGTTTCGCACCTTGCGGGAGGTGTCCGTAACGGGCATTTCGTTGATGAGGAATTGGAATTGGATTTTCAGCCAGTCATCGTCGTTGGGAAAGTCGATGCCGTCCCCGATGGAAATGATCCGCACGCCGGCGTCGCGCAGATCTTCCAGCTCCACCAGACCGCGGCTGTTGCGGCGAGAGAAGCGGGAAAAATCCTTGATAACGAGGATATCATATTGATGGCTCATCAATCCCCGGCGCATTTCCTGGTAGCCCTCGCGCTGGTCGAAGGTATAGCCGGAGCGGTCCCGATCCTCAAAGAAACGGAGCGAACTTCCGGGGAAACGCTGCTTTACATAGTCCTCGATGATGGCTTTCTGGTTTTCGATGGAGACATTCTTTTGGTCAAGTTCGTCATCGACGGAGATACGGGCATAGCCCGCGATGTCGTAAGTTTCGGTCAATGTGGTTCACCTCCTGATGCTTCCACTTATATCTAATCTATATTCGTCTTTCTATAGACGATATTGTACACAATTTTCACGGCCGACGCAAGAGCAAAAAGAAAAAGAGCGGAAGAGATTTCTCCCTTCCGTTCTTTGCTTATCGTTCCGGCGCTGCCGCGCGTTGTTTCTTCTCCCGCTGGACCTCCCGTTCGGCAGTTCGGCGCTTATTATAAACAAGAAGATCCCTCACGTTCTCATAGAGATCCTTCTCACCGGATTCATACACGGCTACCAGATATTTTTTC
>Ga0079305_1002814_pt1 | contig 13553 bp, 10 predicted proteins | sample LMS_cellobiose_e_FD_79183 | JGI IMG/M metagenome (GOLD analysis project Ga0079305, IMG submission 79183) | Rumen-fistulated moose microbial communities from Alaska, USA - LMS_cellobiose_enrichment | ecosystem: Host-associated > Mammals > Digestive system > Stomach > Rumen fluid ... | reverse complement strand
TGCGACATCACAGACTACTCGCTCGCGGTATTTGAGAACGGAGCGGACATATCCTGGGAGACCGACGACGGAACCGTCTTCTCGGACCACTCGGAATCGGCATTCACCAATCTCGATTACGGTGGGGATATAGTCCTTCTCCCCCGAGGTGTACTTCAGGTCACCAAGAAGGTGACCGGTACGGACCTCGTGATACCGGGTGTGACCTTCACCGTGGAGAGGGAGACTGCCGACGGCTGGGAGAACGTTGCCACGGTCACCACCGACGAGACCGGAAAGATCACTCTCACCAAACTGTACACGGGGCATTACAGGCTATATGAGACAGAGGCGCCATCCTATCTGGAAATAGCATATACGGCCGACGATCCATATGAATTCGATCTGGATCAGGATTCGGAAACGCTCTGCAGCCTCGCCCTCACCGCCGAAAACAGCGTGCGTACCACCGACATCAAGGCAGTCAAACAGTGGATCTCGTCCGACGGAACGCCTGACGAGGGCGAGCATCCAGACATCTGGTTCCGGCTGTACAGGACCGGCGCCGACGGCAAGAAAAAGCCGGTTGGCGAACCTATGCTCCTGACCGACGGAACTACAGAGATCATCTGGGAGGGCCTTCCGATCTTCGACGTTTTCGGGAATGGATACCGATATGAAGTCGAAGAAGTGAACAGTAACGGAGAACCATTCGTTCCGGAGGGATATGAAATGAAAAAGGATGAAATGACGATAACCAATACGCGGGTCGCGGGGCCCGACAACCCCGGCAACCCGGACAACCCCGACAACCCGGACGATCCGGATAACCCCGATAACCCAGACAACCCCGGTGAGCCGGGCAATCCCGGAAACCCGAATAACCCCGGTGAGCCGGGCAATCCCGGTAATCCCGGGAACCCCGGGAGCCCGAAGACCGGCGACAGTTCATCTGCCAGCCTCTGGACCGGAGTGTCTGCCGCGGCATTTGCCGCGATCCTCCTGATCTCATGGAGACGTGTGATCAGGCACTTAACAAGCAGGAAAAGGTAGCTCCATTCCCACACACCTTTCCTAAATACGAAAAGCCGCAACTCTTCCCCAACAGTTCTTGCGGCTTTTCGCCGTACTTCTATATCAAAAGACATCTGGAGACGAATGCCTGCGCTGTCCTAAGGCGCAGGCATTCAATATGTTGCCGCCTTTCGCGATTTGGCGTATAATCGCCGTATGAGAAAAAGGCTGTTTCCTTACTGGCAGGCTCTGCTGGACATCTTAAAATATCAGATAGTTACCAAGGCTTTCATAGGTATCCTGCTTTGGCTGCTGTCAGAGCTGTTCACGCTGATCCTGGCGCGAACCGGAAGGGTCGCGCTGACCAGCGGTGATTTTAAGTTCATGTTCACCAACTGGCAGGGATGGTTTATACCCATCATCGCAATTCTTGTACTCTTTATTTACACCGCTTTCGATCTCAATACCAAGATCGTCCTTTCGCGTGATCTGCTGGAGGGCCGCGACACGTCCGTCTGGCACAGCATGAAGGAAGGCTTCCTTTCGATACGCCGTTTCTTCTGCCCGCGCGGTATCGGTGTGATACTCTATATCGCCCTCATCGCGCCGCTGATCGGCTTCGGAATATCGATAAGGCTTACTGAAAACCTCTATATCCCGACATTCATTAGCTCTGTGATAACGTCTACACCTCTGTATCTCGCGGCCTATATCGCCGTTCTGATCGTCTTCGCCGTCATCGGGTTCCGCAATATCTTTCTGCTTCACGGCGTGATTCTGGACGGGCTATCGGTCAAGGAGGCCGGTATACGTTCCAAGGCTTTGATGCGGAAGAACAGACGCAATTTCGCGAAGCAGACCTTCCTCTACGCTCTGGTCTTCGGCTTATTCTATTTCCTGACCATGGTCATCTTCCTCGCGGTCCCGCTCGCTGTGGTCATCGCGATCCCCGTCGATGACGGGATGCACAGATATCTGACCATAGCGGTAATGCTGGCAGGATCCCTTATCTCCGGCGCGGTCGGCCTCTTCGGAACTCCTCTGTATCTTATGAAGTCCACCCAGCTCTACTATACCTACTCTTCTGAGGAGACCAGGCTCTTCCCTGCGAGGAGAAGGCGCAGGCATCCCTTCGTTTTCATCGGTGTTATACTGTGCGGTCTTCTGATCGCGGTGGTTTCCGTGTTCCTGAACATGGGCTTTGATCAGCTCTTCCCCGCTGAGACTGAGGTCGGTATAGTTGCCCACAGGGCCGGCGGCTCCGAAGCTCCTGAAAACACCGTTTCCGGCCTTGAAGCGGCATACGCCGCGGGCGCCTTCGGAAGCGAGATCGACATCCAGAGAACAAAGGACGGATACTATGTTCTGAACCACGACTCCACGTTTGAGCGCGTCGCGGGCGTCAAGCGGCGGCCCGAGGAGATGACCCTCGATGAGGTGAAGGAGCTCTCCGTGGGAGGTGAACCCGTGCCCACTTTCGAGGAGGCTCTCGAGTCTTCCAGAGGAAGGCTGATCCTGTTCACAGAGCTCAAGGGCAATACAGCCGACCGCCGGATGGCTGACGACGCGGTCCGCATCGTTAAAGAGGCCGGAATGGAAGACGAAGTCGTCCTCATATCGCTGAAATACGATCTGATCGACTATATAGAGACTGAATATCCAGAGATCCAGACAGGCTATCTCACCTGGCTTACCTTCGGAAACACCGCCGCTCTCAACTGCGACTACATAGGTCTCGAGGAGGAGTCGGCTACTGCAGTCACGATCTCCGCCATCCACGAGCAGGGCAAAAAGGCGCTGATCTGGACTCCTAACGAAAAAGAAGCGCAAACGCGCTTCCTCCTGTCTTCCGCTGACGGTATCATCACGGACAATATCTCTCAGGCTTTTGACATCGCGGACGAGCTCAGCCGGAGGACCGACATCCAGCGGATCATCGATAATCTGCGGTTCTGAGCAGAGTCTCAAGCTCATCCACACTCTCAACAAAGCTTATCTTCTTCCGGTTCTCCGGAGTCAGAAAGCCGCGATCCACCATGTTATCGTAGGCTTTTTTCATTTGATCGTAGTAGCCCATGACGCTGAAGAACACGCAGTGAGCGTGGGTCAGACCGAGCTGGCAGCGCGACGCGATCTCCGATATCTCCTCCAGCGTTCCGGAGCCTCCCGGCAGCGCTATGAAAAGGTCGCCAAGGTCGATCATCGTCCTCTTGCGCTCGCCCATGGTCTCGACGACTATCATCTCGTCGATCCCCTGATGCCCGAGGTCCTTCTCCGCCATGAACCTCGGAATGACGCCGGTGACTTTGCCGCCCGACGCGAGCACGGAATCCGCTACGGACCCCATCATCCCGACCTTTCCGCCGCCGTAGACCAGCCTGTGGCCGTTCGCTCCGATCCAGCGGCCGAGTTCAGCCGCGGCCTCGGTATATCTTCTGTCGTTTCCTCCGGACGCCCCGCAGTATACGGTCACATTCATCTGTATCCTCTCTTTCGGTGATCAAAGCCCCGCGGGCACCCTTTTCAATTCGAGATAGTTTATATTCTTTCCCTCCGCCATGAACTTGTCCTCGTACTCTGTGGTGGCGTAGTTTCCGGCATAGGGTGTCGAATGGAGATCTCTTGTCACGGCGCTTATCTCAAGCCCCGCCTTCTCCATGCAGGCTTCCGCCTGCTCCAGCGTAAAGTCGAAGAGCTCGTCGTTATCGGTCTTAAACCTGATGAAGCCGCCGGGAGCGAGACTCTCGGCATAGCTCGCGAGGCGCTCCTGATGTGTCAGCCTCCTCTTGGAGTTTCTGGCCTTCGGCCAGGGATCCGAGAAGTTCAGATATATCCCGTCAAGCTCCCCCGGAGCGAAGGCCGAAGCGGTCCCGTTAAGATATTCCGGTATATAGAGGAGGTTCCCGATCCCGATCGAGCCTGCCTTCTCGAGCGCTCTGTACACGACGCTCAGGCAGCCTTCCGCGGCCAGATACAGCCCTTCCGGGTCGGCCAGAGCCGTATTGATGATAAACTGCCCGCGGCCGCATCCTATCTCGAGATAGAGACGTCTGCGTACGCCGCAGGTCTCCGCGGCCGTCGGGTCCCCGAACCTTCCGCGCCAGACGCCTCTAAGGTCTTCGGGATCCCTCACGATCCAGGCCTCGTAGGCCTCCATCTTCTGCTCTACGTTTTTGATCTTTCTCTGTCTCACGTATCTCCCACCGTCACCTGACGAACGTTCTTATGAGTATGACTCCGGCGAACAGGAGCACAAGGCAGAGAACCGCGAGAGCGTCGCTCTTCCCGAAGCGGATCTCGTTCATGCGCGTCCTGCCTTTTCCGCCCCTATAGCATCTGGCTTCCATGGCCATCGCGAGATCCATCGCGATGTGGAAGGCGCTTACGAAGAGCGGCACGATTATCGGGATCATGGCCTTGGCCCGCCTGATCAGGTTGCCGCTCTCAAAGTCGGCTCCCCTCGCCTGCTGGGCCTTCATGATCTTATCCGTCTCCTGAAGGAGCGTCGGGATGAACCTCAGGGCTATCGACATCATCATCGCGATCTCGTGAGACGGCGCGCCGATCTTTGTGAGCGGCGACATCAGCTTCTCCAGGCCGTCCGTAAGTGCGAGCGGCTTGGTCGTGAGCGTGAGCAGCGAGCTCGATATTATGAGAAGGATCAGCCTTATCCCCATGAATACGGCCGTCCTTATGCCTTCTACGGTTATCTTTAGGAAATGCCACTGCCAGATGACCGTGCCGTTTATCATGAAGATGTTGATCGCGAACGTCAGCGCCAGGATCATGAGTATCGGCTTGAGTCCGCGCAGGATGAAGGAGAGCGGGACCTTTGATACCGTCACGACGATCCCGAGGAAGGCCGCGCAGAGAAGGAATCCCCAGAAATTCTTCACCAGAAACAGCGCGACGATAAAGCTGAGCGTCCCTATTATCTTGGTTCTGGGATCCAGGCGGTGGATCGGCGAATCGGAGGCGTAATACTGGCCAAGCGTGATATCTCTTATCATCTGGCACCGCCTTTCCCGGTATCGCCCGATGCCTCAGCAGCCTCAGCTTTCCCGGACTGCTCCTCCGCCGCTTTCCTCGCGGCGGCTTCTGCCCTCGCTTGCTCCTTGAGCGCTTCGATGCGGCGGCGCCTGGTCACGCCGTCGATATACTCATATATGTTGTTCGCTGCCTCGCGCACCGAAAGGCCCTCCGTCCGGACCGCGAGACCTGCGTCCGCGAGACTGTGAAGAAATTCCGCGGCGGGCGGAACGGCAAGACCTATCTCCTTGAGCCGCTTTCTCTCCGAGAAGACCTCCTCAGGCGTCCCCATCATCACGAGCTTCCCCTGATCCATGACGAGGACTCTGTCCGCCATCTCGGCGACATCCGCCATATTGTGGCTGACAAAGATTATGATATTTTCCTGGCGGCGGTGGATCTCTTTGATCATCTCCAGGATGTCGCGGTGCGCGCCGGGGTCGAGTCCGGCAGTCGGCTCGTCCAGGATCAAAACCTCCGGCTTCATCGCGATGACTCCGGCGATGGCCGCGCGGCGTTTTTGACCGCCCGAGAGTTCGAAGGGCGAGCGATCCACGACCTCATCGTAGCTGAGCCCGACGAGATCGAGTGCTTCGCGGACGCGGCTTTCGATCTCCTCCTCGGAAAGGCCGAGGTTTCTGGGCCCGAAGGCGACGTCCTTCGCCACGGTCTCCTCGAACAGCTGATATTCCGGATACTGGAACACCAGGCCGACGCGCTTTCTGACCTCCCTGAGAGGCGTCTTGGGGTCGGTGACGACCGCGCTTCCCACCGTTATGGAAGCGCCTTCATCGGCCTTCAGAAGTCCGTTCAGATGCTGGAGCAGCGTGGACTTTCCGGATCCTGTATGCCCGATTATCGCGGCGATCTCTCCGTCATAGATGTCGAAGCTGACATCGGATAGAGCCTTCTGTTCATCCGGCATCCCGGGGCTGTATGTATGTGAAAGATTTCTTACCTGAATTGACATATGTATTCTCTGAGTTCATCCTCTGTGACAACGTCCGCTGGCACTTTGATCCCGCGCTTTCTCAGGCTCTCCGCTATATCCACGGCGAGCGGGAGCTCAAGTCCCTTCTCCCTGATGAGGTCGCCCTGCGAGAAGACCTCCCTCGGGCTTCCGTCCATGAACACGCTGCCTCTGTCCATGATGATTATGCGCTCGGCTCTCGCGGCTTCCTCCATGAAGTGCGTGATCAGGATGATCGTTATCCCGTCGGCGTGAAGCTCCTCGATCGCCTCCATGATGTCGGCTCTTCCGGCGGGATCGAGCATCGCGGTCGGTTCATCAAAGATTATGCACTCGGGCCTCATCGCGACGACGCCCGCTATCGCTATCCTCTGCTTCTGCCCGCCTGACAGGAGGTGCGGTGCCTTGCGTCTGTACTCGCCCATGCGGACCTTGGAGAGAGCGTCGTCCACTCTCTTTCTGATCAGATCGGGATCGACTCCGAGGTTCTCCGGCCCGAAGGCGACGTCGTCCTCAACAACAGAAGAGACGAGCTGGTTGTCCGGATTCTGGAACACCATGCCCGCCGTCTGCCTTATATCCCATATATGCTCTTCGTCTCTTGTGCTCCAGCCCTTAACGTAAACGGCGCCCCCCGTCGGGAGGAGCAGTCCGTTAAGATTCTTCGCGAGCGTTGATTTTCCGCTTCCGTTACGCCCGATGACGGCGGTGAAGCTTCCCTTTTCGACCGTCAGGCTCACCTCGTTCAGCGCGCGCTGGGGAGTCTCCCCCTCGTCCGCTGGATACTCGAAGACGAGTCCCTCGATCCTTATGAGTTCTTTATCCATTAAAAGTTCTGTCCTTTATATTAATGCGCCTATTTGATGGCGAAGTATTTTTTGATCGGTGTGCGATAGAGGGCCGCCGCGATCAAAGCCGCCAGCACCATCCCGACCAGCGCCTGCACCGCGTTCGCCGGTATCGTCGGAAGCGGGACCAGCCAGCTCGAGTACATGATCACCTCGGCGAAATAATAGCCCGCGACCATCTCGACCCCCGCGAGGAACATCGCCAGGATCTCGAGTTTGGGGACTCTGTCGAAGCGGACGAGCTTTCCGCGCTTCTCCAGGATCTCGAGGGCCGTCCCCATCGTGAATCCCATGAGCCCCTTGACAAGGAGCGTCCAGGGAGCGAAGTACGCGTAGCCGGCAAACAGGTCCGCAAGAGCGGAACCGATCCCCGCCGCAGCCGTTCCGTAGTTCCTGCCGACCATCAGGACCGCGATGAAGATCACCGTGTCCCCGAGGTGCACATAACCCTGGGTGAAGGGCACGGGTATCCTCACCATCATGGTCATGACTATGATCAGGCACGCGAGGATGCCGGTCATCACTATCTTATATGTCTTGTCGAACGTCTTGTCATGTTCCATACACATTGATACCGGGCAGTCAGTATCGGCCGATGCCGCCCGGGGCTTGCCTCCGATCTTAAAGTCTGATAGAATCATATCATCAAATTGTAATGTATCAAATAGGCAATATTAAATTCTTTTTCATATACAGTTCGGAGGTATTCAGCCAAATGCGCCCATTCGTTCCATATTCCGAAAACAAAAAAACCGTGCCCTTATATATACAGTTATACAGGCACATAAAGGAGGAGATCCTTTCCGGCGAGCTCGCGCCCGGCGAGAAGCTCCCGAGCCTCCGCAGAGCAGCTCAGGACGCGGGCGTATCGCTGATAACATCGGAGCGTGCCTACGACCAGCTCCTTACCGAAGGATATATAACGAGCCGCCCGCAGTCCGGCTTCTACGTGGCCTCGCTCCCTGAGTCAGTGACCTCAGAAGCAGCAAGGCGGACGGGTGATCCGGATCTCTCAGTAAGGTCTGTCGACGCGTCGCCATATATCTATGACGAGGCCGCCTTTGATTTTCAGAAGTGGAAGAAATGCACCGCAAGGGTCCTCACCGACTATTCTCACCTGCTTTTGTTCGAGAGCGATGTGCAGGGCGAGGAATTCCTGCGCTACGAGATCTCCAAATACGTCTACTCCTCCCGCGGTGTGACCGCGAGTCCCGACCGCATCGTGATCGGCGCAGGCACCCAGCAGCTCACCGCCCACCTTTGCCGCATCCTCTCGCGCATGGGCATAGCCTATATCTGCACCGAAGACCCCGGCTATCTCCCAATCCAGCAGGTCTTCCGCGACAACGGCTTCACCATCGGCAAGATCCCCGTCTCGGCGGACGGCATCCGCATCGACAAGCTCCCGGTGAACATCCCCGCAGCGGTCTACGTCAGCCCCGCGAACCAGTTCCCCACCGGCTCGGTCATGCCCGTCGGAAACCGCTACAGGCTCCTCGCCTGGGCGCGCGACAACGCGAGCTTCATCCTCGAAGACGACTACGACAGCGAGCTCCGCTATTTTGGGAGGCCGGTCCCGGCGCTCCAGGGCCTCGACGAGAACGACCGCGTGGTCTATCTCGGCTCCTTCAGTTCCACACTCTTCCCGGCCATCAAGATCAGCTATATGATCCTTCCGGAAAACATGGCCGCCATCTTCCGCTCGATCAAAAGCGACTACACTCAGACCTGCTCCAAATCTGAGCAGCTCGCCCTCGCCCTGTTCATGGAGGACGGCTATTACTACACCAATATCCGAAGGCTCAGAAGCCTATACTCCCAGAAGCTCCAGGCGGCGCTTGCCGCCTTTGACCGCTGCTCCGGCGGCCGCATCCGTCCTTCCAACACCAGGTCCGGCATCAGCATGATCCTGAACTTTGAGAGCCCCCGCTCATCCGCGGAGCTCTGCGACATCGCCCGCGGGATCGGACTCCGCACCGAGCCGCTTTCGGGCGCGATCTCCGAAGGCGGGGAGGGCGCCGCCGGTTCCGGTGCCGCGGCAGACGGCGAAAGCAATGCGGGTGCCGAAGTAATAAAGAGGCATCTGATCTTCTATTACAATCAGATACCTCTTGAGATGATAGATGAACTGATAGAAAAGCTCTGCCGGCTCTGGCAGGCCTGAGGAGTAGCTGCCATTTTGGCCTGAGGAGCCGGTTCTTGTAGGCCATCTGCTTCGAAATGGTATAATTCTGTAAGCCATTGTCGGAAAAAGACGCGATGGCCTACAAGAAACGGTTCATCACCGCCTGATTCTGTAGGCCATCCGCTTCGAAACGGTATAATACTGTAGGCCATTGCCGGAAAAAGACGTAATGGCCTGCAAACTATCTTTGTATCGGGAAGTATCTCAGGCCTACGATGATGCATGCGCATCCCATGATAAACATTCCCGCGACTGTGAACCAGTTTCCCGGGCTCTTCCTTCGCCAAATGAACCTGACGACCTGAAAGAGGGAAACGGCTACTAGGACAGCGCCGAATAACGGCATTACCCCGCCGGCAACGCTTCTGAACAGATCGATAAAGTTGTCGTTATTCAGATCCATAAATCCTGTATCCTATCCCTGCTCCCAGCTGCTTAATGGTGTTTGGACCACTCGGGCACCGCCTCGGGCGCTCCGGCATGTCCGCCGTCGTCGAGATCGGACTTCATCATGATCCTGACGACAGTCTCATCGGAAATGATCGCCGGGCCGCCAAGCGCGACGCCGAATCTGCAGCCGTTTTTCAGAACGAACCGCTCGGCGTCCAGATAGTTCTTGTCGTTCACGAGCAAAAGCGGCGCGCTGAGCATATAGGCAAGAGGTCCGCCCGCGAGTCCGTCCGGGAAATCCAGCCCGTAAGCGAGCATTACGTAGTAGCTTTGGTGGGAATAATTCCCGGCGATGAAATAATCATACGCGAGCATATACGACGTCTCATATCTGTTCTTCCCGGCGTAGCGATAGATGTGGAAGCTGTTCTCGTCGAACCACTGCTCGATCTCCCCAGACACCGCTCCTGTTCCTCCGACCAGATTCACGTAATATGGCGAAAGGGTCATGAGGTATTCTTTCTGCTCCGCTGTCAGCGTCTTACCGACAAGGAACACCGGGTTGCCCAGCGCTGAAGCGGAAAGAGCATCCGCGTATTCGGTCCCGCTGCAGACCATCAGCTCCTGGACATCTATATTGCAGTGCTTCAGGATCTGCATATTCGTATCGTAGCGGTTCTTTCCGCCAAAGCGCTTTATCTGGTCTTCCGATATTCCTTCTGTTTCCAGCGCTTTCTCCATGTCGCCGGAGACTGCCGCCTCGCCTCCGAGGATGAATACTCTTCCCCCTGATGTCATACCTTCAGCGACCTTACTCGCGATGTTTGCGATCGTATTCGGATCGTTCTTCACGAGGAGGATGGGAGCTTCATAGAGAGTCGCGAGATACGCTCCGCCGAGAGCGTCAGCGTAGTCTGTTCCGCCGGCTATGACGACAGCAGGCCAGGGGCGCATGATATCTCCTACGGCCAGAGCGGTCTCGTATCTGTTGCTGCCGAAAATGCGGTTGGCACCTGTCACGTCGCTGCACTCCACTCTGAAATCCGGAGAATAGACAGTTCCTCCGCTGTATTCTATTGCGAATCTGTAATACCAGTATTCTCCTTCGTCCTCAGGCGTTGTGATTATCGAACAGAACCAGTATCTGCCGTCTTCATTCAGGCTTTCGCATATCAGCGTGTTCTCCCATAAAGCGCCGTTTTCTTTCTGCAGATATACGTTGTTAACTTTTTGATCGGTGAGAACCCAGGCGATCCCTCCGCTGCCGGGTCTTATCCAGAGCGGCCCGCAGTAATCCCACACACTGGGTTCAGCGGCATAGGAAATGCTCGCCGCTGCTCCGACCATCGTCATGACAAGTACCAGGATCATAAGCAGGCTGAGCAGTTTATCGTTTTTCTTTTTCATTGCTGTGTCCTCCTTTCAATCCATATCGTCCGATGCGGCCGATGACCGCTTGATAACAGTCTTTTTCTTTACAGGTTCAGGGCATTGATCGCCGTCGCGTCGCTTATGAGCGTCTCCCCGCCCATGACTGTGACTTTGATCGCATTGGTATGCGAAATATAGTCTTTAGCACTGCTGTAGTTGGTGTTGGTGACGAGCAGAAGCGGCGTGCCCGCAGCGTACGCTACGGGACCTCCCGCCAGGCCGTCAGGGAAGTCCATCGCGTAGGCAAGAACCGCGCTGTCGATGTCGGATGTGAAGAACGTTCTGGCAACTTCCACTGATGTCAGATACCTGTTTGATCCGGCTACACGTTTAGAGGTCCCCGATCCGTAAGAGCAGACCTCGGCAAACACGGTGTCGGAGACGACGCCTGTTCCTCCGATCGCGTAGAAGTTACCGCTGATGGAGCTCTTGACACTCTCGAGGTATTCCTTTTGTTCGGGGGTGAGACTTCCGCTTACAAGAAGTACAGGCTTCCCGACCGCCGAAGCCGAAAGGCTGTCAGCATAGCCGCTTCCCGCGCATACCAGGATGTCCTGGCCGCTGACGCCCGCTTCCTTAAGTATCTCAATATTGGTCTTATACCTGTTGGACCCGGCGAGCCTGGTGACGTTAGCGATGCCCTGAGCTTCGAGCTGCTCCACCATAACCGCAGGAACGGCTCCCTCGCCGCCGAGGATATATACGGTGCCGCCGTCCTTCATATTGTTATTTACATACGCCGCGACCGTCGGTGCCATCGCGGCGTTGGTCAGAAGCACCGGAGCGTCCTTTACCTCAGCCAGATACGCGCCGGCAAGCGCGTCCGGGAAGTCCATGCCGCTCGCTATGACAATGTTCGGGAACTTCTCTACGCCCAGCGCCTCCTTCAAATGGTCGGCGGCGTCGAAGGCCGTCTTGTATCTGTTCGATCCGTAGATGCGCTCGATCGGAGACGGCACCTCTTCGTCATCAAAGTAAACGCGGTAATAGACCTCCAATGCGCCGCCCCATTTGGCTATCACGGTCTCACCGTTTACGCGGTGTCCGTTCACCGTGACGTCGAGGTCCGCGAGATCCATACTGTTGTCGAATGTATGCGTCAAGCTGCAGGCTTCGAGGTTGAACCAGAGATAGTATTCGGCATCTCTGGAAAGCGGCTCATCGCTTTTGTAGAGCACGTCATCAGTGAAACTATCCTCGCTGATCCTGCTTACCAGCGAAGTATACTTCGAATCGCCGCTGGACTTGTAAACATACCATCCGCCGGGGGCCTGCCCGGCATCTAAGCCGTTGCCGCTGGGGGATGTTATCGCGTCCCGCAGTTCCTGAGTGACCTGCTTCCCCGTCTTGCCGTCGCTCAGGGTGACCGCCGACTCGTCAAAGGTGATGTTTATCGGACCGGTCACGGCGTCCTTATCCTTTAATGTCAACGTCAGTTCACCATATTTGGTCGGGTCGGCAACGGATGTGGCCCTGACGGTGAGCTGATCCGCGGTCTCTCCCGAATCGATCTGCAGATATCGGTATGAATCGGATCCCGCGGTGAAATATGATGACCCATCGGAACCTATCAGTTCCCAATTCAGGTCGTGGATATCGGTGCCCACCACCTCAGCGGTTATCAGTTCTGTCGTCCCTCTGCATACCGTGGTCCTTTCGCAGCTCAGAGTGACGCTTTCGATCACGGGAACTTCGTCGACGACATCCACGCTGACCTCGTCATACACAGTGGGATCCACCTTTGAGGTGGCTCTGACCTTAAGAACGGTACCTGCGGTCTCGCCTGCTCCGGCATGAAGATTTCCGGTATTGGTTATATAGGTACCTGAGTAGCTGCCGCCGGAGACGCTCCAGTCGACCTCGTCCGTGGTGGCAGCGACGGTCGTTACGCTGAACTGGCGGAATCCGTCCGGGACAATCTTTGAATCTTCCGGATGCACGTCGAGGCTCCAGATCGTGTCGGAGGACTCGTCCAGGTAGACTCTCTTATAGACGAACAGCTGGTCATATTCGTTCATCGGCTGCACCACGTATTCCGCGGGCTGGCCGTTAACGGTAGCTGTATACGTGGCCCCGGGATCAAAAGGCCTTGTCCCGTCCTTTTCTATATTGAAGCAGAAGTAGTACTCGTCCGTAGTATTCAGCAGATCATGGCTATTGTTCAGCGGCTGGTATTCGCTGCCGAGCTTTCTGACGAGGCAGGTCCACGAGTTGGTATTAAGATCCGCTTTATTCTGGCTCGCGCCGTAGACATACCAGCCTTCCGCCGCATTTTCGATCCCCGGATGAGACGTTATGCTCGCTCTGAAGTGCAGACTCACATCATATCCTGTGAGGCATGTGGTCGGGAACGCTTTGGAAGCATCGTACGTGACAGCGATATTTGTCGGTATGGGATCTCCCGCGACGATCTCCGCCTTCGGGGCCGTATCGCCTCCAGAATCAAGTATTTCCTGGGAGCCTTCCGTGCCGTAGGTGCCGACTGTCCCGCCTTCGGGATAGACGATGCAGATGCCGCTGGCCAGGTTGATATTGCCCTTATATATATCGATCGCGGAGCCTGTTCCGGAATCCGCGAGGACTCTGGTCCTCAGGCCGCTGATGCCGAGAGCTCCTTCGTTGATGTAAATAGCAACGCCTCCGTTCGAAGTCGCGGTCACATCCGCGCCGTTGCTGATCTCGATCGGCACCCAGGAGTTGATGCCGC
>Ga0079305_1002813_pt1 | contig 13562 bp, 9 predicted proteins | sample LMS_cellobiose_e_FD_79183 | JGI IMG/M metagenome (GOLD analysis project Ga0079305, IMG submission 79183) | Rumen-fistulated moose microbial communities from Alaska, USA - LMS_cellobiose_enrichment | ecosystem: Host-associated > Mammals > Digestive system > Stomach > Rumen fluid ... | reverse complement strand
GGAAAAAACATGAAACAGCATCTCGCCCCTTATGAGGAGAAAATGAAGAAGACCGTTTCCGTGCTGGAGCAGGAATACGCATCCATCAGGGCCGGACGCGCAAGCACCTCCGTGCTCAACAAGCTGACCGTCGATTATTACGGCGCCCCCACCCCGATCAACCAGATGGCGGCCGTGTCCGTCTCCGAGGCGCGCATCCTTGTCATCCAGCCGTGGGACCGCTCCACGCTCAAGAACATCGAAAAGGCGATCCTCGCCTCCGATATCGGCATCAACCCGCAGAACGACGGCACCGCGATCAGACTGGTGTTCCCGCCGCTCACCGAGGAGCGCAGAAAAGAGCTGAGCAAAAAGGTGGAAAAGACCGCCGAGGACTCCAAGGTGGCCAACCGCTCCATCAGACGCGACGAGAAGGAAAAATTCAAGGCGCAGAAGAAGGCCTACGAGAACACCGAGGACGATCTGAAGGATTACGAGAAGGATATCCAGGATCTCACCGACAAGTTCATCAAGGACATCGACGGAGTCGCCGCTGCAAAGAAGAAAGAGATAATGGAGATATAAGGAAAACGGCATGAGCACTTCGGAAAGATCGCCGCAGGCCGGGCGGCCGGTCCCGACGCACATCGGGATAATCATGGACGGCAACGGCCGCTGGGCAAAAAAGCGCGGCATGCCGAGAAGCTTCGGCCACAAACGCGGGGCCGCCGTTTTCGAGGAGATCGCCGAATACTGCAACAGCATCGGCGTGAAGTATTTGACGGTCTACGCCTTTTCCACCGAGAACTGGTCCCGCCCCGGAGACGAGGTCTCCGCGCTGATGCGGCTTTTCAAGGAATATATCGTCTCGCATGCGAACAAGCCGGGCAACATCCGGGTGCGTGTCATCGGGGAGCTTTCGAGGCTCGATCCTGAGCTGCAGGGGCTTGTGCGCGAGATGGAGGAGAAGACAGGCGGCAGGAATGGTCTGACCGCTCTGCTGGCGATAAACTACGGCGGCAGGGATGAGATACTGCATGCCGCGCGCAAGCTTGCCAAAAAGGCTGCCGACGGTCAACTCGAGCCCGAAAAGATAGATGAGGCGGCGTTCGAGGCGGAGCTCTATACCGCTGGGATCCCGGACCCGGACTTCATCCTGCGTCCGAGCGGGGAGAAGCGTCTCTCCAACTTTCTGCTCTGGCAGGCCTCCTACAGCGAGTTCATATATATGGACGTGCTGTGGCCGGACTTCACGCCGGAGCTGCTTGAGGAAGCCATAAGCGAATTCAACAAACGCAGCCGGAGGTTCGGCGGGGTGTGACCCGCCCTCCGGACGGCGGAAAGGTATGACCGCGAAAGATGAAACAAAGACTGATAACGGCGGCAGTGGCGATAGCGCTGATGATACCGGTGCTGGTATTCTCCGATACGATACTGCTGAACATCGTGATAGCGCTGCTTTCGGCTGCGGCGGTGTGCGAGGTGCTCAAGGCGGCGGATTGCGTCAGGCCGGTCTCCATGTTCGTGCTGTGCGCGGCGGCGGCGCTTGCAATCCCGTTCCTCAGCTATGACAAAAAAGGTATAATGCTTCCGATCGCGGGATTCGTCTTCACATTCGCGATCATGACGATACTGCTCGTCAGATTCGATACGCTGAGCGTCCAGAAGGTCGGATTTGCGTTCTTCATCACGATAATGGTGCCGATAACCATGTCGGTCATCGTCTATTTCCGCAACAAATACGGCCCCGACGGCCTCGGGGTGTTTTACATACTGCTCCTGTTGGTCGGCGCGTTCATGACCGACACGGGAGCTTATCTCGGCGGCAGGCTGTTCGGGAAGCGCAAGCTCGCACCGAAGATCAGCCCGAACAAAACGGTCGAGGGAGCTATATGCGGCGTCGTTGTGTGTCTGGTCTCGATGCCGCTCTATTGCCTGATCTACTCGCTCATAAGCGCCGCAAACGGCGCCACGGTCGCGGTGGACTATCTGAGGGTGATCGTCCTCGCGCTGCTGACGGCGCCGATGGCCATCGCCGGAGATCTCTCTGCGTCGATAATCAAGCGTCAGTGCGGCGTCAAGGATTTCGGGAACATCTTGCCCGGGCACGGCGGGATAATGGACCGCTTCGACAGTGTGCTGTTCGTCGCGCCGACAATACTCATTTATTCGCATTTTCTGCCGTTGATCGCCGCAGTGTGAGCAGGCGGAGAGGGCAATTAAAGGAGCATCTATGAAGGATATAGTTTTGCTTGGCTCCACGGGTTCCGTGGGGACGCAGAGCCTTGATGTGTGCAGAACGCTCGGCTGCCGTGTCTCTGCGCTGGCGGCCGGAAGCAATATAAAGCTTCTGGAGGCGCAGGCGCGCGAGTTTTTGCCGGATCTGGCCGCTGTCTTTGACGAAAGGGCCGGAAGAGAGCTGAAAACGGCGCTCGCGGATACCTCAGTGAAGGTGGTATACGGCGCTGAGGGCGTCTGCGAGGCTGCCCGGTGGAAGCGCGGCGATATCGCCGTCAACGCGATAGTCGGGATGAACGGGCTGGAGCCTACGCTCTGCGCCATCGGAGCCGGAAAGGACGTCGCCCTCGCCAACAAGGAGACGCTCGTGGTGGGCGGCAGCCTGATAACGGACGCCGTGAAGCGTATGGGAGTGCGTCTGCTGCCGGTGGACAGCGAGCACTCAGCGATATTCCAGTGTGTGCAGGGCCTGCTGCCCGGCCAGCTCTCAAGGGTGATACTGACTGCCTCAGGAGGGCCTTTTTTCGGCAAAAGCCGCGAGGAGCTGGAGAACGTCACGGCGGAGCAGGCGCTCCGTCACCCGAACTGGAGCATGGGCAGCAAGATAACCGTGGACTGCGCTACGCTGATAAACAAGGGGCTCGAAATAATCGAGGCGGCGTATCTTTTCGGCGTTTCGGAGGAGAATATAGACGTAGTCGTGCACCGCGAGAGCATCATCCACTCGATGGTGGAGCTCACCGACGGCTCGGTGATAGCGCAGCTCGGCGTGCCGGATATGCGCATACCGATCCAGTACGCGCTGACCTATCCTGAGCGTGTGCCTTCGACGGCGGGCAGGCTCTCACTGGCAAAAATAGGCCGTCTGACCTTCTTCGAGCCGGACGGCGATGCATTCCCGGGACTTCGTCTCGGCCGCATGGCGCTGAAGATGGGCGGGCTTTATCCCTGCCTGATGAACGGCGCGAACGAGAAGGCGGTCGAGCTGTTTTTGAAGGGCAGGATAGGCTTCAACAGGATAGGAGAATTAGTTGAGCGCGCCTTTAATATAGATGTAAAGGGTCGGGAAGCGACCCTTGAGAGCATTTCGGAGGCGGACCGTGCCGTCAGGCTGGACGTGGAGAAGGCCGCTGCGTGCGGATGAGCCGCGATAAACACTCAGAGAGGATTTTGCAATGTCCGGGGTTTTGAACGTAGTTTGGACGATAGTCAAGACGATAATCGTGCTTGGGTTCCTGATCTTTTTTCATGAGCTCGGGCACTTCGTCACCGCAAAGCTTTGCGGGATAAAGGTCAACGAGTTTTCGCTCGGCATGGGGCCGAAGCTCTTCGGCAAACGGAAGGGCGACACCCTCTACGCGCTGCGTCTGCTGCCGATAGGCGGCTTTGTGGCGATGGAGGGCGAGGACGGCGAAAGCGACGATGAGAACTCCTATATGAGCAAGCCGAAGTGGAAGCGCGCCATCGTGCTCGTCGCGGGCGCGTCGATGAACCTGCTGCTCGGTCTGCTCATCCTCGGTGGGCTCACCTGCGGGGAGCAGCTCATCGGCACACGCATCGTGGCAGGTTTCCGTGATGGAGCCACCAGCAGCGCGATGCTCTGTCAGTATGATGAGATAAAGAAGATAAACGGCCACCGCGTCGCGATCGACAACGACATCGTGTTCGAGCTCGTGCGCGACGACGACGGCCTTGTCGATATCACCGTCAAACGCGACGGTGAGACGGTGGAGCTCAGGCAGGTGCCCTTTGTGATGACCGAGGGCGAGGACGGCAAAAAGGCGATAACGCTGGATTTCACCGTCTACGGCGTGGAAAAGACCTTCTTCGGCGTGATCGGTCACGCCTTCGCGTGGACCGGCTCGGTGATAAAGACGGTTTGGGTCTCGCTCATCGAGCTGATAACGGGACGTTATTCGATCAGCGAGCTTTCGGGGCCTGTCGGCGTGGCCACGGCGGTCGGGCAGGCGTCGTCCTACGGCTGGGATTCGCTGTTCCTGCTGATCGCATATATCACCGTCAACCTCGGCGTGTTCAACCTGCTGCCCTTCCCGGCGCTGGACGGCGGCAAGCTGGCGCTGCTGCTCGTGGAGCTCATCCGGGGCAAGCCGCTGCCGAAAAAGTATGAGGCCTATATCAACCTCGCGGGCTTCGTCATTCTGTTCGGGCTGATGATAATCGTCACGGTCAGCGACGTGATAAAGCTGTTCTGAGACGTATAAAAACTGTTTTATCCAGGCGGCTTTTTGCCGCCTGAAAAATTATGGAGGACAGAGATGTCTAAAAGGATAAAGGTCGGGAACGTCTATATCGGCGGGGGGAGCCCCGTCACGGTGCAGTCGATGCTCAGCAGACGCAGCGACGATATCGAGGGCAGCGCGGCGCAGGCAAAGGAGCTGGAGAGCGCCGGGTGCGATATCATCCGCGCCGCCGTGCCGGACAAAGACGCCGTCCGGTTGATAGCGAAGCTGAAGGAGAGCGTCAAAGCGCCGATCGTCGCGGATATCCACTTCGACTGGCGTCTCGCGATCGAATCGGTCGCCGCCGGAGCGGACAAGATCAGGATAAACCCGGGCAACATCGGCTCGGACGACAGGATAAAGGCGGTGGCGGACTGCTGCCGTGCCCACGGGGTGCCGATCAGGGTGGGAGTCAACTCCGGCTCGCTGGAGCGGGAGCTGCTGGCCAAATACGGCTCTCCGACGCCGGAGGCGCTCACCGAGAGTGCCCTCGGCAGCATCGAGAAGCTCAGACGCTTCGATTTTGAGGATATCGTCGTCGCGATAAAGTCCTCAGACGTCGGCACGATGGTCAAGGCCTGCCGCATGCTCGCGCAGCGCACGGATTGTCCGCTTCACATCGGCGTCACGGAGGCCGGCGGCGAACGCATGGGGTTGATAAGATCGGCGGCGGGCATCGGCGCGCTGCTGCTGGACGGTGTGGGCGACACGATAAGGGTCTCGCTGACGGCAGATCCGCTGCTGGAGGTCAGGGCGGGGCTGGACATCCTCCGGGCCATAGGTCTCGGCAGGGGGGCGACGGTTGTCTCCTGTCCCACCTGCGGCAGGACGAGGATAGACCTCATCCCATTGGCGGAACGCGTCGAAAAGGCAGTTGCGGGCGTACGCGCCCCGATCAAGGTGGCGGTTATGGGCTGCGCTGTCAACGGTCCGGGAGAGGCGCGCGAGGCGGACGTCGGCATCGCCGGCGGGGACGGCTGCGCGGTGCTCTTCAAAAAAGGCGAGATCGTCCGCAAAGCGCCGGAGGGGGAGATCTTCGGCCTGCTGATGGAAGAGATGAACGCGCTGGAACGCGAATGGGAGAAAACGAACGGCTGAGCCGTAAACACATTTTGGGAGCGATAGATTTTGAGCACGGACACACTGAAGACATTCGGCAGCATTTTCGGGAGCTATTGCGAAGGCGTCGCGCCGGAGCTGCTCGAGGCCACGGTCGAGAGCATAAGCTGCGACAGAGAGACCAACGCGATGGAAGTCTCGGTGTGCCCGGAGAAACTGATGACCAAGCGCGCTATCTATGACGCGGAGGACCGCGTGAGGGATTCGATGGGGGTCGCGTCTGTCAGGATCAGGACGCGATATCCGCAGGAGCTGTTCGGCTCGGAGTATCTGCCGGAGCTGGTGGCGGAGCTGAAGCGGGACAATGCGACGGTCAACGGGATATTCGAGGACAGCAGCAGCGACTGGAATGACGGCACTCTGAGGATATACCTCTCCCACGGCGGAGAGGCGATACTGGAAAAGATATCCTGCAGACGCAGGCTTTGCGAGATCATAAAGAACGAGTTCGGACTGACGGCGCAGATCGAGTTCGACGGCAGGCTGGATGTGGACGAGATACCGGGAGCGCCGTCGGAGAAGCCCGTGGAACGCGTCTTTTCCGATGAAGAGGCCCCCCCCTTCGATATCGGCGAGCAGCCGCAGCCGAAGCCGCAGCCGAAGAGTCAGCCGAAGCCGCGCGAGAGCGCTCCGGCTGTGCCTTACAGACCCTATCCGTTCATCGAGGGCTCGATGGAGGTCGTGACCGGCAGGCTGATAAAAGACTATCCGACGCCGCTCTCGGAGGTCACGCAGGAGAGCGGACGCGTCGTTGTGTGGGGCGAGATATTCGCCGCCGAGCGGCGCGAGAGCAAGGACGGACAGAAATCCATCTTTTCCATCAGCCTCACGGACAGGACAAGTTCCAATGTCCTGAAGATAATATGCAAGGCCGGCGAGGCGGAAAAATATGACGCGCTCACGCCCGGAAAGACGGTGGTGGTGCGCGGAGAGGCCGTTTTTGACCGCTTCGACAAGGAGGTCTCTATACGCCCCACCGATATCTGCACCGTCAAGCAGCGCCGCCGCGAGGACAACGCCGCTGAAAAGCGCGTCGAGCTGCATCTGCACACCACAATGTCGATGAAGGACGGCATCTGTCCGGTCGAAAAATACATCGAGCAGGCGCACAGGTGGGGACATAAGTCCATCGCCGTGACGGATCACGGTGTGGTGCAGGCTTTTCCGGATGCGATAAACGCCGTGCGCAAAATAAGAAAAAACGGCGGGGACATCCACCTCGTATACGGCATAGAGGACTATTATGTCAACGATATGATACCCTGCGCGGAGATTGGCGGCAGGACGCTGCCGCTCGACGGCGAGATGGTCGTGTTCGATCTCGAGACCACGGGACTCTCATCCGCGAAGGAGCGCATCATCGAGATCGGCGCCGTGCGCATCCGCGGCGGCGAGATACTCGAGAACTTCAACACTTTTGTGGATCCGGAGCGCCCCATCACACCGGAGATAACCGGGCTGACCGGCATAGATAACAGTATGGTCAGCGGCGCGCCGAAGGAGCGGGAGGCGCTCGCGAGCTTTTTCGATTTCTGTGGGGACTGTGTGCTCATCGCGCACAACGCCGCCTTTGACGTCGGATTCCTCCGCGCGGCGGCGCAGCGGCTGGAGATCGAGCGCCGCTTTGACTATATCGACACGCTGCAGCTCTGCCGCGCGATCTATCCGGAGCTTAAAAAGTATCGCCTGGGCGACATGGTGAAGCACCTTGAACTGCCGGAATTCAACAGCCATCGCGCCGACGCCGACGCGGGTGCGCTCGCGGGCGTCTATTTCAAGCTGTGCGAGCGGCTGAACGAGCGTGAGATAGCGGATATCTCGGAGATAAATACAAAGCTCGCCGGAGTCGACCCCAAAAAGCTCAAGCCATATCACCAGATAATACTCGTCAAAAACCAGACGGGGCTGAAGAATCTCTATAAACTTATCTCAAAATCCAACCTGCAATATTTCGCGCGGGTGCCGCGCATCCCCAAAAGCGAGCTGATCAAGCTGCGCGAGGGACTGATCCTCGGCAGCGCCTGCGAGAGCGGGGAGCTTTTCCGCGCCATCGTGGACGGCAGGCAGTGGGACGAGCTGTGCGATATCGCGAGATTCTACGATTTCCTCGAGGTGCAGCCGCTCGGCAACAACGCCTTCATGCTGAAGAACGGCGAGGCCTCCTCGGAGGAGGAGCTGCGGGAGTTCAACCGCACCGTCGTGCGCCTCGGCGAGGAGCTGGGCATCCCTGTCGTCGCCACGGGAGACGTGCACTTCATGGATCCGCAGGACAGCATCTACCGCGCGATAATCATGGCGGCGAGCGGCTTCGACGATGCCGACGATCAGGCGCCGCTCTATTTCCGGACCACGGACGACATGCTGGCGGAGTTTTCGTATCTCGGCGAGGAGAAGGCCTACGAGATCGTCGTGAAGAACCCGAACATGATCGCCGAGCAGACCGAGGAGCTCCAGCCGATACCGGACGGCACCTTCCCGCCCTCCATCGACGGCGCCGAGGAGGAGCTGCAGCGCATCGCGTGGGCAAAGATACACGACGTATACGGCGAGGATCCTCCGAAGATCGTCTCAGAGCGCCTGCAGCGGGAGCTGGATTCGATAATCAAGCACGGCTTCGCCGTGATGTACATAATCGCGCAGAAGCTGGTGTGGAAATCCGAGGAGGACGGATATCACGTCGGATCGAGAGGCTCGGTGGGCTCGTCCTTCACGGCTTTCGCCACCGGCATCTCGGAGGTCAACCCGCTCTCCCCGCATTACGTCTGCCCAAAATGCAAACACTGCGAGTTCGTCGACGAGCTCAACGGCGAGGCGGTGGATTCCGGATTCGATCTGCCGGCCCGAGACTGCCCGGAATGCGGCGAGCCGATGAACCGCGACGGCCATACGATACCGTTCGAGACCTTCCTCGGCTTCAACGGCGACAAGGAGCCTGATATAGACCTCAATTTCTCTGGAGAGTATCAGTCGCGGGCGCACAAATACACAGAGGAGCTTTTCGGCTCGTCACACGTCTTCAAGGCGGGCACGATAGCAACCATCGCGGAAAAGACGGCATACGGCTATGTGAAGAAATACCTCGAGGAGCGCGGAAAGGTGGTGCACAGGGCGGAGGAGCTGCGGCTCGCACTCGGCTGCACTGGTATCAAGCGCACCACGGGGCAGCACCCGGGCGGAATGGTCGTCGTGCCGGCCCAATATGAGGTCGAAGATTTCACGCCGGTGCAGCATCCGGCGGAGAAGGACGGCTCCGACGTTGTCACCACTCACTTCGACTTCAACTCGATGCACGATACGCTACTCAAGCTGGATATACTCGGGCACGATGTTCCGACGATGTATAAATACCTCGAGGACTTCACCGGCATTCCTGTCAATGAGGTCTCGATGAGCGATCCGGGAGTATACAGCCTCTTCACCTCGCCGGAGGCGCTCGGCGTCACCGAGGATGACATTGACTGCAACACCGGCAGCCTCGCCCTTCCGGAGATGGGCACGCCGTTCGTGCGGCAGATGCTCCAGCAGTGCCAGCCGAAGACCTTCTCCGATCTGCTGCAGATATCGGGGCTTTCCCACGGCACGGACGTGTGGCTCGGCAACGCGCAGGACCTCATCGCCGACGGCGTCTGCAACATCAAGGAGGTCGTCGGAACGCGCGACAGCATCATGGTCTATCTGATGCGCTGCGGGCTGGAGCCGTCCGACGCGTTCAAGATAATGGAGACGGTCCGCAAAAAGAACAAAAACCTCTCGCCGGAGCAGGAGGCGCTGATGCGCGAAAAGGGCGTGGCGGAGTGGTATATCGAATCCTGCCGAAAGATACAATATCTGTTCCCGAAGGCGCACGCCGCGGCCTATGTCACGGCTGCGATAAGGCTCGGCTGGTACAAGCTGCATCAGCCTCTGGCCTTCTATGCGGCGTTCCTGACAGTCCGCGGCGAGGCTATTGAGGCAGAGGCCGCCCTCAAGGGGCTGGATGCCGTCAAGCTGCGCATGGCGGAGATCCGTGCAAAGGGCAACGAGCGCACGGCGCAGGAGGAGGACTGCTACACGCTGCTGCAGGTCGTCGGCGAGATGCTGGCGCGCGGTTTCCGCTTCCTGCCGGTGGATCTCTACAAGTCCGACGCGGTCAAGTATACGATCGAGGACGGGATGATCAGGCTGCCGTTCGCGGCGCTCAAGGGCGTGGGCGAAAGCGCCGCCAGAGCCCTGCAGGAGGCCGCCGCCGAGGGCGAATACGTCTCACTCGACGAGGTAGCGCTGCGCTCCGGCGTCTCCAAGAGCGTCGTCGAGATGCTCAAGAGCGTCGGCGCAACGGGGGATATGCCGGACACGGCCCAGCTCTCGCTGTTCTGATGGGGGGATTTTGACCAATTTATCCCGTGCGGCGGCGCGCTATCGGTGCAGTCATACGAAACGGTATGCAGCCACTTGACAGGATGGACCTCAAATGATAATATATTACCATATTACCATATTAGCAAGATAAAGCGAGGATCATATGAGACGCTACGACAGGATCACCCCGGACGGGGCGAAGGACAGACTGTTCGAGCAGTGCGACGTGCGCAGGGAGGTGCTCTCGGCGCTGTCTGCGCTGTTTTCGGCGCGGAGCTATCGCGAGGCGATAACGCCGGGCTTTGAATTTTACGATGTTTTCGATTCCAGCTCCAGCAGTCTGCCGCAGGACGGCATGTTCAAGCTGACCGATCTGAAGGGGCGGCTGCTGGTGGCGAGGCCGGATTCCACCGTGCCGATCGCAAGGCTGGTGGCGACAAGGCTGCGCGGACACAGCCTGCCGATAAGGCTCTACTATTCGCAGAACGTATACCGCATGGTGTCCGGCTCGAACGGGCAGAGCGGCGAGATAATGCAGGCTGGAGTGGAGCTGATCGGCAGCAGCACGGCAAAGTCGGATATAGAGGTGCTCACGCTCGCGGCAGAGGCGCTCAAGCGCTGCGGCCTCTCGGATTTCCGCATAGAGCTCGGGCACATTGGGATCTATAAATATCTGATAAACCGCATCGGCTGCGGGGATGAGCAGCGCGAGGATATCAGGAGCTGCATCGAGTCCAAGAACTACGCCGCGCTCGGCGATCTGCTCAGCGGCTTCGATTCCCCGGCGGCAAGGGCGCTCGGCCAGCTCCCGAGGCTGTTCGGCGGTGAGGAGGTCTTCGAGAAGGCCGCCGTGCTGTTCCGCGACTTTGCCGATGAGGACCTCGAAAAGGTGCTTGGCTATCTCAAATCTGTCTACCGCACGCTCCAGCGCTGCGGGTTGGACGGCAAGCTGATGGTGGATTTCGGGCTGGTCAACCAGGCGGATTACTACACCGGCATTATATTCCACGGCTATATCAGCGAAGCCGGCGAGCCGGTGGCCTCCGGCGGGCGATATGACGGGCTGATAAAGGATTTCGGCGAGAGCCTGCCGGCAACGGGCTTCGCCGTCAACGTCGATCTCGTCTCGGCGGCGCTGCTGCAGAGCGGCGGCGTGCGCGAGCAGCCGGAGAGGGTGCTTGTGTTCTGCAGAGAGGACGAGACGGCGGAGGCGCTCGGCTGCATCGGGGAGCTGGAGAAGAGCGGCGTGACAGCCGAGTTCTGCACCCTCGAAAGCCTCGACGAGGCCGTGAGCTATGCGAAAAAGACCGGGATAAAGCGGATATGCGTCGTCGAACGCGGCTGCGTGAGGACGATCGACGCCGGAGGTGACGCGGATGAGTAAGCTTAGGATCGCCCTGACAAAGGGCAGGCTCGAGGACAAGACCGTCGAGCTGTTTGAGCAGATGGGGCTGGACTGCTCCGCGATCCGCAGCAAGGGCCGCAGCCTGATACTGCACATCCCGGAGCCGGACATCGACGTGGTGCTGGCAAAGGCCGCCGACGTGATAACCTACGTCGAAAGCGGCGTGTGCGACATGGGCGTCGTCGGCAAGGACACGATACAGGAATGCGGCAGCTCATTTTACGAGGTGCTGGATCTGGGCTTCGGAAGGTGCCGCTTCGCGCTCGCTGTGCCGGCGGGCAGCGATTTTTACGGCGGCTACGGCACAAAGCGCATCGCCACAAAATATCCGAAGGTGGCGCGCAGCTATTTTGAGGGCAAGGGCATGGACATCGACGTCGTCAAGATCGAGGGCTCGGTGGAGCTGGCGCCGCTGCTGGGGCTTGCCGACGGCATCGTCGACATCGTCGAGACGGGGCGCACGCTCAAGGAGAACGGGCTGGAGATCGCCGAATACGTCAGCGACATCTCGGCGCGGCTGATCGTCAACATCGCGAGCCTGAAGCTGAAAAAGAAGGATATAGAGGACTTCATCGAACGTATAGAGAGGTGCCTGTGATGACAGATATAAGCTTTGTGAAGGCGGACGGCAGGACGGAGCGCGAGCTGCTCGGGACGCTGCGCGAGCGCGGAGAGCAGACGAACGCCGTGGTCACCCAGCGGGTGGCGGAGATACTCGAGCGCGTCAGAAATGAGGGTGACGCCGCCCTTTTCGACTATACAAAACGCTTCGACGGCGTGGAGCTCGAAAGCCTTGAGGTGCCGCGCGAGGAGATAAACGAGGCGCTGACCAATGCGGACAGCCGATTCACCGACGCGCTGCTCAACGCTTTGGAGAACATCTCCGCCTTCCACAACCGCCAGAAGCATCAGAGCTTCATCGACGCGAGGCCCGACGGCACCATCCTCGGCCAGCGCGTGCGCGGGCTGAAGCGTGTGGGACTCTATGTTCCCGGCGGCACGGCGGCCTATCCGTCGTCGGTGCTGATGAACGCGGTGCCGGCAAAGATCGCCGGAGTGGAGGAGCTGATAATGGTGACGCCGCCCTCGAAGGACGGCGGAGCCAATCCCGATATACTGACAGCGGCGGCCATCGCGGGCGTGGACAGGGTGTTCCTCGTCGGTGGGGCGCAGGCGGTGGGCGCGCTCACCTACGGCACCGCCACGATACCGCGTGTGGACAAGATCGTCGGCCCGGGCAACATCTACGTCGCCACGGCGAAGCGGCTCGTCTACGGCCGCGTCGATATCGACATGATCGCGGGGCCGAGCGAGATATTGGTGCTGGCGGACAGCTCCGCCGATCCTGTATACCTCGCCGCCGACCTGATGAGCCAGGCAGAGCACGACGTGCTGGCGGCGGCGATACTGCTGACGACCGACGAGGAGCTCGCGCACAGGACCGTCGCGGAGATGGAGCGTCAGGTGCAGGGGCTCTCCCGCCGGAGCATCATCGAGAGTTCGCTGAGGGATCACGGCGCGGTCATCGTCTGCCGCAGCCTCGACGAGATGGTGGAGCTCGCAAACGACATCGCGCCGGAGCACATCGAGCTGATGGTGGAGGAACCGATGGCGCTGCTCGGAAGCATCGACAACGCAGGCTCAGTGTTCATGGGCAAGTATTCACCGGAGCCTCTCGGCGACTACTACGCGGGGCCGAACCACGTGCTGCCCACAAGCGGCACGGCGCGCTTCTTCTCGCCGCTCTCGGTGGACAGCGTCGCCAAGCGCTCCAGCTTCATCAGCTTCACACGGGAGGCCCTGGCCGAGGCGAGCGGGGATATAACCGTGATCGCCGAGCGCGAGGGGCTGACCGCCCATGCAAATTCCATTAAGGTCAGGTTTTGAGGTGCCGGTATGTACGAGCTTCCCGAAAAGATAAGAGATTTCAAGCCCTACGACCCGATCACGGGCGACTATAAGATAAGGCTCGACGCCAACGAGAGCTTTGTCGATATAAATGAGTTCATCGAGGGCGGCGTCGCGGCGATAGCGGAAAGGATAGCCTTCAACAGATATCCGGACGCGACCGCGCGCTCGCTGTGCGGGGCGTTCGCGGCGGCCTTCGGCGTGGACGCGGACAACGTCGTCAGCGGCAACGGCTCCGACGAGCTGATCTCGATCATCACCTCCGCGCTGCTCGCAAAGGGGCAGACGGTGCTGACGAGCGAGCCGGATTTTTCGATGTACCGCTTTTATCCGGC
>Ga0079305_1002812_pt1 | contig 13576 bp, 12 predicted proteins | sample LMS_cellobiose_e_FD_79183 | JGI IMG/M metagenome (GOLD analysis project Ga0079305, IMG submission 79183) | Rumen-fistulated moose microbial communities from Alaska, USA - LMS_cellobiose_enrichment | ecosystem: Host-associated > Mammals > Digestive system > Stomach > Rumen fluid ... | reverse complement strand
TCGAAAACATGATCGACGCCAGCCTCAAAAATCTCGGCATGGACTACGTCGATCTCTACATCTATCATATGTGGGACTGGAATACGCCGATCTATGATATCCTCGACGGGCTGAACAGGGCGGTGAGGGCCGGCAAGGCGAGATATATCGGCATCTCCAACTGCTTTGCGTGGCAGCTTGCCAAGGCGAACGCGCTTGCGGAAAAAGAGGGTTTCGCCAGGTTCATCTCCGTGCAGGGGCATTACAACCTGATCTTCCGGGAGGAGGAGCGCGAGATGACGCCCTACTGCCGGGAGGAAAACATCGCTCTCACGCCATACAGCGCCCTTGCAAGCGGCCGCCTCTCAAGGCTGCCCGGAGAGAACGGCACAAAGCGGGCGGAGGAAGACTCCTACGCAAAGTTCAAATACGACGCTACCGCGCAGCAGGACGGCGTGATAATCGCCCGCGTTGCGGAGCTTGCCGAAAAGCGCGGCGTGACGATGACTGAGATCTCGCTCGCGTGGCTTCTGACGAAGGTGACGTCACCCGTCGTCGGTGCGACGAAGCTGCACCACATCGAAGGCGCGGCAAAGGCAGTGGAGCTGGAGCTGACCGACGATGAGATAAAATATCTGGAGGAGCCTTACGTTCCGCATCCGCTCGCCGGAGTGATGGCGCAGAACAAGCCGGCGGCGGCAAAGGAAAAACACATCTGGTCAACGGGCGACCAGAAGATCGGGGAGGAAAAATGAAATGAGTGAAAAGATCGTACAGACTGCCGGAAGAAACCAGCTTGGAGAGTTCGCTCCCATGTTCGCGCACCTCAACGACGACGTTTTGTTCGGCGAGGTGTGGAACGACGGAGCGATAAACGTCAAGACCCGGTGCATCGTCACAGTCGTCTCGCTGATGGCTTCCGGTATAACGGATTCATCGCTGACCTATCATCTGCAGAACGCAAAGGCGCACGGCGTGACGAAAGAGGAGATCTCCGCGATCATCACCCATGCGACGATGTATGTCGGCTGGCCGAAGGGCTGGGCGGTGTTCCGCCTCGCCAAAGAGGTCTGGAACGAGGAGACATCGGCGCTGACGGAGAAGGACAGGTATCAGAACACCATCTGTTTCCCCATCGGCGAGCCCAACCCCTACGGGCAGTTCTTTGTCGGGCAAAGCTATCTCGCGCCCATATCCTCCGAGCAGGTGCCGGTGTTCAACGTGACCTTTGAACCGGGCTGCCGCAACAACTGGCACATTCATCACGCCCAAAGCGGCGGCGGACAGATGCTGATCTGCGTCGGCGGCAGAGGCTACTATCAGGAGTGGGGCAGCGATCCCGTCGAGATGACTCCCGGCACGGTGGTCAACATCCCGGCGGAGGTCAAGCACTGGCACGGTGCCGCGCCGGATTCGTGGTTCTCCCATCTCGCCATAGAGGTCGCCGGCGAGGAAACCGGCAATGAATGGCTTGAAGCCGTATCAAATGAAATTTATGACAGACTGAAATGATCGGGTGGTATATATGAAAAGAACATTATAATTCCTTATGGCTTTTATTCTGATGACTGGGCTTGCAGCCTGCGCGGGAAACACCGCGCCCACCCCCTCCGCGCCTGATGCGGCCTCATCCGAAATCTCCGCATCTGATACCTCCGCGTCAGAAGATGCTCAGGCTGCCGCCTCAGCCGCAGAGAGCAGCACTTCCGCGGAGCCGGTTTCAGCCGCGTCCGCTTCCGATGAAGCTTTTTCCGAGCCTGAAAGCTCGGACGAAGCCGCCGAGCCGCAGGATGCTACAAACGGCAAAGGCACGCTCGTCGTCGTGTTCTCTGCGACGGGGACCACTCTCGGCGTCGCCGAAAAGATAGCGGCGATCGAGGATGCCGACCTCTATAAGATCAAGGCGGCCCAGGAATACACGAGCGCCGACCTCAACTGGAACGACAGCGGCAGCCGCTCGACGAAGGAGCAGAACGACAAATCCGTCCGTCCCGAGATCGGCAGCGAGCGCGTCTCTCTTGAGGGATATGACACTATATACATCGGCTTCCCCATCTGGTGGGGCGAGGAGCCCCGCATCATGGACACGTTCGTGGAGAGCTACGACTTCGGCGGAATAACTCTGATCTCCTTCTGCACCTCGAGCAGCAGCGGCATCGGCAGGAGCGGCCAAAACCTTGCGGAGAACGCGAGAAGCGGCAACTGGCTCGACGGCCGGAGATTCAGCGGGAACGTGTCCGAGTCCGAGCTGCAGGAGTGGATCGGCAGCCTGAAATAATGACAGCGGAGGGCGGAAAATGCAAAGCAACCGGAAAAGTATCATAAAAAAGGTCGTTGACGTGTGCATGACCGTCCTTCTTCTCTGCCTGATGGCCTATCAGGTCACGGGCGAAACGCTGCACGAGTGGTTCGGCATCGGGATGACGGCGCTGCTCATCGTCCATCATATCCTCAACGTCAGGTGGTACTCATCGCTTTTCAAGGGCCGATACAACGCCTACCGCATTGTCACTGCCGCAGTGAACACGCTTTTGCTCTTCTCAATCGCTTTGACGGCGATATGCGGCATGGCGATGAGCTCCCACGCAGTGCCGTTCCTGTACGGGCTTTTGCCCGTCTCCTTCGCGCGGCGCTTTCACCTCGCCATGTCCTTCTGGTCATTCATCCTCATGGGGCTGCACCTCGGGCTGCACGTCCCAGCCATGGCGGCTGGACTGAAGTGGAACGGCAGGATAAAAGCCGCCGCCGCTGCGGTCTTCGCGGCGATATCCGGCGTCGGCCTCTGGCTTTTCATCAAAAACGGCATACCGGATTATATCTTCTTCCGCACGCCGTTCGCATTTTTCGACTATGACAAGGCCGCCATCCTTGTTTTTGCCGAAAACCTTGCGATGCTCATCGCATTCGCGTTCCTCGGCGGATGCTGCGCCTCCTTCATCAAGGCGTTCAGAAGCGGCTCAGACAAAAAAATCAGGCTTTTTGCGCCCGCTGCGCTCGTTCTTGCTTCCGTTCTGGTCCTTACTGCGCTGCTTCTCCTCACAGGTAACAGGCGGGAGAGCATTCCGTCCCGGGATGAGTCCAAGCCTCAGTCTTCGGCAGCCGAAAGCGAGACGACGGCGCAAACGGAACAAACGAGCCGGTCCTCCTCCGAGCTTCAGCCGCAGACAGACCCCGCCAGCGTCGACGACGGCTTCATCCTGCTCCCCGCAGGCGCCTTCATGATGGGCAGCCCGGAAACGGAAAACTGGCGTATCGATGACGAGACGCTGCACGAGGTCTCCGTATCCGCTTTCTATATCGACTCTTATGAGACGACGCAGGCGGAATATACCCGCGTCACGGGCGAGAGTCCGAGCGCTTTCAACGGAGAAGACTTGCCGGTCGAGAGTATTTCATGGCTCGACGCCATACTTTTCGCCAACGCCAAAAGCCTCGATGCGGGACTGACGCCCGCCTATACGGTGAGCGACGGCAAGGTTGTGTGGGACCGCTCGGCAAACGGCTACCGTCTGCCCACCGAGGCCGAGTGGGAATATGCCTGCCGTGCCGGGACCGAAACGCCATTCAACACCGAGCGCTCCCTTGACGCCGACGACGCCAACTTCTACGGGCATTACCCCTATGAGATCGAGGAAAATTACTTCAACGATTCCGTGCTGGAGGCCCGTCCCGGCGTATACCGCCAGACGACCGTCGCCGTCGGCAGCTTTTATGAGAGCCGCTGGGGGCTTTATGATATGCACGGCAACGTCAACGAGTGGTGCTGGGACTACTACGGCGAGTACGATCCGGGCGCCACGGCCGACCCGACCGGAGCCGCGTCCGGCACACGCCACGTCTACCGCGGCGGCGGCTGGAACGATTTCGGCAAGAATATGCGCAGCGCCTACCGCGCGGCGGGGCAGTCCGATCTGAAAGCGGCGAACCTCGGCGTGCGGCTGGTCCGCAATGCAGCCGGCATACAGCAGAGCGTGACCGCCGTCGAGACCGTTCACTCGGAAAAGACCGCCGGCAGGATGCTGATCGCTTTCTTCTCCTGGAGCGGCAACACGCGCGGCGTCGCACAGGAGATACAGCGGCAGACCGGCGCCGACCTTTTCGAGATCACACTCGTGCATCCCTATTCCTCCAGCTACAACACCGTCCTGATGGAGGCACAGGAGGATCAGCACGCTCAGGCGCGGCCGGAGATCGCCGACCCGCCTGCGGATATAGACGATTACGATGTGATCCTGCTGGGCTATCCCAACTGGTGGGCGTCGATACCGATGCCGATCGCTTCCTTTCTGGAAATGTACGATCTTTCCGGCAAGACGATCGTCCCGTTCTGCTCTCACGGCGGAGGGCGCTTCGGACAGAGCCTGACGGCGATAGCGAAGCTCGCGCCGGACGCTTTCATCGGCGAAGGGCTGTCCGTTCACTATTCAGGCGGCTCATCCCTGCCTGACGACGTTTCCGCGTGGCTCTATGAAAACGGTCTCGGACAAAAGTGAGGACAAAATGAAGATAGTAATACTTGGGAAGCCCAAACAGTAACGGCTCCACAAGAATATTGGTCGATTCATTCGCGCAGGGCGCGGAAGCCTCCGGACATACCTGCGATATCGTCGACATCTGCCATATGGACCTCCACCCCTGCATCGGCTGTGTGCGCTGCGGATATGAAGGCCCATGCGTGCAGAAGGACGGCATGGAAACCGTCCGGCAGAAGCTGCTCGCCTCAGATATGGTCGTCTTCGCCACGCCGCTTTATTATTACGGCATGAGCGCGCAGCTCAAAACGGCGGTCGACCGCTTCTGCGCCTTCAACAGCAGCCTTAACCGCAGGCACCTGAAATCCGCACTTCTGACGGTGGCGTGGAACTCCGACGACTGGACGTTTGATGCGCTCACGGCGCATTACAAAACACTTGTCCGCTATATAGGCCTTGAGGACAAGGGCATGGTGCTCGGCTGCGGCTGCGGCACGCCCGCCATGACAAAACGAAGCAAATACCCCGAAGAAGCATACATGCTTGGAAAAAATCTATAACGAAGGAGACGGTCATGAAAAAGTTCAGGAACATCATTTTATTCTGTGTTTTGGCGGCGCTCGTCAGCCTTTGTGCATGCGGTTATCAAGATGATCTGCCGTCTCTTTCTGACGCGTCAGATGGATCCGCGTCATTGTCCGAAGCTCAGCCTTCCGCATCGCGGGAGGACGAATCGTCTGACGGTATCGACTCACAGACGGACGCCTCAAGCGAGGCCGCTTCCTCATCCGATGTGCAGCCGTCCGAGCCGCAGGACTCCGGAACGCCCGACGATACCGGCGCTCCGATCGTATATTTCACGTCGGATATATCGCCGGAAGGGCTTGTAAAAATCTATAATACTATGAATTGGACGCCAACCGGCAAGGTCGCCGTCAAGATCTCCACCGGCGAGCCGCCCGCAAGCAACTATCTGCGTCCCGAGCTGATCAAGGATCTTGTCCGGCTCGTCAACGGCACCATCGTCGAGTGCAACACCGCCTACGGCGGCTCGCGCTCAAGCGCCGCCATGCACAAGCAGGTGGCGGAGGATCACGGGTTCACCGCCATCGCGCCCTTCGATCTCCTTGACGAGGACGGTGAGGTGGAGTGGCCAGTGACGGGAGGAAACCGCCTGGACCGCGCCATTGTTGGAAGTCACGCGGAAAACTATACCGATTGGGTCATACTCTCGCATTTCAAAGGCCATGCGATGGCGGGCTTCGGCGGCGCGATAAAGAATGTTGCGATAGGGATGTCCTCATCAAGCGGTAAGGTATATGTGCACACCGCCGGGACAAGGACCAGCGGCAGCATCTGGTACAACGACCAGGATGCATGGCTGGAGGCGCTCGGCGAAATGGTCAGCGGCGTGCGCGATCATGTCGGCGCGGAACACATCATCTACATCAACGTGATGAACCGCCTTTCCGTGGACTGTGACTGCAACGGCAACCCCGCCGAGCCGGATATGCATGATATCGGCATCCTCGCTTCCGCCGATCCGGTGGCGCTCGATCAGGCCTGCATCGATCTTGTTTACGGAGCCCCGGACAGCGCCTCGCTCGTACGCCGGATAGAAAGGCAGAACGGCGTCCATGCGCTGGAGCACGCCGAGGCGATCGGACTCGGATCGAGGACCTACACGCTGGTGAACATTGATGAGTGAGGTCTTGGAGGTCATCAGGCGGGAGTTCGTTTACCTTTGGTACTACTTCGACTTGCAGCTCCGCCAGATATTTCTTTATTGGGTGATAGGCGTCCTTGCCGGCTCGTGTATCTCGGTTTTTCTCAAGGATCGCATCCACGGGCTTTTCAGAAGGATGAGCGGCTCGAAATTCGGAATACTGGGGCTCGTTCCGGCGAGCCTGCTCGGTATCGCATCTCCGCTGTGCATGTACGGGACTATCCCTCTCGCCGCCTCGGTTTCAAAAAGCGGAATGCGGGACGACTGGCTCGCGGCGTTCATGATGACCTCGATCCTGCTCAATCCACAGCTCATCATATACAGCGCAGCGCTCGGAACGGCGGCGCTTGCCGTGCGCGTCGTCTCCTGCTTTCTTTGCGGGATCGCCGCCGGTCTCCTTGTCAGAGTATTCTATAAGGATAAGGAGTTCTTCAATTTCAAGGGCTTTGACGAGCCGAAAAGCCGCGACACGCACCCAAACGTCTTGCTTCGCCTTCTCAAAAACATCGGCAGGAATCTCAAGGCGACGGGACCGATGTTTTTGCTCGGCGTCGCGCTGTCGGCGGTCTTTCAGCGATACGTACCACAGGAGCTGATGGTGCGCTTCTTCGGCGGTAACGAGGCGTGGGGCGTTCTGATGGCCGCTACCATCGGCGTACCTCTCTACGCCTGCGGCGGCGGGACGATCCCATTGATACAGCAGTGGCTTGCAGACGGGATGAGCCTCGGCAGCGCGGCGGCCTTCATGATCACCGGCCCCGCGACAAAGATCACCAACCTCGGCGCGCTCAAGATCGTACTCGGTATCAGACGTTTTTTGCTCTATATCGCATTCGTGATGCTGTTTTCGTTCCTCACCGGTCTTGCGGTTAACCTCGTTATTTAAGCCGGACCTTTCTCTGCTCATAAGTCAAAACAACGCCGGACGCCTTCATCCAAACAATGCGCCGCCGGATATTGTCCGTTTTATGGCATAAAAAAACACCGGATCAGGTGTTTTTTTGTTGGTCAGCTGTTGCTGATTCTCGGTTGAAATGTCCACTCATCTCACCTCTCATACTGCCGCTCCAAATAACGCACTGTCTTCCCGGCCGCCTCGGCGTATTCGATCTCCGAGCGGGTGCTTGATCCTATATATCCGCCGACATTGATGACAAATATCTCATCGGCCATATCGATCTTCCGCTTGTGCATGTCGTCCAGCATTTCCTTTGTGCCCTCTGCCCAGACCTCGTTGTCACCGGAGTGCCCGAAGAGCCCTACGCTGATGACTATGTTTCCCTCCAGTGTCAGGCGCTTCTGCGCATCCATGAATGCGTCCTTGAAGCGGGTACTTCCGCACAAAGTGATCACCTTATATTTCCCCACCATTTTACTCACATCCTCTTAATAATCCGCTCCGGCCTCGCGCCTTAATCGTTCCGCAGCTCTCGGCGCGTCGCATAAAATATGCTTTTGCGGAATCATGCTGCGTTCAGTACGGCTTTGCGGCGCAACGAGCCGTCCGCTTCAGCTGCTGCCATATTTATTATACCTGTTTCGCTCCGATTTTCAAGCGGGCGCAGCAAACCTTCCATATATTATAATGCGGAGGCTTTGAAGGAGTCTTATTTTATTTCAATCCACGCTCCCCGTGCGGGGAGCGACACTATGTGGATTAATGACCATATCGGCACAGGATTCATTTCAATCCACGCTCCCCGTGCGGGGAGCGACTCTGCGCCTCGTAGACGCCGCCCGCAAAGGTCGTATTTCAATCCACGCTCCCTGTGCGGGGAGCGACATCGCGGCTCTTGTGGGAGGTGTGGACTAATATATTTCAATCCACGCTCCCCGTGCGGGGAGCGACAATAATCTTCGCGTATCCTCGATGTGGAGGGCGTTGACGCATACCTGATCGGTCCAAACGACCTTTCGGCTTCGGTCGGACACATCGGCCGCACCGAACACTCCGACATGGCGCCGATATATGACCGGATCGGTCGCATCATGCGGGAGCGGAACAGGCTTTTCGGCGTTTCCGTCGGTTTTGAGGCGGAGACGATACGCTCATGGCTCGACCGCGGCGCAAGAATGATTTTTGCCGGCAACGACGTCGGCTATGTACACGACGGAGCACTGTCCGTGCTTGAGGGGATGCGCGCCCTCACCCGTTGAACCCATAACGCAAAAAGTCCGCCGCGACGCCTCTATTGAGGCCTTGCAGCGGGCTTTTTACTGTATTCATTTCTGTCTCAGAACTGCTTTCCGCCGTTGAGCTGCGGATAGCGGCTGAAAAAGTGGAACTCCGGCACCTCGTCGAACTCCAGCTTTATCACCGCCACTCCGGCGGGATCGGGGCAGCGCTCAGGCAGGCCCTTGAGCGTTATCCTGTGGCCGTCATGCGCAAATCCGAGCTCCTCGCCGGTACCGAGGATGCTCGCACGCTTCGGCGCAGTGAAGAATCCGCCGAGGGACATCTCGCCGCCGTGCGGCCATATCCACGACCAGATATAGAAGGTCTTGCCGTCGAGCGAGCGCGTCCCGGCAGATATGCCGTTTCCTCCGCAGTTCCAGCCGTATGCGTCGCTCGGCGCACGCCTGCCGTAGACCGCCTCGCCGTTGCGCGAGAGCCATTTGCCCACCGTCGTCAGCGGCTCGACGGCGTCTCCCGGCACCGAGCCGTCAGGCTTCGGGCCGATGTTGAGCAGCAGATTGCCGCCGCCGCGCGCACAGGTGTTGAGCATCTTGAGTATCCTCGGCGCAGTGTAGGCATAGGCCTTGGACTGCTCCTCATCCACATAGCCCCACGATATGCCGTTGAAGGTCATGCAGGCCTCCCAGTCGCGGTCGGACGCCGTCAGGTGCTCCTCCGGCGTACCGAAATCCTCTGCAAGCCTGCTGCGATCGTTGATGATGATGTGCGGCTGCAGCGCGCGCAGGCGCTGATTGCGCGCCAGAGAGTCCCAGCCCTCCCAGTTCTCCATCGGCTGCGGGACGTCGTACCAGAGTATGTCGATGTGCCCGTATTGCGTCAGCAGCTCCGTATTGAGCGCCTCGATATAATCGAGGAAGCGGCGGCGCGCCTCGTTGTCGAAGGCGCATTTCCACCCGTCGGGGTGGTGCCAGTCCATCAGAGAGGAATAAAAGCCGATCTTCAGATCGAACTCGCGGCAGGCGTCGACGAACTCGCGGACGATATCGCGGTGCGGACCGTAATTCACGGAATTATACGGATTTGCCTTCGAATCCCAGAGGGAGAAGCCCTCGTGGTGCCGCGTGGTCATCACCATATATTTTGCCCCGGCGGCCTTCGCGAGCTTTGCCCACTCTCTGGGAGCTCCCGGCTTCGGCGCGAATGTATCAGCCAGTCTTTCATACTCCTCCACCGGTATGTTCTCCGTCGTCTGTGCCCACTCGTTGCGTCCGAGCTGAGCATAAAGCCCGAAATGCACAAAGACGCCGAAGCGCGCGTCGCGCCACCAGGCCATGCGCTCGTCTCTTGTCGCGGCGATCGCGGCCTCATAATCCGGCTTGCTTAAAATAACGCTCATTGTAACAGCTCCTCCTATTGAAACAGGTCGAAAAAAGTGCTAAAATTCTAATTACATTGTATTATAATGATCAACTGCAATCAATGCTCAAAATAGACTATTATTTGTTCAAAATCGATTTTATCGCCCACTCGCACGATATGGAGGGACCGGTCTTGATAAGCGAACCATATATATACGGATACGGGCGCTGCCTCGCGCCCCATAACTGGAGCTTGACGAACATGCACGTCTGCAACCGCGTCTACGTGATATACGGCGGCAGCGGCTGGTATCTGGACGGCGGAGAACAACGCCGCTTCCTACCCGGAAACGCGTATATCCTGCCGATCAAGGCGGGCGTCAACGTGTGGCAACTGCCCTCCGACCCGCTCGACCACATGTTTTTCGATTTTTTGCTCACGCCGCCCTTCAATTCATCGCGCATCGCCCATATCGATCTTTCTCCGGGATCCGACAGCGAATACGTCGCGGAGCTTCGAAGCATCGCCGATTCGCTCGAGCTGCTGATCTCATCCCACGGCGATGTGCCATCTGACGTGGTGCGCCCGCTGTTCACTGGATTTTTACAGCTTCTTTGTCTGGCTACGGGGCTGCGGCTCTCCAGCGATCCCCGCATCGAGTACGCGCTTGAACGCATCCACCGAACGAACTCCGACGGCTCGCTCGACCTGACCAACAACGAGGAGCTTGCCGCGATGCTGCACATCGACGTCAACCACTTCATCCGCATCTTCCAGCGCGAGGTCGGCGTGACGCCTTATAAATACATCCTCAGCCACCGGCTCAACATGGCGTCCACGTATATCTCCAACGGTCTTTCTATGACGGACGCCTCGCGGATGGTCGGTTACGAGAGCGTTTCTGCGCTCAGCCACGCGCTGCGCCGCCGCGAGAGATCCCTCCCGGCGGCCTACTGAAGGGAGGCGGACGCATGGGATTGCTTGCACAGGAGGAGCTCTACGTCAAAAACGTGCGCGTAACACGCGATATCCCCGCCGGGAGCTATCTGCGTGATCTCCCTGTAGTCAGGGGGCTGCTTGAGACGGACGGCCTGCGCTTCACCCGGCCGGTCACCTTCATCGTCGGCGAGAACGGCGCGGGAAAATCCACGCTGATCGAGGCGCTGGCGATCTCCATGGGCTTCAACCCGGAGGGCGGCACCGTCAACTTCAGCTTCAGCACGGAGGATTCCCACTCCGAACTCTACGAATACATCACCGTCAGCAAGGGCTTCCGGCGGCACCGCGACGGCTTCTTCCTGCGTGCCGAGAGCTTTTACAACGTCGCGACAAGCATCGACCGGATGGATCGCGAGGGCTCGCTCGGCGCGCCCGTCATCGACAGCTACGGTGGCGTTTCGCTGCACCGGCAGTCCCACGGCGAGAGCTTCATGGCGCTGGTAAAAAACCGCTTCGGCGGCAGCGGGCTGTATATACTCGACGAGCCGGAGGCCGCGCTCTCTCCTATGCGCCAGCTCGAGCTGATGGGATATATCGACGAGCTTGCAAAAAACGCCTCGCAGTTCATCATCTCCACCCACTCGCCGATGCTCATCACCTTTCCGGGAGCCGAGGTGCTGGAGCTTGCAGACGGACAGATACGCTCCGTGCCATACGGCGAGACTGAGCACTTCAGGGTCGCCAAACGCCTGATCGAGGCCCCGGAAAAGACCCGTGATTACTTTTGAAAAGCATAACGCCCGCAGATGACGTCTACGGGCGTTGTTTTTTATGCGTCAGACGCTTCTTCTGCCGAGGATGCAGTCCATCGCCGCCGAAGCGTTGTATACGGTCTGGTTTGTGTGCTGACGGTAGTTCGGGCACATCTCTGCGCTGGCCCAGCCCTCGTACCCGACCGCCTCGAACGCGTCAACGACGCTCTTCCAGTCCACGTCGCCCGCCAACAGATCGACAAAGCCGGAGAGACCGTGCGAATCGATGCGGTAGTCCTTGAAATGCACCTTCTTTATCCTGCTGCCGAGAATGCGTATCCACTGCTGCGGATATCCACAGAGCAGAACGTTGCCGACGTCGAAGAAGGCTCCGACATACCGCGATCCGATGCTGTCTATAAAATCCCTGAACTCGAGCGGGCTGAGCAGGAACTTGTTCCAGATGTTTTCTATCCCGATGCACACTCCGAGCTTTTCGGCATATGGCGCAAGCTCCCTGAAAGCCGAGAGCGAGCGCTCGTAGGCCACGTCGTAATCTATCACCTCGCTGCCTGCGAAAAACGCCACGTCAGCGGCGTCCGGCACCACGTCCTCCGGGCGAAAATCCACTCCGACCGTCCCCGGCGTGACAAGTATACAGTCCGCCCCGAGCAGCTTTGCCGCCTCCAGCTGCCGTCTGACTACCCCTTTGGCCTGTTCCCTGATCTCCGGCGAGTTCGCCGTCAGCGAATATTCCCAGTAAAGCCCCGTGGCGAGGCTGTGTATCGGCAGCCCGAGCTCCTCTGACGCGCGTCTGAGCTCCAGCAGCTCCTCATCCGTGCTCTCAAGGCTGAGGCTCCCCTTTTTGGCGAGCGCAAGCTCTATACCCTCAAAGCCGGCATCCTTCGCGATGCGCATCGAGGTCTCTATCGTCTGGTCCTGATCGAACGACCAGATGTTAACGCTCTTTTTGATACCGCCCATTTACTGCACCTCCGTTTTTCGGCTCACGCCATCGTTTCGAGCATTTTTGCGGTCACCTCGTAGCGGCAGGGGCGGCCCTGCGAGAACGCGAAAAACTCCTCCGCCATATATCTGCCCATGCGCCGCACCTCATTGCTCCTGCTTCCGGCGATGTGAGGCGTCAGCACCACGTTTTCTAGGCTGTAAAGCTCGCTTCCCTCCTCCGGCGGCTCGGGATAAGTCACATCGAGCAGCACCGTCAGATCGGGACGTGCCTTTAGCACGGCCGTCATCTCACTCTCGACCACCTGCGCTCCCCGTCCTGTGTTGATGAAGGTCGCCTGCGGCAGCATCGAGGCAAAGAGCCTTCCTGTCAGCATTCCCCGCGTCTGCTCGTTGTTGGCCATGTGGTTCGTCACGACGGAGCACTCCGAAAAGACGCGCTCAAGACTAGTCTTTTCCACTCCGAGACGCTTCGCCTCCTCATCCGGCAGAAACGGGTCGAACACCAGCGTCTCCACGTCGAGCGCCTTCAGCTTCTGTATGACGAGCTTTCCTATCATCCCGGCGCCGATCACGCCGACCTTTACGCCGTAGTTCCCGGGATAGAGGTCGTCCGCCTTCCACGCTGCGGAAAAGCCCTCGCGGTCGCTGTATCCGGTGACGCGGAAAAAGCCCTTGTTCGCAAGTATCACCTGTGCAAAGGTGTATTCCGCGACGGGCACGCCGTTCGCCGCCCAGGCCGAGAACACCTTTACGCCGCTTTCGATGAACGGACGCGCGAATTCCTGCACGCTTCCGGCGGCATAGAACACCGCCTTCAGGCTTGGCAGGCACCGGCGGATCTCCTCCTCCGTCAGCTTCGGCATCCCCCATGTGGAGAAAACGTATTCCACCTGCGCGAAGCGCGCCGGCTCATCGAGCAGGCTTTTTTTGTTCCACACGCGGCTCCCGACTCCGAGCTCCTCCGTCAGTTCTTCTCCGTAAACTCTCCCGATGACCTTTTCATCCTCACACAAAAATATCCTGTCCGTCATTTTTTCTTCCTCTACTATCTCAAAAAGCGCTTTTGCCTCGCCCCTCAGCGATTCTATCCTACCGTCCGGCATGAATTCCAGCAGCAGCGTGCTGTCCTTCGGGAACTTTTCAAGATATTTTTTCCAAAGGCCTTTGCCGTCCCTGAGCGGGAACTTTCCTTCTCCTTCCCAGTTGAAGACGTGCAGGCGTTCCGTGAACCGGGCTATCTCCG
>Ga0079305_1002810_pt1 | contig 13581 bp, 15 predicted proteins | sample LMS_cellobiose_e_FD_79183 | JGI IMG/M metagenome (GOLD analysis project Ga0079305, IMG submission 79183) | Rumen-fistulated moose microbial communities from Alaska, USA - LMS_cellobiose_enrichment | ecosystem: Host-associated > Mammals > Digestive system > Stomach > Rumen fluid ... | reverse complement strand
CCGCCACGAACACCATCCCGATCCTCGGCACCTCCGTCACCGACTACGCCTCCGCGCTCGACATCTCCGGCTGGACCGGCGCGACCGGCATGAACGTCTCCGGTACCAGCGACCTCGCCCCGCTCGACGGGCAGGCCCAGATGGTCAAGGAGCTCTTCCCCGATGCGAAGACCGTCGGCATCCTCTACTGCTCCGGCGAGGCGAATTCCGCCTACCAGGTCGAGACGATCACCCCCCTGCTTGAGGCGGAGGGCTTCACCGTCAAGCCCTTCACGTTTGCCGATTCCAACGACGTCACCGTCGTGACCGAAACCGCCTGCGGCGAATGCGAGGTGCTCTACATCCCGACCGACAACACCGCCGCTTCCTGCACCGAGGCGATCGCCAACGTCGTGCTCAACAAGAACATCCCCGTCGTGGCGGGCGAGGTCGGCATTGCCCGCGGCTGCGGCGTCGCCACCCTCTCGATCGACTACTACGATCTCGGCCTTGAGACCGGCCGCATGGCCGCCGAGGTCCTGCAGGGCGCCGACGTTTCCACAATGGACGTGCGCTATGCGCCGAACTTCACCAAGATGTACAACGCCGCCAACTGCGAGGCGATGGGCGTCTCCGTTCCCGATGACTACACCGTGATCGAATAAGCCGAACAAAACACAATTGCAGCGCGCCCGATCTTTTTCGGGCGCGCCGTTTCCCTATTCAGCGGACGGTTGGGACGCTCGCGCGCGGCCGGTTGCGGCCCGTTTTTTGTCCTGCGGTCGGCATTATCTTTTCGTCTATTCAGCTCTGTGCCGCCGCACAGGGCGAATTTTCCTGTTTATTCCCCTGATTTCAGTACACAACGGGCGATCGTATCATCACCCGGGAAAAGGAGCGAAGACTGCATGAATCTTGCGGCCTATTTTGCCTCACTCGATGTTTCCACCCTCCCCGGGCGGCTGCCCGGCGGCGTGGCGCAGGGCATCATCTGGGGTCTCATGGCGGTGGGCGTCTACATCACCTTCCGCATCCTCAACCTCTCCGATCTGACGGTTGACGGCTCGTTTACCACGGGCGGCGCAGTCGCGGTCATGCTGATCCTTTCGGGTAAGCCGGCGTGGCTTGCCGTTCTCGTCGCGGCGCTGGCGGGCCTGCTCGCCGGCCTCGTCACCGGCCTTCTGCATACGCGCCTGGGGATCCCCGCCATCCTGGCCGGCATCCTGACGCAGTTTGCTCTCTACTCCATCAATCTGCATATCCTCGGCGGCGCCGCCAACAAGGCGATCAACGCCGATAAATACGCTCTGCTGCTTTCCGGCCGCCATGTCACGGCGGCGATCCTCACGGGCGGCGTCTTTACGGTCCTGATCGTCGAGGTGCTCTACTGGTTCTTCGGCACCGAGCTCGGCAGCGCGCTGCGCGCCACCGGCAACAACCCCGCCATGAGCCGCGCGCAGGGCATTAACATCGATGCGATGAAGGTCATCGGTTTTTCGTTTGCGAATGCGATCGTCGCGCTGGCCGGCGCGCTGATGGCGCAGTATCAGGGCTATGCCGACGTCCAGATGGGCCGCGGCGCAATCGTCATCGGCCTTGCGGCGGTGATCATCGGCGAGGTGATCGGCGAGGCGCTGCTCAAAAAACACCTCAATTTCAACGGCCGCCTGCTGTTTGTCGTTGTCGGCGGCATCATCTACTATATCGTCGTGGTCATCGTGCTGTGGTTCAAGCTCCCGACCAACGACCTCAAGCTCTTCACCGCCGCGGTCGTGGCGCTCTTCCTCGCGGTGCCGTACCTGCGTGAGCAGAGCCGCTCCTCGTTCCGCGCGGCCGGCAAGAAGGGAGGCAAGCGCTGATGCTGGAGCTCAAGAAAATCAGCAAAACCTTTAATCTCGGTACCATCAATGAGAAAAAGGCCATCGTCGATCTCGACCTGCACCTCGCGCCGGGCGACTTCGCCACCGTGATCGGCGGCAACGGCGCCGGAAAATCCACGATGCTCAACGCGATCGCAGGCGTGTGGCCGATCGACGCGGGGCAGATCCTGATCAACGGCAAGGACGTGACCGGCCTTCCGGAATACCGCCGCGCCGCAATGATCGGGCGCGTGTTTCAGGACCCGATGATGGGGACCGCCCCCGACCTTCAGATTGTGGAAAACCTGGCGCTCGCCGCGCGCCGCGGCAAAAAGCGCGGGCTGCGCTGGGGCGTCACCGCGCATGAAAAGCTCGATTATCAGGGCCTGCTCGCCACGCTCGGCCTCGGCCTGGAGGACCGCATGACGACAAAAGTCGGTCTGCTTTCGGGCGGCCAGCGGCAGGCGCTCACGCTGCTGATGGCGGCGCTGCAGAACCCCAAGCTGCTGCTGCTCGATGAACACACGGCGGCGCTCGACCCCACCACGGCCGCCAAGGTGCTTGAGATTTCGGACCAGATCGTAACGGAGACGAATCTGACCGCCCTGATGATCACCCACAATATGACCGACGCGCTCCGCCACGGCAACCGCCTGATCATGATGAACCAGGGGCGCATCGTGCTCGACGTATCGGGCGAGGAAAAGAAAAAGCTCACCAAGCGCGACCTGCTGGACGCTTTTGCGGCGGTGCGCGACGATACCGATTCCGTTCTGCTGTCGTAATGACGGCTTTACGGGCTCCCAATTCCAAAACCGCAAAGGCGAGGGCCGTCCATTCGGACGGCCCTCGCGCGTTTTTCCCGGATGGCGGTGATCGCAGAGCAGCCATGGGCTTGAGATTTCGCGGGAAATATGTTAGACTTTGAACAGATCGATCCTCAACACGGCTGTCCACAAATCAAAAGCATGGAGGAAAGGGGCCTTCCGAATGAAAAACAAGCAGACGATCGGCTTTTTTGCAGGTATCCTCGTCGCTGTCCTGGTCGCGGCGGCCCCTTTGAACGGGCTGTCGCGCGAAGGGCGGCTCGCGCTGGCCTTTACCCTGATGACAGTCGTATGGTGGGCGGCGCAGGTCGCGCAGTCCGGCTATGTGAGCGGCGTGTTCCTGCTGCTGTGCTGCCTGTTTAAAATTGCGGAGCCCGCCACGATTTTCAGCGCATGGACCGGCCCGACAATCTGGCTGATCATCGGCGCATATCTGATCGCAGGCGCGGTTCATTCCTCCGGCCTCGGCGAGCGCATCTCCTACGCCTTTATTCTCCGGTTCGTCAGGGGATGGACCAGCATCATCGTCCTGATCTTTGTGCTCACGTTCGTCCTCTCGCTGCTGGTTCCCCATCCGTGGCCGAGAGCCTTTCTGATTATGAACGTGATGTCGGTTGTCATCAAGGCCTCCGGCATGCCCCGCGAGGACGCCGCCAAGGTCGGCTTTGCCGTTTTTGCGGCCTCCGTTCCGGTCTCTGCGATCTTCCTCACCGGCGACGCGAACCTCAACGTCCTCGCCTGCAGCTACATCACCAGCGAGAATGTCAGCTTTATCCGCTGGCTGATCGTCATGGGGCCGCCGGCAGCGGTTCTCTCCCTGCTCACGCTGGGGGCGGTCCTGCTTCTTTTCCGGCCTGTCGCGGCGGTCTCCATCGATATGAAGGAAATCCGCGCCTCTCAGGCCGCTCTCGGCAAGATGAACGAAAAGGAGATCCGCACCGCCGTTTGGGTCTGCATCGCCATTTTTCTGTGGCTCACCAACGGGATCACCGGCCTGGATGTCGGCTGGGTCACCTTCGGCGTCGCGCTGATGATGAGCATGCCGCTGATCGGCCGGATCCTCACACCGGCCGACTGGGGCAACGTGCCCATCCACGTGCTGGTCTTTCTCACCGCAGCCATCGCCATCGGCAAAGTCGGCGGCTCCACGGGCCTGAATACCTGGATCGCCTCCACGCTGTTCCCCGCCTCCCTCCCCGATAACGCCTTTCTCTTCGCGCTGTTCATCGCGGCCGCTTCTGTGGTCATCCACATGTTTATGGGCTCCGTGATCGCCGTGATGGGCGTGGCGATTCCCTCCGTCCTTGCCTATACCAGCTCCATGGGCTACAAAGATATGGTGGTGGTCGGCATTATTTATCTCGTTGTCGTCGGCCACTATGTACTGCCCTTCCACAATCTGAACATCCTGATCGGACAGGGCGAGGAAAACGGCATGTACACGCAGAGGGAAGTTCTCAAAATGGCTCTCCCGCTGTTGGCGGCGGTCTTTTTGACCGTTCTCACGCAGGTGCTCTGGTGGAAAACCATCGGCCTTCTTTGATGCGCGCAAAAACCGCGGCCTGCCCGGCGCTTTTCCGGCGGCGCGCGGCGACGCCGATTCCGTTTTGCCGCCGCAAAGGCGCATTCTCTCAAACCGAAAAGCGCAGGCGCAGGGCCCGTCCGCGGGGAGGGCCCCGCGCCGTTTTGTTTTCCGGCGCCGCGCGCACTTGACAGCGGCGCCGCCGCCGTTATAAAATAAACGGGACGCCGACGCGCCTGCCTCTCAGGCGAGCGCCGCCAAAGCGGGATGAAAATTTCAGAAGCCCCGATCGCTCAGCAGAATAGGGCGGTCGCCTCCTAAGGGGTTGCTCTATCCTGCCGATGCCGCAGGAAACGCAGAAAAAAACCGCGTTTTTGCGTGAAAACGCGAGCTTGTTCCCGCTTTGCCATCCGCTTTTGCGGATTTGGCACCCAAGACGGCGCCCGCGCCCGAAACAGGTAAAACGGTGTGCCTGAAACTTAATGCGATACGCCCACGTAGCTCAGCAGGATAGAGCGGCCGCCTCCTAAGCGGCAGGCCGTTGGTTCGAATCCAATCGTGGGTGCCAAAAAAGCCCGAAAATCGAGTGATTTTCGGGCTTTTTCCATGAAAAAAGTTCGAGACTGTCCGGCTTTGAACTCAGACCGCCCGCCAAAATGAGCCAGCTAATGAAATCAGAAAGAATCCGGCCTTCCGGCTAATGAAAATCCCTCTCCTGCCGATTTGAGATTTTTTAGAGCAAAAATCCTGCCAATTTCAAAAGTGAGAGGTTTGAGTTCAATTATTCCCCTTGCTTTGCCGTGGCGATCTTTGCATAGCCGTTCCATGCAAAGAGAGCTTCCTCGCTCTCGTCGGCAAAGACCTGTTCTACATTGCAGATGTAGAGGTAGTGATCACCGACCTCATAGTACTCTTTCAGTGTGCACTGGATCGCAACACGGGTGTGTTCCGGGATCTGAATGTCGCTGCCGGGAACGTTCTGCATCTTGATGCCCAGCATTTCGGTTTTATCGGTATTCCTCCCGGTGGAAGTACCGCAGCCCATGACGGCATCCTTGATGGCGGCGCCGGGGATCGTCAGCACGACCTTCTTGTTTTCACGCACCATTTCACCGCTGAAGGAGGTCTTGGCCATCGCATAGGCGATCATTGCGGGATTGAAGGAGAGATATGTCCACCATGAAACCGTAGCAAGATTCGTGGAACCATCCGGCTTCCGGGTGCAGACAAGCGTAACGGGATTCGGGGATGTCAGAGAAGACGCTTTCGGCAGATTGATTTTTTCCATTTCTGAAAACTCCTTTATTCTTTTTTCATGAGTGTGGCACCGGCATTCCATGCCTTGCCGACCTTCTCGCCGGTCACATAGTAGCCGTGCTGGAACTGATCAAACATCAGAGCGTTCAGCTTTTCGGGATCGACCTTGCCATTCTCGCTGAGCACAGCTTCCTCGGCTTTCACGTTTACGATCTTTCCGACGATACCATCCACATAGTCGGTATGAAGGAACTCGAGCAGCTCGCACTCCATAACCACCGGGAACTCCTCAATGATCGGCGCGTTGACCTTATCGCTCTTTACGGCGTGATAACCGGTACGCTCGAATTTATCGTCGATCTTGTTGCCGGATGCAATACCGAAGAAGTCGGCAGCGTCAATGTGAGCCTTGTCGGCCAGGGCCACGGTGAAGGCTTTGCTGGCCTTGATATTGAGCCACGTGCGCTTTCCCTCGCCAATAAAGAGAATGAGCTTATCGTCGTCGCAGATCTGTCCCCACGCTACGTTCATGACGTTGACTTTTTCTTTTTCATCGTATGCCGCTACCATCAGCACCGGCATGGGGTAAACTGCCTGCACTAAGCCTAAATCTTTTTTCATGCATGATTCTCCTTTCAGAGCAAAGCATATTGACTTTCCTCTTCGCCCATACTACAATTCTATCCAGCGTTAAGATGTTAATCAAGTACGCACATTCAGGTTATATGCTAACCCGGAGGATAGTGTTATGGCTGTCGACTGTATTACAAATCACAAACTGGAGGATACCGGCTTCAACTATACGATGTCGCTGATTCAGGGCAAATACAAAATGTTCATCCTGTACACCCTTGCCTGTTATGAGGTCGTCCGTTTCAATGAGATGAAAAAATACATCGGAGAAATCTCATATAAGACGTTGAGCAGTACGCTGAAGAACCTGGAAGCTGACGGGCTGATCCACCGCAAGGAGTATCCACAGATCCCGCCGAAAGTGGAGTACAGCCTTTCCGAAAAAGGCAAGTCGCTGATCCCTATTTTAGGCGAGATGTGCGATTGGGGAGAAGCGCATCGGGAATGACTTATTTCTTCCCAAATTCATAAAGCCCCCGATGCCTGAAGCGATAAACTGTTCCGTCGTTTATCGGATCAAATAGACTGATACGGTCTTGAAGTTTTTCAACACAATTATAACGATGATTGCAGCAGGGGCGTGTTGGGGACCAGAGAACCCGACAACTCGGGATTTGTAAGGGAGACACTCGATATGATAGGCAAAGTAGATCGCGAGGGCTGGACAGTCCTTGTTGCCGAGAAAAAGCTCTGATAAAGCAATGGCACGATTCGTATCGCAGATGTGACGGAGCGATTCTTTCATTTTTCATAACCGTGCATTACATTCTGTCTGACCAAGTGTCACAGAAAGGATGGATTGAAAATGAAAGAAACCAGAAAAAAAGACTTGTTGGCAGGAATCGTGCTGCTGGCGGCCTTTGCTCTATGGACTGTATTGATCCGGCATATCGACGTGCAGAATGCAGGCCCGAATGGAACGGAGATCGGCTTTGCTACGGTCAATGTGTGGTTTCACCGACTGACCGGTGTACATTTGTTGGTCTATACGATTACAGATTGGCTTGGTCTTGTCCCGATCATCATATGCTTGTGCTTTGGGGTGCTGGGGTTTGCCCAGTTGGTAAAACGCAGAAGCCTGTTGAAGGTCGATTTCGATATCCTGCTTCTGGGAGCCTATTACGTGGCGGTAATTGTGGGCTACCTGTTGTTCGAGATGGTGCCAATCAATTACAGACCAATTCTGATAGAAGGAAATCTGGAAGCATCCTATCCGTCATCAACTACGCTTCTGGTCCTGACTGTGATGCCGACATGGAAGTATCAGTCAGACCGAAGGATTGCGAATCCCGTGACACGGAAAGCGATAGCGGTATTTGTAATTGCATTCTCTGCGTTTATGGTGATCGGAAGACTGATTGCTGGTGTCCACTGGATAACAGATATCATAGGCTCCGTTTTCTTAAGTTCTGGTCTGTTTCTGATCTATCGGTTCATGGCAGAATACACCAATCAAAGGAAAACGCACCTGAAGGTGGAGGCATCAAATGGAGTTCAGTGAAAAGCTACAGGAATTACGAAAAAGCAGGTCGATGACGCAGGAGGAGCTTGCTGAGGCCCTGTTTGTTTCGAGGACGGCCATTTCGAAGTGGGAATCCGGCAGAGGGTATCCGAGCATCGACTCGCTAAAAGAGATATCCCGGTTTTTCTCCGTAACAATTGATGATCTGATCTGTTCGGACGAGATGATCACCGTGGCAGAAAACGACAAAAAGGAGTTCGTCAGCAAATACATTTCGCTCATATGTAATGCGCTGGACATCCTTTTGGTTATACTGCTGTTCATACCTGCGTTTGGAAATGGCTCAGCCTCTTCCGAAACAGTATCCCTGTTTGGGCTGAACGGGATCACTCCGTGGTTGAAGACTGTGTTTGTCGTAATCATAGGCATTACGATCTTGAATGGAATCTGTGGAGCGATCATCACTAATTTCAACAAATCGATCTGGAACAGGCATAGGCTTGTCACAGGAGTCGTCCTGTCAATACTCTCGGTTACAGTTTTTATTGTGACGAGGCAGCCATACGCCGGGATCGTCTGTTTTGCGTTTCTGGTCGTGAAAGGTCTCCTGATAGCCAAAGTGAAACAACAATAGGTCACAGCAATCAAGCCGTTTGGCATGATAATAAAGGAAAAAGGAGAATTGCTGTTTGAAGACATTTAGCAAATCAATGGGGATTGTGGCATAACCGGGAGGTTTGCCAACGATCTCGCAAGCCTCCCAGAAGGTTTATGATTTTTACTTTTAGGAGGACAATCCCCATGAATCGGGAAAACAAGAAAAAATCATTCGAGAAGAATTACTATAAAACACACCCATGCAATGAGACTTTCGTCTGCAAGGTCTGCGGCAAGACCGTTGTGCCAACAGGCGCAGGGAGCGACCATCGGAATCACTGCCCATATTGCTTGTCGAGCCAACATCTGGACAACGAACCGGGAGACCGGGCAGCAGACTGCGGCGGCGTGATGGAGCCGATTTCTGTATGGGTAAAGAAGAACGGCGAATGGGCAATCATCCATCGCTGCAGGATATGCGGAGCATTAAGCTCTAACCGTATTGCAGCTGATGACAATCCCATGAAACTGATGTCGCTGGCCATGAAGCCGGTATCATCCCCTCCATTTCCGTTGGAACGGATCGAAGAAATGACTCGGCTGATGGGCGGCGATGGAGAATTGAAGTGGTGATATAGCAAAAGGAGCCGATGCGCCTCATCGGCGTGACGACTCTCATACAAATTCCCGTTTGTCGCTCTCTTAACCTGGTCCAGACGGTATCATTCTCAGACAACATCATTCTCAGCGATTTCTAAGATTTGGCTAATGAGTACCAAAGATTTCTAATCAAAAATAGGGGTTTTAACGTACATATGAGCATTCGATCACGGAAAACAAACGTGTAAATACAGGCATTTAAAGCTCACGAAAGCTCATAAAAGCGAAATGGCGCCCACCGCTCCTAAGCGACAGGCCGCTGGTTCGAATCCGGTTCGGGGTGCCGAGAAAAGCGTGTCGGAAGTCAACGACTTCCGACACGCTTTCTGTGAGGATCGAGTTTTTTCCGGAACGGACAGAGCGCGCCGGAACGGCGGCCCTGTTTTCAGGCCACACTTTCCGGCCTCAGCCTGCCGCCCGCGTCAGCTCCCAGCTCGTGCCGGCAGTGATCGGACCGAATTCCGACTCCGTCACCGTAAAGAGGATGCCGTTTGCCGTCTGCCGGAGCGTGCCGCCGAAGCCGTAGCGTTCCATAATCGAGCCCTGGTTGATCGAGAGGCCCTCGCCGTCTATATTCGCATAGGCCTGCGCCACATCTGCAAATCCCATCGAGAGCGTCAGCGCATAGCCGCCCGTCTGCGCGCCCGCTTCGCTGACGATCAGCTGCGCTTTCGGCGACGCACAGACCCATTTCCCGAGAAACGCCGCGTCCGTTTCGGCATAAACGGCGGGATCGCGCTCATCCGAACCTGCCCCGTTCATTTCCTCCTGCAGATAAATCCCATAGCCGAGATAAGGAAGATCCTCCTGCGCGACCACAGCGCCGTCCTCATCCGTCGTCACGCGGACAAGCGCGGGCAAATAGGCCCTGGGCGGCGGCGCGCCGGTATCATCCGCGCCTCCGGGGACCGGGTACATCGTCGCGACCAGCGCGTTTTCATCCGCCGAAAGGGCATAGCAGACCGCCGGCAGCATCTCGCCGTACCAATCCTCCTCATACGCAGCGGCATCGAGCGCCTGCAGATAGCAGATATCGCCGAAATCGAGCCAGCGCACGGCGTAGAACGTCTCTCCTTTTTTCCGTATGGCGTCGTACTGCGCCTCGTCGGGCGGAGTGGGTTTCTCCTGCGTCACGCGCGCAAAGACCCAGAAGCTGTCGCCCGCCATACGCTCATAGCCGAGCAGCACCATCGCCAGCAGCGAATCGTCGTTGCCGATTTCGCGCAGCGCGAGCACGTCCGTATCCGCGACGCGCGCCGTCAGCAGCTGCAGGTCGCAGGTCGTCCCGAGCAGCGTGTCTGCGTCCTGCGACACATCCTCCGTGACCTCGTCGATCTCGAGATGCAGCAGATCATCCGTTCCGATCCGCTCAAACAGCGTCTCAAACGTAAACGCCGCGCCGGCGTGCTCCGGCGTATCGCCGAGGGTGAAATACAGATTTTGCCGTCCGCTTTCAAACGTGAGTGTCAAAACGGGCAGATCGCCGCCGAGCAGATCGCCGCCCGTCAGCAGCGTCCAGTCTCCCGCAAGCCAGTCGAGCAGCTCCCGCTGCGTCGCCGGGGCGGCGTCCGGCGCCGATCCGCTTGCTTTTGCGGGCTGCGCCGCGCCTTCGCTCGCCTGTACGGGCGCTTTTTTGCAGGCGCCGCACGCCAGCAGAAGCATCGCCGCCAGCAGAATCGCCAAAGCCTGTCGCCTCATTGAATCGGTCTCCTTCCCTGCCGCTGCGCGGCTCGAAATCCGTTTTTCTGGCGGGCGGCCCCGCGCCGCGTCCCTTCGCGGCGCGCGGCCGAAGCCGCCGTAAGTTCATTGTAGCACGCCGGCGCGCTTTTGAAAAGAGCGCTTCCCCCATGCCCGCAAAAACCGCAAACAAAATCCCCCGCCCGAAGCAGCGCGCTTTTCGGCGGGGGATTTTTCGTTATGGTTCCGTCTCTTCCTTTTCCCCGTCGTCCTCCATAGAGGCCTCCATCGCGCGCACAAGGTCCGCAATGCCGGCGAGGCGCTCCTCGCGGGTGCGCGCGGGGCGCGGGGCGCTGTCGGGCTTTCCGGCGCCGGCAAACAGGCTGCCCAGCGCCAGCGCGGAGAGGTCGGGCATCTCCCCGGGGAGCTTCTTCTCGCCCTGCTCACTCATCGGCGTCACCCCTCAGGCGTTCGCCGCCTCGAGGCGGGCGATCGCGGTATCGATGCGCGCCAGCGCATCGGCCTTGCCGAGCGCCGCAGCAAGCTCGATCCCGCCGCCCGGCGTCGTCAGCTTGCCGGAGAGGGCCACGCGCAGCGGCCAGAGGATCACGCCGTTTTTGCAGCCAAGCTCCCCGATGAGCGCAAACAGCTTTTCATGCACGACCGGCGCGGTAAATTCATCGATCGCCTCCAGCACGGGGCGCACCTTTCTGAGGCTGTCGAGCGCAACGGCGGGGGTGGTTTTCATCTTTTTGGAGGTGAAGAGCTCGAGATCATATTCCGGCAGTCGATCCACAAAATCGACCTGAGGCGGGATCTGCGCAAGGAATTCGCAGCGCGGGTGCAGCCCTGCGGCGAGGATGGCGAGATCGACGTCCTGCCTGGTGATGGCCTGCCGCATCCACGGAGTCGCCGCCGCGAGGAATTCCTCCTCCGACATGCGGCGGATATACTCGGCGTTGATATAGTTGAGCTTGAGCGGATCGAAAATCGCGGGCGCCTTGGAGACGTCGTGGATCGAAAATTCCCGCGTCATTTCCTCAAGCGACATGATCTCCTTTTCGCCCTTGGGGCACCAGCCGAGCAGCGCGATATAGTTGAGGATGGCGGGCGTCAGATAGCCCTTGGCGATCAGGTCCTGATATGAGGCGTCCCCGTTGCGCTTGGAGAGCTTGTTCTGCTGGTCCTTCATCACGGGCGGGCAGTGCAGGTATTTCGGGATCTCCCAGCCGAGCGCCTGATAGAGCAGGTTGTATTTCGGCGCGGAGGAGAGATATTCCGTGCCGCGGATCACGGTCGTGATGCCCATCAGGTGGTCGTCGATCACGTTCGCGAAATTATAGGTCGGCATCCCGTCGGCCTTGAGCAGCACCTGATCGTCCAGCGAATCGCATTCGACGACGATCTCTCCGCGCAGCTCGTCGTGGAAAGCGACGGTGCCGCCGTCCGGGATGCGCTGGCGCACGACGTACGGCACGCCGGCGGCGAGCTTTTCATCGATCTCGGCCTGCGTCAGGCGCAGGCAATGGCGGTCATATTTGGCGCCGGTCCCGCCCGCGCGCTTCATTTCGTCGAGGCGCTCCTTGTCGCAGAAGCAGCGGTAGGCGTCGCCCTGCGCGATGAGCTGCTCGGCGTACTTTTTATAGATTTCCTTGCGCTGGCTCTGCACATACGGCCCCACGGGCCCGCCGACATCGGGGCCCTCATCCCAGTTGAGGCCGGTCTCCTTGAGCGTTTTGTAAATCACGTCCATGGCGCCCTCTACATAGCGCTCCTGGTCGGTATCCTCCACGCGCAGGATAAACGTGCCGTCTTCCCCGCTGCCCTTGGCGGCGAGGTAGGCGTACAGCGCCGTTCGCAGGTTGCCGACGTGCATATAGCCGGTCGGGCTCGGCGCAAAACGGGTGCGCGGATGGCTGTAATCGATCATGCGGATCCCTCCAAATTTCGTCAGTCAAAGCAATTTGTCATAGCTTATTGCAGAAACGCTTCGATGTCAATTCTGCGCCGGACATTGACGGCATCAGTATTTTTCGTCCTCCTTCATCAGGTGGGCAAACGACTTGTCCACGCCCGTACACTCGTCATAAAAGACCGAGCGGGCCCTCGCCTCGTCGATGCGGCGCTGGCGGTCGATCCCGGCAAGAAGGGAAAGCTTCTGCAGGCCCGCGGAATTGAGCATCGGCAGAACGGGCGCGACAGCCGCGAGATTGAGCGTACGTTCGCGCATCAGGTTTTCGAGCTGCTCCGAGGCATGCACAAGGTATTCGTCCGTCGCGGGGCATTTAAGATAGTAGAAATCGTCGCACTTTTTCAGCGCGCCGTTCGTCATCAGCTGCCAGACGGCCCATTCCATCGCGCGGTCGTCGCCCGGCTGCGCGAGATACATTTTCCGCGCCAGCGCAACGAGCGCGGTGCGATCCTGCTTTTCGTCGCGGGCGGCCATCGCCACGGCGGCGCGCAGCTGCGCGTCCGGATCGGTCAGCGGCACGGCGTACAGCTCGTCCTTCGTCATTGTTCGAGGCATGGCAATCACTCCTTCTTGACGCACTCATTGTAGCACGATTTTGCCGCGGGAACAAGAGAAACTGCCGCGCAGCGCATATTCCCGCCGTTTTTGCACATTCTATCGAAAAGCAATGCGGTTTCGAAAGGAGCGGGCGCATGAAAATTTCAAACGAAGCCTACGCCGAGCTGGTCCGCGCGGCGTCGCCGCCCACCGCGCAGGGCAAAACGCTTCCCGCCGCCTTCTGCATCGGCGGGGCGATCTGCCTTCTCGGGCAATTTCTCACAGACGGCTACCGCGCTCTGGGGTTCGGCGAGCGCAGCGGTACGGCCGCCTCCTGCACGATCATCGTGCTCACGGCGCTGCTGACGGGCCTGCATGTCTTTGACCGCCTCGCCAAGCACGCGGGCGCGGGTACGCTCGTACCGATCACGGGCTTTGCCAACGCCGTGGTCTCGCCGGCGATCGAGTTCCGCACAGAGGATTGAGTTATAATAGACACACCGGACGGCCCGAGGGGTGAATAAGCAGTTTTGGCCCACAAAACGAGCCCTTTCCGTCTTGTCCCGCCTCAGCCATGTGCAGGGGCGGGTTTTTTTGTT
>Ga0079305_1002807_pt1 | contig 13601 bp, 10 predicted proteins | sample LMS_cellobiose_e_FD_79183 | JGI IMG/M metagenome (GOLD analysis project Ga0079305, IMG submission 79183) | Rumen-fistulated moose microbial communities from Alaska, USA - LMS_cellobiose_enrichment | ecosystem: Host-associated > Mammals > Digestive system > Stomach > Rumen fluid ... | reverse complement strand
TTCCGCGACTCAATCCGATGGAGGTCGCAAACAGGGGGACCTGGTGTACAAAATTGGTTGTTCCGTCCAGGGGATCGACAATCCAGGTGAATGGATGGTTTTTCGGGGAACGGCTTCCGCACTCGAATTCGGCCAGTTGGTTTCCGCCATCAGATTCTTCGCCTAAAAAGGCATGGTCAGGAAATTTACTCAAAACAATTTCCGCAATTTTCTTTTGTGCCGCCAAATCAGCCTCGGTGACCAGGTCCGCGCGGCCTTTTTCACGAAAGCCAATGCGTCCCACTTTTTCACGAAGAATGGCGCCTGCCTCCAGAGCCGCCTGAACCGCAACATTGAGATAATCCAGTGAAGTCATCTTCTGTCTTGTGTCTTTATGGTTTTCTTAATTTTAATTTCCATTTGTCCGACTCACAGGAGAGCCGCGACTGAATCCTGATTATAAACCGGCGGTAAAATTTTGGAACCACTGTTCCGCATCCAGTTTTTTTATAATCTGGCGAAAAATGTCCTGAAGTTCCGGATTTTGGGAAAGTTGAGCGTCCATTTCGTGAAAACCATGAAGAATCGTCGAATGGTCCCGATGCGAAAACCATCGGCCGAGTTCCTGAAGCGTCGCTGATGTCAGGTGACGGGCAAGCCAAATGGCCATATTACGGGCGGCGACGATGTTTTTTTGACGTTTTTTGCCACGAATTTCAGAAATTTTAATGGAAAAGCACCGTGCTGTTTCCCGTGTGATTTCATCCAGTGTCCATTCCCGCTGACTTCGACGACCTTGTAAAAGACGGGGAATTTCCCCCGGTTCCGCTGGTTGGGGCTGGTTCTGAATCTGCTGGCTTAACTGCAGAAGCGCTCCCGACATTCCGCCAACGTCGGCGGGAAGTTCCGTCATCATTGTTGCCAGAAGGGGTTCGGAAAGCTTCAACGAAAGACGTCGGGCCATCGTTTCTATCAATATTTTTCGTGTTTCCCGTTGAGGATATTTGAGTGGAATGAGTAAACCGCTGTTAAGTCGGGCGACCAGTGAATCCATAAGTTCCGGTTTTTCCGCCGGGTTGGTTGTCATGGTTAGAAGAACAAGCTGTTCCTGATGACGGCACTCTTCCAGAAGGATCATCAATTCGTTTTGGCCTGTCTGATGCAGGGCCAGATCATCAATTCCGTCGATGATAAGCAGATTTTGAGCCGCAATTTGCTGATGAAACAGATTGGTGTTCTGTTCGTCAACGGCCTCTGAAAAGGTAAGATAAAAATCATGTCCCGTAATGTAGAGACAGGATTTTTGAGGCCATATTTTTTTGAACCGGCGATAAATTCCCTGAACAAGATGTGTCTTGCCTGTTCCTGACGGTCCATAGAATAAAAAAGGATTTAAATGGAAAAGAGGAATTTCAGAAAGGAATGAAGTATCCGGGTTTGTGACATCGGAAGGATCCCTTAAAATAAATTGAACGGCCGACGCCGCGAGCTGATTTTCCGCTCCCATCAGAAAATCGGAAAAGACCTGTCCCGGCGCAACCTCTTCCGTTTGAGAACCAAAAGAAATCCAGTAAGGAAAATCGGGATTATTCATATCATTTTTTTATTTCAAAATCAACATCGATAATGTCATCGGAAGATTGATCCGCCTGGGAATATGTCGGTGAACCGTTATCTGTTTGAAAATCGCTGTCGTATTCAAACCCGTTTTGAGAATCCGGTCTGGAGGAAAACCGGAAAAAACGGAAAGGGTCGGTGGTTTGCTGAGAAGAGTACATATGAAGCGACATATACTTTTTGATGAAATGGAAAATAAGGGAGCGGCCGCCGGGGACAATAAGAAGAATTCCGATTATATCCGTCAGGAAGCCGGGAAGGATCAGGAGAATTCCTGCCAGACCGGACAGAAGCTGACGCTCCGGAGAGGGACGGTTTGGAGAACGCTGATACAAAGCGGAAAGAAAATCATTCAGATACATCATTCGGTTATATCTTAAAAACGCGAATCCGATACAGGTGGTCGCGAGAGTCAACAGAAGCGTATCGGACCAGCCAATCAAATGACTTACCAGAATGAAACCGAACACTTCCAGTATCGGAAGGAATAATAACAGGAAAAAAAACATTATATTGCCGTTATGGGGATAAAACAAATATTATAAATATCGGAATATTATATTATACGTTTTTTATTTTGATTCGTCAAAAGGTTACGGATATTCTCCGATCCCATAGGGAAATTTCAGGAATGCCGGAATATTTTATACTTTTTTGGCAGAATTTGTAATCTATGTATTTTAATCAATCTGCTTGACTTTTTGTTAAATTGAAATTATACTAACGAAACTTGCACATTTTCCCGATTATAACTTATATGCCGGGAAAATATCTCCTGAACAGTGAGGGAGAACAATTTTTCTGATTAGTTGAATTTTCTATTATCGACAGGTTGTTTCATGGATATTCTGAAACGTTTGGAAGGCGTTAGCGGTTTAATTGGCAATACACCTTTGCTGAAAATTGATTTTACATGGCGGGGACGGCCCCGTTGTATATTTGCCAAGGCGGAATATCTGAATTTGACCGGTTCCATTAAAGACCGTATGGCCTACCATATTTTACGAAAGGCATATATAAACGGTACATTGAAACCTGATGCTCCGATAGTGGAAGCGACAAGCGGAAACACGGGAATTTCTTTTTCCGCTCTTGGACGTTTAATGGGGCACCCGGTAACGATCTTTATGCCGGACTGGATGTCGATGGAGCGAAAAAACCTGATGCGGGCCTATGGCGCTTCAATTCGGCTTGTTTCCTCTGAAGAAGGGGGGTTCCTTGGCTCGATTCGTCTCGCCGAGGAAATGAAAAAAGAGAATCCTGATGTTTTTTTACCCAGTCAGTTTGACAATGAGGATAATTGTGACGCTCATTATATGACGACAGGACCGGAAATTATTGCGCAACTGGCAAAGGTACAGCGGGGGCCCGATGCTTTTATTGCCGGGGTAGGTACGGGGGGAACGGTTATGGGAACAGGACGTTTCATTAAAAAACTGTTTCCCAACGCAAAGATTCATCCGTTGGAGCCGTCCAATTCGCCGACCCTTTCGACCGGGTACAAAATCGGGTTCCATCGTATTCAGGGAATTTCTGATGAATTTATTCCTTCTATTCTCAAACTGAACGAACTGGACAGTGTTGTGGAAGTTGATGACGGCGACGCTATTCTAATGGCTCAGAAGCTTTCCCGTGATTTGGGGTTGGGGGTCGGTATTTCAGCGGGAGGGAACTTCCTGGGGGCAATGAAATTATTGAATGCCATGCCGGAAGAGAAGGCCCGTGAAGCAACGGTTGTCACTGTTTTTGTCGATGACAATAAAAAATATCTTTCGACGGACTACACAAAAGAAGAACCGCCCAAGGCGGAATTTGTCGCTCCTGATATAGTACTCCAGCAGGTCACCGCGATCAGTATCTGAGCACTCCCGGGCGATAAAGATGGAAGTTCGTTATCCGGCGAGTTGTTCTTCAGAAAGTTTTCTGATAGAGAAACGGCGTATTTACTTTTCGGGGCCTGGGGTTACGTGTTGAATGGAAATGAACTGTCCCGGATAAAATCCGACAGACGTATTCAGCGCGATATCAAGACGCTCCATGTATTCTGAGCGGGAAATTTCCATGGCGCCGAACCGTTGCGTATGAGGGGTAATCATCTGGATATCGACCAGCTTGAAATGTTGTTCTTTGAGATGGAGCAAAAGTGTTGCCAACGCGACGTTTGATGCGTCTGTCCGGGTGTGAAACATTGACTCCGCGTCAAAAAAACCGTTGATTGCAACTCCATAAACCCCTCCGACCAATGATTTGTCCAGCCAGACTTCAACGCTGTGCGCCAGCTGTTGCTCAAAAAGATGACAGTATCCTGTAAAAATTTCCCGGGTAATCCAGGTTCCTTCAGTGGCCCGTTCTTTGGCGAAAGCGCACCCCAGCATAACCTGGGGAAATGCCTGATCGAATGTAACCCTGAATTTTCGCTGCCGTAATATTCTGTAAACCCGTCTGGAAATATGAATCCGGTTCAGATCGAAAATTGTCCGGGGATCCGGTGACCACCACAACATTGGGTTATTATCTGCTCTCAGATTTTCCGGCGAAAATCCATTCCATTGATGTTGTCTATATTTTTGGTAGAGATTGTCCTGGAGTTCTTTGTAAAAGTCCGGTTTTGTATTCTCTGATTCCGTGGGGAATCCGGAATCCAGCGGCCAGGGAAAAATTCCGTGAACAAGAGCGTCAATAATCCAGGATGATTCCAGTATTCCGCCGATTGCCAGTAAACCATCTGCGTCACTTTGTTCGACGGGAGGAAATATTTCAGAGGGAATGATCATATGGTTGTTCAAGCTGTTTATCAAAACAATCAACAATAGCCACCTTATCGTTTCACCTCCATTAAATATGATAAAACTGAAAACGATAAAACCGCTTTTACTGCTGAAGAATCAACGTTAACGTTGAAACTTGATTTTACCATTGACGATTGTAGTAACCGCCTGTCCTTTCAGGGTTCTGCCAATATAAGGTGTGTTTTTGCTTTTGGAGTGAAGGTCCTTTTCTTCAACAGTCCAAATCCGTTCCGGGTCGATAACAGTGATATCCGCGTCGGCTCCAATTTGAAGCGTTCCTTTGGGAATACCAAGAATTTTTGACGGGTTAAGCGACATTTTTTCAATTAACTGAGACCAGGTAAGATGTCCCGCGCTTACAAGAGTTTCAATCATTAAGGGGAGAGAGGTTTCCAACCCGACAATACCAAAGGGGGCCAGCGTGATTTCCTGTTGTTTTCGTTCCGCGGTATGCGGGGCGTGATCGGAAGCTATCGCGTCGATGGTACCGTCGATCAGGCCGTTCAGACAGGCGAGGACATGTTCCCGACTGCGCAACGGGGGATTCATCTTGTAGTTGGGATCGAATGTTCGGAGATATTCGTCTGTGAGCGTCAGGTGATGAGGAGTAATTTCCGCCGTTACCCGGACACCGCGATTTTTAGCCCGACGAATTGCGGAAACAGCTCCTTCTGTTGATACATGCATAATGTGTAATCGGGCACCGGTAATTTCCGCTAACGTTATATCCCGGGAAACCATAACAACTTCTGACGCGGCGGGCATCCCTCGAAGTCCCAGCAGCATGGATACCGTGCCCTCATGCATGACGCCGTTTTTGTCAAGTGGAAACGATTCTGTGTGGCTGAGAATCGGTTTGTCAAACATGAGACAATATTCCATGGCACGACGCATTAACTCCGCGTCGTCAATCGGTGAGCCGTCATCGCTGCATGCAACGGCACCGCTTTCAAATAAAATCCCCAATTCCGCAAGTTCCTTACCTTCCCGGTTTTTGCTGATGCAACACATCGGAAAGACATTGCAATGGTCAGCACGTAACGCAAGCTGGCGGACAAGCTCCAGATTTGCCTGGGTATCAAGCGGCGGTCTTGTGTTGGGACAACAGGCGACAGAGGTAAAACCGCCCGAAATTGCGGCCATTGTACCTGTTTCAATGGTTTCACTTTCTTCGTTGTCATCCGGTTCGCGGAGGTGAACATGCATGTCAATCAGACCGGGACTGACAATTTTTCCCGTTGCGTCAAGATGACGGACATCCGGACTCAATGTTTTCAGATCAGGATTTATTGCGGCTATCCTGCCGTCAACGATCAATAAATCCCCGATTTTATCCATTCTTTGTGAAGGATCAATAATACGACCATGTTCGATCAGCAAACGTTCCATTTTTTCGACTGGTTAAAATACATTAAAGGGGGACATAAATCTTCCGGGCATATCGGAGGTTTATTATTCTTGAATTAAATAAAAAATGTCCGGAATACTCGCCTGATAACCAAATTTTTAGTCAATTACCGACGCCGGTTTAATAAATAATAAACCCCTTTCCCGATGATTGGTGCCCGTGACGGAAAAACACCATTACCGGACAAACTCCGGTGACCTGTTGTTTGAATCCGTTACACGGTTTTACAACGTCTTTATATTATTATAAAAAGTTTTTATGATGATTCAATGAACATCAGGATCTAGATCATCAAAAAGAGGTGGCGATTGAGATGATGTTTGTGACGCCAGTGTTTTTTTTCCAGCGGCGTTTTTATTTCCGATCTCAGATTCCGGAGGCGGACTCTCTTTTTCTTTTGTACCACGGGAGGTTTTTTGAGAGGTTCGCCTGGTTTTTGAGGTGGTTACAATTTCTCCGGTGCGGCCAGGGACAGTATTGTCAGTTTGAAAAAACATTTCCTCAACCTGTTTTAATACGGGTTCACTGTCGGCGTTTTCTTGTTGTAAAATTTCAATTTTTCGTTCTGCCCCCTGTAAAATCCGGTGACAAAATTGAATCAAATGAACACCCTCTTCATATTGTGACAGTGAATCCTCCAGTGATAATTGACCGCTATTTAATTGCTGAACAATTTCCTCCAGACGCTTTATTGCGTTTTCAAATGTCAGAGAAGGTGTTTCCATAAACTGAATTCCTTATGCACTTGAATTTCATGGACCGGCATGAAATAAGGTAGTGACTCAAATTTTGGCCGGGGGGAGTACAGATAAAAATTTACGATATTCGTGGGATGGGCCGCCGGGACTTTCACAATCCCGGGGGATTCGGAGAATGTTGATAAAACCGTCGGACGAACAGACAGCGAGAACAGAATCAATATACATATCGTTCCATGGCACCCACCCGGGTAAAGGAGCTTGGAATGGCGGAACGCAGCGTGGATAGCGCGCTGGCATCGTTCAACAGATAAGCCCGCCAGAATAATGTTGATATATTCTGAATGGTCTTTTGATAAACGACATCATTTTGCTTTTTGGATTTCATGCGATGACCGCCGTAAACCATATGGTCGGCACCTCGCAAGGTAATGTGAAATTTATCGATTCCCTGAATGTTGTCATAGGGAATACGTCGTTGATAGGCTTTGGTTGTACCAATAACGCCATTATCCTCCGTTCCGGCAAAAGACATAAACGGGACAAGGATACCACTATAAACGACACTGCCCTGGGCACTTGAACAATGTACCGGCGGACCAAGTGCCAGAACGGCTGTAACCCGTTCATCTTTGAGTAACGGGCCGTTGTCCGGAGGAAGCTGACCCGCGACCATCAACGCAGCAAGTGCGCCAAGGTCGTTGCCGGCAACTCCGATCTTTGTTGTGTCCATCATCCGAAAGAGTGAACTGTTGCTGTGCTGCATGGCCTGAATACGGTCGATCGTATGGCGGATTGCGAGTGCGCGATCACGGCCTGTCCAATATTTTTGATAGGCTTCTTTTAATTCGTTCATGGGACGGACTTTACCCCGCCAAACAGATTCATTGCTTCCCGGGTGGTTTAAATGAATGGAGATAATCCCACAGGAAGCCCATTTGTGTCCCAGATAGGCACATTGTTCCAGTGACCCCCCCAATCCATGGGAGTAAATAACAACAGGACATTTTGTTTTAATTCCGCGCGGATAGTAGATTTTCGCGATCAAATTGGTGTAATTGCGGGACATCCCCAATGAGACAATCTGGGATGAAACCGGATAAATGAGTTGCGGAACGGGCTGAGGTACCGGGGAAACCGGGGGTTCTGATCCGGGGATGTTTTCGACCCGCGTTATCGTGATAGCAGGTGTTTCCGAATCGGAGGACGTTGGAATTTCCGATGGAGATTTCATTATATCAACAAATGACGAGGAATTTTCTGTTTCTGGCATTTCCCGATCAGGATCTTCCGGCAGAATCGGTTCTTCTGGAAACAGGGAAGAATTCCCGGAAACGTCGATATCCTTTTTTGAATCTGGATATTGAATTTCAGGGATAGCGGGAGAATCAAAGGAAACTTCTTCCGATGTCAGCAATGGCTGGTCAGACTGTGTGTCATTACCGGTCGGGCCATCTGTATCTGGTAAAACCAGTTGAGCAAAAAGTGTCTGGGCAGAAAAAAGACCGGAAAAAAGTATTGCAAAAATAGAAGCTGTCACATATTTTTTATTATAATACACCATTGCTTTTTCCGTTCGTTATCGACACATCGATATCTGATGAATTCAATATTGATTTTATCTGCATATTGGTTTTAATCTCTGAAGTCTGAAACCCAATATTCTGACGTTTAATACCCGGCAAAACGCTTGTCAGTTTAACATAAAATTGATGCGGAATCAAGGGCGATTGCACCGATAAAACACTTTATGTCTTTTACAGGAGACAACCGGACGGATTGTTTATGGCATAAAACATTATCATAGGTTATCGTCAAAACGAAATTGATATGATTAAATGAAAATATCAATGACAGAAAATCTTTTGAGTTTCCGGTCGGTACTTACATCAGTGAAATATAAAAACCATCTGTTTTAACGAAATAAAATTCAAATGAATCAGGTAACCGGTCAGATAAAATATCTTTCTGATTCTTTGTTTTTAATAAAAAGTTTAACCGGTACCATATGATCGGAACCGGCCTTCTGTAAAAAGCAGATTTTTTCAGTGAAATAAGCGGAATATTATTAAAAGAACAACAAGAGTCGTTGCCAAAGGAAAACGGATGAGGTGGGATTCGAACCCACGGACGGGGTAAACCGTCGCCGGTTTTCAAGACCGGTCCCTTCAACCACTCGGGCACCCATCCTTTCGACCCAAATTCTAACGTTTGGTTTTTATTTGTCAAGATGGCGTTTTAACATTTCCGCCTCGACAACGGCCAGATCATCAAGCGTATTGACACCGAGGCATTCAACAGGTTTAAGAACCGGTAACGCATACACCTTTTTGTTTTGCCCCAGAAGGATGGCTGGAATATCAGTGATATAATACTCGTGCTGGTTATTATTGGTTTTTAATCCGTCCAGCGCGTTCAGCATGTCCGGAGTATTGAACAGATAGTAACTCATGTTGATTTCAGTGATCTTTTTCTGTTCTTCAGTAGCGTCACGTTCTTCAACAATACCCGTAAAATTCCCTTTCGCGTCCCGTAAAATCCGTCCCATTCCAAAAGGGTTGTCCTTGTGGATAGTCCCCAGAATACAGGAGGCGTTTCCGATTTTGTTGTATTCGTCAAATAACGCATTTACTGAACTGGCTTGAATCATTGGACTGTCGCCTGCAATGACCATGACAGGATCATTGGTGTCTTTCAGAATGTCCCGGCACATCATAACCGCGTGTCCTGTTCCAAGCTGCTCTTTTTGCTCCGCAAAACGAATTCCCTTTCGATCCTGAATGGCTTCTCGAACAAGATCGCCGCGATAACCGATAACGGTAATAATTTCTTCAATGCCTGCCGCTTCCAACGCATCCAGAACATAAAACAGCATAGGACGACCGCAAACCTGGAATAATACCTTGGGCAATTCCGATTTCATTCGTGTGCCTTTGCCTGCGGCCATTACAATCGCTTTTCTTATCATTTTGTTATCTCTGATAATCCTGTAAAGTTTATTGGGATTCAACGGTCTGAAATTCCGTTTGGATAACGGAATCTCCGGCCCTAAGTTTTGTTATATATTTTATTTGGTCCTAAGTTTTGTGTTTATTATCGATGGTTTTTACAGAAAAGATACGTATTATTTTCCACAAAATGGAAAAATGTCAAGTTATATGAAATAGAAATTATATAATAACGAATAATGGTTTTTATTATTTATATCAAGATAAGAAACGACATCAATTTCCGGCAAAGGGGGGAGACAACCATTTCAAACCGGATTACTGAAAGATACTGTCAACGGATCGATGACTTGAGAACATTCTTTAGAGATGAGGTTGTTGAGTGGAAATACAGGTTGAGCTCGGACGATATGCTTTAAAAAGAAAAATCCATTACCCGGTTTTAATCAATTTCGCTTTTTAGGGGAGGGCGAATTTATAAAATCGGGTAACGGATTTTTTGTCCGTTCACCGGTTCATCGGCGGACGGACACGATTTATCTGAGTGAAGGTTTTTCTCAAACAAAAGTAAATCAGAAATCACGAAGGAATTTCTTGAAAAATTCAACGTTGGAATCACAACGCGCCAAATTATTGGATAGTTGCTCCATCGCGTCAATAGGATTCATGGGCGTCAAAGCGCGGCGAAGCATATTGGTTGCCCGAAGAATTTCCGGCGGTAATAATTTTTCTTCCCGTCGTGTTCCCGATTGGGAAATATCGATGGCCGGCCAAATACGCCGATCCGCCAGACGGCGGTCCAGAACCAGCTCCATATTTCCGGTCCCCTTGAATTCCTGGAAAATGAGTTCGTCCATTCGGCTTCCTGTATCGACAAGAGCTGTTCCAACAATGGTCAGGGATCCGCCTTCCTCATTCAACCGGGCGGAAGAGAAAATCTTTTTCGGGATGTCCATCGCTTTTATATCAACCCCCCCGGTCATCGTTCGGCCCGTATTACCCACCCATTTATTGAAAGCCCGGGCGAGACGGGTAATGGAGTCCAGCAGCAGAAAAACATCCTTCCCCATTTCTGCAAGACGTTTGCATCGCTGGATGACGAATTGTGCCAGACGAATATGGCTTTCCAGTTCACAGTCCAGACTACTGGAAATAACTTCGGCATTGACCGCCCGTTTGAAGTCGGTCACTTCCTCCGGTCGTTCATCAATCAGCAGGACAATAACATGGACATCCGGATAATTGATGGTGACCGCCTGGCTGATTTGCTGAAGTAAAACCGTTTTCCCGGAACGGGGCGGGGCGACAATCAGGGCGCGTTGTCCCTTGCCAAGAGGCGTTAAAATATCCATGACGCGGGTTGAAAGCGGTTCCGGCCCTGTTTCAAGCCGCAACCAGGTTTCCGGGTTAATGGGCGTCATCTCGTCAAATGACTTGACATGAATGTATTCATCCGGATTCATTCCGTCAATATCATAGATTTCACGAATACGCGGTCCCTGATCTTCTCTTGCCGGCTGAACCAGTCCGTTGACCTGAACCCCTTCTCGCAATCCCAGTTTTTCAATCATGCTCCCCGGTACAAAGGGATCGCTGAGCTGACGTACAAAGCTTTCTTTGGCGTCACGTAAGAAACCGTATCCGTTTGGATGTAATTCCAGAACTCCTGATAACCGATAAAAGGATTCCGGATCCGTTGGATCAACCCCCTCTCTGGACACCGTTTCCATTTTGGGCTTTTTCGGAGCCAGCGGACTGTTTTTTCGGTTACCAGATGGCCGTCGATTCCCGGTATTATTATAATTGTTACCATAAGAACCATGATTGCCATAGTTACGTCCCTGACCGTTATGATTACCGTACATTCGGTTTCTTTGATTCATGCTCATAATTATTTTTAATAAAAAACGCTTGAGGAACAGAATAATATTTATTGAGTACCCTTATTTATTGAGTATTCTGTTTTGAGTAACTGTAATTAGCAAAACGTATCCTGCCGAAAATTGAATTTCTGTTTATTGAGAACAAAAACTGTATACCTGTATATGATTGATTTTCAGGATAGAACTGATACCCGGTTATCATTTATTATCGGTGTGTCATTTTTTCCGGCCCCGCCGCACTTTGGCGGATGTTGCCGGCTAATGAGGTAATCAGGTAAACCGATAATAAATATGTATTGAAAAATAATGATTGAATAATACCTGTGATTTTCTGCCGTTTTAATTTACCGGTTATGACGCGATGCAGAAAAACAGTTTTTATCAATCCGGTTTTAAATGAAAATATTGCATCAGCAATATTCGAAAATTAAAATCAACGCCCATTTATATTGATTTTAATTCAAATCAGCACTTATCCGTATCGTCAGGCTCAATTAAAAACAGATTGAAACGGTTTCTTTCAACACAACCGTATTTACAAAAACCAGTTTTATCAGAACTGGGTTTTTATTCAGTTGTACGTCGAAAAACTTATAAAGGAAACCGACATATCAATTTTACATTGTCAAAACAAGCTGCTGATTTTATAAGAAACAGGATTTGATGCACAAACGGAATTTTATATTTTTAAGAAAACAAAGAACCAGGAGTCTCATTCTCTATAACGAACAACTTATGTGAGATATTACCAAAGTCGTTTTTTTTAAGAAAAAATCCAAAATCAAACATCTCCTGTCAACATTTATATCATAACATCTTCTGAAACTCTGTCAAGAGAAATTTATAAAGATTCCCTTTTTTTATGAACAGTTTTAATATTTTATTATAAATGAACGAAATCAGCGCGAGTGTTGGACGATGATAAAACGGCGATAAAATTCTTTTTGGACAAATAAAATGAATGTCCGGAGGTACCTTTAAAAAGGTGTTTTGAAGCGCTTTGAGAGGAATTTTATATTATGATTCGTTTTCTCGAATTGATGATGGAATCGGAGTTCGGTTTTACTGAAATCCGGGCCTTGTGGCCGATGCTTTGGAAACGGGGGAATTCTGTTGTCAGGCATTGGCTCAAAAAGAGGTCCCGTAACAAATTTGTTCCACAAGGTTATCTTAAAACCGGCCCGGTCATATCAGAAATAAAAACGTGTTTCGCGATGTTTTTACGATTCATTTTCTGTTTGACGCGGAATCAGGATGACCCGTAAATCACATACGTTTGTACCTGTCGGACCTGTTTCCATTAAGGTATCCGCTTTTTTGAAAAAATGCCAGGCGTCATTCCGTTGAAGATAGTCGAGCGGATGAAAATCCGGCTGGCGGCAAAGCCCGGCAATATATTGAATGGCCTCGGCATCAAAGAACGCGCCCGCCGCCGTTGTCGGACCGTCTTCACCGTCGGTTCCGGCAGATAAAAAACCGGGAATAAATTTATTGGATGGTCCATTATCGCTGTCTGAAACGGCTTCCGTTGCCGTCATCTTTTCCCGTAGTTCCGGGGGAGGATATCCGTTCAGAATCTGAATCAGTGCGGCCAGAACAAGCTGTTGGTTCCGGCCGCCAAGTCCTCGTTGTTCGCTGGGAACCAGCCGGACAGTCGGTTCGCCTCCGCTGATCAGACAGTCTGGCCGCAGGGCCTTCGCTTCAGAAGAGTCCGTTGAGTTTATTCGCCAGGAAAAATGGAGCGGCAATTTTCCCTGAAAAATACGAAAACTGTCGTCCAGTAAATCAAGCCCGACAATTTCGGCGTCTTTTTCACTGCTTGTCGCGGAACAGGTCCAGGGACGGTAACCGAGCTTTCGGGCATGTTGGGCCGCCGCGTCAACAGCAAGCTGATTATTTCCCAGAATAACATGGGTATGCTCTTGATATTCATCCGCCCTGTTTGTCGCGGGAACGTTTTCCTCAACCATGGGATTTTCCGCCGGTTGTCCCGGTTGTTGCGACTGCCGGAGACACTGTTGAAGGAACTTGACACTGGCCGTAAATTCTGTTTGCCGGTCCGCCTGGAATTTTTTCAAAACGGCTAACGCGTCCTGAGGCGTTGAGCGGTTTGGAACCGTCGCTCCGGAAGCGATAACATCCAGGGGGTCACCAAGGACATCAGAGAGTATCAGACTGAGGAGACGTTTACCGCGGCAAAGTTTTCGCATCCCTCCGCCTTTGAGCAGGCTTAACTCCTTGCGAACGGTATTGAGTTCCTGAATATCGGCTCCGGCTCC
>Ga0079305_1002806_pt1 | contig 13603 bp, 9 predicted proteins | sample LMS_cellobiose_e_FD_79183 | JGI IMG/M metagenome (GOLD analysis project Ga0079305, IMG submission 79183) | Rumen-fistulated moose microbial communities from Alaska, USA - LMS_cellobiose_enrichment | ecosystem: Host-associated > Mammals > Digestive system > Stomach > Rumen fluid ... | reverse complement strand
TTCTGATTCTGTTACTCTGCCGCCGGGAGTCCGCCTCATGACCGAACTGTCCGTTGAAAAAATTTCCTTTCACTACAACAAACGCCCGGTGCTTTCGGAGATTACCTTTGACACGACCGGCGGAACGTTTCTTTCATTGCTTGGTCCCAACGGTTCAGGAAAAACAACCTCGCTGCGGTGCCTGAATTCCATTTTGCGGCCGAACTCCGGAATGGTCCGGCTGAACCGGCAACCGGTTCCGAAATACACCGCTGCCGAACTTGCCCGACGGGTTGCCTTTTTACCGCAACGTTGTGAAATGTCCGGTCTGACCGTCTTCGAGTCGGTTTTATTGGGACGCAAGCCTTTTTTAACCGGCTGGCAGGCAACCGGCGCCGACCTCGAACGGGTGGACGAGACACTTGACCGGCTTGAACTCAGTTCGCTCGCTTTGCGTCCGCTTTACCGTTTAAGCGGAGGAGAACTCCAACGGGCCGCCATTGCCCGGCTGCTGGTGCAGGACGCGGAGGTTTTTCTGCTGGACGAACCGGCCAGTGCCCTGGATTTGAAAAACCAGGTCAAAGTCCATAAGCTGTTTCACGAAATTGCCGAAAAACGTCAGGTTATTATTGTTATGAGCGCTCATAACGTGAACTTCGCGATTCAATACACGGATCGGCTCCTTTTCCTGAAAGACGGTCGGATTTTTGCCGACACTCCCGGAAACTCGGTCACGGAAAAGATGATCGAGTCCGTTTACGGACTTCCGGTCCAACGGTATAATAGGGAAGACAAAAGCTGCTTTATGCCGCTTTAACCCTTTATCGAAAAACAGCCGCGCCGCGGTCGGCAAAAAATCCCTTCAAAAAAGCAGCGGAACACCGGATCTTTTCCGTTCTTCCGAAAGAACCCGGCTTTCCGCTCCGTAATAAAGGAAACGATCATGGAAACACGAAAAATCCGGGATACAGAATACGCGATTTGGATTCATGGGACAGGAACGCCCGTTCTGTTCGTTCACGGTTTTCCTTTTGATCACACCATGTATGTTCCGGCGTGTGAACGGCTTTCCACCCGGTTTCAATGTCTGATTCCCGACCTCCGCGGATTTGGCGGAAGCGCTCCCGGCGGTCTGAACGGACACGGTTCCGTGGAAAAACCGGTTTTTGAAATGTCGGAATTCGCGGACGATCTGAACGAACTGCTCAACTCGCTGAACATTCAGGATAAAATCGTTCTTTGCGGGCTCTCCATGGGCGGATATATCTCCATGGAATTTGTCCGACGTTACCGATCCCGGCTCGCGGGGCCGATTCTCTGTGATACCCGGACAACAGTTGATCCTCCGGCGGCGGCGGAAAATCGTCATCGGCTCGCGGATTCGGTCGCAAAAACCGGGCTCGTCCCCGTTGCGGAATCCATGACGCCCAACCTCCTTGCCGCGAACACGCTTGAAAACCGCCCTGAAATCACCGCGTTCCTTAAACAGATGATCTGTCGTCAAAAACCGGAAGGCGTGGCCGCCGCTGCCCGTGGAATGGCTTGTCGAAAAGACACAACGGAACTCCTTGGCCAAATCAGTGTTCCGACCCTGGTGCTTTGCGGCGAAGAAGATAAACCATCCCCGCCGGACATCATGAAAGAGATGGCCAAACAGATCCCCACGGCTAAATTTGTTACTTTTAACCAGTCCGGACACCTTCCGCCTCTCGAACAGACCGCTGCCTTTGCGCAAACGGTCGCCGATTTCGTCGGGACAATTTAGGAATATTGTCTTTTTTCACGATCCCAACGGTCTGACAGGAAACTGTCGCCGGGCCGTTTCCCGACTCCGTTCAACGTGGTTTACACCGGCCGTTGACACTGACTGCTGTATCCGCCGTTTCACTGATTTTGCCCGTTTGTTTATGAAGACCCTCTGAAAGATTTTTATGCGCCGCTATTCTTTGTTGTTCGCCTTTGTCATGATGATTCCGACCGTCGGAAAATTACAGGCACAAAATCAATCGCCGCCGTTGGACTCCGGAACAGCCCAAACCGTTGAAGGTGTTGTCATGTTTGACGACTTCGACACAGCGGACGGTTGGAATCTTCCGATTTATCAGTATGGCGACACACTCAGCGGGGATGCCGCGATTACTGACGGGGAACTCCGGATTACCCGTAAGCCGCGGGCCAAATGGCATTCGGTAACGGCGGAGCGAACGGTTCAGATCCGGTTCGAGCCGGGACTTGCTGTTTTTTTCCGGTTCCGGTTTGAAAAACGGCTTCTCGGCAGCGATTTCTATCTGCATTTGAACATTGCCGGGGAAAACTGGGTTGAACTCGGTGTTAACGGGGAACAGAGCTGGCACATGTTTCGGCACTGTGAGGAAAAAGCGTTTGACGACGAACTGTTCTACGGATCAAAATTTATTGCAGGTCAGAAGCCCGGCATTCATTTTCCGGATGGGAAGAAAACAGATATCCGCGCGGCATTAGGAGCAGAGACGGCAGGAAGAATCCGCTGGGACGACTGGCGGGTTTTTGGCGTTGTCTGGGATGATTCCGATGGCGACAACGGCCGGCTTCGCGTTTTTATCGACGGTGATGAAATTGAGTACCGGGATATTGACTGTAGGGCCCCTGAAGGCGGTATTGACACCCGTTTCCGAAACGACGTCCTCAAACTACAGGCGGAACGAACGTCTGGAAACGACCGTCCTGACAAGTTGGAAATCCGCTTTTCCGCGTTTGCCGACGGAGATCTTTACGCTGATAAAAGCGTCAACAACGGAGAAGGCGTCCGCTGGCTTTCGGCGTTTGCGTCGATGACCCCGGCTGTTCCTTCACCGGACGGTCCCGAAACCGCGACGCCTGCCGACGCGGTCCTGTGTTTTGATTACTGTCTGGTTATCGATTCAACCTGTACTGAAAGCGAATTCCGTCAGAACCTTCTGAACCAGCTCATCGGGCAAAAGCGTCTGTCACAAAAAGAGCAGCAACTGATTCGGGACTTGACGGGCAAAAAGTGACATTTCCGGCGTTCGTCAGCCGCTCTTTCCCGTCCAGGACACTGTAACAGGATAACAGAAAAGGTAACACACCCATTTTCCAACCGGGAAACCGCTTGCGGAAATTAAAGGCAAAACCGATAAAAAACCGAACGCTCCCGGCATGATTCGGGAAAGGAACCATCCAGAGTCCCCTTCCCTTCAATGGCAAAACCGTCTCAGCGGAAACTACAGAAGCAGGACCGGCAAAACCGGCCCGCGTTCCCCTGACGCTGACCACATTGCCGAATTATGATTCCGGAGTATACTTCAAAATCGGATTGCGGGCAGCGCGGGTTTCGTCGACACGGTTAATAACTGTTGTATGCGGCGCCGATTTCACCAGTTCCGGATTCTCGCGGCACTCAACGGCAATCTGTTTCATCGCGGCAACAAACTCATCAAGCCGTTCTCTGGACTCCGTTTCTGTCGGCTCAATCATCATCGCTTCAGAAACAATCAACGGGAAATAAATGGTCGGCGGATGATATCCAAAATCCATAAGCCGTTTGGCGATATCAAGCGTCCGGATACCATAGGGGGCCTGTTTTTTCGAGGTAATCACCAGCTCATGTTTACACAGTTCATTAAACGGAATATCGTAATCTTCCGCCAGCCGGACACGGAGATAATTCGCGTTCAGAACCGCGAGCTGGCTGGCGCGCCGGAGACCTTCTCCGCCTAACGCCTTTATGTAAGTGTAAGCCTTGACGCAAACACCAAAATTACCATAAAACGTTTTGACTTTTCCTATCGAACGGGGATAGTCACTGTTTAAAAAATAGGAACCGTCGTTCGCTTTTTCGACCATCGGAACCGGCAGAAACGGTACCAGAAAATCCTTGACCCCCACCCCACAGGCGCCGGGGCCACCCCCTCCATGCGGCGTTGAAAACGTCTTATGTAAATTATAATGAACAATATCAAAACCCATATCACCCGGTCTCGCCATCCCAATAATCGCGTTCAGATTCGCGCCATCGTAATAACAGAGTCCGCCCGCGTTATGAACCAGCCGGGTAATCTCAAGAATTTCCGTTTCAAACAACCCCAGCGTGTTCGGATTGGTCAGCATCAGGCCGGCAACGTCGTCGCCAAGTTTCGATTCCAGGTCGGCCAGATCGACCCGGCCCTGTTCGTTCGACCTGACTTCACGAACCTTGTATCCAACAACCGCCGCCGACGCCGGATTCGTTCCATGCGCGGAATCCGGTACCAGAATAACGTTCCGTCCGGTATCGTTCCGGGAATTGTGCCAAGCGCGAATCAGCATAATCCCGGTCAACTCGCCATGCGCCCCCGCCGCCGGCTGCAATGTAAAACGATTCATTCCGCCAATTTGCGCAAACATCAGCTGAAGTTCATACATCAGCTCCAACGCGCCCTGAACCGTCTCCACCGGCTGATAAGGATGAATGTTCGCGAATCCGGGAAGCCGGGCCGCCCATTCGTTGATTTTCGGACTGTATTTCATCGTACAGGAACCCAGCGGATAAAACCCGTCGTCAACCCCAAAGGACCGTTTGGAAAGTTCCGTAAAATGCCGGACCGTCTCCACTTCGCTGATCTCCGGAATGCCAAGCTCTTTTTCCCGCCAGTGATTTTCCGGCAACGTTTCCTGAAGATCAATCTCCGGGAGATCCTGAAGCGGAAACCGGAAAAAATTACTCCCTTTAACATTCTTTTCAAACAGAAGTTTCATTCCTGAATATACCCTTTCCCGAAAGACTCTGTGTTGTTTCCCCCCTGCTGCCGTTCCTGGCCGGCGCCGCCTGTCGGCCTGAACCGCCAAAATTCATAAGATCACGGATTAAAAGATCCGATATGCTCCGGATCGTCCGTTTTTCCCCGGACAAAACAGTCCATGAGCCGAACCAGCTCGTCAACCTCCTCCCGCGTCCGTTTTTCCGTAAACGCAAGCATAACACCCTTTTCCAGCTCATATCCACCAATAATCCCTTGATTGAGCAGAAACCGGTTCATGCCCCGGGGATCATCGACGGAAACGACAAATTCCCGGAAAAAAGGAACGTGATAAGGAAACTGAAAACCGGCCTGTTTCAGTTCGGAATAAGCGTATCGGGCAATTCGATGAGAGCTGATGGCCGCCTGTTTCAGTCCAAGCGGGCCGACAAAAGCAAGATACATCAGAACCGTCAGCGCGTTCAACGCTTGATTGGAGCAGATATTGGAACCGGCTTTTTCACGGCGGATATGCTGTTCTCTCGCCTGTAATGTCAGAACAAAAGAACGGCGGCCGTCCTGATCAACCGTCTGACCAACCAGACGCCCCGGAATTTTGCGGGTCAGTTCCTTGGTAACCGCCATAAAACCGATATGAGGACCGCCGAAGCTCATCGGATTTCCCAGGCACTGACCGTCGCCTGTCGCAATATCCGCCCCCCATTCACCCGGCGACTTCAACATCGCCAGCGCCATCGGATCCACCGACATAATGACCAGCGCTCCGCTTTTGGCGCGAACCGTTTCAATCAGCCTGTCCACCTCCTCAAGATTCCCGAAAAAGTTCGGGTACTGAATAACAACGGCTGCCGTATCGGAATTCAGCATGCCGGCAAGCTGTTCCGGATCTGTCTGACCGCCCGATTCCGGAATAACCTCAATCTCCATTTCGCCGGAAATCGCATACGTCCTGACAATCCGCGCGTAATCCGGATGCAGCGTCTCCGGAAGCAGAACCCTTCTTTTTTTCGTCGCCTGAACCGCCATCTGGCACGCCTGAGCCAAAGCACTGCCCCCGCAATACAACGACGCATTCGCAACATCCAGCCCGGTCAGATTGCAGATAAGCGTCTGATATTCAAAAATGGACTGAAGAATACCCTGGCTGATTTCCGGCTGATAGGGGGTATATGCCGTATAGAATTCCGAACGGAGCAAAAGCTGTTCAACCGCCGCCGGGATATAATGGTCGTAACATCCGGCCCCCAGAAAAACCGGGCAATCATCCGTTGAATCGTTAAGAATCGCCAGTTCCTCCAATTCCCGTCGAAGAGACAATTCAGATCGGCCATAACTGTCAGGAAGCAGCGATATCTCCTGTATTTGCCCCGGTATATCGTTAAAAAGATCACCGAGTGAAGAAACGCCGACTGTCTGAAGCATTTCTTTCACCGTATTATCCGGATTCGGAGTATATCGCATAACAGAATTGTCCTTTCCTGATAAAATTCCAATACAAAAACGGAGCCCCCGATCATTTCCGTACACGCCGGAACATCAGTCACCCCTTCCGGTTCTATTCCCCGTTTGTTGACGTCACACAGCAGGAATTCCGCCGTCAAATTTTCTGACAACCGGTAATCGGTTTTGGATCAGAAACGCCCGGCATCTCCACGTCAGGACCTTATTTTACTTTTTAAAACGGCATGCGTCAAGCAATTTCCGAAATGTCCCCGCCCTAATCCAAAAAATCATACAAAAAAACACCGGAGCCGTCCTTTACAGACAGTCCCGGTGTTCTTCGATACCACAACCTTATCCAGTCAACGCATTTCAAGCCCGTATCATATTCAATTTACCCGCAATATGTTTAATTTACCTGGTATCTGTCCCGGGTATCAGTTCAGATTACCCGGGAATCGGTGTCATGCCTTCAGCCGGAGCAACCATCTACTCCGTCTGACGAACCCTTCCCTCCGATAAAAAGCAGGTTTTCCGCCTGTCTGGTCTATCGGACAGGCAACGCCGGTGCGGACATGCTAACCGCGGGGCTTTCCGTTGTCAAGGTCGCGTTTGTTTCCGCATTTTCATTCGGTACCGGATCAAAGTTCTGCAACTGTTCGCCCGAAAGTCCTCCGGTAATCGCTTCAACAGGAGGCAAATTGTTGATTCCCGTCAGTTCATCCTGAGTTTGAGTTACGTCAGCCATAAACTGCTGCAAAAACTGACTGTCAATATTACCCGGATCAATCCAACGTCCGTTCTCATCCAGCTGGAAAGCCCCCATCTGAAGGAGAAGCCCCATTCGCCGGGTCTGATATCCCAGCCAGGTTGTCATAATACTGTTCTGGGAATCCATCAGGGTATTGAGGGAGTTAATCAGGTTTTCCGCCGAGGTGTCAACCGATCCGATTTTCGAGGATGTGGTTGGCGGCTTTGTCAGGTCGAGCTGATTCTGATGCACACGTAAAATGGCGGTAAGAACCTGTTCCCGTTGCAGCTCAAAATCTATTTGAGCGAGCTGAATCGCGCGGACGGTGCTCCGGATCTGACCGTTGACACTGTCAACATAGGAATAATAACTCCGCCGCTTTTGATCGTAACTGATCAAAACCTGCCGATAGGCATTCCGTTCTTGGAATCGATCCAAAGGAGCGTCAAAGTACAGTCTTGCGTACAGTTCCGCCTTGTCCGAAGAAAAATTGAGCGGATTGGAACCATCGTTGGAAATATTTCCGCCAATAGAAATATTCAGATCGCTCCGTAACCTGTCGGCCACGATTTCAATGTTGCGCCATTGATCCACCAGACTGGCCCGGGCATTCATCCAGTCAAACCGGTGTTCCGCCGCAACCTGAAATGCCTCTTCCGCGTCAATATCGATAATCGGCAGTTGAATCATTTCTAATCGGGCCCGGGCCTGAATCAACCGCATTCCCATCAACTCGTTAATCAGCGTGTTGAGACAGTTGTTCAACCAGTCGCGATACGCTTCGTTCTCGACCGAAACAGTGACATCGTCAATAATCGCCCGACGTTCCGCCAGCAGTTTATCCCTTTCCTTCCGGATTTCCGTCTGTACATCAGGATCCAGATCCTTCAGGTCATTTTCACTGATTATGTCGAGATCAACCGATTCAACATTTTTTTCATCCAGAACATCATCCAGCTGAAGCTGGTAAGCCAGGTCGATTACCTCCTGGGAAAATGGTGATCGTCCCGGATTGTTCCTTGTATCCAGAATCATCTTGTTCAACGTTGCCGGATCATATTTCAAAATGGTCAGTTCCATCAGGCGGAATATATTTTCCAGGGACCAGCGGGCACCGATCGGCTTGGGGTTCCCGTTCTCGTCATATTCGACTTTCCGGCGGTCAAAATCGTCACGGATCTCCTTAACTTTGGCAACAAACAGGTCTGGATCACAGAACGAGCTGTCCATTTCCGGGTTTTCCGCCTCAAAACGTTTCTTAATCGTCATAAAAGCGACTTTACGGGCCGGGACAATACTAAGAATCAGCTGGTTAATATCCTGCGCAGTCGCTTCGGCGCCGGCAAGTTCCCGGGTATGGAAATCCCGAATAATATCCGCGAGATTATCCGGAATATCGTTTTCCCGATCGTAAAACTTTGTCAACAGGGTTGAAATGTCGTTCTGAAGCTGCTCCATATCCTCAGGCATCAGCTTAAACTGATCCAGCAGCGGGTCCCGAATCACAACATTATCAATATCCGGCGGCAAACCGAGAGCGATCAGGTAATTATCAATACTGTCCCGGTAAGCGTTCTTCAAACTGATCAACTTACTTTGGCCGGACAACAGGTTCTGACGAACCCGGTCAACATCGGTACGGTTCGTGACACGGCTTGTTTTGAAATACTCCTCATACCGGTTATAGTTATCCTGGAAGGAAAACACGTTGGACTGCTGGTTCCGAATCTGAACCTGGCTCGACAACAACCCGTAATAACCATTCGTTCCGCTGATATTTGCGACCCCGATTCCCGGATAGCCGTTGGTTACAGGAATCGAAACCGGCGAGGCCCCGGTCAGCACCCCCACATAAAATCCCTGCTGATAAAGCGCAAGCTGTCGGACATTAGCCAGCAACTGACGTTCGCTCAACGTCAGGTTCTCCAGCGCAATCGCGCGACCGGCACCCCGGAGAAGTGGTTGCGTCAGGCTGTATCCCAGTGTCGTCGACGGCGTAAACGTATCGTTGGCCGGGCTGAACGTCCAGACCATCGAATTGGCGATCGAAACCAGAATATCGGCTCCGGTTGCCAGGGAACGCTCCGCCCCCAGATCAACATTGTTGCTCAGAGACGAGACGGACGACGATTTGAAACCGCCAACATTGTTATAAAACAAGGAATCCGTCCCCCAGAATTTTACGTCAAAAGCATACCGCTGCAATGTTACGTTAAGAGCGGCTCCATAAACGTTTTCCAACGCGGTTCGGTAATCCGGAGAATGCATCAATGCCAGATCAAAAGCGACTTTCTGGTCAATAACAATCTCGCCGTCCTCGTTGACCGGAAGTGTGTTACGCCAGTTTTCGTTGTCAATTTTGTCTGTAAAACCGTTTTTGTTCCATTTACGGCTCCCTTTTTTGCCATCAACCTCCTCCATCAGACGGTGGGCCGTCGCGTCATCTTGCGGCATCGGTTGGGCGTCAGGGTTGTATCGGTTGGCGTATCGTGAATTCCTGTCGGCATTCAGGGTAAAATTATCCATCTTCCAAAGTGGATTACATTCCCCTGTCGTATTCAAAAGTCCGTAAACATCCCGGTCAGCATCACATCGATAATGCTTGCGGGAACAACCGAGCGGCAACAGAAAACTTCCTGCCAGAAACGCGGTCAACAGAATTCGGAAAGGTCCCCTCCGGACAGCGGTTCGTTGGCGTTCGTCTCCTGACTTCCTGTCCCGTTTCCAAGAATGAAGATTCCCCCATTCGATCCAACAACTTCTCTTTTCTCGTCTCATTTTTATCTCTCATCATTTCAGGAAAGAAAAAAAGATGATCTGTCGATCTGTTTATTTTAATCAGCTGAACCAGTTTCGATAAAACCTCTGAACGGGATTTCCGGTCCCTGGCGAACCCAAATCCCTCCGTTTACCCTGAAAGGCCAGAACTCTTCAAGGGGGTCGCTCCGGACGGCGCGGATGAGTTTCATGTCCTCCGCGATTCCCTCAACAACTCCCACCAGTCGTCCAAAATCTTCCAACTGTCGCTGTCCGGTATCTTCCAACCGACCGAGTCCCTTTTGATAGCGATCAGATCTCAGATTTCAAGACCAAATACTTTTATCAAACCGGTTACACGCATCCTTTCTTCACTGACTTCTCACCAGCATCCGTGAATCCGCTGTTATTGCTGATATCTTACCGGACGTCAGACAATCGTGGCCTCTGCCGCCGTTTCCTCGTGTTACAAACGACATGTCTGCCTGTCACAAACGTCACGGGATATAAAACCGGAACAGTCCGGGTCAGGGATTCTTCCATGAATCCTTACCGTCTCAACAAACCATGCCTGTAACGGGAATCTCAGAAACCTTTTGGCAATGTCTCCGAAAAACAGGCAGGTTCCCATTTCGAAAAACAATGTGTATCGGCGAAATGTCCCGGTTCTGAAAATAATTCCGTCTTTTTCATCCATAAAACAACGGAAATTTCGCTTTTCTTCAACTATTTCAGTTTTGCCGTCCGACAGAAAAACCTCCTTGCTTTCCTTTCCGGACACCCTGAAATAACCGCCAAAGCATTCACTGATACACCTGTTATTCAACCTTCCGGCAACATATACCGTTTGTATCGGTCGAGCCAACAGTACCGATTGATTCCTTTTTACTGTTTTTTGTAATTTTTACAAAAAAACACGATTTTTCGATTATTGGTTTTGTGCCGGTTTTAGTGAACAGGATGATTAGTCAAAATAACGAGCAAAAAGTAAATAAGTTTTTAAAGAAGATTTTTACAAAAAACTTGACAAAGAAGGTTGCGGAGGATATTATCAATGTTATGGAATTTTATCGTTACGACCCTTGAAAGACCTTATAATCCATTTATACAGTCTTCCTGTAAAAAACATTTTCTATTTTTTAAATAATTTTAAAAAATTTCCCATTTTAGCACGATATATATTTTACAGGGAGATTATAATAGTTATATAAAATTGACAAAATAAAAAAACAGTATAAATTACTAAAAGATATAGGTCCCTCAACGAAATTGGTGAGGAAGAACATGAACGTTTGGAATAAAGTACTGATCGTACTTCTCTGTGTGACAAGCCTGATATTTTTCTGGCTTGTGGCTCAACGCTTTGTGTTGGGAAAAACATGGGAAGAAAAGATTGTCAAACTGGATAAGGATTTGGAGGCCGCTCAACTCGCGGTGGACAATCTGACCAGGGAGATTTTTGGCGACTCGCTCAACACGGAGCGATCCTGGGCCGCCAAAGGTTTAAAACAGCAGTTGGAATACATCCGAGGACTGCAAAACGGGACAGTCTGGACAAATTGCGAGCCGATCAACATCAGTCAGGCGGGAAATCAGGTAACGGTAAGTTATTTACTGCCCGGCGGATACGCGGCGACCCATGTTCAGAAAAACGGGCTCGTTTACATTTTCGACAGTGGTGTCGCTCTGGATTCCGCGTCCGAAACGGTGGAAACAGCGTCACAATTTTTAGGCACTTTCTGGATTGAAAGCGTTAATGACATGCAGGTCAGTCTTGTTTCTGTCGGAAGCATGACTCAGGCGGAAGTCGATGCCATTAATAATTCGATTCAGAAACAAAACGGCTGGATTGCCTGCGCGGATCGTCTGCCGGTCGATTCACCCAATGATATTGCCGCCTGGAGTTCTGACGAAAAATCGATGGTGCTTTTCAGCAGTGAGGATCAGCAGTTTTTGGCTCTGGCGGAAGGAACCGTTGATGAAGCGGCAACGGGCCAAAAGCGACTGTCCCGTGATTTTGAGTACGAGTTGAAAAAGAAGTTTATTGATCGGGATGACCAGAACACCCTCTTTGCCCGCCGGCAGGTTGCCCTGACGGATCTCAATCAGGTTGTGATTGACCAGCTCGTTTCCATCGGCGCGGATGTCCCGGCGGAAATTGCCGAACTGATCAGTCAAGAGTCCCTGAACACCGCTCTGGCGGCGAACAAAACGGAAACTTACGCCGCACAAAAAGAACGTTTGACGGAGGAGGCCGCCGCGATGGTTCACGAACGCGATCTGGTCAAATCAAGTCTGGATCGGGCGGAAGCCGAATTGAAAGCGACGGAAGCCAAAATCGCCGGGCTGCTCCAGGCCAATGTTAAAATGGCCGCTGAAATTGCGCAGGCAGAAATCGAAAACGCGGAAAAAATCATTCTTGACAGCGAAGAACGAACCGCGGCCCGCGACGATTCCGCGATGATCATCCAACAAAAAGCGTTACTGGGAATTTGAGAACAGAAACAAAAATTCCGGACAACCTGTATCTTTTATTATATTGATTCTCTTCTCGAAACTGTTTGACAGCCGTTCTGCATCCGTCAGGACGGCTTTTTTTATCAATCCCGGCTTTTTTCAGTCTCTCCGGCAAATATAATGGCAAAAACACGTCGATCATAAACGCGGGACCGTTCCGCCCCCTTTTTTCTCCCCCCGGAAAAGGCCCCCTTTCAGACCATCCCTCACAGGATCGCTTTCCCTCTCCCAAATATTTTATGCTGTCCCGAATCGACAAAACATGTAAAAAAAGAGCCCCTGGCAGTTAAATCCTGTAAAAATTTCTGTCCAACTTTTGGGGGTCTCTTATTGACTTCCCGCCGGAATTATCGCAAAATATTGTTAAAACAGGCTTTATTGTAAATTGCCGTGTCATGTGTAAATCCGAACCCGGAAAACGTATCTCTGTTTCTGGAAAGAGTTTTGTTTTGAATACGGGGCCTTTTGATAACAGGAAAGAATCAAATGAATTTATTCCATTATTTGTTCTGGGTGTGTTTACTGATTGCCGGATTATTCGGGGGCCGGCCAGGTTTCGCGGACGATTCCCCGACAGATAATTCCCCATTGGAAATTCAGGTCGATTTCAATCAGGTTCAGGGAACGATCAAACCGCTGCATGGAATCAACAATTCCCCAATGACTTACGGCCAGGAACTCCCGGAACTCAAAGCGGCAGGCATTCCCTATTCCCGGCTTCACGACACTGCCGGCGCCTTCGGCGGAACTTACTTCGTTGATATACCGAATATTTTCCCGGATTTTGACGCCGACCCCGATGACCCCGCTTCTTATGATTTCGCCTTCACCGATGCTTATCTTGCCGGTCTGGCGGCCAGTGGAATTAAAGTTTTTTACCGGCTCGGCGTCACCATTGAGAACAACGCCCGAATCAAGGCCTACCGAATCCACCCCCCCAAAGATTATCAGAAATGGGCAAAAATCTGCGAAATGATCATCCGCCATTACAACGAAGGCTGGGCGGACGGATTCCATTATAATATCGAATACTGGGAAATCTGGAACGAGCCGGAAAATCCGCCGATGTGGACCGGTACCCGGGAAGAATACTTTGAACTGTACCGGGTCGCGTCCCGTCATCTGAAAGCAGCGTTCCCGGATATTAAGGTCGGAGGATACGCCGGTTGCGGCTTTTACGGAATCAACCGTCCGGACGCTTCGGAATTTCAGATGACCTTTCTAACCTGGTTCGACGAATTTCTGAAGTTTGTGACTGCGGAAGAAACCCGCTGCCCTCTCGATTTCTATTCCTGGCACCTTTACACATTCGACCCGGAGGAAATTATCCTTCATGCCGAATACGTCGACCGGAAACTGAAGGAATTTAATCTGAACGAGACGGAAAACATCTTTAATGAATGGAACTATACAAACGGGGCCG
>Ga0079305_1002805_pt1 | contig 13614 bp, 6 predicted proteins | sample LMS_cellobiose_e_FD_79183 | JGI IMG/M metagenome (GOLD analysis project Ga0079305, IMG submission 79183) | Rumen-fistulated moose microbial communities from Alaska, USA - LMS_cellobiose_enrichment | ecosystem: Host-associated > Mammals > Digestive system > Stomach > Rumen fluid ... | reverse complement strand
CCCGAAGTGACTGAGCCCGAGGCGACGGAGCCGGAAGCCACCGAACCCGAAGTGACTGAGCCCGAGGCGACGGAGCCGGAAGCCACCGAACCCGAAGTGACTGAGCCCGAGGCGACTGAGCCGGAAGCGACCGAACCCGAAGTGACCGAGCCGGAAGCGACGGAGCCGGAAGCCACCGAACCCGAAGTGACTGAGCCCGAGGCGACTGAGCCGGAAGCGACCGAACCCGAGGCGACGGAGCCCGAGGCCACCGAGCCGGAAGCCACCGAACCCGAGGCGACGGAGCCCGAGGCCACCGAGCCGGAAGCCACCGAGCCCGAGGCGACGGAGCCCGAGGCCACCGAGCCGGAAGCCACCGAGCCCGAGGCGACGGAGCCTGCCGAAGAGATTGACGACGGCATCGTGGCGCAGGGCGAGTGCGGCGACCAGCTGACATGGACGCTGGACGACGAAGGGCTGCTGGTCATCGCCGGCAAGGGCGAGATGAAGACCAACCCCTGGCGCGAGTACGGCGAGGACATCAAAAAGATCAGGATCGAGCGGGGCGTGACGAGCATTGAGCTGGACGATACCCTGCCCGAGAATCAGAATAACGGCGCCTTCAAGGGCCTTAAAAACCTGGAAGAGGTCGAGATTGCGCGCACTGTGGTGCGCATCGGCGACTATGCTTTCATGGACTGCGAGAAGCTGACGGAGGTCGTCGTTCCCGACAGCGTGACGGAGCTGGGCGAGGATGTGTTCAGGGGCTGCAGCCGCCTGATGAAGCTCGTGCTTCCGGCCGCGCTGAAGGATCAGGCGGAGGCCGTCATCGAGGACCTGCCCGAAGGGGCGAACGTCGTGCTTCCCGATGACGTGAAGGAAGAAGAGGAAGAGCAGCCCGCCGAGCCGGCCGGTGAGGAAACGCCCGCCGAGGCCGAGTCTGCGGAAGAAGAGCCCGCAGAAGACGAGCCTGCGGAAGCCGAGCCCGCGGAAGACGAGCCCGAAGAGGCGCCCGCCGACGAGTCGGAAGCCGAACTGCCTGAGGCTGAGCCGGCCGACGAGGCGGAGCCGGAGACGCGCGGCCGCGCGGCGGCCGATCCCGTCAGGACCGGCTGGTACAAGGACGGCTCGACGTGGTATTACTACGACACCAACGGGTCTGCTGTGAAGGGCTGGAAGGAGATCAACAGCAAGTGGTACTACTTCGACACCACCGGCGCGATGGTGACCGGCTGGCAGAAGGTGGACAACAGCTGGTTCTACTTCCGCGATTCCGGCGAGATGGCCGTGGGCTGGGCGGAGATCAACAACAAGTGGTATTTCTTCAACACGTCCGGCCGGATGATCACGGGCTGGCAGAAGGTCAACACCACCTGGTACTACTTCCGTGATTCCGGCGAAATGGCGACCGGCTGGGCGGAGGTCAACGGCTCGTGGTACTACTTCAACGCCTCCGGCAAGATGGTGACCGGCTGGCAGAAGGTCAACGACACCTGGTTCTACTTCACGGAATCCGGTCGGATGGCCGTGGGCTGGGCGGAGATCAACAGCAAGTGGTACTTCTTCAACACCTCCGGCCAGATGATCACGGGCTGGCAGAAGGTCAACACCACCTGGTATTACTTCAGATCCTCCGGCGAGATGGCGACCGGCTGGGAGAAGGTCAGCGAAGTCTGGTACTACATGGACGCGTCCGGCAAGATGGTGACCGGCTGGCAGCAGATCGACAACGTGTGGTACTACTTCAGGTCCTCCGGCGCGCTGGAAGCCACCGGCAATCCCGGCTGGCAGAAGGCAAACGGCTCGTGGTACTACTTCAACGACGACAAGTCCATGGCCAAGGGCTGGAAGGAAGTCGGCGGCAAGACGTACTACATGGACGAAAACGGCGTGATGGTGACCGGCGTGAAGGAGATCGACGGCGTGAAGTACAACTTCCTCGCCTCCGGCGCGCTGGGACAGAGCTGGGTGCTGATCGACAACGAGTGGTACTACTTCGGCGAAGACGGCAAGATGTTCAAGGGCTGGATCGAGCTGAAGGGCAAGACGTACTACCTGGATGAGACGACCGGCATCATGGCGACCGGCGAGAAGGTCATCGACGGCAGGACTTACATCTTCGACAACAGCGGCGCGCTGGAAAGCATCGAGGTCGACACGCCCGCGAACGTCGAAGTCAGTGTGGACATCGACGGCAGCGTGACAATCACCTGGGACGCTGTGGCCGGCGCCGATGGCTACAGGGTCTATCAGAGTCAGGGTGAGAGCGAGGACGAAAGCGCCTTCGCAAAGATCGTTGATCAGGCGGCCACAGAGGATCGGTCCGCCTGCATCCCGGGCCTCGTGGCGGACAGCGCGGATCAGTACTTCTTCAAAGTATCGGCCTATATCGACGATACGGAGAGCGCGCTGAGCGCCGCGGTCAAGGCGGATCATTTCCCGGTTCCCGAATGGGTGAACGCGGCCCAGAGCGGCATGGGCAAGATCTCGCTGCAGTGGACTGCGGTGGACGGCATTGACGGATATGCGGTGTTCTCGGCCACGGAAGAGACGGGCGAACGCGTCCGCGTCGCGAATGTCGCCGTGACAGAGGGCGTCGAGCCGACGCTGGAGCTCAGTGAGCTGGAGCTTGGAACGTACTACTTCGAGGTGTGCGTGTACAGGACGGTCGAGGGCGAAGAGGTCCTGGCGAGCCTGTGGCGTCCTGTGGCGATCGTGACCGTCGCCGAGGAGTTCACGGTGGGCGACTTCGTGTTCCGCTTCACGGAAGACGGCGAGGGCATGGTGGTGGCCGCGTACAACGGTACGGACAGCGAAGTGACGGTGCCGGACACCTACATGGAGCTGCCCATCCTGGCGATCGGCGAAAAGGCCTTCGAGGCCAATGAGACGCTGGAGAAGATCACGCTGCCGCAGACAGTCGAGATCATCGGAAAGCGCGCTTTTGCGGAGTGCACGAACCTGAAAGAGATGGACTGACGGATCAATAATAGATAAGCGGAAGTGCGGGGAGAACCATTCCGACCGGAGGGCGGATCTCCACACTTCCGCTTATATTCTGAGGCATGGGCGCTTTTATGAATGTTATGTATGGGATCAGAAAATGCACCGCAAGAGGATTTCTTCTTGCGGCTGTATTGCTGTTTGCTGTCCATGCCGCCCGGGCGGATGTCGTGTCGCTGCCGGAGGGACTGACGGCGATAGAGGACCAGGCGTTTGCCGGCGACGTGGGCCTGCGCAGCCTGGTCATTCCCGATCGGGTTGTCTCCATCGGCGAAGAGGCCTTTTTGGACTGCCGAAACCTCGGCTGGATCACGGTTCCGGAATCTGTCACGGCGCTGGGCAGCCGGTGCTTCTCGCGCTGCGCGGACGATCTCCTCATCCGGACGGAGGCCGACAGCCCGGCGTTCTGGTATGCCGTAGAGAACAGAATCGACGTTCAGGCCGACACAGTCTATCGGGCGCTGCTCATCAGTCAGATGTACGGCAGCCTGCCGGCGCTGGCGCTGGACGGGCCCGAAAACGATACGGCCGCTTTCCGTCAGTGCCTGGCGCGCTTTGACGATACGGAATATCAGACCACGGTCTGTACTGATCTGACGGCCGATGGCATCGTCGGAGCCATTGCGGATGTTTTCGGCGAAGCGGGCGATCAGGATGTTTCCCTGCTGTATTATTCGGGGCATGGCATCTCATCCCGCGACGCGACGCGGCAGGGCGCGCTGCTGGGCGCGGACGGACAGGACAGCGTGACGGCCACGCGGCTGCGCACGGCGCTGGACGGCATCCCGGGGCGCAAGATCGTCATCATCGACGCCTGCTACAGCGGCAACATGCTTTCCGCCAACACCAGGTCGCTGTTCAGCACGAGCGCGGCGCCCTCCGCGGATGATTTTGTGAATTCGTTCATTTCCGCGTTTGCGCGCAGGTCGCGCTCCAACCTGGCGGCGGAGAACTATTTTGTGCTGACGGCCGCGGCGGAGGATGAAGAGAGCTATGAAGGCCTCGTCGGCGGGAAAGCGATGGGCCTGTTTACCAGCTGTCTGCTGTCCGGCTGCGGCTACGACTGCGAGAGCGATGTCTACGCCTCCTTCGAGGCTGACGCGAACGGCAACGGCGTCATCACGCTGCTCGAGGCGTACGAGCACACGAGCCGGGAAATGGCCCCAATGGGCCAGCATGTACAGGCTTATCCGGAAAACTGCAGGTGGCTTGGCCTGTTCAGAATGAAGTGATGGGAGGGAGAGATGATGTGGAAGAAACTGGCGGCCGTCGTCATGGCGCTGATGCTGGCGGCCGGAGCCGCGGCCCGCGCCGAGGGCGTTGAACTGAAAAAGCCGGCGCTGCCGGTTAACCGCCGCCCAGCGCCTCAGCAGACGGTGCGCTCCGGCGCGCGCGCGAGCGATTCATATTTCGAGATCGAGTGCACGCAGGAGCCGGCGCTGGGCTGCACGGGCTCCTGGACGGTGACGCCCATGGCGGGCGTGGATGTGTCGGGCGGCTATCAGTATCAGCTGTGCAATGTGCGCGAGGTTGCCGGCTGGACGACCTACCTTGACACGATCTACTATTCCGAATGGACGGGCAATACGTTTTCTTACACCTTCTACCAGCCGATCGAGTACTATCTCTACGTCTTCGGCATGGACGCCAACGGCGGCGTGGTCTCTCAGAGCATCACCTTTACGGTCGCGGACGACCCCAACGCCGTCTCCGTCCAGAGCCGCGTGCGTGAGATCGTGGCCGAGTGCCGGACGAAGGTGAGCGGGGATTACGCGACGGCGCTCTGGCTGCACGACTGGATCACGAGCCACAGCTATTACGATCTGACGTATTCCCGCTACGGCGCGGAGGACATACTGTTTTCGGGCTGCGGCGTGTGCGACAGCTACAGCAAGCTGTATCAGTTCCTGCTGAACGAGGCCGGGATCGAGAACGTGCGCGTGATAGGCACCGCCGACGGCGTGAACCATGCCTGGAACGCCGTGAAGATCAGCGGCGTCTGGTGCCAGATCGACGCGACCTGGGACGATCCATCCGGCGTGTCGTCGCCGGTGTCCGGCAGCGAGAATCACGAGTATTTTGGCCTGAATGACGAGTTCATGAAGATGGACCACAGCTACACGCTGGATTTTTCCTGCACGTCGATGGCCTGTTATCAGCCCTATCTCAGCGGCGAATACAGGATGTGGCTGTACGGTGTGCTCCCGGATTTCGAGGCGCAGCTGCAGGCGGGCGCGTATGCGTTTGACATCGACACCCACGGCACCTATGTCGTGGAAGTGGGCGAGGACGGCACCATGTGGTACTATTCGGATACGGCCAGCGTGAATCGCATCTACGCGATCTGCGCGACGCTGCTCAGCATGGACACGTGGACGTTCAGGGGCGGCCTGCAGGTGCCGGTCAGCGTGAGCTACGCATCTTCCACCCAGATGCTGCACGCGAGGGTCAATTTCGACGAATACACGCTGTATCTGCCCGCCGATACGACGGTCATCGGGGTCGGCGCCTTCGAGGGCTCGGATAAGTTCCTCGCGGCGGTGCTGTCCGACAGCGTGACCACCATCAAAACGCGGGCTTTTGCCAACTGCGCCTCGCTCCTGAGGATCACCATTCCCGCTTCGGTCACGCAGATTGCCGACGACGCCTTCGACGGCGTGTCGGAGAACCTCGTCATCGTGTGCGACAGCGGCAGCGCGGCGGAGACCTTCGCCGCGGGGCGCGGCTTCGCCACCGAGAGACAATAGGCCTTCCAGCGAACAGGACCCCGGACCGTTTGAACGGCCCGGGGTCCTGCTGACAATGCGGCCTGTGTTTGGTGGCGCCGAAGCGGCGCCTTTTTCGCACGGGCTGGGCGCCTCTCCGGTCGGCTGCGCCGGAACGGAATGCCGTATCAGCCGATCAGGTTGTGTTCCTTTGTGAAGCTGACCAGCTCGTCCACCGTGGTGAAGGCCAGGCCGGTCACGGTGTCGGCGCAGCCGTAGTAGATGGCGATGCGGCCGGTGCCCGCGTCGGCCAGCGCCGCGCAGGGGAACGTGACGTTGGGCACGTCGCCCACGCACTCATACAGTTCCCATGGCGCCAGGATATAGTCCTTCGTGCGATACTTCACCTTCCAGGGCTCGTCCAGATCCAGAATGGCGCTGCCCATGCGATACACAAAGCCGTTGCAGGTGGTCAGCACGCCGTGATAGATGAGCAGCCAGCCCTCGTCGGTCTCGATGGGCGCAGGCCCGGGGCCGACCTTGGTGGACTGCCAGGCGGAGGCGTTGCCGCCATAGGTGCCGAACACGTAGCGGTGGCGGCCCCAGAATTCCAGATCCTTCGACTGGCTCAGGTAGATGTCGCCGAACGGCGTATGGCCGGTGTCGGACGGGCGGGAAAGCATCATGTACATGCCGCCGATTTTGCGGGGAAACAGCACGCCGTTGCGGTTGTAGGGCAGGAAGGCGTTCTCCAGCTGGTGGAATGTCCTGAAGTCCTCCGTCCAGGCCACGCCGATGGTGGGGCCGTGATAGCCGTTGCACCAGGTCACGTAGTACTTGCCCTCAAGCGGAATGATGCGGGCGTCGTAGCGGTACTGGTTCGGGGCGATTTCGGGATCGGCGCCCACGAGGTTGAGGGATTCGTCTTCGATCTGCCAGTGAATGCCGTCCCTGGAGCGGCCGGCGAACAGATCCATGCTGATGGATCGGCTGTCGCAGCGGAAGACGCCGGCAAAGCCGTCCTCAAAGGGCACCACGGCGCTGTTGAACACGCTGTTGGAGCGCTTGTTGCCGTTGCGGCCGATGATGGGGTTCTCGGTGTAGCGCCAGACCGGATCGGTATATCCGGCGGGCTTGTCCTGCCAGGGCAGATTGGGAATCGCTTTTCCGATGATCTTGGCCATGAATGTTTCCTCGCTTTCGAAATCTGTGTCTGAACCACGATACCACTCTATTCGACATGGACGGGCCGCTTTCCTTCACGCTTTCAGAGAAAAAGAGAATTTATGCCGTCATGTTTCGGGAAATCTTCCAAACCGTAACCGCCGCGCGGTTGTCAAACGCGGACCGGATGGTTATAATAGTCCTGCCGGAACGATCGATGCGGAGGAATGACCGCGCCGCGGCGCGGCTCTCCGGAAGGGAGTCACCATGCTGCCATATCAGGATACATCTCTTTCTCCCGAAGCGCGCGCCAGGGACCTCGCCGCCCGTCTGACGCTGCGCGAAAAGGCCGGCCAGCTGAACCAGCGGCTGTACGGCTTCTCCGCCTACAGCCGGCAGGGCGACGGGATCGCGCTGACGGACGAGTTCTGCCGCGAGGTGGAGCGGTGGGGCGGCCTGGGCCTGCTTTACGGCCTGCTGCGCGCCGATCCCTGGTCGAAAAAGACGGCGGAAAACGGCCTGCCCGGCCCGCTGGCCGCGCGCGCCTGCAACCTTGTCCAGCGATATGTCATCGGGCATTCCCGCTTCGGCATTCCCGTGCTGATGACCAGCGAATGCCCGCACGGGCATCAGGCGCTGGGCGGCTATCTGCTGCCCGTCAACCTGGCCGCCGGCGCGACGTTCCATCCCGCCCTTTTGAAGGACGCCATGGCCGTCTGCGGCCGGCAGCTGCGGGAGAGCGGCGTCCATCTGGCGCTCATCTCCATGCTGGACATGGCCCGCGATCCCCGCTGGGGACGCAGCGAGGAGTGCTATGGCGAGGACCCCTGCCTGGCCGCGGCGTTTGCCAGGGCGGCGGTGGAGGGCATGCAGGGCCAAGGCGTCTGCGCCGTCGCCAAGCACTTCTGCGCGCAGGGCGAGACCACGGGCGGCGTCAACGCCAGCGCGGCGCGCATCGGCGAGCGCGAGCTGCGGGAGATCCACCTGCCCGCCGCTGAGGCCGCCGTCCGGGCGGGCGCGCAGGGCATCATGGCCGCGTATAACGAAATCGACGGCGTGCCCTGTCACGCCAACGAGGCGCTGCTGCGCGGCGTACTGAGGGACGAGTACGGCTTCAGGGGCATCGTCATGGCCGACGGCTGCGCGCTCGACCGGCTCAACGACCTGACGGGCAGCCCCGTCGCTTCGGCCGCGCTGGGCCTGAAGGCCGGCGTGGACGTGGGCCTGTGGGACAGGGTCTATGACCGGCTTGAGGAGGCTGTCGAGGCGGGCCTTGTGCCCGAATCGCTGCTGGACGAAGCGGTAGAGCGCGTGCTCGCGCTGAAATTCCGCCTCGGCCTGTTTGAGCATCCGTTCGTGGAGGAAACCGAACCGGTCGGGTACACGGCGTCGGCTTATCCCCAGTCGCTGGATATGGCGCGGGAGAGCGCGGTGCTGCTGAAGAACGACGGCATTCTGCCGCTGCGGCGGATCCGGTCGCTGGCCGTCATCGGGCCGGCGGCGGACGACCTGTATCGCCAGCTGGGCGACTACACGCCGCCCATGGAGGGCCGCGAGGCCGTGACCATTCTGCAGGGCCTTCGCGAGGTCCTGCCGGGCGTAAGGCTTGAGGTCGACGCGGGGGACGACCCCGCGCGCGCCGCCGCGCTGGCCGCCCGCTGCGACGCGGCGCTGCTGTGCCTGGGCGGCACGTCCAGCCGCTTTGGGCGCGTGCGCTTCGACACCAACGGCGCGGCGCTCACGGCCGACGATATGGACTGCGGCGAGGGCGTCGATTCGGCGTCGCTGCGCCTGCCCGGCGATCAGGAGGCGCTGGCCCGGGCCGTGCGCGGGGCGTGCGGCCGCCTGGCCACGGTCGTTGTGGCGGGCCGCGCCTACGCCATGGATGTCGTCGCGCCGGCCTGCGACGCGCTGCTGTACTGCTTTTACCCCGGCCCGTGGGGCGGCCGGGCCATCGCGGAGATCGTCGCGGGCGTCACGCCGCCGTCGGGCCGGCTGCCGGTGTCCGTGCCCCGCAGTCCCGCGCAGCTGCCGGTGTACTACAACAAAAAGGCCGGCGTGAGCGCCTCCTACCGCGAAAAGGCGCTGGCCGCGCCCGCGTTCCGCTTCGGCGACGGCATGGGCTATGCCGAGGCGGTCTACAGCGACGTGTCTGTCCGGGTCGACGGGCGGGCGGAGGATCCCCGCGTGACGCTTTCGATGCGCGTCGGCAATCCCTCCGACACGCCCTGCCACGCCGTGCCGCAGCTGTATGTCGCCGACTGCGAGGCGGACGTGGTGCGCCGCGTGGAGGAGCTCAGGGCTTTCGACAAGCTGGCGCTGGCGCCCGGCGAGTCCCGCGATGTCGTTCTGACGCTGGACCGCGGAGCGCTTTCCGTGTGGAACCGCGCCATGCGCTTTGAATGTCAGCCCGGCCGCTTCCGCCTGACGCTCAGAGACGGCTTCAGGACCATTTGGAACGGAACGGTTTCTGTCGGCGCGACGTGATTCCCATCCCGCCGAGGAGGGCGGGCCGCGCCGTCCGGTCCCCATGAACACAGAAGAGAGGTTGTGCATGATGAATCAGGATATTATGAGGCAATACGCCCTGTGGTGCGACCGGGCCGTCGCCGACGAGGACGTCGCCCGGGAGCTGCGCGCCATGGCGGGCGATGAGGCGAAAATCGAGGATGCGTTCTACCGGCGCCTGGCCTTCGGCACCGGCGGCCTGCGCGGCGTCATTGGGGCTGGCACCAACCGCATGAACGTCTATACCGTCGCCAAGGCGTCGCAGGGGCTGGCGCGCTATGTGCTCGCCCGCTTTCCCGAGGGGCGGCGCAGCATCGCGGTCTCGCGCGACAGCCGCATCAAGAGCGAGCTGTTCAGCCGCGTGGCCAGCGCGGTGTTCGCCGCCAACGGCATTCACGTATACATTTATCCCGAGCTGATGCCCACGCCCTGCCTGAGCTATGCCGTGCGCGCGCTCGGCTGCGCCGCCGGCATCATGGTGACGGCCAGCCACAATCCCAGCGTCTATAACGGCTACAAGGTATACGGCAGCGACGGCTGCCAGATTACCACCGAAGCGGCCGCCCGAATTCTCGCTCAGATCGAGCGGGTGGATGAATTCGACGTGCCGATGCCGGATTTTGACGCGCTCGTCGCGGCCGGCCGGATTGAGTATATCGGCGAGGACGTGTACACCGCCTTCATCGAGGCGGTAAAGGGGCAGTCCGTGCTGTTTGGCGACGAGGTCGATCGGGACGTGGCCATCGTGTACAGCCCGCTGAACGGCGCGGGGCTCAGGCCGGTCGCCCGGGCGCTGAACGAAGCGGGCTTTACGCGCATCACCGTCGTGAAGGAGCAGGAGGCGCCGGACGGCCGCTTTCCCACCTGTCCCTATCCCAACCCGGAGATCCGCGAGGCCATGGAGCTCGGCATAAAGTACTGCGAAGAGACCGGCGCGGACCTTCTGATCGCCACCGATCCGGACTGCGACCGCTGCGGCATCGCCGTGCGCGATGAAGCGGGCCGCTATGCGCTGCTGACCGGCAACGAGACCGGACTCCTGCTGCTCGACTTCATCTGCGCGCAGCGCGTCAGACACGGCCGGATGCCGGAGAGGCCGGTGTTCGTCAAGACCATCGTGACGACGGACCTGGCCGAGCGCGTCGCCGCGCGCTATGGCGTGGAGACGGTCAACGTGCTCACCGGCTTCAAGTTCATCGGCGAGCAGATCGCGCGGCTCGAGAGGGAGGGGCGGGCGGACGCCTACATCTGCGGCTTCGAGGAGTCCTATGGCTATCTCACCGGCGCCTATGTGCGCGACAAGGACGCCGTGGACGCGGCGTTCATGATCTGCGAGATGTTCGCGTACTACAGGACGCGCGGCGTCAGCCTGCTGCGCCGCCTCGCCGAGCTGTACGCCGAATACGGCTACTGCCTCAACACGCTGCACAGCTGCGAATTCGACGGCAGCGCCGGCATGGAGAGGATGACCGGCATCATGGCGTCGCTGCGCCGGGGCGTCGGCGAGCTGGGCGGGCTCAGCGTGGAGGAAACGCTGGATTATCTGCCCGGCCTGGACGGCCTGCCCGCATCGGATGTGCTGAAGTTCCGGCTGGCGGGCGGCAGCTCCATCGTCGTGCGCCCTTCGGGCACGGAACCCAAGCTGAAAGCGTATTTCTCCGTTTCCGCGGCGGACCGGCCGGCGGCTCAGGCTGTCGAAAAGCGCCTTGCGGACGCGCTCTTTGCGCGCTTCAGGTAGGCGGCGGCCAAATTTCGCATCATCGGCCTGGAACGCGCGATAAATGTTGAAATCGGCGGGGAAATGTGATAGAATATAAAAAGCGAATAATGCATTCGAGGTGTTTTCCATGGTGCGACATTATTTTAAGCGCGTCGCGGCGGCGATGACGGCCGCGCTGCTGCTCTGCGCCCCGTGTGCGCGTGCGACAGACGACGTGACGCCCGCGTATTTTCGGGACGTCGAGGTCAGCGTGGGCGTGGTCACGGCAGATTTGAAGGTCAACCTGCGCCGCGAGCCCAACACAAATTCCGCCATTCTGGAGCACATCGCGCCCGGCGAGACCGTCAATGTGCTCGACGCCTCCAACCCGAACTGGATCAAGGTGAGCCACAACGGCCATGTGGGCTATATGTCGGGTGAATTTCTGGAAATCAGCACCTACGTCGATCAGGTGGAGGTCGTCAACGAAGATCCCCTCGAGGCCAGCCTGAGCGGCGTCGTGGCGCCGGATATTCTGGAGCATCACGCGTCGTTTACGCTCAGGGGCACCGTTTCGAGCAACATTCCGATTGTGGGCGTGACGGTCGAAATTGTGGACCTGCGCTCGCTCGAGACGGTCGTAACCGCGCACGAGGAGTTTGTGCGCGAGGAGGACGTGAAGGAGTATAACCTGACGCGGCTGGACAACAGCCTGCCCTTCCGCCGCCTGGCGGCCGGCGAAAAGCGGCTGCGCGTGACCGTGCAGAGCTCCGCCGAGAGCGCCACGGTGCTGGAGAAGGATTTCTACGTGAAGGGCGCCTTCAACGACGAGATCAGCATGACCGGAGACTGCCGCATCGACGTGACCGCCGGCCGGAAGGCCAGCCTGACCGACGCGAGCTACGGCACCGCCTGGCAGCCCTCCAGCGAGACGGATACGATCACCGTCACGCTGCCTGAAGGCCGCGAGGGCGAGCTGCTCACGATTGAGTGGACGCGCGCGCCTTCGTCGTTTACGGTGGCGCTGGCGGGTGAGGGCGGCAGCGCGATCAGGACCATCGAGGAAAGCAACGAGGGGAATATGCTCAGCTTCGCCTACGAACTGGGCGGCGACGTGAGGCAGATTGTGATCTCGACGCCGGACACGCAGAACGGCATCTGCGAGCTGCGCGTGATGGAGGCGGGCAAGGTCTCGCCGGTGACGCAGCAGTGGCATCCCATCGAGGGCAAGGTCGACCTGATGGTGTTCTCCACGCACCAGGACGACGAGATGCTGTTCTTCGGCGGCACGATTCCGTATTACGTGGCGCAGGGCAAGAACGTGGTGGTGGTCTACATGGCCGACTGCGGCCGTGCGCGCTACGCCGAGGCCATGGAGGGCCTGTGGGCCTGCGGGCTGAAGAATCATCCGATTTTCGTGAATTTTGAGGACAAGCGGATCAACAGCTATGAAGAGACCGTGGCGCTGTGGGGGCTGGAAACCACGGAGGCGGCCGTCGTCGAGCTGATTCGCAAGTATCAGCCGGACGTGATCGTCACGCACGACACCAACGGCGAATACGGCCACAATCAGCACAAGCTGACCTCCTACGCGGTGCGCCGCGCGATCTTCCTGTCCTCTGATCCGGAATCCTATCCGGCCAGCTATGAGGAATACGGCCTGTGGGACGTCAAGAAGCTGTACATCCACCTGTATGATGGAAATCAGCTCACCATGACGGCCTATGATCAGCCGCTGGACGAGCTGAACGGGCTCTCCGCCACACAGGTCGCCACGATCGGCTTCGCCAAGCATGTGACACAGCAGAAGTACTACTCCATGGAGCGGGACGGCGTGCGCTATGATAACCGCGTGTACGGCCTGATTCACACCACGGTGGGCGACGACGTGGAAAAGAACGACCTGTTTGAGAACATTGAAGATTGATGCAGGCGGCAATGGGAGGCGCAACGCATATGGCCATCACCCGTGAGGAGGCGCTCACACTGCTCAACGCGCCGGACAGGCTGGAAAACCTGTCCCGTCTGGTGCGCGAGGAGCCCCGGCCCGCGCAGGGCTCGGATGTCAACAATCACATTCACACCACCTATTCCTTTTCGCCCTATTCGCCCACGGCGGCGGTATGGTTCGCTTATCAGGCGGGGCTGTGCACGTGCGGGCTGATGGATCACGATTCCATCGGCGGCGCGGAGGAGTTTCTCAAGGCGGTGAAGCTGGTGAAGATGGGCGGCACGATCGGCACCGAGTGCCGCGCGAGCTTCCTGAACACCCCGTTTGCCGGCCGGCGCATCAACAATCCGGATCAGGATTCCGTGGCTTACATGGCCATGCACGGCATCCCGCACGACATGATCGGCGAGGTGGACGCCTTCTTCGCGCCCTGCCGCGAGAGGCGCAACGCGCGCAACCGGAAAATGGTCGACGCGGTTAACGGTCTGATGGCGCAGTATGGCGTCACCATAGATTTTGACCGCGACGTGCTGCCGCTGTCGCAGTATGAGCGGGGCGGCTCCGTGACGGAACGGCATCTGTCGAGCGCGCTGGCCAATAAGATG
>Ga0079305_1002804_pt1 | contig 13617 bp, 2 predicted proteins | sample LMS_cellobiose_e_FD_79183 | JGI IMG/M metagenome (GOLD analysis project Ga0079305, IMG submission 79183) | Rumen-fistulated moose microbial communities from Alaska, USA - LMS_cellobiose_enrichment | ecosystem: Host-associated > Mammals > Digestive system > Stomach > Rumen fluid ... | reverse complement strand
TCCGTGGACGCGCTTTGGATTGATCCTGCTCATCGTTTTGTTTGGGTGATTATCCAAAAGACAACGCTTCAATTATGGAGTATCGATTTGATCTGTAATCATCGGTCCAAAATACGAGCTCCTTATTTACTTTGTTTCATCAACAGTTCGGAAGAGATCGTTCAGCGGCAGTCGGAATTGGAAACTCAGATTGAAACGGCACGTCAGGCAACGGCGGAAAAGAATTTCAAAGTGGCGATACAGGCCCTGGAAGAAGCAAAAAAGATTGACGGATGGGAATCGGTTCGCGGAACGTTGGATTTTATTCCGATATTAAATACCAACACGTATCATTCGGGTCTGGGAGATGTGGTTCAGTCGCTGGAATTTCTGGCACATGATGGCCCGATTTCTTCCATTTGCCTTTCCTCAGATGGCAAGAATGCTTTTTCTGCCGGTCAGGATCAGATCATCCGTATGTGGGGGGCAGACTCCTCCTCTCAAAAAGCGGCTGATATGTCTCAATGGCGATGTTTAAAAGAACTGGAAGGCCATTATGACTGGATACGCTCCATTGATATAACAAGCGACGATCATTTTCTGGTTTCCGGTTCCTGGGATCAGTCGGTTCGTGTCTGGAATCTTACAACCGGTAAGCAGTTCTGTAAAATGGACGAGTCTATCAAGGGAATAACCCAGGTTTGTTTTGCGCCGGATAATCGAACTGTTGCGGTTGCGTCGGCCAATGGGAATGTTTTTCTGTTTGACGGCGGAACAGGAGAGGAAATTTTCCGTTGGTCCGCGCATCAGGGATATGTCCATTCGCTTCGTTTTTCCTGGGATGGACGTTATCTGGTAACGGCTGGAAGCGATACCTTTGTTCGTGTCTGGAATGGTAAACAGCTCACTCCGATCCGCGAGATTTCATGTCATCAGAGTGAAGTCAACGTGGCGGAAATTACCACGGATTTGCGATACATCGTCAGTGGGGATCAGAGTGGGAAAATCTTTATTACTGATCTGACCGACGTTTCCGGCAAGACATATAAAGTGCTTCAGGGGCATCTGGCCGGAGTTTCGTCGCTCCGTATTTTTCCTGACAACCGGTACATTGTTTCCACCAGCAAGGAAACGACCGTTCGGTTTTGGAATTTGCGGACAGGAACGCTGTGTTATAAACTGGACGGTTGCAGTACCTGTTCGCTTGCCGTTTTGGATAAGATGGGAAGTACCATGTTGACCGCCAGTGACGAGTCCGTAATACGACACTGGATGTTACACTGGGAATATGAATTTCCCGGTCCTGAACCGTTCATCGATGATTTAAACCGGCTTATCAATGTGATCATCGGATATTATCGCCGCAAGTTATCTGTCATAAGGCAACGAATGACGCCAGTGAATTATTACGGGCAACAAACCCATTTGCCGCCTGTGATCGTTTCCGGAGAAAATTTGGGTGCCAATGTACGGGCGAGAATTATTTCAGACATAAAAAATCATGGTTTTCAAACCATTCCGGATTCAATTCTTGAAGAGTGTATCCGAAATATTGACAAATGGAATGATCAGTGGATTGAAGTCTGATTCCTGTTTCTGAACCTGATTGGAACCGAAAGCGTTTTGGTGTTTTTATGCTTATGGTTTCCGTTCGATTTGATACACGGATATAAACAGAAACCCCGTTTTAACACGGAAGGTCCGTGACAGGTCAATTTTCAAACCGGATTGAAATTCTTCAGCGCGCTGTTGAATCCGAATGAAAAAAGGCAGGCAACACATAAAACAATATGTTGCCTGCCGGATAACACAGACTGATTTTTAAATGAAAGAGGGGTGTCCTTTTTCAAGATTCTTCAGTGATTTCGGTCTGCAATGATATGTCGATATATTCCGCGGAGGATTGTTTTTCTACAGATATCGACCAGTCGGGCCAATCAGGATCCCGGTCCTCAGAAACACCGTTATCTTCCGGGAACATGTTTTGAAGCACGACGTCTTTTTCTGCCGGATTTTCATCGATGATGACAGCCTGACGGACGTTGATTCCGGTATTTGCCAGTTTCCGTTTCGTACTGTCTGTCATGGCAATTTCAATACGGTTGGGAACCGCGGTCACTTCGGGTAAACAGAGGATGACTTCCGTTTCCGCCGCTGTACAGGCATTCCATGGAACATTCGTATCTGCCGTGGCGGACAAAAGCGGGATTTCCCGTTCCTCCTCAATCATTTGCGTATCGTAACGGATAGCATTGCTGTTGCTGTTCAGACTGGCGACGGTTTCCGGATTCATAAGACCCGTTGCCCAGGCGTAAACCGTTCCGACAACCTGAATATCCTGGTCAGATAACGTTTTGCGTTCGCCGCATTCCAGAGCGGACGACATGACATCTTCTGTTGTTGTCGAATGATCGTCGCTGGCGATAAAGCTGAACTGTGTCCGAACAGTATTGAAGGCGCTGCAATTGGCGTCATAACCGTACATGTGCCCCAACTCATGAAGAAGAACGGTATATAAATCATATTTTTCAGTACCGGATTCCGGGTCGGATAACTGAGAGTACCAGGTCATGGTGGCCGCGTCTTCATCCAGATAGATGATTCCCCGGACAGGCAGTCCCGTTTCCGAATCGTATTTGGTAATGACCGTTTCGGCCAGGGTCGTTCCGTCACCAATATCGGAGAGATCCTTGACAATTAACTGAACGTCAACTTTGTTGACCGTCATATCGAGCTGCTGTTCCTGCCCCCAGTTGTTTAATGCCTGAATCCAGGTATCATTGGCGGCGTCAAGAATGGTTCCGATCGTCTCCTGATGATCGGCGTTTAACCGTGAGCCGGTATAGCGCTGAATGAATTCTTTGGCAATCGCCAGTTGATATTTTCCGGAAACGACGTCCTGTTTGGCGATATCATAATTGGCTCCAAGGAGCATATAATCAAGGACGTTGACCTGGCCATCCCGATTGAAATCACAGGCAACCAGTATCGATTCGCCGGACAGACTGCTGTGGTCGTAAACCGAACCGAAATTCAAATAATCCAGCACATTAACGATATTATCATCATTGACGTCATACGGATTGGCCCAGAGTTCCGTTATCGATCCGTTTCCAAGATAAACGGCCTGTGTATTGCCGTCGAGGGTGGTGACATAACCGTCGGACAAACTCCAGCCGACCGAGAAAGGACGGTTGCTGTCAATCCAGTCAATTCCCTGACCCTCAAGCGATTCCATTTTAATTCGGGCAATCAGAATATAACCGCTGCCGGCGGCATAGTCCCCGTTGGCTCTGCCGTTGAGGGTGACCGTTCCGGAATCAGCGTCGACCGAGGCTTCTCCGCTGAAGGATGTCCCAAATTCTACAGAAACAGCCGTAAAATATGTTGAGTCGTAATGGAAGGTGACCCCCGCCGCCGTGTATTTTTCATACTCATTTGCGTTAATCCAGAGTTCCGCGTAATGTGTCTGCCATTCATGAATGAAGTTGACATTGTCTCCCAGTTCATCGACACAGCCGGAGAGATCCGTTTTCGTTTCCCCGGTTACGGTACGAACGTAAATTCCGTTATCAATATCGTGTTCCGGAATCGCGGTTCCAAGAATTTGCTGACGGTTCCAGGTAACGGTTGTTCGGACGAATTTAACCTGGGACTCATCGACCCGTTTGAAGTTGGGGAAGGGCTCAACATATCGATCAAAGTAATCGCTGCTGAATTCTTCGGTTGGTTCCGGAGCAAAAGTGGCGTAAAAACTGGCCTGCGTGTTTTCTGTGCTGTTTGCGACAGAGACCCGGGCACGTGCCAGTAAAAGCGCGGTTCCGTCAATACCCCGATTGACTCCGCCTTTACTGGCGAGCCAAGTAATTTCAATGTCCAAATTTCCGTTTTCGTCGACCTTGAACTGATTGTATCCAGCTGCCGGAAAGATTTCAACGAGGTATTCGTCATTTTCATCTTTAACGAGTTCCGCGTTGTTTATATCCAGATGCAGAAGAAATGAAACCAGTCCGGTCAGATTCCGTTCCGGGAAAAGTATATTGGACAAATCCTGAGCCCAGATTTCAACGTAAAATTCGTCGGTGTCTGTCAGGTCAACGTTATCCTCCGGAATGGATTCCGCGTAAGAACATTCTTTATATTGTGTTGTCTGTGTTGTGACAGCGCTCGGTTCAGAGACTGCGACGGCAGCGATACGGGCGGTGTACTGCTCGGTAAGGGAAACCTCAAAAATATTACTGACGGTTTCCACATGGGCCAGAGGATCCAGAACCGCAATGGCAATGTTCGGGATTGCGCTGAAGTTCTTATCGTCCGAATAATCGGACTGTTCAATGAAATGGAACGTCAGGGTGTTATTCTCATCAATGACCGGGACAGCGCTCAGAATATCTGTCCTGTCGCTTTCAATAAATTCCCGCCAGTTTCCGGATGTTGAGTCGACTACACCAAGTTTATAGGTGTAATTTTCCCAGTTGGATCCCGTAAAATAATCGGACAGCTTCAGGGAAATGGTATGGTTCGCCGCGTCAGCCTTGACGCTTCCCTCCTGATTTCCGATGATTTTGGTTTGTTCCGGGGCGTCGTACTGACCGGTAATCTCAAGTTCCAGAGAAACCGCGTTACTGGCCGCACCCGCCTTGTCAACAGCCTGAAGGACCAGGGGTTCCTGAGCCGTTTCCCCTTTTTCCAGCAGACTGTAAATCCCGTTGGTGTAATATCGCAACTCCCAGACGTTATCAGCGGTGACGAATTTTAGTGACGCGCCACTGTCCAGCGTGATTTCAGTAACATCGTCTGTTGACAACAGCCGGAATTCACCCTGAACACGAACCATAAGACAATCCGTCTGAATGTTGTCCTGACGTAACGTTTGTAACGTGGCCGGATTGCCATCGACGTCATAAAGATTACTGATACCCAGTCCGGACCAGAAGTCCGTGCCAACAGTCGCGAGAGTAACATATTCGTCTCTCCCGGAAATGGTCGCCGGACTTGTGTAAGATTCCTCCGGAATAACGGGAGGCTGATTGACCCCGATAACCGTGACCGTCAAACTGCCGACGCTTGAAATATCGTATGTAACCTCGTCAATGGTGTAATCGGTGATGGTATAATTAAAGGTCAGAACAAGCTGTTCGCCCTCCGCAAGGAACTCAAAAATCGAGGAGTTTCCGTAATAGGTAAATGTATTTCCGGTAATGACACCGTTATTTTCAATGTCGGTAATCAAATTTTCGATGGCGCCTAACTGCTCCAGGGTATAGGCTCCCGTAATGTTCGTCAGGAAAACCCGGGAAGCGAGGGTAAACGCGGATACTTCACGTCCTGCGGGATGTTCCGCATCCATCGTGTCCGGATCCGTGACGACAATATTCTCCTGGATGTTAAACGTCAGATCATTCGTCTGAGTTTCCGCCATTGTGCCGGCGTCGACGGTGACCGGCGTGATGATCGCGCTTGCTTTTTCCTGAACAGTCAGGGTGAAAACGTCGGTCGCGGTATCCGGTATTTCGGCGTTATTGGTGTAACCGAAAGTAACGGTATAACGACCGGTGCCGAGAATCGGGGCGTCTCCTTCCAACGCCGTTTTCAATACATAAACGGAAACCGTCGCGGAACCGTCGCCGTTGAGGACAACGTTCTCAATTTTTATAACAGTTTCAGGGTCGGAAACCGGTTGCTCTTCGGCGTCTGTAACAGAGACGACGTTGAACGTGTAATTCTCATTGGAATCAAGATGGAAGTCAATAGTCTTGCTCAACCTGATGTACTCTTCCGTTGAAACTGTTCGGGATGAAACCGACTGATCGGGAGCGTTGTCGATTCTCAGAGTATCGAACCGTCCGATAACCTTCACCCTGGCATTGGCGGCGTCACTTTCCGCCAGACCGTCGGAAACGGTTACCGGGAAGACGACGTCGACCGTATCCCCATCGTTCAGCAGCCAGGTCAGATCATTCCCGGTTGCGTAAAAAGTCGCAATCTGAACATCTTCCACAACGGTAATTTCAACGCAGCCTTTATCCAGCACGATACGTTGTATATCGCCATTTTTTGTCGCGGTTACCGCGATGCTGTTGATGGTTGAAAGCACAAAGGAATGATCGTCCGGATCCTCAAACGCGCTTTGCCAGTCAAGTTGGACAGAAGGCGTTGTTTCCGATGCAAAATTTCGCATATCCAGGGTCGCGTTTATATCGCCGATCACAACGGGCTGATTGTTCACCCCCAGAAGTTTAACATAAAACAGAGCGGTGCTTTCCGTGCCGTAGTCTCTGTCGGTGACTGTCATATCAAAGGCGAGATAAAGATTATCGTCTGCCGCCAGAAAATTAAAATTGGGAAAAATCTCCAGGGAAAATACCCCCTCTTCGGTTATGGAAACAGCGTCGCTGATGTCGAACGTTGAACCGACGACTTCCCGCAGGGTGTACGTTGTTTCCCCATGGACGATATAACTGGAGTCCATATTTAACGCGACCCCGCTGAAGTAATACCAACCGGTACCGGTACGATTCCCGGTATCCGGATCGTCGTTACTGTCAGTAACAAGTCCCGGAATCGTACTGAAGTCAAAAGTCGTAACCGGGGCAATTTCGCTGCTGTTGACAACCGGGATGGGGATCAGATCCGTGTGAATCATCGGCGGCTGTTTAACCAGTATAAGCAGAATGACATTTTCCGTTGTTGAGTTGTCTGTTCTCGAGGTGCCGTCGGCAAGACGAATGGTCATGGTAACGCTCAGTGAAGTTGCTTCCTGAAGAACGTCATTGATAAACGCGGCCCGGCTCTCTTCACTTTTGAACGCGATATAACAGTTATTGTTTACACAGGGCGTGTTTTCCGTTGTTTCGGAGCTTTCTGTCACAAGCTGGAAATATGAGGAAACATCAATTCCGGTCTCCGTCGTTACCGCGCCGACAATCGACCAGTTGTAAATAAAGACGTTCTCCGTGTTAATGTCAACCTGACCAAGGATTCTTTTGCTGGTCTGAAGACTTTGCGACCTGGTGCTTAACGTGAAAGACTGGCTGCTGGTGATGACCGGAGTGTCGTAAACGGCGGCGGTATGAAAGGTGATGTTCCGTGTCACGGTTTTGGGATCCGCGTATTCATGATGGACCTGAACATCCGTAACAGTAACAGTAAGATCATAATCGACCGTTTGCCCTTCGGTGAAATTCCATTTCAGATAGTCGGACTCGGGAATATAATAAATGGTCTGACCGTCTTCGGAAAGTCTCGCGATTCCCTCGTTTTCTATGGCGATATAACTTCCGCCCTTTTCAAGAGAGATACCGCCAAACGCTGTAAACTCGTGAGTATCAGTCGAATCCGGATCCGTAAGGTTCAAATCGGCAATCCTGATTTCCAAAGGTGTCGAACTTACCTGGGTGTTTATTTCAAAATCGTCAAACGAAGGCGCGTCGTTGACACCAAGCACAACGAAAGAGTAATTCCAACTGTCAGGTGTTGTCTTGCTGATCGGTGCGTCATCACAAACAGTAAACGAAATGGTGTCATTACCATAATCGCCGGCGGGAAGGTTGTTTTTGTTATAACGTTCCGCAACCGTATAAATCGCCTGAGTGATTCCGGTTTCATTTTTCGTCAGGGTGAGAACAGCCCCGGAACCAAACGAAATCGTCAATGTGTCGTCGATCCAGTTTCCGGTATCTTTGGTATAGGTAGTCTCTTCAACAACGATCTGACAGAAATAGAGCGTATCGCCCATGTTGGCATCTTCAGCGAACATCGTCGGGGTGATAACACGGGTATCGGAGCTGTTTTCAGGAATGATTTCGGCGGTTGTCGGAGCGTCGGTTTTCCAGGTTGGGGCGAAGTTTGCGCCATAAACCTTAACCGCGATATTATTGGTTCCGGCGGTGATTCCCATTCGGGGCTGTTCCGCCGTTCCGTCATAATGACTGTCCTTGATCCGGAACGGGATGTAAGAAAACACGTCCCAGGCGGTACCCTCACGAAGTTCCGCGTAGTCTCCGTCGGGCGTGATTCTCAATGTTGTCCAGGAATCAATATCGTTTGTCGTAACAATGAATTGCACATTCCGGGAAACCCCGTCAACCAGAATCGTTGTTTCATAGACCACCCGGTCTGTTTCGCCAGGGATAATTTCCGTATCTCCAATACTGCCGAAGTATTGAGTGTCCGTTAAGTCAACATCGGTAAAAGAACCGGCGACATCGGAAAGCGAGACCTCAAAGGGTTGATGATAAACGGCGTTTTCCTTGGTGTACGCAATTGCCCCATCCTCTGTAAAAACAGGCGAGTCATTCAGTCCTTTAATATTAACAACAACCTCTGTTGTCGCGGTCTCTCCGGCGGCGTTGGCGATAATGGCATCAAATATCAGGGAACCGGATTCGTCCTTGGCCAGATAGTTAAAGGCATTATTCAAACTGATACGGAGCTGATGAATTCGCCGGACGTTTCCGGAAGTTGTTTCGCTGATGATTCGCGTAATGGTGACACCGTTATCCAGGGTAACGATATTGGCGTCGTCGAACAGGTATTCTTTACCGTCGTGAATAATCCCTTTGAGTTGGAGAACATCATAAAGATTATCGGAATCCGTCAAATCGAGAATATCTGCGGGAATGTTTTCCTGTTCCTGAACGATGGGTTGCCCATCAACCGTGGAAATCGGAATGTTTTCCGGAGGTTCAGGTGAGGACGGATCCGCGATCAAATTGAAAACATAAGGGGCAGCGCCGGACTTGTTTCCGAGTTCATTGGTGATATTCATGGTCAGTGTATACTGGCCGTCGTCCGCGAAAACAGTATCGCCGACCAACTCGTTTAACTGCGCGGCGGTAATGTTGAATGTCCAGACGTTATCGGTGCTTTTTTCGAGGAAATCGAAAAGATTGAGATTGGTAAAAAGGGGTTTCGTTTCCGTGCCATCCGTCCATGTCAACGAAGCGTCAAAAGAAACAAGCTCGTTTTTGTCGGTAATGGCTCCGGATAGTTTTGTGACTGAACCGAAAAGAAACGGTGAGCCGGACACTGTTACCGGTCCTGTTTCATTCCGGGTCGACGCGGTAACAAAATCGCTTAAAACCGGAATGTCCTGTTCACTGGTCAGTGAAATCAGATCAAAAAAGTTCCCTTCGATTTGATTATTGATCGTGAAAATGGCGTTATCGGCCAGTGTCAGTTGACCGTCCAGATTCACATCAAGAAAATCAGGATAATCGAACTTGTAAAGGTCGATGCCAAATTGACGCTGGTAATAATCGAATGTCGCTTCGGAATAATCCCCGTTCGCTTTAACCAGCGCGGCCCGGGTCCAGATTGTACTTGCGCCCATTTCGTCGGCGGTTGTGACGGAACCCGAGGATCCGGTGATAACGCCGTTCCCATCACCATCACCGGGAAGAAAAACATCAACATTAAACGATTGACTCGTTTCTTCTGTAACGGTTCCACCGACCTTGACGGTATAAACACCCGGCGTCAAAGAGACAATGCCAAGATAACTGGGCTCATTCTGATAATTGGCAATGCCGGTTATGGAAGTGACGGCGTTTCCTTCCTGATCGTATAATGCCAGAGTGGTCGGATTGAATCCGGTAGAGGTCGCGTTGACAAGAAAACCAACAACCGCGTTTTTGGTTCCCTCCAGAGTAAAACCAAGTTCAACCTGTTCCTGACTGTCTGTAATCGTTCCCTGTACGGTAGGGCTTAATGGTGAATCCCATGGAGTCGTCGATAACATTTGACGTTCTTCCAGAGGTTCCATACGGAGTCCTGTATTTCGTAAGGATTTAATCTTCCGGTTTTTTTGACGATTCTTGTCATGATCGAAAAATCCACTCATCGTAATGATCCTATATACTTTCTCAAAAAGCCAGATATTCTACACCTGCCCTTGGAAATCAGGTAATAAATATAGTTAATAACCCGTAAAAATGAAAGGAAAAGATTAACGTAATAAAAATTTCTGACATTTACTCAATTTTATTTGTTATCAGAAAAATTTTTGCTCAACTAAAGTTTTTTATTTTAGTGAGGATTTTTAGGAATTTTTTAAACTGTTTTACCGATCCGCGACAGTAAACAGGAGTTGTGCTGTCAAAGATCGCGGTAATAATTTTGTGATTATAGCGATATTTTAATATATTTAAAATACAAAAAATAACCTTTTTAAGAGAAATTTTTCGATTATTTTGTGAAAATTTTATATAAATATTTAATATTTGGGGGATTGAGGTCGACAATAACAGTAGAAATGATTATGCTTGTTTTTCTGATAGCAATGATTATCAGATGTTGTAGCATTTCTTGTTGGTAAAATAGTTTGATTATTGACTTTTTATAAAATTTAAATTTGCTTATCTTTTGAAAAATACAAAATTGTAAAACAAGATTTTGTAAAATGCAATCAAAAGCTGTTGTAAGAATCCCGGCAGGAGTCGTTCAGAACGATGATAGAGACAGTGGATGAATATTCTTTACAGGAGTTCGGGTTTTTTATTCTGATACAACAGATTCCGGAGGAGCAGATTTCGATTGGATAATCATGAAGTGCAGGACTGTCAATAAAGAATATTGATGAAATCAGGATTGTAAGGAGATATAAAATGCGTGTTCCATTTATTTTATGGAGATTAGCATTCATGACGATGATATTGTCATCCTCTTTTCCGGTTTATGGCACCAATTCACAAAAACTTACTACTGATGGTTCATCGGTTTCTGTCGTCCGTCCGAATCCATCTGTTCAGGGAAAGACGAATAATAATTCCGGTTCCGGAGATTATATGTTGGCGGAAGTCACCGGATATTATGCTCAGAACGTGGATTCAACCGGTATGACAACCCCAGAAACGGTCATTTATGAAGATAACGCGGGCTATGCCGATTATGGTTATAACAGCGCTGGCAATTATTATGATTACAGCAGTTATTACAGAAACAGCAGTAAGGGATATCTGAGTCAGGGAGGTTGTTTTCTTCCTGATAAAACCAGACGATGTGGAAATTTTTATATTGACGGCTGGGTTGATGTTGGAGTAACCTCAAATCCAACCTGGCCGCTGACCACAAGCGCGACAAACGCATCCAGTACAGCGGTTTCTGAAATTCAGATGAACCAGACCTATCTGGTTCTGGGACGGGATGTCAGTCAGGCAGGATGCTGGGATATTGGCGGTCGTGTCGATTTACTGTTCGGTACGGATTACCTTTACACCAGCGCTGTTGGCCTGGAAACCAGCAATGTTTCTCCGCAGGGACTTCCTGTCAGTTCTGTGTATGCCGCGGAAGCCCGCTGGAACAAAAACAGTCGTGGCGGACACAAAGCCTATGGACTTGCCATGCCGCAGCTGTACGGGGAAATTTACGCGCCCTGGATGGCCGGGCTGGATGTTAAGCTGGGACATTTTTATTCACCGCTTGGGTATGAGTCCGTAATGTCGACGAATAATTTCTTTTATTCGCATTCTTACACAATGCAATATGGAGAGCCACAGACAATGACCGGGATTATCGGGACCTTGAAACTGAATCCCTGTTGGTCGGTGACCGGCGGTTTGACGGAAGGTTGGAACATCTGGAATGCTGACCGGAACTCGCTGGCTTCCGACAAACTTTCCTGGCTTGGCGGGCTTAAATGGGAAAATATATGTCAAACCAGTTCTGTTTCCTTTATGTTATCCAGTGGTCAGGAAATGGCCCGCGTTGAAGGGAACACAACCAGTTACAGTCTGGTTTATGAGCAGCAGATAACGCCTTTTCTGCATTACGTCCTTCAACATGATCTGGGGATTACGGAAAATGGAGGATATTATTACGATACCGACCGGGGGCTCGTGAGTCGGGTCAATGCAAAATGGTATTCCATTATCAATTATGTATATTATCAGTTGAATGAATGGTGGAGCCTTGGGTTCCGGGCGGAGTGGTTTAAAGATGTGAACAATTCCCGTATTTTACAGGGGGCCGTTGCTCAAAATATGCCGTACAATGGAATTGTGGGGGATGAGTATGTTAATCTTTCCCTTGGTTTGAACTGGAAACCGACTCCATGGATTACTGTTCGTCCGGAGGTTCGATGGGATTCGTCCAATGTTTGTGATTATGTCAACGGTAATCAGGTTATTCGCGGTGTTTATGACGATTACTCCAAGGACGATATGGTGACTGTTGGCGGCGATATGGTTATTCGATTTTAATTGATGACACGGAATTCTTCCTGTGTGACTTTTGTTCGGCCAAAAACATTCAGACAAAAAAACTGAAGAGATTTGGGTGGAACAGGAAATGGCCGATAACCCGGTGTCTGGTTTATGTCTATTGGTAAAATGGTTTCGTTCTGGTTTTCAGAATGAGACCATTTTTTTGTCTGGTTCCGGTTCCAATTTTTGTTTTTTAAATCCAATGTCCTCTGACGAGACACTCCCGGATACATTTTAAGATAATTTGGCCAGCGGTTCCTGGGGTTAAAACGGTTTTAACAGCGTCCTGCCGCGGAATCAAAAATTTGCGTCCGGTTTCCGTTTTCACGGTAAGACACCCCGGATGTTGGAACGTTATTATCAACAGGTAATCAATGAAAACAGTTACTGTTATGGAGGATTTTCCGGCGTTTGCTCCCTATCGATAAATTTCAGGATGACAGTATAATAATATAATCCTGTTGTGCAGAAACTGTTTTACACAGGATTTGACTCGGGCGGGCCCCGAAAAAAACGATGGTTGGTTCGTTGGGATACACTACGTTACTTATGGGATTTGCTGAACCGCGTCTGGTTTGAGTCAACAGAGGATTAACCGAGTTTTACAGGAATTTTTTCCGCTTATATCAGGCAAAAAATATGTCAGGCGAAATGAAAAAAAATTTGATTGAACCCCGGACCCTTAAAGGGTTTCGCGATTTTCTTCCCGAAATGATGATTCCGCGGGAAAAACTGATCGAACGTGTAACCCGAATCTATAAAAATTATGGTTTCAGCCCAATTGACACCCCTGTTTTGGAATATCTGGAAATTCTGGCAGGTAAAGGGAGTGACGAGACCGACAAACAACTGTACAAGTTTAAAGACCATGGCGGCAGGGATGTTGGTTTGCGGTTTGATTTGACGGTTCCGTTTGCCCGTTTTTCAGCACAGCATCTGTCAGAGCTTGGCACACCGTTTAAACGGTATCATCTGGCCAAAGTCTGGCGTGGCGAAAACACACAGGCGGGACGTTACCGGGAGTTCATGCAGTGTGATTTTGACACAATCGGAACAACGTCGGTTCTGTCGGACATTGAAACGGCACTGGTGATCAACGATATTCTGGAAAAGATCGATTTGCGAAGCGAGGCAAGTTATACCCGTTTTAAGATTCATCTGAACAGTCGTAAAATCTTGTCCGGTATGCTGGATAAAATCGGACTTCTGGGTCAGACGGTTCCTGTGTTGCGGTCTTTGGATAAGTTGGGTAAAATTGGACGGGACAATGTTGCCAAAGAGATGATGGAAGTCGCTTCGGTTACCGCAGAACAGGCGTCAGCGATTTTGGATATGGCAACCCTGCAATCAGGAACCAACGTGGAAAAACTGGAACGTCTGGAAAAATTGCTTGCCGGTAATGAGCTGGGTCTGGATGGGGTGGCGACACTCCGTC
>Ga0079305_1002803_pt1 | contig 13624 bp, 11 predicted proteins | sample LMS_cellobiose_e_FD_79183 | JGI IMG/M metagenome (GOLD analysis project Ga0079305, IMG submission 79183) | Rumen-fistulated moose microbial communities from Alaska, USA - LMS_cellobiose_enrichment | ecosystem: Host-associated > Mammals > Digestive system > Stomach > Rumen fluid ... | reverse complement strand
CTCCGCGAGATCCGCGTCCGAGAACTTCTTGAGCACGCAGGGCCATCTGGTGATGATCACGGACGGCTCATCCAGATCCATAAACTCGTCGAGCGCCTTGTCGACCGCGTCGAGGTCGTTCGGATTGATCACCTTGACGTGTTTGACGCCGATCGCCTTTACCAGCTCGGGCAGCTTGATCATATTGGTCGGCTCGCCCTTGACGGTGAAGCCGGTGCCCGGATTCTGCTGGTGGCCGGTCATTCCGGTGATACGGTTATCAAGGATGATGTTTATGGTATTGCTGTTGTTGTAGACCGTGTTGATCAAAGAGTTCACGCCCGTGTGGAAGAACGTGGAGTCTCCGAGGACGGTCACGACCTTGCGTTTTATTCCGGCGCGGTTGAACGCCTGCTGAGCGCCGTGGCCCACGGAGATGGAAGCGCCCATGCAGACGCAGCTATCCATCGCCTTATACGGCGCTCCGGCGGCCAGAGTATAGCAGCCGATATCTCCGCTGATCATGATGTCCTTGCGCTTTCCAAGCCTGTAAAAGAGGCCTCTGTGTGGGCATCCGGCGCAGAGCGAAGGCGGGCGCTTGATGATGAGGTCGTGGTAGTCTTCCGTACCTTTCTCAGGCGCGTCCGTGACCAGGCCCAGATGATCCGAAAGGGACTTTCTGAGCACGTCCGGAGTCATCTCGCCATAGGGCGGGAATACGCTCTTGCCCAGGCAGCTGAAGCCCTGCATCCTGACGAACTCCTCGATATAGGGATCGTCCTCCTCGACGATATAGACCTGTTCGACTGAAGAACAGAAGGCTTTGATCTTGCCCTCCGGGAGGGGGTTGGTGAATCCGAGCTTCAGGAAGGAGACGTCGTTTCCGAAGATCTCCGGGAAGACCTCCTTAGCGTACCAGTAAGACGGGCCGGACGCGATGACGCCTACCTTGCCGCCGTTCATCTCAGCGTAGTTGAGATTGGATTGTTCGCTCCTCTCAGCGAGCCTCTTCTGGCGCTCCTCGATCCTGACTCTCAGGATGCGGGAGTGCGCCGGAAGCGCGACGTATTTCATGGGATCCTGCTGCCATTCAGCCACGGGACGCTCCGTCCTCTCGCCGACCTCTACTATCGACTTGGAGTGGCAGACACGTGTCACCATTCTTACCATGACGACCACGTTCTCCGCCTCGGAGAGGGCGAAGGCCATCTTCATCATGTCCAGGCATTCCTGGCTGTCCGAAGGCTCGAGCATCGGGATTTTGCCCATCTTGGCGTAGTTTCGGTTGTCCTGTTCGTTCTGCGAGCTGAACATTCCCGGTTCGTCCGCGGTAACGATCACAGCGCCTCCGTTCACGCCCATATAAGCAAAGGTCATTAGCGGGTCTGCGGCGACGTTCACCCCAACATGCTTCATGGAAGCCATGCTCCTGACTCCCGCCATCGAAGCCCCTATCGCGGACTCCATCGCGACCTTTTCGTTCGGCGACCACTCCGCGTAGACTTCCGGATACTTGGCCATGTTCTCCAGGATCTCCGTGGAAGGAGTGCCCGGATAGGCCGAGGCGTGCCTGACGCCGGCTTCCCACGCGCCGCGCGCTATCGCCTCATCTCCCGTAAGCAGCATTTTCATAGGTTTTCTCCTTGTTCAACTTAAAACGGTTTATGCATTCACCCGATCAGAGCTTCAGCCCGGTCGAGCTCAGTCTCATCAAAAACGGAAACGCCTGTCTCAGCGAGCATCTTTGCCGTTATCCCTCTTCCCGGGATCTTCCGCCCGGAAAACGTCCCGTCGTATATCTCGCGGCTCCCGCAGGAGGGGCTCCCCTGCTTAAGGATCGCGACGACTCCGCCCGGTTCGCAGGCGAGGACCCGGGCGAGCCTCAGGACCTCTTCCGCACCGCAGGTATACTCAAAGGTCACATCGGCGCCCGAACGGCTTATCACGCGTCCGGCGGATATCTCCGACGGATCTCTCGGTACGGGAAGACCGCCCATCACCTCCGGGCAGATCGGGATGAGCCTTCCCTCCTCCGCCCAGCATGCGAGCCGCGCGTCTTTCAGAGCTTTGCTCTTCCCGTCGTATCTGAAGGGCCAGTCGCGGGGCGATACGCTAAGCTCCCCTTCCGGGAGATGCCTTGCAGCCTCCTCCATGACCTCACGCTCGAGCAGGCAGGCGCTGATGATGATCTTCGTCATTTTACCATCTCGACATTGATGCCTTTGCTCGGGCCCTGGATGCCGGCTTCGGCGAATTCCTTGGCGACGGCCTCACGCAGCGTGTAGATCGCGCCGTAGTAGTCCTCGGTGCGGCACCATACCTTGCAGTCGAAGATGATCGAGCCTTCGCCGTTTCCGGAAGCTCCGACTATGGGCTCCGGCTGGGTGGCGAATACCGCGTTCTTCGCGCAGGCTGCTTTGATCGCGGCCTTTACGGCTTCGATGTCGGATCCGGCCCTTACGCCGAAGGTCTCCTCGACCCTCCTGAGGCCGGATTCCGTGTAGTTCAGAACCACGGAGCTCGTGATAGCGCCGTTCGGTACGGTCACTATCTTGTTGTCCCAGGTGTGGAGGATCGTCGCCATAAGGCCGATCTCGTCGACCACGCCCTTTGCTCCCGCGCCGGTGACCTCGATCTCGTCACCGACCCTGAAGGGCCTGTTCACGAGGATCAGGATGCCTCCTGCGACGTTGGAAAGGCTCCCCTGAAGAGCCAGGGCTATCGCTGCGCCTCCGGCGCCTATCGCCGCGACGAGTGACGCTGTGCTCATGCCGAGCTTCTGGAGGACCATTATGATCACGAATACCCAGAGGACCGCCTTGACGGCCTTGACTATGAAGGGCTTGAGCGTCGCGTCGAGCCTGGTCTTCTCAAGGCTCTTTGTGAGGACTTTGCTGATGATCGCGATGCCTATCACCCCGATGAGGAGCACGACGGCCGCTCCGAGGATCGTCCAGAGGACGGACGTGAAGCCCGCGAGATTGAGACTTGATGTATACATGTTCCTACCTCCGTTGTCAGATGTTGCATATAATCTTACTTCTGCTCCTGGCTCCTGTCGACCCACCTTCCGGATCTTCTCCTGTCCAGCTCGTGAAGCAGTTTCTTTCTGAGTCTGATGTCGTCCGGGGTGATCTCGACGAGCTCGTCGCCGGCGATGAACTCGAGAGCCTCCTCCAGCGTGAAGTGCCTTGCAGGCGAGAGCTTGATGTTCTCGTCGGATCCCGCGGCGCGCATATTGCTGGCTTTCTTCGCCTTGCAGGGGTTGACCTCCATGTCGCCCTGACGCGAGTTCATGCCCACGATCATGCCTTCATAGACGCGGGTCCCGGGTTCAACGAACATCTGGACGCGCTCGCCGATATTGAACAAAGCGTAAGGCGTGCAGACTCCTTCTTCTATAGCAATCGCGACGCCGTTGTTCCTCTCGGGCACGTCGCCCTTGTATTCCTCGAAGGCGTAGAACCTTCTCTCCATATTGCCTTCGCCTCTGGTGTCGTTTATGAACTCGGACCTATAGCCCAGCAGGCCTCTCGTCGGGGCGTGATATTCGATCCTCGTGTAACCGTTCTCCCCGGACATCTGGACCATCATGCCCTTCCTCAGGTTCATCTTGGAGATGACCGTGCCGGAGTACTCGTCCGGACAGGTAATGACGACCTCCTCGACAGGCTCGAGCTTCCGGCCGTCCTCGCCCCTGTGCATTATGACCTCGGGCTTGGAGACCGCGAGCTCATAGCCCTCGCGCCTCATGTTCTCGATCAAAATGGAAAGATGCAGTTCTCCTCTTCCGGAGACCTTGAAGGAATCGGTAGTATCGGTCTCCTCCACAGTGAGTCCGACGTTGACCTCCAGCTCCTTCATCAGGCGGTCTCTGATATGCCTGGAAGTCACGTACTTCCCGACTTTTCCCGCGAAGGGCGAGCTGTTTACCATGAAGTTCATCGAGAGGGTCGGCTCCTCGATATTAATCATCGGGAGAGGCTCGGGGAACGCGGGGTCACAGATCGTCTCGCCTATGGAGATGTCCGCGATGCCGCTGACAACGACGATATCGCCGCACTGCGCCTCGTCTACCGCCATGCGCTTGAGGCCTCTGTAGACGAAGACCTGGTTGATCTTGCGGCTGACGACGCTGCCGTCGGCTTTGGTCACGGCGACCGTGGTTCCCGGTCTTATCACTCCTCGCTCTACCCTTCCGATCCCGAGACGCCCGATATAGTCGTCATAGGCCAGGGTCGAGATCTGGAACTGGAGAGGCTCGTCGCGCCTGTCGGGATAGGGCTCGCAGTGCTCGATTATCGTGTTGAACAGAGGGTCGAGATTAAGCCCGCCGTAGCCCTCCGGAGTATGCTTGATCTTTTTGTCGCCCTGCTGAACCAGAACGCCCGCGGCGTCCGCAGGATCGTAGACCGCTACGCCCTGACGCGCGACTCCGTAGAGGATCGGGAAGTCCAGCTGGCTGTCGGAGGCGTTGAGATCCATGAAGAGCTCATAGGTCTCGTCGACCACCTCTTCGATGCGCGCGTCCTTCTTGTCGATCTTGTTGATGAAGAGTATCGGGTCAAGACCCTGCTCCAGGGATTTGGTCAGCACGAATCTTGTCTGCGGCATCGGACCCTCGCTCGAGTCGACGAGCAGGATCACGGTGTCAACGGTCTTCATGATGCGCTCGACCTCGGAGGAGAAGTCCGCGTGGCCCGGGGTGTCGACGATATTGATCTTGGTATCCCCGTGCATGATCGAGCAGTTTTTGGAATAGATCGTGATGCCCCTCTCGCGCTCGATATCGTCCGAGTCCATCACGCAGTCGACGACCTCCTCGTTGTCGCGGAAGACGCCGCTCTGCTTGAGGAAGGCGTCCACCAATGTCGACTTTCCGGCGTCGACGTGCGCGATAACGGCTATGTTGATTATCTTCTGTCTGTCAGCCATACAGGCTCCTTTCAACTGTTTATCTCAGGCAGGCTCCAGTCTATCGGCGTCCTGCCGTTTGCTTCAAGAAATGCGTTCGCTTTGGAGAAGTACTTCCCTCCGAAGAATCCGCTGTAGGCGGAAAGCGGGCTCGGGTGCGGCCCTTCGAGGACCATATGCTTCGAAAGGTCGATCAAAGGCACCTTGCTCCTCGCGTTCCTCCCCCAGAGTATGAATACCATCGGTTCCCCGCGCTCCGAAAGCAGCTCTATAATCCTATCGGTCAGGATCTCCCAGCCTTTGCCCCTGTGCGATCCCGCCTGGTGCTCGCGGACCGTCAGGCTCGTGTTCAGGAGCAGAACGCCCTGCCTTGCCCAGGGTACCAGATATCCGTTGTTCTTGTCCGGCATCGGGATGCCCAGGTCGTCTCTGATCTCCTTGAATATGTTCACGAGCGAAGGCGGCTGCTGTACGCCCGGCATCACCGAGAACGCCATCCCGTGAGCCTGCCCGGGCTCGTGATACGGGTCCTGCCCGAGGATCACGACCCTGACGTCCTCGTAGGCCGTCATCTTAAGCGCGCTGAAGATGTTCTCCATCGCGGGGTAGACAGTGTGCTCGCGGTACTCTTTGATAAGAAAGGCGCGGAGCTTTTGATAATACTCGCTCTCGAACTGATCCGCCAGCAGAGCGTCCCAGGAATTCCCTATATTGACCATCGTCTTCCTCCGCTTCCGTCAGGCGAGATGCGCTCCTATCCTGCGCCTTACCATCTCCTCGCCCATGATCTGCTGGATCGTGTGGACGTCCGGAGACTGGCTCCTGCCCATCAGCGCGATCCTGATCACGGTGCTCACGTGGCCGACGTGGCCCTTGTACTGATCCGGGTTCTTCTTGTAATCCTTCGGCTTGGCGGCGTAACCGAGCTCGGTCGCGATAGAGCGGATCTTGTCGAACCACCGGCTCTGGTCGTCGGAATGATCGTAGGTCGCGAGGTATTTCTCCAGGATGACCGGTATGTCCTCAGCGGGGACCTCTTCCGGCATCTCGTCGGGTACCGACTCCGCGTACATATCGTCGAAGAAATAGCTTATGAAGTCCAGCATCTGGCTGGCTGAGATGAAGTCCTTTCTGGGCTTCTGATCGTGCCGGCCGATATCGAGTATCTTTTCGACGTATTCGCGGTCCCTGAGGGCATTTTCGGCCTCAGGACGGTATTCGCGCGCCCAGGTGTACAGGAAGTCGTAGAGCTCGGACGCCGGGATCCTGAGCAGGGTGTCTTTGCTTACGTCGTTCAGCTTGTTAAGGTCGAACAAAGCTCCCGAATTACTCATCTTCTCTGTCGTGAACTCGAACTCGTCGATATCGGCGTCCGGGTTCTGCGCGCGCCACTCCTCGTAGTTGGAGTTCAGGATCGTGAGAAGATACTCTCTCACGGCCTCGGGATGGTATCCCTGCTCGCGGTAGTAACCGAGTGAAAGCTCGGGGTCGTGGCGCTTGGAGAGCTTGCGCTTATTGCCCTCCGGCGTCAGCTTCATCAGCTGCGCGGTATGGCAGTAGATCGGAAGCTCGAACCCGAGCTGTCTGAAGAGCTCCTCGTGTATCGGAAGAGACGGAAGCCATTCGGCTCCCCTGACGACGTGCGTCGTCCGCATCAGATGATCGTCCACAGCATGCGCGAAATGGTATGTCGGGATGCCGTTCTTCTTGAGTATGACGACGTCGTGGAAGTTCTCCGGCATGTCGAGGATGCCTCGGATCGCGTCTTTGACCTTGATGCGGCGGCCATGCTCTCCGGATCCGCCTTCAGCCTCGGAGCCGGCAGGCTTTCCCTGATCGCTCTCGACAGGGCTTCCCGTGGACTTCAGGCGAACGACATAGGGCTTTCCGGCCTCGATGTTCGCCTTGACCTCATCGTAGCTGAGCTCGCGGTCTCTCGCGTATTTCCCGTAGATGCCCGGGGTGAGTTTCGCCTCTTCCTGAGCCTCGCGGATGTCCTCGATCTCCTCCTCCGTAAGGAAGCATGGATATGCCCTTCCCTCGGCTACGAGCTTCTTTGCGAAGGCGTGATATATCGGCGCCCTGTGGCTCTGGGTATAGTCGCCGTAGTCTCCCTGATCGCCATCCGCGAACGCGCCCTCATCAAAGTTGATGCCGAAGAAGGCCAGCGAATCAGTTATCATCCTGACCGCGCCTTCGACCTGACGCTTGTCGTCAGTATCCTCTATCCTCAGGAAGAAGACTCCGCCCGACTGGTGCGCGAGCCTTTCGTCAACGAACGCCCCGTATAGGTTCCCGAGATGTATGAAGCCCGTCGGCGAAGGGCCGAGCCTTGTGACCTTGGCCCCTTCGGGCAGATCTCTCGGGGGATATTTCTTCTCGTAGTACTCCGTTCCCTCACAGCTTTCCGGGAACAAAAGCTCCGCAATTTTTTCGTAATCCATTTTTTCTCACTCCATAACTGAACATAAATATACAGAGTATATTATAGTCGGATGAGGCCTTTTTTTCAAGGCAGAAGGCAGTGCTTTTTCAAAGGGAAAGTGCTTTTTCAAGGCGGAAGATCAAAAAGCCGCGCGACTGTTTCTCCTGCCCCCGGATGGTCCCCTGCCACAGTTTCTGGTTAAGACGCTCGCCCGGCCTTTTGTCGGCATACCCCTCATTTCGATTCGGCATCGTCGTCTTTTGGCCCGATGCCGACAGAAATCGCTTTATTTTACGGCGATGCCGAACAACAATGAGCGCAAATACACGCGGCACATCCAAATCCTTATGACGCCGAGCAGTTTTTGATGCTATAATTCAGTCTATGAAGAGCAGGAAGACCTATATATCAATAGACGCGCATCCGCTCCTCCGGGCATACCTCGAGGGTGCGGGCTGCGAAATAACGGAAGTTGCGACAAGCGGCATCGTTTCCCCGGGCATCTCAAACCACCCGGATGTTTTCATGTGCAGACTCGGATGCGGGGACGATGCTGAAGTGCTCCTTTCGCCCGAGGCCGAGAAGATGCTCGGAGCCGCGCCGGATCCGGGCGCAGGCGTTCCTGAGCTTGGGCCGCTCTACCCCTCGGACTGTCTCTACAACGCCGCCTGCACGGGAAAATACTTCATACATAAGCTTTCAGCGACCTCTCCTGAGCTGCTGAAGGTCGCGATGTCTGCTGGCATGGCGCTTATCGATGTGCCTCAGGGCTATGCCAAATGCAGCGTCGTCGTGGTTGACGAGAACACCATTATAACCTACGACAGAGGCATCGCCGGAGCCTGCTCCGCGCACCCTGGGCTCAGAGTCCTTTTGATAAGTCCCGGGCATGTGAAACTGCCCGGCTTTGATACCGGACTCATCGGCGGGACGTCCGGACGCGTTGAAAATACAGTCATTTTCAACGGCGACCTCTCCGCGCATCCCGACTTCGCCGCGATCCGCGAGCTCGTGGAGTCGCGCGGGCTCGAGCTCAGATACTTCCCGGAATACCCGCTGACCGACATAGGTTCGATCATATGAAAAAACACGCGATAATACCGATCTTCATACCCCATATCGGCTGCGGCCACGCCTGCGTCTTCTGCGATCAAAGGCAGATCACCGCGCGAAGCGGCATGCCGACGATCGCCGAGGCCCGCGAGACGATCGAGACCTGGCTCACCACTCTCGGCGGCGTTCCCGAAGTAGAGATATCCTTCTTCGGCGGAAGCTTTACCGGCATTCCTATTGAGATGCAGCGCGAGTATCTTTCGCTCGCGAAAGAGTATAAGGACGCCGGACGTGTCACGGGGATCCATATGTCCACGCGCCCGGATTACATTAATGATGAGATCCTCGACCTACTCTCGGAGATGACCGTGGACGCTGTCGAGCTCGGAGTGCAGTCTTTTGACGACCGGGTGCTCGAAGCCTCTAAACGAGGTCACGACGCTAAGACCGCCCGCCGCGCATCCCGCATGATCAAAAACCGTGGCATCAGCCTGGGCATCCAGCTGATGATCGGTCTTCCCGGAGACAGCCTCGAAGCCTGCGTATACTCCGCCAGGGAGACCGTAAAGCTCGAGCCGGAACTCGCCCGCCTCTACCCGACTTTGATCCTCCCCGGGACCGAGCTCCACGCGATGTACCTCGCGGGGGCCTACACGCCTCTTTCCCGCGAGGAAGCCGTCCTGCGTACCAAGGAGATGTACGAGATCCTGATGGACGCGGGGATCAACATCATGAGGGTCGGCCTGAAGAGCACCGAGATCATCAGCTCAGAGCGCCTGGGCGAACTGAACAAAGGCACCTACCACCCAGCCTTCCGCCAGCTCGTCGAAAGCGAGATAGCAAAGGAGCGCGTTTCCGCGCTCCTCGATGAGTTTGTTTACGAGCAGACTGCAGCCGAGGCCGGTGGCATGCCCATGGATCGGCAGCGGGTCACGGTCCTGACCTCATCCGAGTGGTTTTCCAATTTGATCGGACAGCATGGCAAGACCCGCGATCAGCTCAGGGCTTCTTATCCGTCGCTTATGCTCGATTTTGCTCAGGATGAGGATCTTTCGGGTCCTGAGTTCAGAGTTCGTCCAGGCTGAGAACGCCTGTGCCGGGCTATCAGCTGTTCAGCAGAAGCAGGCTGAATACCAGCGTGAACAGAGCGACCGTCTCGACTATACCTATCACAATGAAGTAGTTTGCCGTGCCCTTTCCCGTGGCGCCGAGAGCGTCAGCCGCGGCCGCGGCGCATTTGCCCTGGAATAGAGCGGAGAGGCCGATCGCGAGTCCGCCGAAGAGTCCCACACCGAGAGCCATGCCGGCGTCGACACCCGCGCTCCTGATGAAGTTCATGAGCAGGAAGCCGTAGATCGTCTGGGTCAGCGGCGCGCCGGAGAAAGCGATCATAATAAACGGAGCAGGCTTGCCGCTGGCGTAGCATTTTTTCCACGCGCCTACCGAAGACATGCCCGCGAATCCGGCTCCGAAAGCCGAACCTGCAGCGGATAATCCAAGGGCCGCAGCCATACCAAGAAATGCAAGATTCATTTTAGTTCTCCTTTTCTTTATTGTTTATCTTTCTAAATGGCTCATAGGGTATCCCCGTCCACTCGAGGCCTACCTGGCCCGAGAACTCCAGGACGTTCAGGCGCACGCCGTGAACGACCACCGACAGGAAACACATTATTATGTTCAGCGCGTGGCCGATAAGGACGACCACGACTCCGAGGATGACGAGAGGTCCGTGCATTCCGGCAGCGATCCCGTTGAAGCTCTGCGAGATCGCGACTCCGGCCATTCCCACCGCGAACAGTCTTATATAGCTCATCACGTTGCCGAAGCAGCTTATCGTGTTCAGGAACACCGTGAAGGAGTCCGCAAGTCCGGCTTTGAGGCCCTGGCCGAAGGTCTTGTCCGGGGACATCCCCCCAAACAGCACCACCAGCAGGAACGCGACTCCTATCGCGGCGAACACCGGCACTATGCTGATGCTCTCATGTATCACCAGGAAGAGCGAGAGCAGATACATCGCTATCACCGCGATCGTCCAGCCGAGATCCGCGACCCATGAGAGATCCTTTTCGGGGATCTTCTTTTTGATCGAGAGTATCGATCCGAGTGCCATCTGCACCGCGCCGATCGTGAAGGAGAACTTCATGATCGTGTTCTGCGAGTCGCTGTCCTCAAGGCCGAAGTAAGCGGGATATGTAGCAAACTTCGGAATGACCAGAGCCTTCAGCAGAGGCACCTCCATCGCGCTCTCCATTCCGAACCAGGTCCCCGTTATTGCTCCCCAGATCACCGTCGCGATCGAGAGGACATACAGAAGGAAAGTTACGTTCGTGACCTTCTTCTGCTTTATGTTGAGCGCGACCGTTCCGATCAGTATCAGCGCTCCGTAGCCTCCGTCTCCTATTATCATCGCGAAGAAGAGGATGAAGAACAGGAAGAACCAGAGCGATATATCCTGCTCGCGGTATCCCGGGAGGATGCCCAGGATGTCGAACACCGGCTTGATGAGTTTGGAGACCTTGTTGTAGCGGACTTTGGTCGGTATCTGATCGTCGTCTTCCGCAACATCGTCCACCGCCCAGGCGCATTTCTTCTCGGAGGCCATGGTCTTGAACCTTTCGAGATCCGCCTCGGGTATATATCCCGAGAGCCAGACGAAGTCATCGTCCGACTGGGCGGTCTCCTCGGCGGAAGAGAAGTTCTCCTCATCCTGAGCCTTAAGGATCTCAGCCCTGAAGCTCGAGTCGTAGCAGGACGCTTCTCTCAGCGTCTCGTCGCAGGACGCTATGCCGTCCCGAGCCTTGAGGATCTCGTCCTCAAGCTCGCTTATCCCCTTCTCCGGAAGCTGGAACTCGGAAGCCTGGATCTCCGCGGGAAGCGTCCCAAGGACCGCCGCTGCCGCCATCTTATCTACCGACGCCAAACGGATCAGTCTGACGTTCTCATCGGCTGCCGCGGCCTTGTATTCCTTTTCCCCCATTCGGTAGAAGTGGAAGTCGAAGCCCGCGTCCTTCAGCTCCTTCGCGTCGGCCGGTGAGAAATCTCCCCAGGGGGCGATCCTGTCGATCTCGTTCGCCGCGGAGCTTATCTCCTGGCCCAGAAGCGCCTTCCGCTCCATAGCGTCCCGGACCTCGGAGTAGAGTTTTTCGAACTCTTCGTCCGAAAGTACGTCACGCGTCTCTTTGCTCTTCGGATCCGCGTATTCCTTAAGCGCCGCGGCGGTCCTGGTAAGTTCCTGGAATCGCTCCGCGACCTCGCGGTCCGCGCTTTGCCTTTCGGCGAGATGGACGACCCCGATATCCCGGAGTCCCTTCAGCATCTCCTCTTTCCCGGAAGCGGAGGTCACGATAAAGACTTTTTTCATCTTCTCGATCATATCTCCACCTCCGCGAGCTTCCGCTTGGAGATCTTGCCGCGGACCACAGCTGCGGTCTGCTGGTCTCCAAGGTATACCTGGATAACGCGGATGTTCTCCTGGGCCTCCGGGATCTTGACCTTTTCAAAAAGGTTGACCCGCTGCGAAGTCGTACGGAGCTCCGCCTCCAGAAGTTCCACCTGTTTTCGGAGCGTCGAGACCAAAGCGTCCAGCCTGGCGATATCGCGGAGCTTGAACACCGCTGTATCCACCCAGAGCGGATAATCGTCGACGTCGTAGTCGATATCCTTGAACGTCAGCTCTTCGAACGCCGGTACCGTCACGCCCGCGATGTTCTCGTCTTTGGTGATCACGGTGTCCGGCTCGACGAGCCTGTCGAGCTTCATCGCGTCATCAAAGAGTTCGTTCTCGGCGAACACAGCCACCCAGTCGTCAAGATCGCCGATCATCTGAACGCGCTCGGTCTCCTTCTCCTCCAGATCCGCGCGGATCTTCATTATGACAGACTGCAGCTGCTGTTTCTTGAGCTGCAGGGTCGGAAGATAGCGCTGGAACTGTTTCAGGTTGTCCTTCTGCTTTTTCAGTTCATTTTTGGTCAGCTTGATAGCCATGGACATCCCTCTTAATTCAAAGCGTCTTTATTGGGCCATCTCTCCCTGATCAGGCTGGTCTTGAGACCCGTCTCGTTGGGATCAAAGCACTCGGCAAGGATCTCCCAACCGAGATCCAGAGCGTCCTCGAGCGGAATGTTAACGCTGAGGTCCATGAGTCTGGATTCGAACATTTCACCGTATTTCAGGAGCTTGTCATCCCACTCGGTCATCAGGAAGCCCATCGATTTCTTCTCAAGGCTGTCCTTGTACTGCGCGTAGAGCCTGATCATGCCGTCCATTAGGGCCCGGTGATCGTCCCTCGTCTTGCCGTTCACGTTCTGTTTAAGACGTGACAGCGATCCGAAGGGCTCGATATGACCGTTCTTAAGATAGTACTGGCCCTCGGTGATATAGCCGGTATTGTCGGGGACCGGATGCGTCACGTCGTCTCCCGGCATCGTGGTCACGCCGAGGATCGTGATGGATCCGGCGCCGTCGATGTCCACAGCCTTCTCATAGCGCGAGGCCAGAGAGCTGTAGAGGTCTCCGGGATATCCGCGGTTGGAAGGCACCTGCTCCATCGTGATCGCCATTTCCTTCTGGGCGTCCGCGAAGTTCGTCATATCCGTAAGGAGCACGAGCACTCTCTTGCCGCCGAGAGCGAACTGCTCGGCTACGGCGAGCGCCATGTCCGGTACCAGCGTGCATTCCACTATCGGGTCAGCTGCTGTATGTATGAACATCACCGTGTGGCTCATCGCTCCGCCCTTCTCGAGGGTGTCGCGGAACTCCATATAGTCGTCGTATTTTAGCCCCATGCCTCCGAGCACGATCACGTCTACCTCCGCCTGCATGGCTATCCTCGCAAGCAGCTGGTTATATGGCTCGCCGGAGATCGAGAATATCGGGAGCTTCTGGCTCTCAACCAGGGTGTTGAACATGTCGATCATCGGGATGCCGGTGCGTATCATCTTATTGGGCAGGATACGCTTGGACGGGTTGAATGACGGTCCTCCGATCGGGATCATGTTCTCGGTGAGCGCCGGCCCGTTGTCTCTGGGAACGCCCGCGCCGTCGAATATGCGGCCGAGCAGGTGGTCGGAGAACGACACCATCATCGGTCTTCCGAGGAAGCGTACCGGATCGGTCGTGCTGATGCCCTGCGCGCCTGCGAACACCTGGAGCGACACCTTGTCGCCGTCCAGTTTGATCACGTTGGCATAGCTGTCGCCCACCATCGCGAGGTCGGCGTTTCTGACGCCCGTCGCACGGACAGTGACGACGTTT
>Ga0079305_1002801_pt1 | contig 13631 bp, 9 predicted proteins | sample LMS_cellobiose_e_FD_79183 | JGI IMG/M metagenome (GOLD analysis project Ga0079305, IMG submission 79183) | Rumen-fistulated moose microbial communities from Alaska, USA - LMS_cellobiose_enrichment | ecosystem: Host-associated > Mammals > Digestive system > Stomach > Rumen fluid ... | reverse complement strand
TGGTATAAAGGAAATTTACATGCTCATTCTCAATGGAGTGACGGAAAAGACCTGCCGGAAATTGTTGTCGATTCCTATAAAAATAAAGGATACGATTTTTTCTGTCTTTCCGATCATAATGTTCTTCAGAAGGAACAGCTCCGTTTTACCGGATTCGCGATGGATTTCACGCCCAAAGATATGACACCTTTTGAAGGGGAGACATCCTTTTGGAAAAAAATGTCGCCGAAAGACGGATGGCCCAATCTGATCGAAGAGCATTTACAAAAAGCCCGGGAGCGGTTTGGTGAGGATTCTGTGATTAAAAAGGAAACCGCCGAGGGAACTTATGTCCGAATGAAAACATTTGACGAACTGAAAGCCCAGTTTGCGGAAGAGGGCAGATTCCTGCTTATTCCCGGCTTTGAAATGACCGCTCCTTTTGTTCATGTCAATTTAATCAATGTTCAAAAAGAGTTTTATATGGATGGTCCTGACATGTCGGCTCTTGTTTCGCAGCTTTTTGATAAGGCGTCAGAAATTTACAGCGATCAGGGGGCGCCCTATCTGTTCACCGTTAATCATCCGCTCTGGCAGTACTACAATATTCAGCCGAGCGCCCTGATTGGCCGGCCGGAAATCCGTCATGTTGAACTGAACAACAACAGCACAAGCCATCCCATTATTCCGGAAGCCTGGACGCCGGAAACGTTTGTGGATATTGTCAACGCTTACCGTGCCGCTCATGAACAGCCGGTTCTTTATGTAACCGGAACAGACGATTCTCACGGTGTTTTCCGCAAAGACTACCTTCCCTTCCTTGGCTGGATGTATGTCCGCGCTGACGAATTGACTGCCGAGGCCATTTTTGAAGCGATGAACCGCGGCGATTCATACACCTCCAGTGGACTGGAACTGGCGGACGTTCATTTTGACGGACGAACGCTTGAGGTTAAAATCAATCCGGATAAAGAGGGGGATTATCGGATCGAATTTATCGGGACGAAAAAAGATTACGATTCTTCCTGTAAGATTCTCGATGTTCCGGCGAACAACAGTCAGCCTGGACGGGTTGTTGAGGCGTATTCCGACAAAATCGGTCAGACACTTGCAACGGTGGAAGGTCTGGAAGGGAGTTACACCTTGCAGGCGGATGATCTTTATGTCCGTGCCAAGGCGTATCGTATTGGGGCGGGGAATGTCGCGATTGGTAGTGATTATCCTGATGCTCCTCTGACGGCTGATTCCGCCTGGACACAGGTTTATCGGCGGGGGGAAATTTAGTCGATACGGCCGGAATACATTCCGGATCGCGTGTCTCTGTTTTTACGGGGCTTTATGTTTTTGCTGATTGATTACAGGAGATTTTCATGTTTGTGAAAAGATTTTTTACCGTTTGGATGGTGTTGTTTGCAGCATCCGCGGCGTTTGCCGGTAATATTACTTTTTATGGGAATACGGACAAGAACCCATTGGAATACAAGCCGGGCGAGAATATGGTTTTCTCGGTTCAATGTTTCAACGACGGTCAGGCGGTTGACGGTCAGAAGCTTTCCTGGAAACGAAGTGGCGATGACGGCAAAACGGTAACGGGAACGGCCGTTTCCAATGCCAAAGAACCGCTGAAAATCGAAACGTCGATTGATGTGCCCGGCTTTGTCCGGATTCAGGTTTTTGCGCTTGACGAAAACGATCAGGTTATTGGCGGTGAACCGAATCAGTTTAACGGCGGGGCAGGGGTTTTACTCGACGAGATTCAAGGGTATCCGGAGCCGGAAGACTTTGACAGCTTCTGGAATCGTCAGAAGGAAATTCTGGCGCAGGTTCCTGTTCGGGCGACATTGACGCCTGTTGAATCGAATGACGAAAATGTTCTGGCCTATGACGTCAAAGTTGATTGTGCCGGTCTCGCTCCGGTTTCAGGGTATCTCTGTATGCCGAAAGACGCGGCGGAAAAATCTCTGCCGGCGCATGTCAGTTATCAGGGATATGGCGTTTATTCAGCGGGTAAGAATATCAGTGCCGGGCGTTCCGCGTTGTTCTTTGAGATTAACGCTCATGGAATTCTTAACGGACAGGCCGGTGAATATTATCAGACACTCCGTGATACCTTTCTTGCCGGATACGGTTTCTCGCCGGAACAGAATTCCAAACCGGAAAGCTGCTATTGGAATGGCATGATGCTGCGCGTCATGCGGGCGCTTCAGTATGTTAAGTCGTTACCGGAATGGGATGGGAAAAATCTGATGGTTTCTGGTGGAAGTCAGGGCGGTTTACAATGCCTTTCCGCGGCCGGTCTTGATTCCGATGTCACGGAAGTTGTTGCGTATGTTCCGTGGTTCTGCGACGTTTCCGGGAATGTCAAACAGGCCCGGCAGCGAAGTTTCTTTATGCCGGAATGGGTGGACGGGCTTGGTTATTATGATACAACCAATCACGCCAAACGTATTAAGGCCAAGGTGACGATTTATTCCGGGCTCGGCGATTATTGTTGTCCGCCGTCGGGACAAATTGTTCTTTTCCATGCGATTAAATCTGACAAAAAACTGATTTTCCATCAGGGAAAAACACATGGGTTTACAATGGACAAAGCTCCTGAATTTGTTCTGGAGGCGCCGGCGCAGTCTGAATGATTCCGGTAGGTTGAAAGGTTCCGACGCGGATTGAAGACCTGCTTCCGGATGGCATTTACGTACCCGGGTATATAAACCCGTTATATAAAAATAGTAAATATAATTCCTGACCGCAACCAGTCATTGTCCGGTTGGTAATAAAGAGTGATTTCTGAATACTCTCCAATAAAAAAGACGTCTCCGCAAAACAGGTGTTAAGCGAACGACGTCTTTTTGTTTTTCGAGGTGTGCTGAAAAAGGGAGTGAATATCCTGTTGGATTTTTCCACAGAAGGAAATCATTTTCCGCACCGATCGACGATCCCGGCTTTCGATGATTTCAAAAGTAATAGGTGGATATCAACGGATTAAGCACTGGCGAAATTTCATGCCGCTTCTTTTTTGAGCGCGGCGGCGGTTTTCGCTATGAGGGTATCAACGTGTTCACGGCTGGCAAGCCCGACAACCATGACGTCCGTTGCGTCCAGGTTGACAATGAAGTCGATTGATTTCTGCTGATCGTCCGGATCGGTAATGGTTCCTTCACCCAGCACTTTCATTATAATAACCCCCTTGCCGTTCTTCTGAGCGGTTCGGACAACCTCTACGTTGTCCTCAACACTGCCGTCCATACGGGCGCCAAATGGGTTGAGCCTCAGATGAATCGCTTCAACCCAGGGATGTTCCGCCGCGATACGGGCTGCCTCAATGGAATGGCAGGTGACCCCATGACTCCGGATCAGTCCCTGTTCCTTCAACTTTTCGAGTCCGTCCATGTATCGGGCCAGATCCTGTGGCCAGTTCGGATTGAGCATACAATGAAGCTGAAGCAGATCAATATAGTCGGTACCCAGTTCTTTCAGAAAACGTTTGACCAGCGTTTCCGCGTCCGGTCGGTCTGATTCCGGAACGTCATTATTGTAATGGACCCACATTTTGGACACAAGAGTAAAACTGTCCCGTGGCTTATCCCGCAGTGATTCCCCAACAATTTGATGTTTATGGTAAGAGTCCGCCGTATCAAAAAGCCGAATACCCACATCGTAACAATAACGAATCAGATCGGTCGTTTTCTCAGCGCCAAGTTGTTCCAGTTCGTGACCGCCGCTCATTCCGGTTCCCAGTCCGATACGGCTGCATGTAATGTTATCCGTTAATTTGCGAAGAGCAAGCGGATCTTCAGAAAAAGGGTTCTTGACAGGGGGATCCGCCGCCTGAACCGGAAATGGCAGATTTTCCGTTGCACCAACTGCTGCCGTTCCCATTCCGATAAACGTTGACTTTAAAAATTGACGTCGATTGGCTTGATGGTAATGTTTTTCACTCATGTGTGGTCTCCTTATGGTCTGGGGACGGATTAAGCGGTTTATCTGAAGGCTCTGTAAGTCACCGAAATATTTAGTATGATTGATTTTCAGATTATAAGACAATAAAAACAGAAAATCAAGTAGCGGTTTTTTATTATTGATTTTCGATGTTATAGTATTACCGGTTCAAGATTCCGGTTCCGTCAATGATAATCATCAATAATAAAATGGCTCCTGTTTGTCAGTTCATAAAAAACGGAATCGTTTTTGTCACACCTGACGCCCGGTTTCGTAAGCCTCGTTCCACGCTGGTTTGTTACGGACTTCTTCTTTTTGATAAACTCCGGGGCTGCAAATCATTCCGGCTTCAACGGATCCTTCATAACAGGCGAGGAATCCGCGCAGTGCTTCAAGGGTTCCTTTAAACATATTGCTGTCTGTATCCGCCATTGTCATAATATAATAAAGCTCTTTATTGGTCAGACGGGGATAAATCGCGACGGAACGGTCAATAATGGCTTTAAGTTGGGCGGACATGGTGTAAAAGTATACCGGTGTCGCCAGAACGATGATATCCGATTCCAGCATTTGAGTCAAAATATCAGCAACGTCGTCTTTTTGAACACAGTTCCCTTTCCGGCAGGCGTAACAACCGTGACAATATCCGATTTTCTTTTCGGCCAGCCGAATTTTTATAACAGAATGGCCTGCTTCCCGGGCGCCTTCAGCAAAGCGGTCGCAAAGTAACTCTGAATTCCCCCCCCTGCGCGGGCTCGATGATAAAATAAGAATTTTTTTCATTCTTTTTGTCCCTTTCTTTGAGTCTCATTTGGAATATTATATCAATAACCGGCCTTTTATGTGATCGTTTGACGCTGTTTTTATAATAAATTTAAGATAATTTCAAGTTTTTACCAAAAGTTTGCCGGTTTCCCTTTTGTTTTTCAGTTTTATGGTATATGTTATATTTTTACACTTGATTTTTCTTTTCGTCGCGGGCTCTTTCGGAAAGACGTCATGGTTGAAGGACTGTCGAGGGAGGAAAGCGGGTTCGATTCGTTGATACGCACAGTTCCTTCGTCACTGTTTTCAACGTGTTGGACAGAGATATTATTTTGAAAGTTAAATTGATGGTGAAACCAACTATGAATACCAGCGGAACTCCAAAAATGAAGACAAACAAGTCAATTATCGGTCATTGTTCCACTCCGTCCAATAAAAATAAATCGGCTGGTGATTTGCTGTCAGAGGTAACCGATGAGCGGACTATCGGTAAAAACGCGGTGACAGGTCCACCGGTTTCGGGAGGGGGAACCGCAGAAAATTTTGCTCAGAAACTGGCCCGTGGATTTGATCAGAGTGTTGCTCAAAGTATTCAGGAAACGATTTCCAGGGGGCTGGAGGAAAATCTTAAAAAACGTAAGGAACAAAAGCAGCCCCCAAAAAAAGATTTTACTGATGCCCATAACCTGAAACCTCTTCGGGAACGGCTTGTGCTGGCCGGAATTGAGGAAATTTGTCAGTATGGCGTTCGTAATTTTTCGGTTCGTCGTATTGCACGGAAATGCTCCGTTTCCTGTGCGGCCCCATACAAACATTTTAAGGATAAACAGGCGTTCTACGCGGCGATTATTGAGTATATTCAACAGCTATGGCGGGATCGGCAGGAACAGGTGATTGTTCAAAATGGCCCGAATATCAGAAAACAGCTCGTTGCCGTTAGTCTGGAATATATCAGCTTTCTGGTCGAGAACCCTCATTTTCGATCCATTATCATGATGAAGGAGGATCATTTTGATCCTGGATATAAAGAAATCAAGAGCCATATCAGCGACCGTTCCCGGGAATTGATTCAACAATACTGTCATCAGGTCAACATGCCCGAAAAAACCGCTCTTGTTAAAATGTACATCGTTCGTTCGCTGATTTACGGCGCTTCGCTTATGTTCGATAATGGTGAACTTCCTTACACTCCTGAAATTTTCAGGCTGGTGGAGCAGGTTATCGACCGTGAGTTTGATCTCCCTTGAAATTTTTTCAGTCTGTTTGTCATGTTTGCCGTTTTCGATTGATTTCTGAAATAATCATCACGGTTTAATTCAAACGGAACAACCGGTTTTTATCATTGTTGAAGGGGGCGCTCCGATCCCGTTGACGCGGTATTCCGGATTCTAAATTTTTTCTTCCATTATTTCCGGTTATTGACAACATCAACATCCTGTATATATTTATTTTTATGAGAAGTTATCACTGATAACCGGAGAAAAAAACCGATGAAATGATACCGGTTGATTTATTAACAATAATCTTATCCATGTTTGGTTAAATTGCATCATTCCATCCTAAACAGCGTCCTGACAGGCAGGTAAGAAATTTATATACCGTGAACCCGATTAAAATCCGGTTTGGCAGAAATGTGTCAAGATACGTAAAATGGCAAAATAATGAAACGAGTCGTGATTACCGGAATGGGAATTATCAGTCCCGTTGGGAGCAGCCTGAATGAATTTTGGGGGCATCTGATAATTGGGGACAGCGGTATTGCCCCTGTTACTCGATTTGACCCGAAAAACCATAAGATCCGTCTTGCCGCGGAAGTAAAAAATTTTGATCCGTTGATTTATATGGAGAAGTCGGAATCGGCGCGTTTCGATCCTTATATTCAATATGCTCTTGGAGCCGTTGCCCAGGCGGTTACGGACAGTGGTGCGTTTCCGGTGTCCGATCCCTTGCGTTACGGTGTATATTTTGGTTCTGCGCTTGGTGGGATGGAGACGTTTATTCGGGAACACGGCCGGTTACAGGCTCATGGGCCGAGACGGGTTTCACCGTTTTTTGTTCCGATGATGATTTCCAATATGGCGTCCGGGCTGATTGCGATTCGTTATAATTGCCGGGGGATTGTCATGCCGTCGGTGACTGCCTGCGCAACCGGGGCGACGGCAATTGGCGAAGCGTATGAAAAAATCCGGTATGGTTTTGCTGATGTCATGATAGCCGGCGGGGCGGATGCAGCGATCAATGAATGCAGTGTGGCCGGATTTACCAATATGAAGGCGCTTTCGACGTCGGAGGATGTCTGTCAGGCGTCGCTCCCGTTTGACAAGCGGCGAAACGGCTTTGTACTGGGAGAAGGTGCGGCGGCGGTTATTCTGGAGGAATATGAACACGCGCTCCGGAGAAATGCCCGGATTTACGCGGAAATAAAAGGGTATGGAGTGTCCTGTGACGCTTATCATATCGCTTCACCGCGTCCCGACGGTTCTGTCAGTGCGGTTGCGATTCAGGAAGCGGTTCGGCAGGCAAACAAAGGTGAAGATGATACTGTTTATGTCAACGCGCATGGAACAGGCACTCACGCAGGTGATATTGCGGAAGTACATGCGTTGGAACAGGTTTTTGGCTCAGAGGCGGGGCGTTGCCTGATCAGCTCAACAAAATCAATGACAGGCCATATGCTTGGGGCGGCCGGAGCGGCGGAAGCGATTGTCTGTGTTCAGGCATTACGGGAAGGGCTGATTCCCCCGACGATTAATTTATTGGAGCCGGATCCGGAGTGCGGTACTGATTTTGATTTTGTGCCCTTAAAAACCCGAAACGCCCGGATTACTTTGGCAGTTTCCAATTCATTTGGATTTGGTGGTCATAATGTTTCCCTGGCGTTGCGTAATGTTTGACGGAATGTGATTCGACGTAACGCGGGACCTGTTCGGTATATTATGGAACCGGTACATGACGTAAAGGTGGGCATTTTACTGATTTCATCGTTCATAAACCGGGAATTAACCGGGATGAATAACGGGTTATCAGGAAGTTTGGGGCTCTTTAAAATCAGTGATTTTTAAGGATATTATATTTAACGGATCGGAAACTGTTTATTCGGGATAAAAGGTGTTAATCATGGATCGTGAAGGTATCAGGCAGGTACTCCCTCATCGCGAACCAATGCTTCTTCTGGATACTGTCGTCAATGAGAATGGCGTTGCCCGGGGGACATATCGTATTCGGGGAGATGAATGGTTTTTACAGGGGCATTTTCCGGGAAGTCCCGTTGTTCCGGGAGTGATTCTTTGTGAAATTCTCGCGCAGTCGGTCTGTTTGAGCTTTGAGGGGGAGGACCCGGAGCGCGTGACGCCTTTTATTACCGGAATGAACCGGACCCGGTTTTTAGGTATGGTCCGTCCGGGTGATCTGTTTGAAACGGAATGTCGGTTGAAGGAAGAAAAAAAGCCGTTTTACTTTTTTCAGGGACAGGGAAAAGTTGGAGACAGAATCTGTATCAAGACGGATTTTTCCATCGCCCTTTTGGATAAAGAGCAGGCTAATGCGCTTTTGGGAATTCAGGTTCATCCTCAAACAGATCCGACTGCCTGATCCGGAGCGGGGAATAGTGAAAACGGTTGAGCGTGCTATTTTATATAACATACTGTGTTTTTTATGAGACAGGAGAGGGCCGGGAGGTTCGTCGATCTGTCGTGTTCAGTTCTGTTTTTGAACGTTGAGGCGTTTGAACGACTGGATGTGGTTCACCTGTTGTAAATATTTCTGAACTTTAAGGACGCGGATAAAAATATGCTGGAGAAAAGCCATGCCGCTCTGTGATGAATTTTGCCGTGAAGAATTTAATTCCGAAGGGAAATTGGTCCGATTTGATTTGCGGTTTCCTGATAATTACAATTTCGGTTATGACGTCGTTGATCGAATTGCGGACATGACGCCGGAGAAAACCGCGCTCGTATGGTGTAATGAAAAAGGGGAAGAGCACATCTTTAATTTCAGAGAGCTTAGTCGATTAAGTAATCAGGCGGCTAATGCGCTGCGGGGACGTGGGATCGGTAAAGGGGACCGGGTTCTGCTGGTTTTGAAAAAACGCTATGAGTACTGGTATATTACTCCGGCGCTTCATAAGCTGGGAGCGGTTGTCGTTCCTGTTTCCTATATGCTTCAGGAGAAGGATCTGATTTACCGAATCAATAAAATCGGAGTGAAGGTGGCGATTATCGTCAATGATGAGGAGATTGTTACACGGTTTAATGATATTAGGAAAGAATGCCCGACACTTCAGGAAATTGAGACAATTGGTGAAAATTCCATCGGGTTTTACAATTTAAATTCAGCGATCCCGAAAGCCTCTGACCAGCTGGAACGGGTTCCGACGTCCGCGTATGATTTGATGATTATTTATTTTACGTCCGGAACAACCGACTATCCCAAGGCGGTGGGACACAACCATATTTATTCCCTGGCGCATATCCCAACGGCGAAATACTGGCAGCGTGTCGAAGATGGGGGGCTTCATTTGACCGTTGCGGATACCGGCTGGGGAAAGGCGTCCTGGGGGAAGATTTATGGTCAGTGGCTGGGAGGGGCGGCCGTCATGGTTTTCGATTTCGAGATCTTTGCTCCACGACGTTTGATTGACGTGATGAATCATTATCACGTTACGACATTTTGCGCGCCTCCGACTGTGTACCGGTATATGGTAAAACGGCGAATGTATGCGATTCCGAATTTGAAACACGCTTCTTCCGCCGGTGAATACCTTGCTCCGGAAATTTCCTCATTATTTAGAAAAACAATGGGAATTCCGATTGCGGAGGGATACGGACAGACGGAAACAACGTTGACGATTGCCAATATTGATGACTCCATGATGAAAGCCGGTTCGATGGGCCGGGCTGTTCCGCTTTTTGATGTTCGGATTCAGAAAGAGGATGGTTCCTTTGCCGAGGATGGTGAGGTTGGAGAGATTGTTATTCTGGTTCGTCCCGGTCAGTTTGGCTTGTTTGACGGGTATATCGAAGATCAGAATAAACTGGATAATCCCGTCCAGGATGGAATTTATCATACCTGTGATATGGCCTGGCGGGACAAGGACGGTTTCTTCTGGTTCAAAGGCCGAAGGGACGATGTGATTAAAACCGGCGGTTTTCGGGTTGGTCCTGTCGAAATCGAGAGCGTTTTGATCAGGCATCCTGCCGTTCAGGAATGTTCGGTTATCGGAATTGCGGATTCACTTCGGGGGCAGGCGATTAAAGCCAATGTTGTTTTGACCGCTGGTTATTCTTCTTCACCGGAATTGAAAAAAGAACTGATTCAGTTCAGCAACAGCCAGCTGGCCACCTATATGCACATCCGGTATCTTGATTTTGTCGACGAGCTTCCTAAAACGTTTAACGGGAAAATTAGAAAACATGCCGGTTCCTGACCGATCGACTGTCCGAAGGATGTTGACGGAAGAACCCTGTTGAGCTGCGGTTTTTTATATCGGAAAGCAAACCGGGATAAAACCGGAACCGAAAAGTCTGTGAATTCTGATTGGATCAGTCGGAAGAAAATCCTGTCCGGTTTTTCTTCCGGCTGATTTTTTATGGTGTCTCTTCCTGCGGATGTTTTTCTTCAGACAAATTTTTCAGTTTCAGGGATGATGATTGGTCAGCGGGAAATATTTATCAACAGGAAAATATTAAGAAAAATATTGTCTTTATCCCTTGTAATTGGGATTCCGGTAAAGCATAATGGAAAAAAGATATTAAGTTACCGGAATTTTTTAAATGTTTTTACAAAAAATGGAGGGAATGATGAATCGACGTGATTTTCTTACGGCTGGAGCGGTGGCTCCTGGAATGTTTTCTCTGATGGGAGCACTTCATGCGGCGGATGTGATTCCGGGATTTGATCAGACCAAAACCGATGTTGATCAAGAGGCAACCTGGCAGCCATTTTCTGATAAGAAGGTGAAAGTTGGTATTGTCGGCTTTGGGGTTTGCCAGTTTGGAGCCCAGTTTGGGTTCCAGGATCATCCGAATGTTGAGGTTGTCGCGGTTTCTGATCTGTTTCCGGATCGTTGTGACGCTTTGGCTAAAGCGTGTCGTTGTGAAAAGACCTATCCGTCGTTGGAAGAAATGGTTAAAGATGATTCCATTGAGGCGATTTTTTGCGCAACGGACGCGCCGAGTCACGCGAAACATTCCGTATTATGTCTGGAACATGGTAAACATGTCTGTCACGCGGTTCCGACGTTTTACGGGGATATTGACGACGCGGAACGCCTTCTGGAATGCGTAAAAAAGAATCGCGGTTTGAAATATGCCATGTTTGAGACCAGTATGTTCCATGATGATCTCTATGCCATGCAGAAAATCTACGCGGCGGATGTCTTTGGTAAACTGGTTTATTCAGAAGGCGAATATCATCATTCCTCGACCATTGGTGACCCGCATATCGGTTCTTATAACAACTGGCGGGAAAACGGCGCCCCGCTCTGGTATCCGACTCACGCAAGCGCCTATTATGTCGGTGTTACCCGTAAACCGCTCGTTGAGGTAACGGCTATTGGGACGGAGCCGTTCCAGGGTGAGGTTAAACCGAACGGTTGTGGTAATACGTTCAATTCGGAAGTCGCTCTTTACCGGACGGCGGAAGGCGGTATTTTCCGTCTTGCCATGTCGGGGTCACAGGGTGAATACCTGGAAGCCGGACGTGTCCGGGGTGAATACGCCGGTTACGACGGACATAATGGCCGGGTGGATGGTTTTGTGGGTGATCGGTACGGTAAAGAACGAATGGATAAACTTATTGCTTCGGGCGTTTCGTTGAAAAAACCGTTGCTCCCGCCCGGTGTTGACGCCGGTTCCCATGGGGGGTCTCATGGTTATCTGATGAACGATTTTGTTGAAGCGATTCTGCTGGATCGGGAACCTTGTGTCGGTATTATTCAGTCGTTGAATATGACCGTTCCGGGGTATTACGGGCATCTGTCCGCCATGAAAGATGGCGAAACGTTGAAGATTCCGCAGTATTCCCTGGACTGATTTATTCCGGGAGTCCGCGTGAACATTTCATCAATGTTTATAGCGTGTATGACGCGGAACTCTGTTAAAATGATTGTGAAAAGGCTTTTCAAAAAAAGCCTGTTTGCCAGGAGGTGGTTATTTTATCCAGTTCCTGGTTTTTTATCTTCACAGGTTACGAAGGGGAATTTTACATCTTACAAAAAAGAGGAGTTGTTCATGTACAAACAATCAGTTTCGTTTGTCGCTGTGTTATTCGGCTCAATAATGATATCTTTGTTGTGTTTTCTGATGGGCACATCGGCTGTTCAGGCGGACGAGCCGATTCAGCTCGGAAGTGAACGGGAATTGTTCTGTGATGACTGGTTGGTTTCGTCGATGCAGAATTGTGAACTGATGGTTCATCAGCCGGTCCGGGAAAATATTGCCATTGTCTGCGACGCTCCCTGGGAAGGGAATGCCTGCGGATACTGGACCGTTCTTTATGACGATCAGGCGAAAATTTATCGCGCCTATTGCCATGCCTGGGGACTGGACAACGGGGAAACGTCGGGACATCGCCTGGTGATCACGACCTATGAGAGTCTGGACGGGATTAACTGGACAAAACCGAACGTGGGCCTGTTTGACTGGGAAGGAACGACAGAAAACAATATCGTTCTCAACTATGCCGCGGACGGTTCCGAATGTCATGATTTCTCGCCATATATCGACCTGAATCCGGAAGCGACCCCTGATGCCCGTTACAAGGCGACCGGAGCCTCCATGAATATGAAAGGCGTGTTTGCCTATAAGTCTCCGGACGGTTTACACTGGACGCCAATATCGCCGGAGCCGGTTTATACCAAGGGAGCGTTCGATTCGCAGAATGTGTCCTTCTGGTCGGAAATAGAACAGAAATATGTGTTGTATTATCGCGTTTTCTCGGAACCGGGATATGTTGGTATCAGAATGGTCAAACGGGCTGTTTCCGATGATTATGTTCACTGGACCGATGAAGGGCCTTTACTGTTCCCCGAAGGGGAAGGTCCGATTATGGAAGCGCAGTATTATGTGAATCAGATCAAACCGTATTATCGCGCCAAACATCTTTACATCGGTTTCCCGGCTCGTTATGTTGACAACGGGCTGATTCCGTCCACGAAACTGCTGCCCGAATGGGAAAAACGTGAAAAACGAATCGCTATTGCCGAACGGCTGGGAACCGCGGTTACGGATTCCGTTTATATTACCAGTCGCGACGGTATTCATTTCAGACGTTCCAATGAGGCGTTTATGGCTCCGGGACTGCGAATCAGTGACAACTGGTGCTATGGAGATAACTATATTGCCTGGCATGTTGTTGAAACCGATTCCACACACGACGATATGCCCCGTGAGCTGTCCATTTACGCGACGGAATCTTACTCGACGGACGCGGTTTCCCGTTTGCGCCGTTATTCCTTGCGTATTGACGGCTTTGGCTCTGTCCATGCCAAAAATCCGGAAAGTGAAATGGTTACGAAACCGTTTGTCTTTGACGGGAAAGAATTGTCGCTCAATCTGTCGACGTCTGCCGCCGGTTGTGTTCGGGTTGAATTTCTGGATGAAAACGGAACGCCCGTGCCCGGCTTTACGGCGGAAGATTGTGATTATTTCTTTGGCGACACCCTGGACTGGCGCGCCTCATGGCAGGGAAACCGCGATGTTTCAGCGCTGGCAGGCAAGACGGTTGCCCTGCGTTTCAAGATGCGGGAAGCGGATCTTTATTCACTGAAGTTTGAAAAGGAATAGACCCGAATAAAACCGGATAAAAAGATAGAATAATCTTTTGGCGACAAAAAGCCCCCTGCGGTTTTATCGGTTTATCTCCGGAACTGGTTTTGTTTTGTGATGATGACATATCGGGATATATAACATATCGAAACATAAGATATAACATAAGATATGTTGTCATCACTA
>Ga0079305_1002799_pt1 | contig 13639 bp, 15 predicted proteins | sample LMS_cellobiose_e_FD_79183 | JGI IMG/M metagenome (GOLD analysis project Ga0079305, IMG submission 79183) | Rumen-fistulated moose microbial communities from Alaska, USA - LMS_cellobiose_enrichment | ecosystem: Host-associated > Mammals > Digestive system > Stomach > Rumen fluid ... | reverse complement strand
TTTGAACAATCCGAATCTTTTGAATACACTCCGTATGGCTTTTACCGGACATGAAGTTTGTCATATTGACAATAATGCGCCTGATGATCAAAAGCATAAGCTTTCCGGGATAGGCGGTCTTGCGAGTTCTTCAACCGGAAAAGCGATTCTTTGCAACAGGGGATCAGGGCTGTCTTTGAGGATCAGTACAGCCGTTCATGAATTCGGACATTTGTACTATGCTTTAGATCACTATGCCTATATTTGCGGAAGTGATCCTACACGTCCGGGAATCAACAACTATTGTATTTGGGGATATAATAACACTGATCCTGAGGTTTATTCAAACAATACTATCTGCACATATTGTAAAAACATTCTCAAGTCAAACATGAGTAACTACTATATCCATTCAATAGGAGGTGCACTATGAAAACGACATTTAGAATCATTTCAATATTTTTGTTTGCGTGTTTAATTTTCGCAATGTTTGCAGGATGCTCATATCAAAAGCCCATACAACAGACAGAAGCATATCGTGACGATTCGTTTTGGGTGACATATGAAGAATTTGCCGCTGCTATAGTCAGCGGAGAAGACGTGAGTGCTGAGCATATGCCGGTCTACAAAGTAAACCCGAAAAGCTTATTCTCGGATACTTTTGTACCTATTGATATCATCTTTCCTTTTGAAACTGACTTTGATTATAAGGTTCGCTTGCAGCTTGATAAAAATGAGTATGCGTATTCTTGCAATTTAATATTCAACAACGGCTATATTGTTGAACCTTTACATTTTAGCAAAGACGAAATTGGACTCTTCGATTTGTTTAAAAACCTTGAATGTACTGACATTGAAGGCACAGCAAATTCGATTCCCTATCTGAAAAGAAGCTGTACCGCGCATTGTTACGAGATCGACGAAGATCTGCACGAATACCGCGCGCTTTACATGATTTGCGGAAATGTTTTTTACACCGTTATCGTCCATCCAAGTTGCATTGAAACGCACGATATATTCTCCGACGAATATATCGACCGCGTGACATCGTATATCAGGGACAATATCGCTCCGAAAAACGGCGGGCTCAAGGAATACGATCCCGAAAAGAGCTTCCTTGAAATTTACGAGGAAGCGATAGCAAAATGACCTGCGGTTGAATAAGCATAAATCAAGCCCGCCGCTTTTGAAGCGGCGGGCGGTTTATACTAATGCTGATCCTTTTCGCGGCATGTAAGGTCCGCGGCGTACGTTATCATCTGTACCGGCTCTTCGACTTCGATACCGCAATATCAGGTACGTCGTATCCGAGCACCTCGAGGGCGTGTTCGAATTCGTAATAATTCTTCTGATATTTCGGACCGAGCACGATCTCTTTTACCGCCGAGCGCGGAAATCCCATCGGTATATACGTGTTGATCATATTCTTTTTCGTGTAAGTGTCGATCTCACGCAGATCCCATCCGCCGCGGAGCTTCGTCGTCTTCGGCGAATCCTTTCTGTACGTGTAAACGAGGCGCGTTTCCTGCTCGCTCTTATAATGGTCGAGCTTGTAGCCGTTGCCGTCCGGGTACGCTTTTTTTATTATCCCCATGACGAGCTCCATTTTTTCAAAGTCGCGCGTTTCGCTCTTTTCGAGCTTTTCGTACGCCTCTTCGACGATCTCTTCAAGGTCTTCCTCGCAGATGTATTTTATCTCTTTGTACGAAAGAAAATCGTTCACGACCCCTTTCAGATCGTCTTCGTCAAAGCCGACAGCCATTCCGCATCCGTCGTCCGCGTACATACACCACTTGCTGACGGAATCCTTGTCCTTGCTGAAGCATACAACGTAATCGGGATACTTTTCGAGAAAATCGCCGTAAAGACGTATCGCGCTCTGATGAGCGGCGATGCGCCAGAGGTCCTCGTGCTTTTTCAGATGCTCGTGATCGTATCTTTCAAGCATCTCGAGAAAGAGGGTGTACACGCCGATCCCTTCGTTGGAATCGTTCAGGTTGCGTATGTCGGTCATCCATACCTCCCGGTTTTTCAGAACGAGGTGACCGGTCTGCACATTGCAGTAATAATAAACGGTATTTCCCATAACGTCTCCTTTTTTTGCTTCATTGATGAGATTTTATCATAAAAAGCCTTTTTTCACAAGCCTTTTCGGAAAAGCCGCGAAAAAACCTTACCGGAAGGGAACAAAAAGGCGGTAAGACGGGTATAAGCGGTAGAATACAAAACACGGAGGACGATATGAAAACCGCAAACAAAAAAGCAAACCGCCGCCAAGCGCTCTGCGCCGCGTCTTTGATCATGGCGCTTGCGATGCTTATGTCATGCCTTTCTTCCTGCGCGCTTACCGTCAAGGCGGCGGAGCTCACCGCCGGAGTGGAGCGGGAAAAGAAGGAAAACGTTCAGACTGACGAAAAAGCCTTTGCCGAAATGATGTATGACCTTGCGGCAACGCTTTTGAAGAAGAGCAGGGAAAACGGCTCGACCGTGATTTCGCCCGTTTCAGCCGCCGCGTGTCTGTCGATGATAGCGCAGGGGACCGGCGGGGAAACGAAAAAACAGCTCGACGGCTTTTTCGGCTGCGATACCGACGAGGTGAAAAAGGGACTTTATCTTTTCTTTGAAGATACGGTTTCCGACAAGTCAGGCGGCTTTTCGTCGGCGAACTCTCTGTGGATCAGGGACAGCTTTGCACAGGACGTGAAGGAAAGCTATATACGCGACGTCGTCGACTGGTCCGCCGCGCAGATCTATTCGTCCGACTTTTCGGCGGACACGGTAAAAGATATCAACAACTGGTGCGCTGACAAAACCGAGGGTATGATAAAGGAGATAATCGAGGGGATAGATCCCCTTACCGTGATGTACATGATAAACGCCGTCTGCTTTGACGCCAAGTGGAGAGACAAATACGAAGACGGCGATATAACCGACGGAGTTTTCCATAACGCCGACGGATCTCTTTCAAACGTCAAGATGCTTTGTTCGACGGAAAGCAGATATATAGGCTGGGCGGGTGCGAAAGGCTTTATAAGACCGTACGAGGGTGAAAAATACGCATTTGTCGGTATCCTGCCCGACAAGAGCGAGGATTTTGAAAAATACGTTTCGTCTCTCGACGGAGAAACGTGGAAAAACCTCCTTGAAAGCGATCCGGGCACCGGAGCCTGGGGCGGTGTATACGTCAAGATGCCGGAATTCAAGATAGAAAGCGATACCGACGTAAAAAAGCTGATGGAAGAGTGCGGCGTTTCCGAGCTGTTCGGACCTGACTGCGACTTTTCGCGTCTCAGCGACCGGGGCGATCTGTATTGCTCCGAAATAAAGCAGAAGGCGTTCATCGAGCTCGACAGGAACGGAACGAAAGCCGCCGCCGTAACCTGGGGCGACGCTAACGTTGAAAGCGTGGAAGTGCCTCCGCAGATCCGGATAATACTCGACAGACCTTTCATCTTCGCCGTGATAGACATTGAAAGCGGTATACCGCTCTTCATGGGTACCGCGGAACAGTTCTGATAAAACCGTTTACTCACAAGTATTCGTGTCCGTAAGGAAACAAAAAAACGGAGAAATCCGAAAAAAAGCCAAAATGCTCTTGACAAAAGCTTCGGGTTGTGATATTATACCCAAGTCAGCGAAAAAAGCGCCGTTAGCTCAGCTGGATAGAGTGTTTGGCTACGAACCAAAAGGTCGGGGGTTCGAATCCCTTACGGCGTACCATGAAAAAAGCGTCTTTTGTCTACCGTCAAAAGGCGCTTTTTTGTAATGATATCCGTTCCTTGCGGAACATGACAGTTGCGCAAGCGGCTTTTTGACAAGTCCCGAAAAACCGGACGAGTCCTGTGAAAAAGGCGGAAAACAGAGAAACCATGGAATTCAAACACACGAAAAGAAACGGTTTTATAATAGGCTTCATAGACTTCTTCACGGCGGGGACCTTTCTGCTTATTTATATGCCCCTCGGACTGCAGAAGGAGATAGACGCCGTTGTGGGAAGAAGGACGCAGAGATACGGCGTCGCTTATCTGCTCGGCATACCGACGCTCTTTATCTATACGCTCGTATGGATGGCGAGGATATGCGGCGAGGTGAAAAACAAGGCGCTGGAGCTCGGAATAAACGGAAAACTCACGTCGTTTTCACATATGTTTTTGTGGAACGTGCTGGGAATATTCGTCTTTGTCGGTCCCATGATAGCCACACAGCGCTTTTTCGATACGCTGAACAAGGTCGAGACGGAGCTGAACAGACGAAACGCCGAAAAACGCGCGCCGGGCGAAAGCGAGGCTTTTTAACGGTTTTGCGGAGAGTAAAAACAAACAGCGGCTTTGTTATCAAAGCCGCCGGTTTTTTTATGTAAAAACGTTTTGCCTGATCACATAATGTCAGACAGACCGAGAATGTAGTCGGCGCTCACCCCGTAATACCGGCACAGCGCGATAATATGACGTAAGGGCATTTCGTTTTCTCCGTTTTCATATCTCGAATATACCTGCTGAGTCGTGCCGAGATACCCTGCGATCTCCTTCTGCGTCCTGTCGTTGTCCTCCCTTAACTCACGTATCCTTTTTATGTATGTCTTCATCTATTTCCTCGTCGCGTTTATTCAAAGACTATTATACCAGTCGTTGAAAAAAACACTTGACAAATACACCATATATGATGTATCATATGGACGAGCCGTTAAAAATATGGATAGGACGTTATAAAGCAAGGAGGTTTAGATGAATAATTCAAAATTGAACGGTAACTGGATAAAAATCATCGTTTGCGCCGCTGTCGGCGTCGTTATGGGGATTATCGTTTTCTTTATCGGAAATGCGGCGGAGAATGATATTCTTTTGAAGATTCTCGGAACGCTGATCATTCTTCCGCTTGCCGTTAATCTTGTGTACTGGGGCTGGATCGCCACGTTTTCCGCGCTGAAAAAGAGCAACATGTTCCTGGTGATGACTATAGGGAAGTGGGTAATATTTTTCATAATAGTCTTTTTTGCATCTTACATAGTCGGATTTGTCGCTTTTCCGAAGGCTGTTATAAGAGCAGTGAGGAATGAGCCGTGAATCCGCAGGTAAAGTCTCCATGGGGAGTAAAATCCGTAATCTACATCCTCGGCGTTATCTCGGCAGGCTGGCTCGCCTGGGAGATATATACGTATTTTTACGCTCTCAGTCCATGGTTCCGTGACTTTTTTATGGATATAGAGGCGGAAAGTTTTCCGACGGCTGTTATTTCAGTCCCGGAAATAATCGGATGCATCGTAGCCGTCATACTTTTTATTGCCGCGCTCGTCGTTTATCTTATGAATATGAGCAATCTGGGTTACAGACCGTTTCAGCTTCTGTATCTTATCGCGGCGGCGGTGGCGGGTTTTCTGATATTCGGGATTTACTACGGCTCGCTCTGGCTGAAGTTATATGACGATCCGAACGCGAAAACGGCGATTACCGTGATGATGATCGCGGGAGCGGTGATATACGTTGCCGAACTTGTGGTTATGATAATCAAGAAAACGTTCCGGGCGGTGCCTCTGTGGTTGTTTTACATCCTGCTCGGATATCTTATCAGCGTTCTTGCGATCGCCGTCGTGCAGGCGGTGCTACTGCTTATCGGTATCGCGGTGATAGCGGGTATTTGGGGCAGCTTCGGATCGGGCAAAAAGAGGATACGCGGATCCGACGGAAAAATATATGAGGAGATATGATAATGGATCTTGACAGACTGAAAGAACTCAATAATAATTACGATGAGTATCCGTCGGACGATCTGCTTGCCATGATTCTGGCGGATCAGGAAACATTTGTCCGCGAGACCGCTCCGGCAGCCGCGGAGTTCGATTTTGACGCGCTCAACGATCTTACTTTCTTTTACAAATTTCTTGAAAGAGACGGGGAGGGCAATCATACAAACAACGATCTGAAGGCCGCCGAACTGTTGAACGCGAGGGAGGCGTGGACTCAGGCGTGTTATTTTGCGGTGGACCGCGCGAGAATCCTTGCGCGTGATCACAGAGCTGATGAAATCAACGAGATGATCGAGTATTACAGCGCCGATACCACAGACGAAGATACCGACGCGATGCGTTATCAGCGCACCGAGCTTCTTGCTCTGCGCTGCGCCTTTGAGCTTGCACAGTGCCGCAATACGTCAGAGGGAAAAGCATCCGACGCCGGAAACAGGTTATCGCATTACTATTCAGCGCTGACGTCGGTCATTCGTTCGTATACCGCGGCGCCGGAAAAGTACGACGAGTCGCTTGCTTCATATATAGACGATCTGGCTTTGGACCTCGGTGACGACGCGGAAGTTTTTTATACGTTCCTTTGCCGGGAACTTCTTGATAATTTCAGAAATAATAAGCCTTTCAACCGTACGTTGAAAAAATTCTATCTGACGGCGGCTGAAAGATGCTATTTGATCAACATCGTAAAATATGACGATACCACCGATCACACCGCGCGCTGCAAAGCGATGTACTACCTCGCGCTTCTTCTCGCTTCCGAAAGCCGTTTGACTGATGAAGGAGAAGGAAGGACCTACTTTACAGCGTATAATGAAACGCTTGTCGGTCTGATCATGGATTTCGACGTATATGACACGCTGCCGCCGCGCATACCGTCGGTTCCTCCGGAGAATCAGAACTTCGGAAGGATCGAAGAGTGCCTGAAGCTCGCGACCGTCGTAGACGAAAACGCTTACGGTGGGTTTGCGCTGCTCAACTTCCATACAAAGCACTATGACACGGCTTTGTCGTCGTTCGGCAAGGTCCCCGCGGCCGCGGGCGAAAAGTATCCGCTTCTGCTCTGGTGCCTGGCGCTTTGCAGGTACAAGTGCGGCAAGATCGACTATAACGCGCTTGTGAACGCTCTCAACAGGAATCTTCCTAAGCTTGTGAAGGAACAAAACGAGGCGGACGTTCTCAATCACTACTTCATGGCGTGCCGTGCGGAGGTGAAGGGACTTCCTCAGCAGCTCATATACTATCTTGAGAAAGAATGCCCCATACATTCCGTGCTGTATCTCGCCGGACTTACTCATCTCAATCCGGAACAGGGAGCTTCCGATCCGGAAGCGGCGTATCGCGCGCTTTACGCATCCGCTCAGGCGGGCAACGTGAACGCGGAAGCGATGCTCCCGCGTTTCAAGCGCAACCTCTTCGGAAAGCTCACGTTTACGCAGTAACGTTTTTACGCGCGATTTTATACGGCGCCGCAGGATTTTCCGGAACGGGAAGATCGAAGTTTTCGGTTTTTCCGTTCCTTTTTTATCCGTCCGCGCGCCGCGGCACTTGAAAAACGGGTGAAAAAGTCGTATAATTCTGTATAATGACATCCAAACGGAGACAACCATGAAAATACTTCTTCCGCAAAACAGATTCCGGAATTACGTTTTTGCGCTCGAAAGCCTCGGAGCCGAGATCACGTTTGATGAAAACGACGACTGCGGAGGGCTTTTGCTTCCCGGAGGCGGAGATATCCATCCGCGGCTCTACGGCGAGGAAATCGACGGATCGAAGAACATCGACGAGCAGCGCGATGAGCGCGAAACGGCGCTTTTGGCGAAATTCGTAAGCATGAAAAAGCCGGTGCTTGGTATCTGCCGCGGCGTTCAGTTGATTAACGTCTTTTTCGGAGGCAGTCTTTATCAGGATATCCAGGATCATACGTGCTTCGAGGACGGCGACAGGCTTCACGGCTCGCACACCGACAGCGCGATACTCAAAAGCATTTATTCCGGGAGCTTTACGGTCAACAGCTCGCATCATCAGGCTGTAAAAAAGCTCGGGAACGGACTTCGCGCCGTTCAGTGGGCGGAGGACGGGACGGTGGAGGCGGTCTGCCACGAAACGCTTCCGGTCTTCGGCGTCCAGTGGCATCCGGAGAGGCTCCGGGAGCCGACGGACGGATGGAAGCTTATCGCCTGGTGGCTCGGCGAGGTGAACAATGCCGCGCGCGGAAAATAAAGATCCAAAGCGGGTCTAAAGGAAAGGAAATAACATGAGAAACAACAGCATAATCAAATACGTTGTGATTTTTGCGGTAGCTGTCGTCAGCGGCATAATCCTGGCGTTCACTGTCGGTGATCTCGTTAAAATGAACACGTATCCGAAGACGGAAGCCGTTATAGACGACATTAAGGTGAGGATCTCAGACGATCCCGACGAGAGCGATTCTTACGACGTTTACGTAACGTACACGGTCGACGGAAAGAATTACAGATCGCTTCTCAACGATTACGACGCAAGCTATAAAGTCGGCGGAAAGACGGAGATCCATTATAATCCCGACGATCCCGCGGAGATACTTTCCACGCAGCTTACGCCGATCATCATTGCGCTCGTCATATGGGGCGTCGCGTTTCTCGTCAGCGCGTTTTTGAGCGTAAACGTGATAATAGCGCTTATACGTTCCGCGCTTGCAAAATAACCGGAAGGCGGCTGTTAAAATGAAAAAAGAAGAGAAAAAAACAGGATCCGAAAAGAAAGCCGAAGGAAGCGTATCTTCCGGAGACTTGCGCGATAAGACCGTTATTCGTACCGGTATTATCAGTATAATCACGAATATACTGCTTGCTTCGTTCAAGGCGGCGGTAGGCCTCGTATCCAACTCGATCGCCGTCGTGCTCGACGCGGTGAACAACCTTTCCGACGCGCTTTCGTCCGTCATTACGGTCATCGGAACGAAGCTCGCGGGCAGACAGCCCGACAAAAAGCATCCGTTCGGATACGGCAGGATTGAATATCTCAGCGCGACGGTCGTGGCTGTGCTCGTGCTTTACGCCGGTATAACCTCCGCCGTGGAATCGGTGAAAAAGATCATAACTCCCGAGAGCGCCGATTATTCGACGGTCTCGCTGATAATAATCGCCGTGGCGGTGGCGGTGAAGATAATCCTCGGACTTTACGTCAGAAAAAAAGGAAAGCAGACGGGCTCAGCGGCGCTCGCCGCATCGGGAACGGATGCGCTCTTTGACGCGATCCTCTCGGGCTCAGTCCTCGCATCCGCGATAATTTTCATACTTTCCGGCATTTCTCTCGAGGCGTACGTCGGAGTGCTCATTTCCGTGATAATCATAAAATCCGGATTTGAGATGCTCAGAGACACGGTAAGCGACATCCTCGGTCAGAGAGCGGACGCGGAGCTCACGACAAGGATCCGCGAAATACTGACCGCCGAGCCGGACGTTCACGGAGCCTACGACCTCTTTTTGTATAACTACGGTCCCGATAAGAATTACGGCTCAGTACATCTCGAGCTGCCCGATACGATGACCGTCTCCGAGGTCGACAAACTTACGCGCCGCGTTCAGGGCGCCGTGTATCATGAAACGGGCGTTATCCTCACCGGCATCGGCGTTTATTCCTACAATACCGGCGACGATGAGAGCGCAAGGATCAGAAACGACGTTCAGAAGATAGTCATGTCTCACGATTGGGCGCTCGGACTCCACGGCTTTTTCATAGACGCTGAAAAGAAGGATATGCGCTTCGACGTGGTCGTCAGCTTTGACGTGAACGCGAAGGAGGTCATAAAGGACCTTTACGCCGAGGTCTCGGAAGCCTATCCGGATTTTACCATATTCATTGCCCACGACGTGGACGTTTCAGACTGAAAATCATTATCTCCGAAAGAGACGCTTCTCTTTCGGGGGACTCGACAAGTAAGTGATCCGGAATAATATCACGACCGCATTTATCGATCAAAGCAAAAACAAAGCACAAGGACAAGAGCTTATCGCAGCTCTTGTCCTTAAATTTTCTATAACAATTTTTTCATATGTTTTGTAAAGCCCAATATTGCTTTTTCATACATTTTATGATACAATTCAAAATAGAGATATCATCAGCAAATCACAATAAAAGCGCACATCCTACTGTTTCCGGAAGAACTTGCAGGGAGATATCATTCGCATTTGCGACACCTCAGGAAACACCGTGGTCCAGTACACCTACGACGCGTGGGGAAAACTGCTCTCGACAACCGGAACGCTGGCAAGCACAGTCGGTCAGAAGAATCCCTTCCGCTACAGAGGCTACTACTTCGATACCGAGACGGGACTCTATTACCTTCAGACGAGATATTATGATCCTATTGTAGGCAGATTCATAAACGCAGACGGTTACGTCGGAGCTAATGGCGGAATTTTAGGATACAATCTGTTTGCCTACTGCAATAATAATCCGGTTATGGGAAGCGATCCGGCTGGAGAATTTGTTTTATCTGCGCTTATAGTCGGGGCTATTGTCTGTGCTGCTATCGGTTTTGGAATAACAGCATATGCTGATTACAAAGATGATGGCAAAGTATTCAATGGTAGTATTGGTGCAAAAAGCTATTTTGCCAATACAATTGTTGGAGGTGTTGTGGGGGGATTCACCGGAGGCGTTGGAAGTTCAACATTTTCGTTGACAATACCTACGATACATGCTGCAATGACTACAGCGGGAAGTACAGTGTTTGTTGCAGGCACCACTACAGTTACTATTGCCGGGACACAAATTGTCGCAGGCGAGACTGTAGCTGTTTTAGGAATTATGTACTCTTTGAGTGCAAATAGATACAAGCCCAAAGATTCTAGAAAAAATTATGTTCAAAATGAGGAGTTTGAACGCTTATGTGATGAATACGGTTTGAATCAATCACAGAAAGATGTGATTCATCGTAAGATATCAAAAAAGGAATTATCAAAAGAAAAAATAAGGAAAGTGATTGAAGGATTATTTCTAAAATAATAATGAACATAGAAAGAAATAGATTTGAAAGTCTTATAGGATTTAAAATGACAAAAATACTATTTCGTCCAACTAACGGAATAACAGCGCCTAACAACATGTTTGAACTTATTTTTGAAAAAGGAAATAAAAACTTTTCTCTGAATGTATTTTGTCTTTTAAGAATAATGATGAACAATAGTATATTATTGACAAGCTCTGATGAATTTGTAGATACAAACTATCATTTGATAGGCTCAGAAGCATCCGAACAAGTATCAATTGTGTATAAAAACATAGTTAATGTTCAACAGAAATCGTGCAATGTAAAAGTGACACAAGCAACCTTAAAGGAATGCGGAGATGTTTTGATTAGACTATCGAATAACATCATCATTGAAATCATAATAGATTGCGCTGCTGATGGACTTGAATACTATAGGCTATCAGATAATGATAACGGCAATAATCTTATAGTTGCTGAAACTGTTAAGGGGCAAATCCACTTTGACTATACCGGAGGTAGGACGAGCCAGAAAAACGATCCGTAGCACTTTATTTTATGATTTGGTGTCAAGCTGTCGTACGAATACGACAGTCTGAATCAGCTGACAAGAGAGAACAACGCTTACGCGAACAAGACGTGGACCTACAGTTACGACAACGCAGGGAACATCCTTGAAAAAAGAGAGTACGCTTATTCAACGGGAACGCTTTCCGGGACGTACCAGTCTGTCGGTTATACCTATTCCTCCGGCACGTGGGGAGATCTGCTCACAAATTACGGAGGGACGACCGTCTCCTATGATACGACAGGGAACCCTCTGAACTGGAGAAACCTGTCCGCGATAACGTGGGAAGGGAGAAAAGCGGTATCCTTTACGGCAAACAGCGGAGCGACGATACAAGCAACGTACAACGCCGACGGAATAAGGACGTCAAAGACCTTTGTCCTTGATGCCGAGGTAGTCATACATTCCTACGTTCTCGACGGAACGAAGATCATCAAAGAATCGGTCTCGGGAACACAAAGCTATACGCTGTATCCATATTACGACGCGTCGGGCTCCGTCGTCGGGATCGAATACAACGGCACGTCCTACTATTTCCAGAAGAATCTGCAGGGCGATATCATCCGTATCTGTGATACTTCCGGGAACACGGTCGTACAGTACACCTACGACGCGTGGGGAAAGCTACTCTCGACTACCGGAACGCTGGCAAGCACTGTCGGTCAGAAGAATCCTTTCCGCTACAGAGGCTACTACTATGATACCGAGACTGGACTCTATTACCTCCAGACGAGATATTATGATCCTATTGTAGGCAGATTCATAAACGCAGATGGTTACGTCGGAGCCAACGGCGGTATCTTAGGGTATAATCTGTTTGCCTACTGCAATAATAATCCGGTTAATATGTTGGATCTATATGGAAGAGATGCGAGTCTTGCTGCAGCTGAATGGGGTACGTTAATGGGTTGGTTGCCTTTTATAGATGGACCTATACCTATTGGCGACATCTTTTATGGTTTAGGTTTTCTTGTAATTGGTTTAATCTGGCTAAGCGAATCGGAAAACGAATTGCCAAATCAAGGACCAATTTCAGAAATACCAGATGCGCCGGATGTTGATGCTGGAAAGCAGGGAAAACATGTCCCTGGACATCCAAATGATGATAAAACAAAATCTCAGTGGAATGAAGGAGAAACTGGCGTGAAAGAAACGCAAGAGGCTTGGGCAAATGGAAGGGTTGTGAAACCAGATGGCAGCGTCCGAGTTGGAATCGCTTCTGACGGACGCTCAATGCTCAATAAAGGTGCACCAAGGAAAAAACGGGCGAATACATGGATATCCTGTCTCGCTTGAAAAATAACAATGAGGTAATTATGAAGAAAGATTTATTGCCAAATGTTCTAAATAACTTTTGGAATTGGATTCATTTGACACCTCAAGCTTACGCTGCAATCTCAAGACAACAAGAGGCACAAGAATTAGAAGAATACATGTTTCCATTTTGGCAAACAATGATGTCTGAAACAATAAACTTAATCAATGACTCTCCTACAAATGAGGAGACCATTGATTCAATATTAACTGTAATGGCGATTGATAATGAGGCGGAGAACATTCTTGATTATATTGCTCAAAATGGAAAAGAGTCGTTTATCTGCAGGCTTATCGAGATTGGGGTGGAGCACCTTCAGCCACACGCACGGTGGCAATGTGCGGAACTTATTCAGAGATGTAAACCTGTAAACGGAGATACAATGCTATCAAAATTGTTATCAGACCCTGATGACTATGTCAGAAAACGAGCTCAAAATGTATTGACACACTAAACAGCCTAAAGGCGATCATATTGTATATCGCACACAGACAGCGGCAGTTTCCTATAATTATTTCTTATACACCTTCGGAGGAATGCAGTATACGACTCCTCTGATCTCCGGACTCACGTTTAAGAAAGACAGTACGAGGACAGCGTCGTACACATACACCTACGACGCTCTCGGCAACATCCTGACAGTCAGCGAAAACGGCGTTCTGAAGCTCTCTTATCAGTATGACGAACTGAATCAGCTGACAAGAGAGAACAACGCTTACGCGAACAAGACGTGGACCTACAGTTACGACAACGCGGGGAACATTCTTGAAAAGAGAGAGTACACATATTCTGCCGGAACGCTTTCCGGCACTTATCAAGCAGTCAATTATGCGTATACTGCGACGGGATGGGGAGATCTGCTCACTTCATACGGCGGGACGACTGTTTCCTACGATACGATAGGAAACCCGCTGAACTGGAGAAACCTGTCCGCAATCACGTGGGAAGGAAGAAAAGCGGTATCCTTCACGGCAAACTGCGGAGCGACGATACAGGCGACGTACAACGCTGACGGGATAAGGACGTCAAAGACCTTTACTCTGGATACTGAGATCGTCGTTC
>Ga0079305_1002795_pt1 | contig 13681 bp, 13 predicted proteins | sample LMS_cellobiose_e_FD_79183 | JGI IMG/M metagenome (GOLD analysis project Ga0079305, IMG submission 79183) | Rumen-fistulated moose microbial communities from Alaska, USA - LMS_cellobiose_enrichment | ecosystem: Host-associated > Mammals > Digestive system > Stomach > Rumen fluid ... | reverse complement strand
GCAAATGCCTATTACCTTCGTGCCTGGTGCTATTTCATCATAGCGAGGTCCTGGGGTGACGCACCTCTTCTGACAACAGGTTTCGAGTCTGACAATCCAGATGAAATGTTTCCTACCAGGACTCCTGTAGCCCAGCTATATGCTCAGATCGAGTCTGACCTCAATGCCGCTGCTTCAGTTGTCGGAGGAGCCACAGTAAATCATTACACCACCAACAAAGAGGCCATAGCAATGCTTACCGCAGACTATGATCTCTGGATGGCCGGCCGTGAGGGAAAGAGCGAGTACTATGCGAAGGCCGAAAGCGCCCTGAACACTGTTCTCAACAGCTCAACTTACAAGCTTCAGGCAGACTTCGCCAAGGTCTTCGGAGTTGCCAATGAAAACAATTCTGAGATCATCTCTTCACTGAATTACAACCAGCTTGAGTTCACCGGAGGAGCTCCTAGCTTGTACCTCTGTGTCTATCAGTATGTTACTGATCTGTCCAAGATTGAGAACCCTATTCAGGTCGGATCGCACAACCAGTATGTAACTCCTACTAAGGAATATGAAGCTTTCCTGAAGAGTGTTCCCGAAGGAGTCGAGAAAGATGCCCGCCTAGCCGTCACTTTCAAGGAATTCGATGATACGGACATATATTGGAGGTGGTTTGCAAAATTCACGGGCACCTGGGCGAATGACACCCGCACGTTTGATTCCGACATGATCCTCTACCGTGTCGCAGAGGCCTACCTGATGATGGCTGAGGCAAAGAACGGCCAGGGGCAGCAGGCTGCTGCGGTCGGTTACATAAACCAGCTGGTTAAACGTGCCTACGGAAAGGACAATACCTATCCGACCACTCTGACAAAGGATCAGGTCACGGATGTGATCATCGACGAGTACCTCAAGGAGTTCGCGTGCGAGAACAAGAGTTTCTTCACCATCGTACGCAACGGAAAGGCATTTACCCGTATCTGGTCGCTTGTCGGAAGGAGCGGAGAGCAGAACATCCTCTACATCCCTGTGGCAGACGCTTGCATGAACACCAATCCCAACATCACCCAGACACCTGGTCTTGACAAATAATCATTGTTTTCTCATGAGAAAGTTATTGACATTCGCCCTGATTCTCTCCCTTGGGGCAGGTTGCGTGCGGGAGAGCAAGACGTTGACTTCGACAGTCAATGTGCCAAATGTCCCTATCCTTGCCCTGAAGGACATGAACAGGATTGCTACGGTTGAAATTGCTGCCCCCGAGGGGTTCCAATATTCCTTGAATGCCATGGAGTTGGGCATTGCCGCCGCATCTGGATTGGGAGATGTGCGTAAGGTGGCGGTTCTCCGTGGAGAGGAAACCGTTGCAGAGGCGGATCTGGTGACAGAAGCTCATGAGAAGACAGTCAAACTCAAATTCGCGGTTCCGCTCGAAGGGCCGGTAGCAGATCTTGCTATCGGCCTCGGGACTGCGGACAAGGTGGATCTGGACAACAAAATCACCCTGAAGGGGGTTAAGTTGCTCACATCTGACGGTAAGGTGGTTCCGGACTGCTCCGGAGCTCCAGTCCTGAGGACTGCGATTGCACTTAGGCAGAGATACCAGGATGGAGTCGACAACTGCCGTATACCCGGCCTTGCCATCACTCCAAAAGGCACTATCCTGGCAATCTATGACGCCCGCCGTGACCGCGACCGCGATCTCCAGGGAGACATCGACATCTGCTACAACCGAAGCACGGATGGTGGTAAGACCTGGTCTGAAATGATGGTGGCGATGGACATGGGAGAGTGGGGAGGGCTTCCTCAGAAATACAACGGAGTAAGCGATCCCTGCATCCTGGTAGATGAGAACACAGGTGATATCTACATTTCCGCATGTTGGATGCATGGTGTCATCGATGAGAAGACAGGTAAATGGATCGAGGGCCTTACTGAGGACTCGACTGCCTGGAACCATCAGTGGCGCAAGAACGGTACCCATCCGGGTTACGATGTGAAGCAGAGTTCCCAGTGGATGGTCGTTAAGAGTACAGACGACGGCCTGACCTGGAGCGAACCCATGAATTATACCCGTCAGGTAAAGCCCGAGAAGTATTGTCTTACGATCAACGGACCTGGTGCCGGAATCACACTGGAAGACGGGACCTTGGTTTTCCCTGCGCAAGGAAGGCGCGAGGACGCCAGCGCATTTTCCACCCTTATTACCAGCAGGGACGGTGGAAAGACTTGGCAGTCAGGCAAGCCCGCCTTTGCCGATCCGGCCGTGCATTCCAATGAGAGCATGTGCGTCCAGCTTTCTAACGGATCCATAATGCTGAACATGCGTTCGAGCAAGAACCGTGGGAACCACGAGGAAAACGGCCGTTTGGTCGCTGTCACAAGGGACCTCGGACAGACCTGGGAGGTTCATCCCACTTCTGGCCATGTCCTGACAGAACCCACCTGCCAGGCTTCGATCTTGAAGCACATGTACAAAAAGGCTGATGGCAGCGAGAAAGAACTGTTGTTCTTCTTCAACCCTAACGATCCTGACAAGAGGGTCCATCATTCGATCCGCTGCAGTCTTGACGAGGGTATGACGTGGCCGGCAGTGCTTGAAGTCGACGAAGGACAGGGGGCTGGTTATTCCTGCATGATCTCAGTGGACAACGAGAACATCGGTGTGATCTACGAGGGCAGCGGAGCCAACCTTGTCTACCAGCAGATCAGGATCAGTGACGTAATTGACTTGAATAAGCTTTAAGACAATGAAAAGAAGTGAAGTAAACGCCTACATCCGCTACAACATGGCGCTGATGGAGAAGCACCGTTTCATGCTTCCCGACTGGGCTTTTTTCAAACCCGAAGACTGGAAGGCAGTGGCTGGAAGCTGCTTGGAAATTTTTGAAAACGGAATCGGATGGGACATAACCGATTTCGGCTGGGGAGACTTTGAGAAGATTGGCCTCAGCCTGATAACCCTGCGCAATGGAAACATCGCAAAGCCAGGCGGGAAAGTATATTGCGAGAAGATCATGGTTGTCCGTGACGGCCAGGTGACTCCCGAGCATTACCATGTCCTCAAGACCGAAGACATCATCAACCGTGGCGGTGGGCTTCTCTGCATGAAGCTCTGGAATGCAACTGAGGATAGCAAACTCGATTCAACCGATGTCCATGTCCAGGTTGACGGTATGTCAAAAGTATTCAAGGCTGGTGAGACCATCAAGCTTAAGCCCGGCCAAAGCGTTTGTTACACACCTTACCTCTACCATACTTTCTGGGCCGAGGGTGGTGACGCTCTTGTCGGAGAGGTTTCGTCTGTCAACGACGACAAGACAGACAACTATTTCCTTATTCCAAAAGGCCGTTTCTCCAACATCGAGGAGGACGAACCTATCGAGCACTATCTCTGCAACGAATATCCTTTCTAATCTTTATGAGAAAGATATTCCTGAGTCTGGCGTCCGCCGTCCTGGCGACCGCCCCTGCTTTCTCACAACTGAAAAAAGCAGACATATTCGAACTTGAAGATCCTGCTTCTACTTCAATCATTATCCTTCCTGACCCGCAGAGCTATATCAAGTTCGACTACAATCAGGGGATATTCGATCTTATGGTCTCTTGGGTGAAAGAGAACAGGAAGAACCTCAATGTCATGACTGTCCTCTGCACCGGGGATCTGGTTGACCAGAATTCATGTATAGCCCCTCCTTTCCCCCGTTTCGGCAACTTGCCGAGCGAGGAACAGTGGGAAGGTGTTTCAAGGATATTCAGCCGCTTGGACAATGTCCTGCCTTATGTCATAAGCCCAGGCAATCACGATTACGGCTACACTCGTTCTGAAAGTCCTATCACTGAGTATCCTCGATTCTTTCCTATTTCCCGCAATGAGAAGAACAGGGAAAGGCTTGTGGCTACAACATTCAACCGGCTCGGAGTCATGACTCTCGAGAACTCGGCCTATGAGTATCATGATCCTGTCTTGGGGAATGTACTCATTGTTACTACTGAATATGCGCCAAGAAAGGAAGTGCTTGACTGGGTCCATGAGCTGTGCATGAGAGATGAGTACAAGGATTGGTTCGTAATCTTCATGACTCATTCATATCTTGGCGCAGGGATGCCTGCCGGGTATGTCATGAACGAGACTTACAAGATGCTCCTTGATGACCAGAAGGATAACGGCGGGCAGTTTATCTGGGACAATCTGATCAAGGACACTCCTAACATAAGGATGGTTATCTGTGGTCATGTGGCAAAGGCAAGCAAAGACATGCAGACAGGCAATGGCTGGAGGATAGACCGGAATTCTGCCGGTAATGAAGTTTACCTGATGATGTTCAACATGCAAGGGATTGATGGGGCAATGAGCGGCAACGGTGGCGATGGCTGGTTGAGGATATTGGAGTTCAAGCCGGACGGCAAGACCGTCAAGGTCCATACATACTCACCTCTTTTCGGAATATCCGATGTTACCAAGGAACATGCCCGGGAAAAGTCTCCTTGCAATGATTTTGTATTTGAATTGAAAAGATAGTTTATCAAGGATGGATACAGACAGATTTATCGGTCATCCTTCCCAACTCTATGGAGCGACTCCCTTTACCTTTTCCGACGGAAAGGCGAAGGGAGTCCGCGCTTTTGAGATAAGGAACGGATCCGGCCTGGAAATGCAGGTCCTGGCGGACAGGGGATTGGACGTCTCCCGTCTCACTTACAAGGGGATCAACCTGTCATACCTTTCTAAATGCGGAATAGTCGCTCCTGAATATTTCCGCGGAATCAGTTTTGACTTTCTCAACAGTTTTTTCGTGGGTTTTCTTACAACCTGCGGTCTCCGGCACATTGGTGCGCCTTGCACTGTTGACGGAGAGGACTTCGGACTTCACGGAACCATTTCCAACACTCCGGCTGAGGAGGTTTGTGCATTCACGGACAGGATATCTGAGAATCCTGTAATCAGGGTGAAAGGCCTCGTAAGAGACGGACGCATATTCAAGCAGAACCTTATCCTTGAGAGGGAATATTCGATCCCTGTAATGGGCAATGGTTTCACCATTCGCAACCGTGTCCGGAACGCAGGATTCCACAAGGAAGCCTTCATGCTCATGCTCCACATCAATTTCGGTTATCCGTTCCTCAGCCCCGGTTCCGTCCTGGACATTCCCTCGTCAGCGGTTGAGCCTCGTGACGAGGATGCTGCGAAAGGATTCGGATCATATCTGAAGATTGAAGGACCCCAGGAACGCTATCCTGAGCAAGTCTTCTTCCACTCAATGTGCGGAGGTGATGATGGAAGGACCACGGTATCGCTGGCCAACCCGGAACTTGGATTCGGAATCGCACTCCATTTCAATTCGCAAGATTTTCCTTATCTTACGCAATGGAAGCAGTTTGAGAATTGTGACTATGTCCTCGGCCTTGAACCGGCCAGCTGCAAGATGACCGGCCGGGCTGCCCACGCCGCCGAAGGAACCTTGGACTACCTTGATCCAGGAGCTTTCATGGACTTCAACATAGATGTAGAATTGTTTGATATTTAGATACAATGAAATCGATACTCGTTTTTTGCCTTGCCCTGATCACTGCCATTTCATCTGCTGCTCAGGATTACCGCTCGAACCTGCCTTGGAGGGATTTCTCTGAGAAGACAGACCATCACGTGGTCATTGCAGCAGGTACCCCTGACTTGTACAACGGTCATCCTACGACGGTACTTATGGATGATTCCAAAACCATGATCTGTACTTGGTCAAAGAATCATGGAGGACCTGCTGATTTCATCGGTTTCAGCTACGACGGAGGTCTTACTTGGGTGAACAAAGCCGCTCCTGCGGAGTGGAAGGGGATGGTAAACTGTCCAAGCATCTATAAGCTCACCGACAAAATAGGTCGGCAGCGCCTGTTTGTTTTCGCCCAGCTTGAATCCAATGCTACCTACAGGGAGATGGGGTATTCCTGCAGCGAAGACGGTGGCAAGACTTGGGGCAGTATCGTCAGGCTGGGGAAGCCTTGCATCATGGCTTTCACTTCAATAATCAGGCTGAAGAATGGGGATTACCTCGGCATGTACCATAGGGGCAATTCCGACCAGGATCGTGCACCCCTGAAGTTATGGCAGTCAGTATCCCATGACGGAGGTCTTACATGGGATGAGTCCAGACTCGTTGGAGAGGTATCTGATAAGTCGCCTTGTGAGCCCTGCGTGCTGCGCTCTCCTGACGGGAACACACTTCTGTGCCTTGCCCGTGAGAACCAGCGAAAGGGATGTTCCCTGATGATGGCTTCCAAGGATGAAGGCAAAACTTGGACGCCTCTGAAAGAAACACCATGGGGCCTGACAGGAGACCGGCACATGGCAATATATCTTCCTGATGGAAGGATCGTCTCGGTTTTCAGGGACATGGCACCGAACAGTCCTACAAAAGGTCATTTCGTAGCTTGGGTCGGGACGTGGAGCGACATAACCGACGGACGTTCGGGTCAGTACAAAGTGAAACTGCTACACAGTTTTGCTGGCTCTGACTGCGGTTATCCGGGACTTGAACTTCTACCAGACGGGACCATTGTCGCTACTACCTATGTCAAGTACAATCCCGGTACCGAAAAGCATTCCGTCGTGTCTGTCCGTTTCAAAATTGAAGAACTTGATGCCCTGTTCAGAAAGTGACGGGTAAATTGCTTATATTTGTGAAAATAGATTCCATGACGCAAATACAATGAAAAGAATACTCCTCATCATGATATCAATCGCTTCGTTAGCGGCAGCTGTCTCCTGCGGATCAAAGAAGGAAGATGCAGCCGCAATGGCCTCCAGGCTTCTTGCTGACAAAGGAATAACGGTTCCGTTCCATCCTTCCACTGATTATGTTGAACTGATGCGCCAGTACAAAGCCAATCCGGAACTTTGGGATTCCGCTTTTGAATGCCTTTCCAAGACGGCACCTGTCCTTTCGGGCGTCACAGAATTCGGTACGACAGAGCTTGTCGGGAAGAAATGCTATGCCGTTTTCTCCGAATATATTCCCAAACCTTTTGAAGAGACGAAACTCGAAGGCCATCACGACTACATCGACATCCAGCTCACAGAAGGTCCTGTCAAATGGGGAGTCTGTCCCTCTGACAGCCCGAAGTTGAAGGTGTTGAGCGAATATGATCCTTCCATCGAGGCCGGTTTCTATCTTTCCGACGACACCGTCTACTACACCCAGGAAGCTGATCAGCCTTTTATCTTCGTCTTCTTCCCGAAGAATCTGCACAATCCGTCATTTGCTGCTGACGGCGCCGTCTATGACAGGCCACTTAAGAAACTCGTCATCAAGGTAGCGAACGCTGAGTAGTAATCTTGCGGCCATGAAAGAATCCGTAACCAGTTTCCTGAGCAACATCCTCTCGGTTATCCTCGGAATCTTCATCACTTTCACGATCCAAGGGATGATAGACCGTTCCAAGGAGAAGAAAGAGACCAGGTCTTCCTTGGAACTCGTCCGATCAGAATTGGTTACTAATATGGATGATATCTCAATCATGGCTGACTATCTGCACCAGGAGAAGGCTTCTGCAGAGTACATCCTGTCCAACAAGGATTCACTGGACAGCTGTCCTGAAGATTCCGTGAATTATCATTCCAGCATGATATTCGCCGATGTCTCATTCTCTTTGAGCCAGGATGCCCTGGAACTTCTCAAGATGTCTTCCGTCTTCCAGTCTATCAAGAGCAATGGCTTGTCCATGAAGATAATCCGGGCTTATGATTCTTGCTCATCGATAGTCTACAATCTCAACCGCCACCTTTCCTCACGTGATGCCAGGTTCGAGAACTCCATCGACAAGGAGACAGCTGGACTCTATGCCCTGGACGGGAACATCTCCATAAAGGATTTCATAAAGACTGACTATGGACTCTATTCCATCAAGTGGCTTACGGCCCAGCCGGATCCGGAGAATTTCACCGATGTTTCCGACATCCAGGAAGCAGTCCATGCAATCGATTCCTATCTTGGCAAGAAGCGTCGCACAAACTGAAATTGATCATCTCTTAATACTTATCGTCATGAAAAAATCTTACAGCAGCGATAATCCCTCCCCGTCAAAGGTGGTTATCGTACCCAAACCTCCGAAATCACAGTCTTCTGATTCGACTTCTATTCCTACTCCTGTCAAGAGTGTCCTTAATGAGGATGTCCTCAAGGATGTCAAAGGAGATAATACAGCCACTGAAGAAGCAAAATAACTAATCGTGAATAAGAGTTTTTCTGTTTTGTTACCGGCCGCGGTGCTAGTCCTCGCGTTGTCGGTAGGCGCTTGTTCGCGCAAACCTGCCGAGATGAGCGGGAATCCTCTTTTTGAAGGATGGTACGCTGATCCTGAAGGAGTCGTCTTCGGGAAAGAGTTCTGGATCTACCCGACATATTCAAAGCCCTATGATGAACAGCTTTTCATGGATGCCTTCTCTTCGAAGGACCTGGTCCATTGGACGAAGCATGAAAGAGTCCTTTCGCAGGAGAATATTTCCTGGCTTCGCAGGGCACTCTGGGCTCCGTCGGTCATAGAGAAAGATGGTACATATTACTTCTACTTCGGAGCTAATGACATGCACGAGAAAGGCGAGGGTGGCATAGGTGTCGCCACTGCCGACAATCCGGCAGGACCGTTCAAGGATGCCCTGGGCCATCCCCTGATCGATGAGGTCATCAACGGGGCTCAGCCCATCGACCAGTTCGTGTTCAAGGATGACGATGGCTCCTATTACATGTACTACGGCGGATGGCGTCATTGCAACATGGTCAGGCTCGGTGACGACCTGAAGAGCATCGTCCCTTTCGAGGACGGAGAGACTTTCAAGGAAATTACTCCCAAGGGATACGTAGAAGGCCCCTTCATGCTGAAGCGTGGAGGAAAATACTACTTCATGTGGAGCGAGGGCGGATGGACAGGCCCCAATTACCATGTGGCCTATGCCATTTCAGACAGCCCCTTCGGTCCGTTCGAGCGTATCGGCACCATCCTCGAGTCGGACATGGACGTGGCCACCGGCGCAGGACACCATTCGGTTGTCAAGGGACGAGGTAAGGATGAATATTACATAGTCTACCACCGCCATCCCCTGGGTTCCAAGGACGGCAACAACAGGGTAGTCTGTGTGGAAAAAATGAAATTTGACGAGGAGGGAAAGATCCTCCCCGTCAAAATCACTTTCGAAGGAGTTCCGGCTACGAAACTCTAGAGATCCCAGTCGTCGGTGCGGAAAGGCCCGGCGGGAATTCCATAGCTGTTGAAGAGAGTTCCGACAGTCCAGTTCCTGAATCCGTAGCGCACGGCTACGGGTTCCGTGACATTCGGGTTGCTTACGGTAACGGATTTGCCGTTGACCCTTCCGGTGGCAGGGAAGAACACCTTGTCTTTTCCAGCAATCTCAAAGCCTTCCAGGTCCTGTCCCATGGGAGCGAGTCCCATGCCGTCCACCTTCATGGTCACTATGGCCTTGCCATCTTCGAAACGGACGCTCTCGTAGGTCGGGGCTACCGGGTTTATCCCCTTCATGCCATAGTCGTTGACCAGGGCAAGGTAGGCAAGGCGATAGCCGACTTCCTGCTTCTTGCAGGGATGGATGGTGCCATATTCACCAATGTCCAGGGTTGTGGCCATGCCACTGTTGGGAATCACGTCGAGTGATTTCTGCTGTGCCTCGCAGAAATAGCCGGAGGCAAAACTGTCGGGAGCGCTGTAGGGGTACGGAGCGATCTGGACGAAGTAGAAAGGCGCCTCAGGGTTCTGGAAAAGATCCCTCATCATTGCAACATATTCCTTCTGAAGACGGATGTACTGCTCGTTCCTTCCACGGTTGGATTCGCCCTGGTACCAAAGCATACCCTTGAAGGTGAATGGAATAAGAGGGGCAACCTGACCGTTGAACAGGGTGCAGGGCGTCTGGTGCTGGTTCTTTGGAAGCTCACTTCCGTCAAGGAAACCGAGGTTGAATTCCTTCCCGAATTTACTGGAGAGAGTCTCACGGTTGATCCAAGTCTCTATCGTTGAACCGCCCCAGTCGGTAATGAGCAGTCCTACAGGAATGCCCAGGGCTTTCTGGAGTTTTACGGCAAAGAAATAGGCTGTAGCGCTGGTGGAAGCGACTGCTTCCGCTGTGTTCTCCTGCCATGAGCCCACACTTTCATGCAGGGGGGTGAGGGATGCTTTGCGCTGGATGGTGCACATGCGGATTGGGGTCTTGGGATTGGCTTCGACGATGAAATCCAAGGAGCCTTCAACCGGTTGCGAGCCGAAACCCTTGACAGGCATTTCCATGTTGGACTGGCCGGAGCAGAACCAGACTTCTCCGATCAGGACGTTCTCCAAGGTAAGCTTTTCTCCGTCATTGATGAATATCTTATAAGGACCACCGGCTTCAGGGGTGGGGAGTTTAGTGCTCCATTTCCCATCCTTGTCGGGCACGGCGGTAAACTTGACGCCGGTCCAAGTCGTGGTGATTGTTACCTTTTTCCCGGAGTCTGTCCATCCCCAGATGGCTGCCTCGGTGTTCTGCTGGAGAACCATGTTGTCGCTGAAGAAAGAAGGGAGGGTCACCTTTGCCCCTGCCCATGACGTCCCGAGCAGGGCCAGGACCAGAAAGGAAATGATTTTTTTCATGATTATAGAGTGTTATTCTTTTCTGTAAACACAAATATACGCAATATTTCAGTCAAAAAAATTTGGTCTTATCCAAAATTATCGTACCTTTGCAATCCCGAATCACCAAAACGGGAGTACAAAAACAAAAATACTGCGGAAATAGCTCAGTTGGTAGAGCACGACCTTGCCAAGGTCGGGGTCGCGAGTTCGAGTCTCGTTTTCCGCTCACTAAAGCCTCTTGGAGCAATCCAGGAGGTTTTTCTTTTTTGCCAATCCGCATTACAGGCCACTGTAAGGCATGTCGGCGAGAGAAGGGTAGTTGATTGATGTCACAGCATAACCGTCGGAGAGGTCGCTTTTTTGCGACTGATTCCGCAGCCATGGAAAAGTGGTCGCAAAATCGGTGTCAAATGTTTAATATTTAATCATTTACACCATGTCTTCAACAATCAAAACACTGTCAATTAAGTTCTGGTGCAGGGCTTCTAAACGAGGGAAAGATGACAAATCTCCAGTTGAAATGGTCATAAACCTCGATGGGGAGCGTCTGGTTATCTATCTTCCAAGAAGGGAGAACCCTACCGTATTTCTTCAGAAGATGAAAGCCAGGAGGTCTAATCCGTTGAGAGAATATCTGAACGCAATTGAGTCAAGGATTCGAGAGCATGAGACTCACTGCCTTAGAGAGGGAGAGCCTCTAACTGTCGAGAGTATCAAATCGTTCATCGAGGCTGGCTACACAGAACAAACAGGGACAATCAAATCGCTTACGGAAGAGTTCTTCAAGAGTCTTTGCCTCAAAAGGGACTCCGGAGCTATGACTCCTAAAAGGTACAGGAAATATGAGATCGCCCTGAGCCATTTCATGGAAGGCACAGGTCTGAGTCAGGAAGACAGGATCTCCGAGATTAAAAACAGGACAATCAAAGATTTCCAAAACTACCTTGTCGGTGAGGGTTTTGAGCCGGGAACAATAGCAGGTTTCCTCCAATGCCTGAAATCATTAATCCTGTTCGGATTGCAAAACGGCCAAATAAAGGATAACCCCTTTATCGGCATTAAGATTGGCAGAAAGGCTAATAAAGTCAGGTTTCTCTCCGAAGAGGAAGTCTCTCGGATCAAAGGGAAGTGTATGCCAACAGAAGGTTTGGAGCATGTAAAGGACATCTTCCTCTTTCAGTGCTACACAGCGCTCTCCTATTGCGATATGGCTTTACTCGAACCGGAGGATTACCAGACGAACGGCTCTGGGTTCGTTTTCATCGAAAAGCCCCGCAAGAAAACGGGTGTCCCATTCCTGGTGGTTCTGTTGCCTGAGGCCTTGGCGATTGCCAGAAAGTATGATTATCACCTTCCCGTAATCAGCAATCAACGGTATAATGTGAATCTCAAAGAGATCGCTATGCTGTGTGGAATCGAGAAAACACTGCACTCACATGTTGGCAGACACACTGCGGCCACTTACCTTCTAAATAAAGGTGTACCCATGGAAATCGTCGCCAAGGTCTTAGGTCACTCCACAACCGCACAGACTCGCCATTACGCCAAACTCCTCGATGACTCTGTCTTCAGGGAGTTTAAGAAACTGGAGGAAAAACTAAAATAGAAAACCGGGGGCCTCGAAAGGTCCCCGGTAGTCATTTAAGATCAAAAAGAATAAACCTCATCTTTGTGTTCAGAAGGTTTCCAAGACTTGTCTACAAAGTCCTGCGGGTCTGCCGGCAAGAAAGGTTCACTGAAAAGGTGAAGTGAATTGTAGATGGGTGATTGCTCACTTATCCCATACTTCATTACCTTGTTCATCTTGAGTTGTCCCAAGAAAACCACATGAGTGGCGAGGACACCAAGATCAATACCTCTCTTCTCGCACTCATCCCAGACAGATTTTCTGTCCTTCAGTGAGTCGTAGACCTTTTTCGCTAGTCCCATGTATCTACCATGGAACTTCTGCTCGTCATGCAACTTCTCAGCCGCATTGAGCAAGAAAGACTTCTTAACGTCGTTGCACTTAATGTCTGCGGGGCAGAGATTAAAGCCACGGCTCGCCTCAGCGATAGTCTTGAAATCAATATTCTTAAAGACCTTAGTTTTCGGAGTTTTCTTCTCCGAGTCCTTAGAGGCTACCTGAGCCCCATTAGGATTTTCGTTAATTGAAAGATTCATTTTATGAAAAGATTAAATTTTTAATAATACAACATCATTAAATATCAATCCTTCCAAGAATCTTCAAAGAACTGCTGCAAAGGTATGAAAAGCTCCTGAAACACAACATATAACTCTATCTTATTTACTAACAAGGTTTTCAACACTTGATCATTTATCTGGACATTTCCCCGCCATTTTCTCCTCTCTCAACCCCCTCCCACAACCCAAATCATCACCCTCCGTCATTTGCGGAACCAACTGAAAATAAGTGAATTAAATTTGGAAAATTCAAATATTTTACTTATATTTGTATTGCCTTATCAGGCACCATAAACATAAGTTTTTCAAGGGTACTAAGGTGCCCTTGTTTTTTGGACTCAATCCCAACTTTTTCTGATTCGCCAACATTTCCGCTTAGAGATAGATTTCTTCTCAACTCTGTGCGAGGTCAACATTTTTTGAGTCGCCAACTTTTTTTCTTAAAGAAAAATATAGATTATTTTTATAATATATTAATAATTAGATACTTATAGATTTATTAATTTAACACTTTTTACATGAATCCTACTATTTGAAGAGTCCCGGAAGAGTACGATTATCTGGGTGAATGAAAAACAGAGCTACCAATAAACTGCGTACTAAACAAAGGAATGACCGGTTGCGGAGCCACTTCCCTCGCCATCGAGCAAAAGGGATCCACTATTTTAGCTGTCCCGTTTGTTGGGCTGATAGAGAACAAGAAGAAGAGATACGGAGATGCCTTACTTGGCATTTACGGGGAGGGAGACAAGACATCCGATGTCGCTGCTTACCTGTTGGATCATCCGGAATACAAGATAGCCGTAACATACGACTCGCTTCCCAAGCTTATAAGGACGATGAGGGCACTCGGTCATAATCCATACAAGGAAGCTTTCCTGGCGATAGATGAGTGACACATCCT
>Ga0079305_1002794_pt1 | contig 13683 bp, 8 predicted proteins | sample LMS_cellobiose_e_FD_79183 | JGI IMG/M metagenome (GOLD analysis project Ga0079305, IMG submission 79183) | Rumen-fistulated moose microbial communities from Alaska, USA - LMS_cellobiose_enrichment | ecosystem: Host-associated > Mammals > Digestive system > Stomach > Rumen fluid ... | reverse complement strand
TCGATCGCGCGGCGGGCGCCGACTTTGCCGTCGCCGAGGCTTTTGATCTCTTCGGCGTAGGCGATCTGGGGGATGTGCAATTTTTCGGCGATCTGGGGACCGACCTGCGCGGTGTCCCCGTCAATGGCCTGCCGTCCGCAGAGGATCAGGTCGAATTTGCCGACCTTTTTCGCACAGCAGCTCAAAGCGTAGCTGGTGGCCAGCGTATCCGCGCCCGCAAACGCCCGGTCGGTGAGCAGGATGGTCTCATCCGCGCCGCGATAGAGCGACTGGCGCAGAACTTCGGCGGCGGCGGGCGGCCCCATGGTGGCGACGACGACTTTGACGCCGTAGCGGTCCTTGAGGTCGAGCGCCATTTCCAGCGCGTTGAGGTCTTCCGGATTGAAGATCGCGGGCAATGCGGCGCGGTTGACGGTGCCGTCGGCCTTCATCGCATCGCCGGTGATGTTCTGGGTATCCGGAACCTGCTTGACGAACACAATGACAGTGAAGCTCACAGTTTCGACTCCCTTTTCAATCAATCTTGACGGTTTGATTCAAAATTTCTCTCTACAGATGCAAAAACAAGGGTGTTTTTACACGATAAGCAGTTTAATATACCACAACATCGGCAAAAAAACAAGGTTTTGCGCCGATTTTTGGCCGATGAGGTCTTTTCAGCACTCGACCCGCAATGTCCCGGAACTTTGTTTGGGCAGCGTGATTTCCCACGCGTTGCCCAAACTCCGCACACACGGAACCGGCGTGGAAGCGTAAAACGCCCGCCGTTCGCGGTCGTCCGGCGCCGCGTAAAGCATCACCGCGTGGTCTCCGGCGCGGCCGTCCAGCGTGAGTTCCGCGGCAAAACCGCCCGCCGGAGTCGCCGATTCTTCGGTGATCCAGGTGTCGAAGCCGCCGGTCAGCCGCCCCGGACGGAAATAGGCTCCGTACCAGTTCAGCACCGGCGAGGAAAGTCCGCCGAAGTGACAGCAGCCCGCGCCCCGGCCCGACGAAATCGAAAAGTGTTCAAAGCAGTAGAACGACTGATCCACCTCGTGCTTCCATACCTTGAGCGCGGTTTCCGCGATTTTGCGCGCGAAGGCGCCGCGCCCCGCGTCGAGCGCGCTTTTCCAGAAAAACCACTGGTGCGGCATCCACACACAGCCGTTCCAGTAGCCGTCGGGCCGAAAATAGGGCGCGCGGCGGTCCACGGTGGACAGGCCGATCGGCGTCCACAGCCCCGCCGGGTCGGCGAGCCTTGCGAACAAAGCCTCTTCCTGTTCGGCGGTGCAGATCCCGGCGAGGAGCGGGGTCAGGCCGTCCATGCCGAGATTGAAGTTGCGCCCCGACGCCGGATCGCGGAAGATCCCGGCGAATTCGCCCTTGTCGTCGTGTGCTACGTAGCTGAAAATCTTTTCCTCTTCATCATAGCTGTAACGCTGGAGCGCCGCGCCGAGGCGCTCGATGTCCGCGTCGTAGCCGGCGAGGTCGCCGTCGAATCCGAGCGTGCGCGCCGCCTGCCGGAGAATCCGGGCAAAACGGATCGCGTGCGCAGTGGTCACCACCGGGGCGATGTCATAGCGTTTGTTCTTGTAGACGTACCACTGCGGCGGGTAGTCGTCCCAGCCGCCGGAATTGTAGAAGTAGTCCCACGAACGCAGCAGGCCGGTTTTGGCCGAGGCGTAGGTGGAACTGGGAATGTGTCCGGTGATGAAGTCATAGAAACGCCGCAGTCTCGGATAGAAGAATTCGAGCATCGCGCGATCCTGATGGCGGTTCCAGATTTCGGCGTACAGATAGGCCTGCACCGGCAGGGGCGTGCCGTACAGCACAAACGCGTTTTCGTCGTCGTCCGGTTCGGTCACATAGACGTTCAGGTTTTCGATCGCGCGGCGCTTGTCGAGTTCGAGCAGCCCCAGCCCGATGAAGCCGGAGTCCCAGCTGTACAGACTGTTGTAATATTTGTCCGGCACATGGTGGCGGATGTTGGTTCCCCGGGTCTGGATCGGGAAATTGATGTTGGTGAGGCTGGTCGCCGCCATCAGTTTCTGGCTGAAATGGAACGGTTCGCCCGGGCCCGGCGGAAAGGCGACGGCCCGCTGCCGCGCTTCCTGAAACGCCTTTTCCAGCGCTTCCGGCGAGCGGTCGCAGGCGCCCAGCAGCCGTTCGGCCGCCTCCGGCGTGGGCGCGCAGCCGTAAAGCGTGTAGAAGACCCGGCGGCCGTGCGCGGGGATTTCAATCGGGATGATGTAGGCGTCGCGGCAGTATTCATCGCCCCGATTGTCGCCCCAATGGCGATAGTAGGGCTGACGCAGTCCGTAACTGTAGTTCAGCAGTTTGGGCAGATCCTTGACCCAGTATTCGCGTTCCGCCGCGGCGGGAGCGCTGCGCCAGACGATGTAGGCGTGATCCACGCCGTCGCCGGTGAAAACCGTGCTGTCGGGGATTTTGCCGGGCGCGGCCTGAGGATTGACCGCCTGACCGAGCGGAGCGAAGCGCACTTCGCTCTGCCGCCCCGCGCCGGACGTCACCACAAAACCGTCGCTCCGGAAGCCGGGGCCGTCGTCCAGCGCGGTGAGGCGGAAATCCGTCTGACCCGCGAGTTTCCCGGCATGTACCGAAAGGAGTTCGAATTCGCCCGTGCCGACGATGGAGAAGGTGTGCCGGGCGTCGTTGACGCGCGCTTCCAGAAGGACGGTTTCTCCGGCGTCGACCCGGATGCGGAGCAGGATCTCCTCTTCGCCGGGGAGCGCGTCGAAATTCCACATGACCGTGTCGCCCTTGCGCGCGCCGAAGCAGGGCATGGTGCGGTCGTAGAAAGGCTGGCCGATGCAGCGGCTCGCCACGGTGCCGGGATAGTTCTGCTGTTCGCCGCGCCGTCCCGCGCCGAAGGTGAGATTGTGGTCGTGGCGCATATAGGAGTAGCGCAGTTCGGAATAGTCCAGCGCGCCGAACCAGCGCATCCCGGAAGCGAGTTTGGGCATCATCTGATTGCGGGGGGCGAGGCGGGTGTAGAGCAGGAGCGAGTTGGCGCGCAGTTCGTCGGAACCGTTGACGAATTCGATGCGGCCGAGCCAGAGGTCGTCGGCGATCTTCGCATACGCGGTGTCGGTGTAAAAGAGGTTGCGCCCCTCCAATTGCTGGCGGAACATGAAATAGCTGAGGTCGGGCGCCGCCTCCCACGGCGAACAGTTGCATTCGCGCAATGTTTCGGGCGGGAAAAAGGCGCGGCGCAGGACGCCCGGAACCATGAAGAAATCGAATTTGACGCCGAGTCTGCGGTCGGCGATATGGGAAAGCCCGTAAAGGTCGCGGGCGTACGGCCCCCAGTCGGAAAGCGTGAGGTCGTGGGTGTTGCGCAGGTCGTCGTAAGCGTTCATAAAAACCATGGCTCCTGAGATTTCGCCCGGCGGCTCCCCGGCGCAACTTGGAGGCGTCCGGCGAAAAAAGCCCCGGTTATTGAGGAATAATGTACCGATGTTCCGCGGAAATGCAAGGTTTTTTCCCGTTTTTTCGCCGGAAACCCCCGGGCAAACAGGATATGTCTTACGGTTTCAGCATAGTGATCGGCACCGCAAATGTTCCCGGAGTTATGGTTGGTGATGGGATGTTTTAGTCATTCCACCAAATTCAACAACGCTTCGGCGGCCTTGAGCGCCAATTGGGATGCGGCCTTCTGAATGGCCTTTTTACCGGAAATGATTTCCGCGGTATCGGCGGCTCCGGCGTATGCGCTGGCCGCAAAAATCACCTGATTGCTCGATACCGAGATAACTTTGATCTCCACTCTTGCTCTTGAGGTCCGATAATTACCGAATGTATCTGATGATTCCGAGATCGCTTCCCCGTAAATAAGATAATCGGCTCCGGATTTTTCGGCCGCTTTGAGCAAAGTTGTACGATTGCCGGCAATACGGTCCGCCCAGCCGTCCCTGCCGATCGTCAATTGCTCGGGAAGCTGTTTGACACTGAATTTCTGTTTCAGGAATACTTGAATCAATTCATTTTCAGCCGCCGGGTCAATGAGCCGCCTGCTTGCGATGTGGATCTCGGGGATGCAAATCGCAACTGCCGGTCTCTTTTTGTCCGGCGAGAGCAGCCGATCTTCGGATTTTGACGTCACTTTCTGCTCATTCCGCACCGTTGCCAACTCAACTGCGGCTTGCGCCGTTTTCTTCGCCGCGGTTTCCGAATTGGTCGGTGTGCTGATATATTTCATTTTGATCACGCCGCTCTTAACGCAGATGCTCTTGACAAAAATCAGGAGAGTGCCATTTTTCTCCCGAACCGATCCGGATATAAAATAATCCGCCCCGAACAGAGAACCGATGCTGCTTGCATCATCGGCATTGAGCATCCCGTTCGGGTTCAGAGATCTTTCACGAAGTATTTTGTCGAGCTGTTCGCGATCGACAAGTTTTATCTTTTCCGCACAGGACAGTTCCGCGGCGACAAGATCATGGAACAAGCCGGACTCCACCGATTTGCTTTCGATCTGCATCGGATTGAAAACAATCACGGAGTCCGCCGCCGCGGCAAAGGTGAAAATCGGGCATACAACTGCAAGCAAAGTGAGTTTGAACCGCAACATTTTGTTTTTCCCCCTGCTTTATTGCTTTTTGTGCGCTTTGTTGATTTCGGCCAGTAAATTTGCAAACACCTGCCGCTGCTGCTGCGTCAGCCCTTTGTCCGCGGAAGCGCGCTTCAGCAGCGGTTCTATTTTCATCGGCTGTTTGGAAATGATATAAACTTTGGCAAGCTCCTGATATGCCGCTTGCTGAAAATTGCGCTGCCGGTCAATGGCAATGGCGGAGAGATAACTCCGTTCGGCCATATCAAATTGATTGAGTGCGATATAAGACCTGGCTTGAACCAAGGTGAAAAATTGACGGTCCACGGCATTGAGTTCTTTTATCGACAGAGCTTCATTGACATATTTCAGCGCGGCCGACGGGGCGTGTTTGACCCAGAGATGAATGTTGGCCCGATGACCAAGGGCATTGGCTCGCGCTTCCGGATCCGGATGTTTCATGGCCAGGATTTCATCGACAAACGCTTCGCTGTTCCATGAGCCGCCGGAGTTCAACGCCGCGAGCAGAATCCGGCTGCGCTGTTTTTCATCGAGTCCTTTCAAATTGAGGCCGAATTCAATCGCTCTCTTTCTGCGCTCAATGTTGTTTCGTTGAGCAATATAGGAAATAAGCTCAATTTTGCGGTTGCTGCTCAATTCGGGTTCATCGTACAACAAGGTTTCAGCGGTTGAAACTGCATTGTTTGCCCGGGCTTTTCTCAGGCAGTCAAAACCGCGGTATCTTGCTTCGATACGCTCCGAAACATTTTCGGTTTCCAAAGATGCGTCATCAAAAACGGCCGCGGCTTCGCTGTATTTTTTCCCTTTGGCCAGCTGTTCCGCCTGCGTCATCAGTTCTTGGTACGATGCGCCCCAGAGCGAACCGATCGACAGCAACAGGGCGAGGGCTGATGAGATTTTTTTCATTTCCACTCCTTTTTGTATTTTTCAAAGTTTTGGATTTCTTCCCGGGAACAAAAATTGCGGTAGTTGCGGTTGCCCATACGGCGCAGGGCGCGCCGGATATTTCCCTTTCGGATATAGGGCAGGCATTCGGAACATATCTTGAAATCAAATTCCCCGCAACGGCGGAAATCGTAAATTGCCCCCATCATGCACGGGTAGTTGTTGCAGTACCGACTCTCCCGCATGGTGTTGTTCAACACCCAGCGCGCCGTGGTGACGGCAATCAGTTTCTCCACATCAAGTTTCATCGCCGAAACCGGCATTCTTGAAAAAGACGCCATGCCGAAGTCCGGGTAACTGCTGAAAAGGACATTGGTCCCGTCATCGTTGATCGCGTCATTGGTCAAAATGAAAAACAGCATGCCATCGCCCGGATAATCTTCTCCGCAGGCATAACGCACCGCTTTTTCAAGTTTCCCGGCAGTAAACGCGTGATATCCGGTATCGTAAGCGGCTACCGGAAGAGGTCGTTCCGGCAGGATTTTTACTTCAATGCCCAGTTCCGTTTTCAGCAAGGCCGCCGCCCTCGTCAATTCTTTCTGAGGCATCTTTCCCAGCCCCTGATAATAAACCGGATATTTCGCGAACGGCGCAAAAACTTCTTTTGCCGGATGGTATTGGATTTGTTTCCCATTCTCCTGCAACCGTTTTATCGTTTCGGATACGGTTTTATTCAGGCCGATATGAAAGAGACGGTCTTTGTAGTAGGAATGTTTCTCCCCATACGCCTTAAACTCCTCAAACCATTGCAAGGCAGCCCCCGCTTGCCCGTACTTTTCAAGCAGCTCTACCCAAATCAAAAATTCCTCAGTATAGATCGGCGTAAAAAGCGGTTTGCAATTCAAGCCGGTTTGATAGGCGAGTTCCTGATCCCCGGCAAGATAATATGCGAAGAGAGCAAACCCGGGACTTCGCGCCTGAAGAAAATAATCACCGCCCTTGCGGAAATTTTTGCGCCGCATTTCCAGCGTGCCCATATCCCAAACGGTAATATCGAAAGCATTGTCTGTCCTGCGGCGATAGACGGCTTCCGCCTCATCGCATCTTCCCGCATTGAGCAGAAGTCTGAATTTCAGTCTGCCGATTGAGTCGGAATATTCAGCCATGCGGATATTCCGTACCCGGTCAAGCAGGGGCAGAAGAAAGTTGGCGGCCATTTGGCTTTGGATTTCCGTGGTGGTTGGGGTCCCCGGACCGTCCGGCCAGGATTTGGCGGAGTAAAAATAAGACCAATGTTCCGGACATTTCTGATAAAACAGATTGAGCACCAATTCCTGACACAACATAAAACAGCGGTAAGGATACTTGGCGTTAAGCAGATAGTAGCTTTCCGCAAGCGAGAGGATCTGACTGCTTAATACCGCGTTGTGGCGGAGTTGAAAACGGGACTTGCCGATGACATCGAACAGCCTTTTGGATTCAATGTCGACCGCGGTATTTCCGCCGACCGCGCCGGCGGTCGGGGACGGCAAATCGGGCACGGCTAAAATTTTTGCGGCGGCTTGGGCAAGCACATCCTCCCGGGTGTGGTCGGTAAAGGTTCCGGTAAAGGCATTGACGACAACGCCCGTATTGCTGTCAACGACAAGGATGTCCAAGCGGAAACACTCTTTTTGCGGACCATTGGTAACAGTTCCGCAGACGATCCGGTCGGCGGAAAGCAGTCTGCCTATCCCTGCCGCGCTGCCGACATCGATATTGCTGAATAAGCGCAACTGATGTTCGGTAAGCAATTTCTGCATATCCTCCCGGGAAACGATGTTCTTCAGGCGGCCGCTCTGCTGAAGTTGATAGATGAAATAATCCGTCCCCGAAAACTTTGTGGCGCGATCAAAATCTTTGATGCTCAAAATGCGGAAGAACGGCAACACTGCCCACGTTTCGTTCCTGCGATCGGCGGTTTCGGCTTCTTTGGGACTCCGCGGTACGAGATTCAATTTTTTGGCAATTTTTTCGGCAATAAATTTCACTTCCCCGTAGTGCCCGGCCTTTTCCCGGAAAACTTCGCGCTGAATCGCCCCGTTCTCGGCGTTGACAAGCAGAAATTCAATGTCCGATTCGTGCCATTTATCGTTGATACGCCGCCCTTTCTGGTATGAGCCGCCGACGATCCATTGCGGCGGCGGCAGTGCGGCAAGCTGCTTTTCAAGGGAGGAAAGCGAGCGTTCCTGATAGAGAAGCAAGCCGATGTTCCGTGCGGAAATATAACACTTCCAGCGCGTAAAGAGTTCTGCGGAAAGTCTGGTTTGAAATGTATATGCCTTGTGGGACATATACCACCCGATCCGGTCAAGCATAGGCTCTATCGCAATAACAGGAATCTCATCATTGCGAGTCACAGGAGCTTCACCCGACAGCGCAGAGCAAACACAAGCAAGCAATATAAAAAACAGGGAAGTTTTTTTCATTGGTTTATTCTTTATGATGCAATATCGGGTCGTCCTCGCCTGTAATATAGCATAAAAGTTCGGAATTACAAGTGTTTATCCGTATTGTATTCCCCGCGTTTCTGCGGCCGCTTGGCAATGCCGAAGTCCGTATTAATGCCAGTTTTCTTGAGCTTCTCCCGTAGAAGCAGCAGGGCGGCTTCCGCTTCTCAAACGAACGGTCTTGTCTGCTTGGTTCCCCGGACGTCGCCTTTCCGTCGGAACTTACGTCATGTCATAGGATAATATAACCCGATCGGCTGTTTTTGCAAATTTCATTCGGTCAAATTTTCAAAATCCATTCGGTTAAATTTCTGATTTTCATTCGGTCAAATTTTCAAAATCCATTCGGTTAAATTTCTGATTTTCATTCGGTCATTTTTGTTTTTTCGCCGCTTTCCGGCACAAAGTATCGTGAAAAAAAGCCGGGGCCGCCGCGGTTTCGGCGGCGGTCCCGGCGGGAAGGCGTCCGGTTACAGACCCAGCACGCGGATCGCGTTTTCGCGCGCGACCTTTTGGAAGACGGCTTCGCTGATCCTGCCGCTTTTGCGGAGGCCGAGCAGAAAATCGACCAGCGGCGTCGCCAGATTGTCCGGACAGCAGATGTCGGTGCCGAAGAAAAGCCGATCCTGAAATTCGTTCAGGAACTTCACCGCGTATTCCGCGTCGCGGGCAAGCGCGTTGCAGCCCGACCCGGCGGAAAGGTCGCCGTAAAGATTTTCATACTTGCGCATCAGACGCGGCACGGCGCCCTCTTCGGTGATTTTGCCCTTGGGGTAGCCGAGGCGTTCGGTCAGGGTCGGATGGGCCGCCATTTCCGCCCAGAAGGTCTGACTGTGGCCGAAAAACTTGAGTTTCGGGAAGCGCCGGAGCGACATTTCCAGCCCCGGCAGTCCGGCGTTGTCGATCAGCCCGTAAAGATTGCCCTCAAACGGCGCAAAATGGAACGTAAGCGGCAAATCGTTCACTTCGGCGGCATGAAAGAGGTTCTGGACGCGCGGATCGAGGATCGAAAGGTTGGCGGTGACTTCGCCGATGCCCTTGCAGCCCTTGTCGCGGTAGTAGGCGAGCACTTTGTCGAGCGGGGCGTGCGGATTGTTGTAAAAGGCGCGCGGGTCGAGGTTGCAGAACGGAATGAAGCGCCCCGGAAAATTCTTCACCATACGCAGAACTTCTTCATTGGACTGCATGATGTGGGTGTTGTCGGGGTTCAGCAAGGGCAGGACGACGGCGCGTTCGATGCCGACTTCATCATAGCGTTTGAGCAGAACTTCGGGAGTGGAGATGTGTTGTCTGCCGGTTTGCGGGTTGGGGCAGGTGGGTTCCTGTACGGCGTGAGCGTGAATGTCGATGAACATCATGAAAAACTCCTGTTTGAGGGACTGTCAGCCGGACAATCCGGATGACAGTATTCAAAATACACCCGGTGTGAGAAGATTGCAATGAAGTTCTCTTTTTTTTGCCGGTCAAACCGCGTCCGGCGCGGCAAAAATGTCAAAAAATGGTTCTTCCGTTCGCGCCCGGCGGCCATTTTGCTTCGTGGAACCGCTCCGGGATTGCTGTTACAACAGTATGCCGGGCAGGGAGATGCCTTTGACTTTTTTGAAGGTCGATACGGCGTGGGTGTCGGTCATGGCGGTGATGCAGTCGAGTACGCGGAGCAGACGGCAGCCGGCGCTGGAATTCCATTCCGGGTCGTCCGGCGCGCAGCACTCGTCCGGCAGCAGATAGAGCAGTTTGCGGCTGCGCGGGTCGGGTTCTCTGCCGGTGCGGCGCGCTTCGACGAATTCGCTCACCGCCGACATGAAGGCGTCGAGCAGTCCCGAAGTAAGTTCGTAGCCCGCGATGCAGATTTCCGTGACGCGGCGGAAATTATAGATCTTGCGCAAGCTGATCCGGTAAATCTCTTCCAATGCGCCCGAGGCGGGGATCAGTTCGATCAGCGGCCGGTCGAGTTCCCCGGCCAGCATGGCTTCTTCATGGGCGAGAAAGACGGCGGCCAACTGACGAACCAGAGCGCCGAGCGCCCGGGCGCGGAGCAGTTCGACCTTGCGTTTGCGGTCGGCGATCCCGGCCAGCCGCGCGGCGGTTTCGCCGCCGTCGCCGATGATTTTGAGCATCAGGCGTTCGACTTCGTCGTATTCGACGATCTTGAGCAGATGGCCGTCCTCGAAATCGACGATCCGATAGGTGACGTCGTCGGCCGCCTCCACCAGAAAGGCGAGGGGGTGACGGCACCACGCTTCGCCGGAAGATCCGACCGCGAGCAGACCGAGGTGTCCGGCGACTTCGGCAAAAAGCTCTTTGTCCTGCCGGAAAAAGTTGAATTTTTTGCCCATTACGCCCGCGGGCCGTTCAGCGGCGCCGGAGGAAACCGGATATTTGGCCATGGCGCCCAGCGTCGCGCAGGTGAGCTGCATGCCGCCGTGGTTTTCGGGCATTTCGAGGCGGCTCAGGACGCGGAAGCCCTGAGCGTTGCCCTCATAGCGCTCGAAGTCGGCGCACTCGGCGGGGGACATTTCGCTTTTGAGTTTGGCCGCCACGGGAGAGTGCTGAAACCAGTAACGGATCGATTCTTCTCCGGAGTGTCCAAGCGGCGGATTGCCGATGTCGTGCGCCAGCGACGCCGCTGCGACGATTTCGCCGATATGGTTGGGGCGGATCTCGGTCGAGGCGAGGTTTTTGCAGATGCCGACCCCGGCGATCGCGCCGAGCGAACGGCCGATGGAGGCGGTCTCCAGACTGTGGGTCAGCCGGGTGCGGAGGTAGTCGTTGTCGGCGAGCGGGAAGACTTGGGTTTTGTCCTGAAGCCGCCGGAACGAGGAGGAGAAGATGATCCGGTCGAAGTCCTGCTGAAAGGGCGAGCGTCCCTGCTGGACCGAGTCCGCGCGGACGGAGCCGAGCCGCCGTGCCGAAAGCAATTTTTTCCACTGCATGAGAGCCATTTTTCCCATCCTTGTTCCCGGAACTCAAAAAAGCGGCCGCTGCAAAACGAAAAAGCGCGGAGCGCCAAAAAAAGAGGCCTCCGCAGGAGGCCGCCGCCCCGGGTCGTACCCGGGCGTGGTCCAGCGGCGAAACGCTGGTCGGTCGCCTTAAGCGACCGAAGTAAGCAGACCGGCAAAGCCGGGCTGGACAAGTCGCGACATCGTCGCGACACCACACCCCGCGAAGCGATGGGCGCACCAACGGTGCGCCCATTGAGATGAGCCGGGGCCATACCGGCGCGGCAGGATGTCGCAAAACCGGCGTCTGTCGCCGAAGCAGCCATTCAGTCGTTGCATAAGAAGGGGCTTGCCGGTTCGGCAGCTTTGCGCAGCGCCCCTTTGCGAAACGACACTTACAGCTCTTCGCCGATTTCCCAGCGCAGGAAGCGTTTGACTTTGAGCGCGGGCTTCAGCTTGGCCAGCGAGGTCTTGTCGTCCTTGATCCACGGCTGGTTCACGAGACAGACTTCGGTGAACCACTTGTTGATCTTGCCCATCACGATCTTGTCGATCATGTTGGCGGGCTTGCCGGCGAGCTGGGCGGCGGCGATTTCCTTTTCGTGGGCAATGGTTTCCGCCGGGATCGCACTGCTGTCGATGTAGGCCGGACGGAACGCCGCGATGTGCATGCAGATGTCCTTGAGGAACTCTTCATCGCTTTCGCCGGCGACTTCCACCATTACGCCGATGCGGCCCATCATGTGCACATAGGTGGCGATCTTGTCGGAACTTGTCCAGCGCGCGGCGCGGCGGATCTGCATATTTTCGCCGATGGTGGCGATCATGGCCACAAGACCGTCCTTTTCGGCGGCCTGAACTTTTTCGGTCACACAGCCGTCGCCGTCGGCGGCGACGGTACGGGCGAGCACGCCGTCCACATAGTTGGCGAACTTTTCATTTTTGGCCACAAAGTCGGTTTCGCAGAGCACTTCGATCATCGCGGCGCCGGAACCGTTGACCAGGCAGGCGACTTTGCCTTCCTTGGTGGCGCGGGCGGATTTCTTTTCCGCCTTGGCGATCCCGGACTTGCGGAGGAAGTCCACAGCCTTGTCCATATCGCCGCCGGCTTCGGTCAGCGCGCGTTTGCAGTCCATCATCCCGGCTCCGGTCATGTCGCGGAGCTTTTTCACAACATCGGCAGTAATCATTTCATCATTCTCCCGTTATCTCAGAACATTATTCCGCATCGCCCTTGGCGGCGATATCTTCCGCGCCGGGGGCGGCGCTTTCGGGAACTTCCTTCTTGGCGGCACTCTTGCGCGGCGCGCGTTTTTTGGGCGCGGCTTCTTCGCCTTCCTTGGCTTCTTTCTTAGCGCGCGGCGCGCGTTTTCTGGGGGCGGGGGCCGCTTCGGCTTCTTCGGCGTTTTCCGCGGCGATCTTTTCCGCGGCGCCCTTGGCGGTTTCGGCTTCGAGAACCTGCTTGTTGTAGACTTCCTTGGCGGTCAGGATCGCGTCACGGAACACGTCGGTGATGACCTGAAGCGATTTCACCGCGTCGTCGTTGGCGACCACGGGGTAGTCGATGAGATCGGGGTCGGCATTGGTATCGACGATGGCCACGATTGGAATGTTCAGCTTGGCGGCTTCGCGGACGGCGATGTCGTCATGGCAGACGTCGATCACCACCAGCGCGGCGGGCAGACGCTTCATTTCCGCGATCCCGTCGAGGTTGCGGTGCAGCTTCTGGTTGTCGCGGGTGAGCATCGAAAGTTCTTTTTTCTTGAGTTTCTGGAGTTCGCCGGATTCGATCATCTTGTCGATTTCGTACATCTTGGCGATGCTCTTGCGGATGGTGACGTTGTTGGTCAGCGTGCCGCCCATCCAGCGTTCGGCGACGTAAAACATCCCGGTTTTTTCCGCGAGGTCACGGATGATTTCCTGCGCCTGACGCTTGGTGCCGACGAAAAGCAGTTCGCCGCCCTTGGCCACCACGTTGGAGAGGAAGTTGCAGGCATTGGCGATCTGGTGCATGGTTTTGGTGAGGTCGATGATGGAGATGCCGTTTTTCGCCCCGTAGACGTATTCCTTCATCTTGGGGTTCCAGCGCCGCGTCTGGTGTCCGAAGTGACAGCCGGCTTCCATGAGGTCGTTGATCGTGATCTTGGCCATAATCGTGTTCCTTCGCTTGTTCGGGCGTCTCTTTCCGCATTGCTTTTTGCGCGGCAGACGCCACCGGGTTTGGTTGTAAAAACTCCTCCGGCCATTTTGACCGGAACCATACTATACCACCGGAATTCTTTTCCGGCAACTGTTTTTTTCTGTTTTTCACGAAAATTTCCGCATTTTTCTTTCCGGCGGAGTGGTTTTTCCGGAGAAATGTGATATTGTATACAGTATACAAAAACGAAAAACTCCTCGCCCTCCGGGAAAATCATCATGACGCTTTGCAAAATCTCTCTTGCCGAACAGGCGCGCGACGCGCTGCTGCAGGCGATCGTGACCGGCAAACTGGCCGCGGGAACGCGTCTTACCGAAGAAGCGCTGTGCGCCGAATTTGCGATCAGCCGGACGCCGGTGCGCGCCGCGCTGTCGCGTCTGGAGGCCGACGGTCTGGTCGAGCGGCTGCCGGCGAGGGGATACCGGGTGGTGCATCTGGATCCTGCCGCGGTGGAGGAACTTCTGGAGGCGCGGCGCGAACTGGAAATGATGATCCTCGAGCGCTGGTTCGCGCGGCTGGACCGTGCGGCGCTGAACAATTTGCGCGACGAGCTGGCCGCCGCCGACCCGGGGGCGCAAGATGCGCTGGAAACGGCGCGGA